>ERZ808252.1342-NODE-1342-length-18262-cov-2.466963_pt1 | contig 18262 bp, 9 predicted proteins | sample MGYA00521242_ERZ808252 | MGnify/ENA primary metagenome ERZ808252 (study PRJEB31516, sample SAMN03275581) | gut metagenome | biome: mammalia-associated habitat; material: feces | host: Papio cynocephalus | place: Kenya | collected 2012-08-07 ...
CTTACTATTCTCAAGACTATATTCAGGAAGTACATCATTAACAGGGTCTTGAGTTTCAAGAGCACTATTGAATATAGGTACAACTGAATTTGTAGGAGTAGTCTCTTCAACTCTTACAGCAGAAGCAAGAGGAACATTTACAGCTGGATTATAGGAAATCATTATACCCTTCTCCTTTGTGACCTTGTTCACATTATTTCCATCATAATTCAATACAAAAGGAAGTACTGCAAGAGTAGTCACTGGAGTATGATATTGAGACTCAAAAAGATTCTTATAGGCACTAAGTTGCAGAGTATAATAATCCTGAATACTCATTCTTTGAGTTGCTGATTTATTCTTGAAGTAATTTACTCTATTTCCATATTTGTCTGTAAAGTCATAGAAACTATATCTACTTGTCTTCACATCATAGATTCTAAAATTACCATCAGCATCAACAGAGAGGATGTCAACCTCACCTGCAACTCTTGTCCCATCAGCATACTTTTGGAAGAGTACTATATTATTAGTCAGGAATCTTTCACCTCTTGCCTCTATGTTAGACCTAATCTCAGTTAAGGAAGTAACTAAGTCTGTGAAGGCTTTCTCACTCATATTGTCAGGTCTTACTGGAATATCATTTGATGTGAAGAAGTTTCTTATAACACTGTCAACAGCAGTTCCAGCTTCCAATGCTTTCTGTGAATTAGTACCAGACATCTTGTCTCTTATCACATTGACAATGGTATCTCTGCTTCTTGCATCAGTCTTTCCACTGAATTGAGTTAAGTTAACACTATAATGCTTTCCTATATTATTCAGATAATTGTTATACTGTGTAGGATTATCAACAAACTGAGACAACTTAACTCTTATATCCTTGAGAGCATCACTCTGCTTCTTTGACTCTATCCAATTACTGCCTAACCTGCTATGTACCCTTTCATATTCATGATATTGTCCATCATCCTCAAGTATATAATAGTTTTCACCATCAGTTCTTGCCTTGTCAACTCTCTTCTGATTCTCATTTATCTGAGCAATAACTTTCTTAGTATCTGTTACAGTTCTTTCTCTGTTGGCAATCTTGTCCTTGACTTCCTGAGCCTCTTTGCCTGTAAGATATTTTTGGGTTACCCTATCCAATACTTGCCCATTAGGAAGTAATACTTTATTATTCCATATTAGAGAACCATTGACAGCACTACCAAAATTTGCTTCTGCCCAAGCCAAATCAGTTATTAGTTGTGCATTTGCAGGATATACTCTTTGATTATTACTGTTATAAATATTGCCATTTCCTAAATCAACACCATAATCAAGATTACCTATTGTTACTTTAGTTCCAGTAATAACTCCTTCAGTTCCCCCTACAGGAGTCTCAATTTTTCTTGAAGTTGTCGGAGTTACAGAAGATGGACTTATTGCTCTATGTAAATTACCCTCATTATCAAAATAATCAGTGGTAAACCAGCTACTTAATACCCTTGCATCAGATATATTTGATGTGAGTACATTGGAGTTTACAATCATATTATTGTAACCACCTCTATTAAGCATACCAAGATTCACTTGAATAGGAAGATTGAAGTCAAGAAGAATATCACTTATCTCTCTTGCCACTTCATCTATATTCTTTGCTTCAGGTTCAGTCCTTATCTCAGAATTTCCTCTTACAGAGTATATGACATTAGGGTCCCATTTCTCAGTAAGGAACACTGTCTTCGAGTCTTCTGCCCTTACCCTCTTTCCGTCTCTCTCCTCATATATCTCATTACCATTAGCATCTCTCTTTGTCTTGGTAAATCTTATACCATTACCTGCATTTGAAGTAAACCAATCAATATGCAAGTCACCAGTATATAGGTAGGTACTAAGAGATTTCACAGCATTCTTTAAATCCTCTGCATTAAGTGAGCCAGCCAACTCATTTATTGACTGCTGTATATTCTTAAGCATTGGAGTATCCTTTATCTGAATATCCTCAGGATTGAACTCATTTCTATTAAAGTGTCTTACTCTTACAGCGGCAGGAGAATACTTTCCAGCAGCATTAGGAATGAGAAGATACATCCTGCCTTCCTTCTGAGACATGTCAACAGGCTTTGTAACCAAGCTGTCATCAAGTCTTCCATTAGTGGATAGAGTACCATTCTTTATTATACCAAATGTAGGTGACTTGCCTTCACTTGATACATTAGGTATATACCTTAGACTTCTTTCTTGTTTTCCATAAGGTATTCTACCCACCATTATCTGTGATACTCTTGTAGTAGGAGTAGCTATGAATTTCTTTTCTTTATCAGTTCTATTAACATACTCAGTTTTTATTCTCTCTTCAAGACCCTTAAGACCCTCATATCTATCAACTGAATAATTAGATTCATCCAATGAGCCTACAATCTGGTTGTTTCTCCTATCCACAATGAAGATTGTATTATCACTAAACTCAGGGTCTATCATGAATCCAAGTTCATCACCTACTTTAAGATTGCCTTCATCCACATAAGAGAATGCACCTGCATCCTTTAGATAGTTATATATATCATCAAAGTCAAGTTCCTCCCTCTCAGCAACTACCACATTGAATGGTCTGAAATCACCCTCTTTGCTTCCCTGTATATGTAACTCTGGTATAGATGGTCTATAATAAGGTCTCCTGCCTTTCTGCTTGCTATCTACTGATTGAGGAGTTTCTATCCTACTATTTATCTCACTGTTCTCATCAGTTACTTGTATGTTTGATACATCTCCTACAGGAGGCTCATAAGTAGATACAGGCTCTTTAGTCTCTACAGAAGGAACTTCTGTACTTGTAGTATTTACAGGTGGAATAGTTGATGTCTCACTGCTTCCAGTAGTCTCTCTTACTGGAGTTGCATGGCTTGGCTTTCCTACCTCTCTTAATTCTCTGTACTCTTTTGAAAATCTGTCCTTGAATCTATTCTCATTATTGATTTGATTCATTGCTCTGAGAACAGCATATTGAGCCTCTTGGAATTTTATAACATTCTCCTCTGGAGTAAGTGAATCATCATATAGAGCAATCTCATCATCAATATATACAGAATCAGGATTAGCTATCTCATTAAGGTTATTAGAGTTTTCAAATTGGCCTTGAAATAATCTTAGAGCATCTGATTTTACAGTGGAGTTTTCATCAAGAGAGTTGATTGCTCTTTGCACATCAGTATTGTAGGCAGTTACCTCCCTATAGTTTTTAGCTGTCTCATTGCCCTCATCTTCAAGAGTTCTAAGAGTCTCTTCCTTTAAGGTAACATCATCTTCCTCATCAAGAACCTGTCTGAATACTGGCAAGTTATCTGTGGCAAGTAATCTACTCTTAAGGTTATCTGTTCTTCTTTCAGTCTCTTCTCTTGCAACAGTCTCAGTGAATGTATCTATATCCTCTTGAAGTTTAGTAGGATTCTCAAGATACTCCTTAAGCTTAGTACTGAATTTATTAGTGGCATTTACCAATTTGACAATATCGTCAATTTTCCTGTTTGCATTTTGTGCATCATCGGCAGTGACACCACTAAAAAAGGAATTCCCTATAACTGACTTAAGACTCTCAACTAATTTGAAATCAGTTGATAAATAATAAGTAAATACATTATTATCCAGACCTCTCAACTTTTCAAAAGCGAATATATTCCTTCTTAACTGACTCTCCTTTTCCTTATCAACCTCACTATATAAATCAGCCAATTGAGTCATACTCTCAATAACTGAATTTATCATTGGCTTCACATCATCTGATAATTGATTTGCCCTATCCTGCCAATTACCAATCTGAGATTTCAACCAAGTTAGTTCCTCAAGCTGCTCATCACTTAATTGCTGACCAGTTCTTATATCAATATCATCCCTAATCTTAGTATAATTTGTGATAGCCTTAAGCATCTCATTCTTTGATTGGGTCAACTTGTCTATCATTTTCTGTTTTCCATCAGGAGTACTATACATAGGATTTCCACTTTTGTCAACAAAAGGTCCAACCTTGGACTCCTTTCCACTTTCATCAATTACAGTAGAAGTGGTATTCTCAACTATAGAGGCAAGATTCTCATCAGAGGTATCATAAGCTGAGTTAATGAGAGTAGTCAAATCCTCAAGTTTTCCTGCATTGTCAAACATTGCTATATCAGAAATAAGCTGTGCATGCTCAGAATTCTTGAACTCAAACTCATCATTGTCAATAACAGCTTGATTCATATCATTCTGATACTTGTTATGTCTTATGAGACCTTGATAATAGTTTCTGAACTCTGGAGAGTTAACCCTATTATTCATATAATTAGCTATCTCTGTCTCCCTATTCATTTGGTCTCTATACTCTCTCCATTCACCTAAAGTACCGCCTTCAATGGTAATTGGAGATTGTAGGTTTCCCTCACTGCTTCTAATACTTCTGAATCTCGGCATACCAAGAGCACCAGTAAGAGTGCCTATAAAGAATTCTTCCCAAGAGGAGGCATCATTTACTGTCTCATTGATTCCCTCAGCAAATGATTTAATCCAACTTAAAGTCTCTTGCTCAGCATTAGGGTCTATCTTGGCTTTATAGAAATTATTAACATCATCTTCATAATACTTACCAGAAATTACACTTGTAGCTTTCTGAGATATTTCCTCCTGACCCTCAGAAAGAGGATTAAGCAATGCTCTTGCAATTCCTTTAGCCTTAGTCTTTTCAGTAGCATATTCTCCTGCCCTTCCTGTTATATTGGTAGTCCTTCTTGCAGTCTTAAATCCATTGGCATACATCTTACCAAACTGGATGATGTTGGATGCAGTAAGAATAGGTATATTTATAAGCAAATCTGCATTACCCATCTTAAGTCTATCCTCAGTCAGTTTTCCAAGAGTACTCTCATAATTAGCATTTTCTTGAGCAATTAATGAATCATATAATTCAGTACCTGCATATTGACTATCAATATTTTGAAGCATTTGATTATGTCTGTCATCAAGTTGAGTTTTTTGAGCCTCAAACCAATCCTTACTATTATTAAGAGCTTCAATCCTGCCCTCGTTAACTGCTGATACTACAGAGCCTACTCCAGAAGTAACCATTGCTGGTGCTTTTGATGAATTAGCTATTACACCTATTATCTGAGGTAACTTGGTAGCCTTTAATCCAGCAGCAGTAACACCACCACTATAGAATGCACCTACAGTGAATCCCAAGTTCTTGATGAATTTGTCACCTAAGAAATTAGATGTGAATATATTCTCATACCAAGGCTCATTCCTTTCAGCATCAGTATAGTAATTAGGAAGAGCTTTCTCAGACCATTCACTTACAGACTGCATAGCTTTACTGAATGGATTATCCCATAAAGCAGATACTCTACCTTCTGCAATTCCTTGAGCACCTCCTACAAGTAATCCTACAGTACCATCAAGAAAAGTAGTTCCAGCAAGTATAGCTCCCTTAGCTAATCCATTTGCAATCTGCTCATACCAAGGTTGAAGTTCTCCTCTTGTATTGGCAAGGTTATCAAGCTGTGATGCAGAGGTAATTTCTTTATCTAATCTACTATCTCCAACGCCTACAAAGCCTATCTCCTGCTTTGGTGTAGCAGTTTGATTAATATCTTGCATTGCTCCCCTGTAATCGCCTGCAAGCTCAAAAATAGAGGTATCCATATTGATACCCCTATTTCTTAATCTATTTATCCCCTCAAGACCTCTTAATCCACCTACTCCCTGTGTTGATGGGTCTTGTATCTGTTGACTATTATCCACTGCCATATATTACTATTTACTGAATGTGTTACTTTGTCTTTTCTCCAATGTATTGAATCTCTGATAGAAAGCATTCATGAGAGCATCAATATATAAGGAAACTGTCTCATCTTCTCCATTATCAAGAGCATACTTAATAGCTTGCTGAGCCTTACTGAAAGTCCTATTAGGGTCATCCAATAACTCAGTATCAATTATTGCTGACTTGGTATTACCCTCGTTGTCAGTAGCATTAATTATAAACCCTAAATCTGGGTCAAAATCAATATCATTATCAGAAGTGAAATATGAATTTAAATCTCCTATTTTAACTTCTTTTCCCTTTTCATTATTTTTAAGTTCCCATATTCCAGTATTGCCTGACCTTCTATTATAAGACCTTGTATTCTCTTTTATTACTTGACTTATAAGGTCACTTTGTGTTATATTCGGTTTATATGAGAATGACCTTATAGCACTACTCCTTATATCATTACTCAACTTTTGTGCAAGCTCACTAAGATTAGTTGAGATATTACCATTATTGTTATTGACCTTTATATCAAATCCATATCTTCTGGACAATTGATTAAGTCTCTCCATATTAGGTCTTAGCTCATAAGAATTACCTCCTACAATTGTACCATATTGAGTTGTATGCCCTATATTATATCCTTTCTTAGTCTCATTAAGAATAGAAGGGTCTTTCATTACCTCTTGAATAAATTTCAAGTCATCATTCATTTGAATAGTTTTCTTATCTCCTTCTACAGTAGTTTTTGGAACCATTCTATAAGGAAGGAATATTGAAATATCTTCAGTTCCCTTTGTACTACTCTTTCTAATATTTGCAAGTCTTTCTTGCATGGCATAGTCATATGCTTTATTAGATTGTACTTGATACTGAGTATCTCCAATTGCATTCCATAATCCTTGTCTTGCATAATCATAAGCTCTGTCAAGAGTATCTTGGCTTCCCCAATTTGCAATATTAGAACTTCCTACAGCATCTTCAACAATACCTTTAAGTATAGATGAAGCATTAGGGTCATTCTGTAATACTTGAATAATTTCTTCAGGTCTATACCCCTTCTGCATTATAGTCTCATAATACTGATTACCAAGAATACTTCTCCATTTCCTTGGATTATCCCTCATCTCCTTAGAAAGATTTTGAGCAGCAGTTCCCACTTGCTTGGCAAGTGTTGCTCCAGAGTATGATTGATAAGTCAATTGAGGATTCCTAATTAAATCATCAAGGCTTAATTCTGCTGCATTTCTATCAAACATAAGAGTATTATCCTGTGCTGACAATTTTCTTTGCTCTGCAATTAGCTCCTGCCTTCTTTTATAGGCCTGCTCTATAGGGACTATATCACTTGAGTATCTTTGTTTCATCTTAAGCATATTCTGTCTACTTGCAGGAGTAAGTCCTTCTCTTGCTAACTGACCAGCCTGCTCTTCAAGGTCATTTGAATATGTCTTGTACATCTTATAAGCATAAGGGTCTGTCTGCTCATTAGCCATTTCATCCCACACATTAGCCTTTGTAGCTAAGTCAGCATACTCATTTTCAATTGCCTGATGGGCTGCTGTAGCCATCTGTACTGGCTGAAGCATCTCTGCGTATGAAAATGGCCTAAATTTGCTATTTATTACTATATAATTTGCTGGCATATTATCTCCTTTTTCTTATAGTTAAATAGCCACCACAAGCTTTCTTATTCTTTGCTTCCTTTGCAGCATTTCTTACTAACTCCTTTTCAGCTTCGCTTAATTCATCATAGCCATTCTTGTAAGAGACATTGCCCTTTCTATCAATAGAATAATATAGAGATGGGTTAGACTGAATCATTTCTCTGCTAAATTCTTCCCTACCTATATCACCAAGAGAATCAAATAGATTAGTAAGATTGGCTGCCCTTGCAGATGAAGCTCTCATATCAGCTTGGTCTCTTAATTGAGCCTGTGTCATTCTTGCTCTTAATCTTAAATCATTATTCCTCTGTCTCATTTCAGCAGCCTTCATTGCAAGCTCACTGTTGAATTGATTGGTTCCCCTATTGAATGCCTCAACTCTTTCCCTCTGAGCCATATTATATTCCTCAGCCTGTCTTGCAAGGTCTCCCATCTTTCCAAGAGCATTATAGTCAGCTGCAAGCAATCCTGCCATAGCTGTAGCCCTATTTCCACCAGATTGGTTAACAATTGCTCTTCTTGTAGCACCAGCCTCAGCATTAAGCTTGTTAAGATAATAATTTCTATCAAATGGTCTGTATGTAAGATAATTTCCAATAGGATTAAAATCCACATCAGTTATAGTATCTGCTATGCTACCTACTAAATTAGCATTAATATAATCTGGCCTATTAGTTATTCCAAAAGTATCAGATAATACCCCTAATCCTGCTCCAACTACAGGAGCATATCTTAGCCATGATAAATCTACATCTTCATTAGTATTATTATTTAATTTAGCATTCTTATTTTTCTTAATATCACCAGTCTTACTTGTAGTCTTACTTGTAGTTTTATTTACTTTTTCTGCTGTGACTATAGCAGGAGCAAGTTCAAATGCTGTATTATTAACAATAGGAGTATTTACAGGTGTTTGATAACTTATATTTTCAAAAGCAAATGGATTATCCACCTTAGTTCCAGTAGGAACTACTAAGTAATCATCATATATATTAGGTAATGAAGGGTCAGTCCCATAAGGTCCTCCTGTTGCAAATAAATGACCACCTTTAGCATATTTTCTAGTTTGAATCTCTGTTCTTAGCTGCTCTTGAGCCTGTTGAAGCTTTGCCATTGAGCTAAGTAATCCTCTCTTACTTATTGGGTCATTAGGTCTCTCTGATGATTCCTTGCTTAGTCTTTCAGCTATATCAGCAAATGAATGATTAGCATAGGAAGCTGGTAAATTATTTGCTGCAAGAAGTCCTCCTGTGGCAAATAATCTATTACTGAATACATAGTTATTGAATTTAACCTCTCCCTGCTCAACAAGATTAGGGTTACCATCTGGAGCTATTCCCATAGGTACACCTTCCATAGGATTCTGCTCATGTGTTCCACCATTATCTATAGTAGTGATACCATTGGAGAATATTCCACCATGTTGGAAAGTGTCAGGAGTAAAGGTATAAAGATTACCTCCGTCACCATGTTTCCAGCTAGTTGAATTCTTAGCAAACACAGCCTTTTTTATCATAGCAGGACTATAATTCTCTTTATTGGCTAATATCTGTGAAGCAAATTCTTGCACTGATTTTCCATGTTTCTTGGCTGCTGCTGTAAAAGTACCTCTTTTGCTTGGCTTTATATTGATAGTACCTCCATCAGCAAATATATTATTACCTCCCATTTCAAATGAGTTAGGTAATGATGTCATCTTATATTTACTCATAGCATTCAGTCTCTTGTTATTCAAATCTTCTTTTGCAAGCTCATAATCAATTGCACCACTTCCAAATATATTGAGTGGACCCCCATAAGCGGCATAACTTGCTATAGTTCCAAAATCATTCTGTTTGTCAACATTGGCGGCAGCATTGCTAAAGGAGCCTTGCAGATAAGAATTTCTTCTTTCAATAGCTTTGTTTATTTTTCTTATTCTACGATTTCTTCCAAGTCTGCTTACAAGATTAAGTACACCACCTGCAATACCTCCTATTAATGCACCATAAGGCCCAAATGAGCTTCCTTTTGATGCTCCCTGTGCTGAAGCCAATAGATTATCACTACTAAATTTTACTTGACCATTTTGATAATCAAGCCAAGGTGCTCCCAATGCTGTCCCAAGAAGAGTCTTTCCTATAAGACCTTTCTCAGTCTTCATGGTATCTTTGAACTCAAGGCTATTCCATAAAGACATCAAATCCTCATTATTTGATGCAGAAAGTGTATTTCTCTGATTAAGAGCACTGATTACATCCTTTGTTGAAGAACCTGTTACATCTCCTAAGAATCTTTGCACAGGGTCTTGTTGGGAATTACCATATACAGCCTCTTCTATAGCTGTATTACTTCTATTTACATTAGGAATCTGACTCAATGCTGAGCCTACTGTACTGCCTATAACAGGTACATATTGGGCAAAGTTACTTCCATTACTACCACCATTTGTAGGAGAAGTAGAAGGAGTAGATACTGTTCCCCCATCAGCAAAGAGATTAAGAGTTCTATTAGATTTTCTTGTAATTTTTTTCTTAACCATATATTATTGATTTGGTTACAAAAATAGGTAAATATATTGGATTAAACAATATTCTATCTAAAAAAGTAAGGGCAGGCAAATGAATTTATTTACCTGCCCTTAATATGCTCTATATACTACTCAAAATAGTAAACAATCATATCATGAAGTATTGTTTTATCAGTATTCTCTTTCTCCATGGATAACTTAAGATATAGCCAAGGATTTCTCATCCTATCTCTCTTATTTATAGAATCCCTTGGTATATTAGCTCTCCATATTCTGAATTTCTTCTTCAAGTCAGAGGGTCTTCCAACCATGTTATTAAGAGAGGATACACCATTCTGATATTCACTCCATGTAGTAAGAGTATCAAATGTGGTACTGAGAAGCTCTCCACCTTTCCATGAATCAGCTCTGAACTCAAGGTTATTGAATATCTTGTCAGTCCCCATATCAGGATTTGCTATGACAGTTGTGTAGAAAGGTTCATATTTATCAAAGAACATATTATAGTCGCCTTCATTATGCAGCCATAAGCCATAAGTATTCCCATCCCTTGCAGTGTTGATAAACAATCCCTCATCCTCAAGAGTAGAGAAATAAGGAGTATTCTCATAGCTATAGAATGAGGTAAACTGTCCAAGTGGCTCTGAGAATGCAAGACATTCATCTTTACTTATAAAGAGTACATCATCATTAACCTTGTCATAATAAGTCACAAAACCTTCAAAGTCGATAGGATTCCAAATACTTATCTTGGTAGATTTACTATTAATCCATGAATGAAAACCTAATCTATCAGATATGTTATCAAGTTTGCCATTAAACAAGAATATTCCCTTGGTTATATCATCTATGAAATAAATACCATTAGGAGTCTCACATATTGACCATTTATTAGTACATCCTATATTATTTGATAAGTACCTTTTGCCATCAACTTTCCCAGAATTTGCTATCTCAATAGGTACACCATCAACTGAGGACAGTTGTGTTCTTGAATTAAATAAGATATTGCTTATACCCCTATCTTGAAAAGCAATTAATTCATTGTTAAACCTTCTTAATGCTCTTATACTACCTTTATCTCCATCAAGGTCTAAAGTAGATGCAAGAGTTATATTAGTCCATGTATCAGTTAATTCTCCAGCAGTCTTTGTCTTAGTCCAAGTTATAGCATTTGAAAAATGGTCAACATTAAGCTTCGTAGGATTAACAAATCTGTAATTGAAGAAGTTATTCTGTTGAGAATAGACATTATTCATTAAATTAAAATTCTGAGGAGTAGTAGTAAGATTACTTACCTGTCCTCTATTTCTATCATACCTACCATCAATATTAACTCTAGTCTCACACATAAATGAGACAATATCAGTTACAGCATTCTGCTCTTCAAGAGAGAATGGGTATGTCTTAAGATGGTCATATCTCTGATAGTAAGTATCCCCCTCTTCCCAAACTACTGTTACATCTTCAATTTTTTGATTATCATATTTCAAAGGAACAGATTTTCCACAAGGAACCCATAAATTATTTTCAAATGCTTCATCAGTCTGCCCACCAAATCTATTAGTTACATTATCATTATATAGCTCAGCTAGATATAACCAGCCATACTCAGGACCATATGCTAATGAGCGACCATTAGCACTTGACATATTTACATCAATAATATCCTGTCTAATAGTCTTAGTTTTATAATTCTTATCCCAAAAAGATTTATATCCAGATGGTATAGCAGTTACAGCATTTATAGCCCATTTTGAACCTACTGTTCCTGATGATATATCAGCATCATTCATTGTAGGTAATATATTTTGAGTACCATCCCTACTATAATTTAATGCAAGTACAGCATGTGGTGTAGATTTGTATCTCATCCTAACAGGGTCAGTACCAGTAGTTTGTTCTGTATATTTTTCATCTATCTGCATATAGTCACCAGAAAACAAACCATGAGCATTTTTTGATGTATCCTGTATTCCTGTAACTATAATAGGATATCCATTCTTTTTATCTCCTATTTTAGATATAGTAATAACTTTATCTATATTACCATAATAATTGATATCATTAAGATCAGAGTTACTTGGAGCAGGAATTCTTATTAAAGACACCTCATTAGAATCAAACACAGAAACTCCTGATATTCCATTAGGCGGAGACCATAAATGATTAATGTCAAAATAAAATGAGCCATATGAATATTTCATATTTGACATTTTCTTTTTATCAAGCATTGCTGACCTATAACCATCAGTAGCAAACTTAGTATTATTAAGTGAACCATTTCTATGCCATGGATATACTACAAAACCAGTTGACAATTGTAATATACTAGGAATTGGGGAAGTCTCTTTATATCCAGATAAATCATCAAACCAAAATGCTCCTGAAATTAATCCTCTAGACCCAAAGCTAGATATATTTTCTGCTCCTATTGGCTCTTTATAAAAACCAGCAGGACTATCACTACTATTGTAAAAAGTATTAGTAGGAGTTGATGTTTGGATATCTATGTCAGATGCAAAGGCAGTCAATGGTACTATACCTACAATTCTTAATTTCAATCCAGAAGTATCAATACTTCTAACTTCAGAATCAAATTCTATATCGGGGGAATGAAAAGTAAGAATAGATTGGTCAACATAAAAATTTTCAGCATTTTGAGATACCCAATCTGTAGAAGCAGACTCATCAGAGTTAGAGCTTATATAAGGGTTTGCTTGAGGATTATATATACATTGTATTTCAGCATTTCTTTGATTATTAGAAGGTATTGGCCTATTATGTCTAAATTCTGCCCAAGCACCTTTATTTACAACATCTATATCATAAGAAACACTTCCCTTTGTTATAGATTCCCTATCATTACTCATAATGCCTGCTCTAGAATTACTTGATACTGGCTTAAAACTTCCAAAATCTCTATCCTCCCAATCACCTAGTGGCTCTGAGGAATTATAATGAAATGCTTTATAATTATCATAAGGTGCATTAGGTCTTACAAACCATGATGATTGTGCAAATGGAGAATTTCCATATCTATCTAATACATTATATACAGTAGGACATAGAATACCTTGGCATACACACTCTCTCTCATTAAGTGAAGGAAATACTACTACAGGTCTTATTCTTGTATATCCTTGAGATAATAATTCATTTATAATATCTTCATTATTAAAAGTAAAAGACGCAACAGGCACCTTCACATAATCAAGAGAATGATATGAAGCATTTATAGGTACAGTATTTCTTACATCATTAATCCAAATAGGTTCTGACCATTTTCCAGTTACATGTTGATAACTTTAATTGATTATCATAAGGATAATACCCTTTTGTGGGATATGGAGTACGAAATCTTTGCTCTGATTTAAATGTTATTTGCTTGCCTTTAAAGAAATTTCTTACAGTAGAACTGAGTATTTTTCTCTTGATAGAAACATCACCAAGAAATAAAGTGTTATCTTTCTGAGCCATTGTTCCAGAAATAATCTCCTCTCCACCAATATATAACAATTCTGTTGGGTCAATTAAATCTCCAGATGTTCCATTATCAGTATATGATATAGTTCCACTGTTTACTGTAACAGCTAAATCAGCAATCCTCTTTATTGTAGGAGTTGCATCAATAGAAGTTCTATGAATTGAGTATATTCGTAAATAATCATAAGATATATCAGCACCAATTACTTTAATATCAAAGCTATTACCTACACTATCTTCTGGAGATGCTCCTCTATTATTGTATGATATGTAAAATAAAGGAGATGTATAGAAAATATTACTTTCTTGTCCATATTTATTAAAATATGTAAAAGCATACTGGATAACTCCGGGAGAGAATACCCCATTTGCAACAAGATTTCTATTAATAACTATATTCTCATTTAATTCTAGTTTCTTTACAAAATTAAAAGAGTCATCATTCCAGTTATTCATTATAGCTGAAGCTGCTGCAATATTAATAACTCTTGGCTGATTAATGCCGTCAGTCCAATATACCTTTTTGATATTCTCATTTTCATAAAATGCCAATGACTCAATAGGATGTTTATAACTGAAATCAAGTTGCCCTCTAAATAATCTTTTTCCTGTTAATATTTTATTATTAAACCATATCTTATAAATCCTATCTTCTGTATTTGAATCTATGTCTATGTCAGCAGTAAGTATGCTACTTGTGATATCGGATACTTCAGATACATTTGGAGTAATATTGACATACTTAGCATTCTCATCACCTGCTGTAAATATAACTAATTCATCATTAATTAATTGTTGCCCAATAGGAGTACCTATAATAGTGTCTCCTACTCCAGATATACTGGATTTCTTTGTTCCTCTCTCATTAATTATGCTAAAGAGAGTATTCTCATCAGTAGGCATTATCCTGATATTCTTATTCTCGTAGGCATATTCATTATTGAATGCTGACACACTCAAATCCCTCTGCATGCCTTTTATTTTGAATGATACCTTCTTTTGCATAGTTACTGAAGTATTAATCTTTCCTTGACTCCATTGTTTCTAAATCCTCTCTCATGTTCAGTATCTCTTAGTATAAGAGTTCTCCATGAGTTATAGAAAGATTCAGCCTTATCAATGGATAATCTGTTAAATTCTGTCTGACAATCTCCTACAGCCCAAGAATATTCTTGTTGCACATTCTGTAAGACAGCTGCATTTATCTTTCCTAAATCAAATAGTATTGTGAACCATTGCTTCTTGATGTATAATTCCAATGCTCTTGTAAAACTGCTATTGTCAGGAATAAGAGGATAACCTTCTGAATCTGTAGCTATGGCTTCATAAGCCACTTCAATATTCCCATTCTCAATGGAAGTATATATCATATTACCTTGTACTTTATAAGTAAGGTCTGTGAATTCTTTATAGTAATTATCCTTACATTCACTCATATGAAAAGAATCTGATGAATATCTGAATGAAGGACCATTTGGTTTCCTTACCTGTATCATTTGACAATAATCACAAGGAAGAATTGCCCTATATTTATTTACTTCAATTATAGCAGTCTTCTCTATAAACATAGTAGGAACTCCAACTATTCTCAGAAAGTCAACAGTATAATCAACAGCTGTCTCAAGAGATAAATCCTGCATCAAAGGATGTCTAAGTAATTTATCAAGTATAAGACGTACATTTGTGTATTTCTCAGCCATATAAAATCTATTTTAGTGGAAAGGCATCTAATTTACCTTCCTTAATATTCTGCTTCATTCTTCTCTTTAAGGCTCTATTTAAATAAAAAGTATAAAATGACTTATTCTTATATTCCGCCAGAGTTCTATTATAATGAGTCCTATATATCTCCTTTTCCTTAATTCTGATAAGAGCTTTGTTTTTGAAGGACTCTTTGTCTTCATACCAAAGTCTTAAAGTCCTATCCCAGTCAATAGGAAGGTTTGTTTTTATTTTGTCCCCATCAAATGTTATACTAGCATTAAATTTCCTTATTTCCAATCTGCCTAGTCTATAAGGGAGCAGTATATCTTCACCATTTATTAATGCCTCACCAAGTATAGTGTTTATCTTCCTTGTGATTGCAAAATATTGAGACTCATTAAGAGCATATTTATGCTCCTTTGGTCTTATCTTCCTATAGTATTTGAATCCATCATATACTCCATAAGAATTTCTAACCTTATATATTCTGGACTCCTTAAGTCTTCTTACAGAGCTGCTGAAATCAAGAAAGTCCTTATTTACTTTCTCTTTATTTATCTCTTCCTCTCCCATATATTATTACTTTCTCATCATAGTATTTGACAAATCATCCTTTGCATTGTTATTCTCGTCATCAGGACTATATACAGGACCTGCAAGCTCTTTTATAATAAGTTCCACAAGAGGAGGCACCAAGGAGTCCTCAATAGGAAATACTCTATCCATAGGGTCACATACAGTTTCCTCATCACTATTTGGGCATTGTAACTCAGATGCCTTAAGAGCATCTTGAAATATACCTGTGAATCTTACTTTCTCAAGATATAAAAACTGTGGATTACTTGATTTGAAATATAAATAATTATCTGGACCAATAGAGCAATAAATTATATTTTGAAGAAATTTATTATATCCAACATATCTCATTCTATCTCTGCTAACATATGTAATTTCTCCTTGATAATAATCAACAGGATATACCCTTGGTGTACCAATCTGCATCAAGAATGGAATCTTTTGCTTACTTCTTAAATAAGAACCACCATCACAAGGCTGTCCAGCTATTGCAGGAACTTCAATTAAATCCAAACACATAGTTTGATAATTGCTCTCAGGAATCTGCTTCTTGACATCAAAGTATCTCTGCTTTAATAAGAATGCCCTATATTTGCTAAGCAGAAACATAACATGGTCTTCAGTGAAACTGAAGTCATCACTCATTCCCTTAAGCTCATCAAGTACTAAATATACTAATTCTCTAAATGTACTCATTACTATATAATATAAAAACTCTTTGCACAAAGATAAGTAAAAAATCCCTGTGAACAAAGAGCTTTAATAAATTAGTTATATTTAATCTATAACTTAAATAGTAGGAGTAATGTCAGTAATTGTACTTTCATTTCCCTTTCCTTTTATAACCTTAGTATTTTGAATCTCAAGTATTGAGTTATCTGTCTGTTCTTGATAGGAAGCTAATTCCCTCTCAGTCTTTTTTTGCCTATAAGCCAATTCAGTTATTGAGCCTAAGAATAAATTGTTCATCTGTTTTGTATATTTAGGATATGGAATAATACAAGTTGTGCAGAATATTGAGGATAGAACCCTTTCTATTGTTCTATAGTCATCTTCTGTAAAATATCCATAGAAGTCATTATATGCCAAATCTTCCACACAAAGGAGAAGTAAAAGTTTGCTAACATCATAGTACTTGAAATATCCAAAGGTTGACAATGCACTGAAATACCTGCTGATAGAGTCATATGTTAATTCAAGCATAGGCACTTTGATTTAATTGATGAAGTACTTACATTTTTGAAGAATCTGTTATAGAACTTTATAGCATCTGTATAATGGTTTGTATTTACAGATAATTGCAAAGCTTTCCATCTAAGATAGTTATCAATAAATGCCTTTGGTATGTCACAATTATCTTCAAGCTCCTTGATTGAGCACATAAAGCTTTGCAATATATCATATGTGTACAGAGTAACCCCAAGAGTTATTGTATTATCCTCTCCACACGGTGTGTCTGAAGAAGGAGTGCCCTTTGTTTTCACATACACAAAGAACATATTATCTTGAGGAGTTGGTAACATGTCTCCCTTACCAAGTTCAAGTCTAATGGATTTTTGACTACCTTCCACTGCCTTTGAATAGACAGTTTCACTACTTGGTCCACTCTCTGTGTAAGTATCTTGAGTATCTATTAGAATCTCATCAAGGTAAACATCAGTGTAGTAACTTAAACTTTTTACAGATACATCTATAATAAGCCTGTCACCATTCTGAGTTATACGCAGTTCATTAAATTGTATCATAATAATAAAAAATAAAGGAGGTCTTAAAAAAGACCTCCTTATGATTAAGCTACACTCAACTTAGCAATAGAAAGTCCTGTTGCAGTATTGATAGCGGTAATAATATCATTTGCAAGCTTGTTAGCAACTTGGTTAGTTGCACCAACCTTAGGCACTACAAGAGTAATATCCTTCTCTGACTTCTGCACTGACTCATTGGCTCCTACATAAGCATAGTGGATATCAATTACATTATACTTAGTATCAGGGTCAACAAGGTACTTGGTTCTGATTACATTAGGGAATCCTACCATTCTATAAACATCGCCTCTTTCACCCATGCAGAAATATTCAAGGTCTGCAATCTTATGGCCATCAGGAATACTATTAGTGGAAGTAACCTTCTTTACAACACCCCAAATTCTGTCATCACCATTTACAGTGACTGAGGTTGGTTGAAGTGTGAAATCCACATCTGTCTGCTCCATTACACCAAGAATCCACTCTTGAGGAGCTTCCTCTACAATAATACCAGTATATGTGCCAGTAAGGTCACTTTCTTTGGTATCATTTGTAATTTCTGTAGGAGTTCCAGCTACAACACCTGCATCTGTGCCACCTGTTTCAAGATAGAACTTCAATCGTCCCTCTTCCTCTCTACTGAAATTTTTTACAAGAGAGATAGCAAGTGCCTTGTAGAAATCTGATGCAGACATTCCAGTTACTGCATGAACCATTCCATACTTGAAATATTGGTCTTCCTCAGACAGTCCAATATAATTTCTGAAGGCAACCCTCAGAATATAATCCTGTCCTCCTACAGGTGCACCACCATTAACAGTAGTATCAA
>ERZ808252.1343-NODE-1343-length-18260-cov-5.922878_pt1 | contig 18260 bp, 19 predicted proteins | sample MGYA00521242_ERZ808252 | MGnify/ENA primary metagenome ERZ808252 (study PRJEB31516, sample SAMN03275581) | gut metagenome | biome: mammalia-associated habitat; material: feces | host: Papio cynocephalus | place: Kenya | collected 2012-08-07 ...
TCGTCACCCTCCTCTGGAGAGCCTATCGGCAGAACTAAAGCAAAATAAGCGCAAAGCGGAGCCGCAAAACGCGGCTCCGCCTTTTTTTCGCATAATTTTCCCGCTGCGGGAGAAAATAGGAGGGAAACGGAAGGAAACGGAGGAATACAGATATGAAAGCAACTGGGATCGTGCGGCGCATCGACGACCTTGGCCGGGTGGTCATCCCCAAGGAGATCCGCCGCACCCTGAAGATCCGGGAGGGCGAGCCCATGGAGATCTTCACAGAAGCGGGCGGCAGCGTGATCTTTCGGAAATATTCGCCCGCCGGGGAGCAGAGCGCCATGGCCGCAGACCTTTGCGAGGCCCTTTACCGCACCAGCGCCCGCCCCGCCGCCATCTGCGACCGGGACAGCATCATTGCCGCCGCAGGCCCCCTGCGCCGGGAGCTGGAAAACAAGCCCATCTCCCCCGCCCTGGACGCGGCCATGCAGACCCGCCAGCTCCAACGGAGGGAGGGCGTGGCCCTTTCGTCCGCCGTGGCCGGCGCGGAGGCCGCGATCATCGCGCCGGTGATCGCCGGAGGCGACCTGTGCGGCTGCGTGGCGCTGCTGCAGGGAGAGGCCCCCGTGGGCGAGAGCGAGGCCCGGCTGGTCCAGGCCGCCGCCCTGTTCTTTTCCCGCCAGATGGAGGGCTGAAGGGCAAACTGAAAAAGCCTGCGGCTTCGCAGGCTTGAGACTGTCGAAAAACCGCTTCGCTGGGTTTTTCTCGACAGTTTGGCCCCGGCCTGCGGGCCGGTTTCGCCAAATTTTTGCGAAAATTTGGCGGGTCACGGTGTTTTTTCCCGGCGCATGTCCGTGAAAAAACATCCAATAGGAAAAAGCCTGCATTCTGCAGGCTTTTTTTGCATCCGGTTTGCTTCAGCTCCGCTGAAAATCCAGAAACCGGGTCCCCTGAAAGGAGAGCCGGCCCTCGTCGCCCTCGGCGATCATGCCAAAATCCGAGCCGTCCAGCTCCAGCTCCATCCGGTCGCCGCTCTCCACCTGAAAGGTGACGAAATAGCGGGTGGTGCTGGAGGTATGGAGGATGCCGTCGCCGCGATTTTGGGTATGATGCGTGACCTCCTGCCGGCGGGAGACCACCCGGGCCAACACCGTCAGCCGGGGCGACGCATCGTTTTTCTGCTTGCGCAGGATGGCCTGCACCAGGGCATAGATCATCACGCCAAAAATCAGCACAAAGACGATCGTAAACATCCCCTCAAACATCCCGTAGCCAAAGCCAAAGCCCATGCCGCGTCCCTCCTTTTTCTTTCTGCTTTTATGATACCAGAGAATCGGGCGGCTGTAAAGCGCGGATTTCTGCTGCGATTTGTATTTTTTATAATAAAAAATACAGCCGGTTATGAAGATCCGGCTGTATTTCGCGCTTATTTCTGTTCAGAGCAGGAAGATGCCCGCCTGCTGGCATTTTTCCCGGGTGGCCTCGTCCCAAACGCCGGACTGGACCTCGCCGATGTGGGCGCAGCCCATGAGCAGCATGCAGAGCCGGCTCTGACCGATGCCGCCGCCGATGGTCTGGGGCAGCTGGCCGGAGAGCAGCAGCTGATGGAAGGGCAGGCTGCGCCGGTCCTGGCAGCCGGCGGCTGTGAGCTGGCGGTCCAGCGCCGCCGCATCCACCCGGATGCCCATGGACGAGACCTCGAAGGCGCAGTCCAGCACCGGGTTATAAAAGATGATATCGCCGTTCAGCTCCCAATCGTCATAGTCCGGGGCGCGGCCGTCGTGCTTCTTGCCGGAGCGCAGCGTCTTGCCGATCTGCATGACGAAGATGGTCTGATACCGCCGGGCATATTCCAGCTCCCGCTGGGAGGGGGTCAGGTCGGGATATTCGTCCTCCAGCTGCTGGGAGGTGACGAAGGTGACCTCCCGGCAGAGCACGGTGTGCAGCGAGGGGAAGGCCCAGGTCAGCTCCTCATTGGTGTTGCAGATGGCGGCCACGATGCGCCGGACGGTGTCCTTGAGATATTCCTCGTTGCGCTCGCCGGGGAGCATGATCTTCTCCCAGTCCCACTGATCCACATAGACGGAGTGCAGATTGTCCAGCACCTCCTCGTCCCGGCGGATGGCGTTCATGTCCGTATACAGGCCGTTGCCCGGATAAAACTCATAGCGCTTCAGGGCAAGGCGCTTCCACTTGGCCAGCGAATGCACCACCTGCAGCTCCGCGCCGCCGGCGGCGGGCACATCGAAGGAAACGGGCCGCTCCACGCCGTTGAGGTTGTCGTTGAGGCCGGTCTCTGCGCCCACGAACAGCGGGGCGGAGACCCGCTTCAGATTCAGCGCGCTGCCCAGATGGCGGGGAAAGGTGTCTTTGATGAACTCAATGGCCCGCTGGGTGTCGTAAACGGAAAGGGCTGTGCGATAGCCCTGGGGGACCTTCAGCTTGATCATGGGGATCTGCTCCTTTGCGCGGCGGAGACCGCCGAAAATGCTTTGCTTTAATAAAGTGGTATTATAGCACAGCAGCGCGGACAGCGCAAGCGCTTTTTGCAAAAAAATCCGGTTTTTCCGCGTTTTACGGGGCCGCGTCCCGGTCTTCTCCCCGCTCCGTCCAAACAGACCAGCCGCCCTCCGGCGCCACGGTAACGGTGATGGCCCCGCACTGATCGGTGCGCAGGATCTCCGCCCCCGTCTCCCGCAGGCGCTGGAGGACCTTTTTGTGGGGATGGCCGTAGGAATTGTCTGCCCCAACGCTGATCAGCGCCAGATCCGGCGCGATATTTTCCAAAAACGCCGCCCCGGAGGAGGTGTTGCTGCCGTGGTGTCCCACCTGCAGAATGTCCACCCGCTCCAGCGGGATCAGGCTGTTTTCCACCTGCTGGACCTGATCGCCGGTGAACAGCAGCGCCGTCCCGGCATATTCCGCCCGGATCACCAGCGACCATTCGTTGGCGTCGTCGCTTTCGAAGCCGGGGGCGGGATGGAGCACCGCCAGCTTCGCCCCGCCCAGGGTATATTCCCGCCCGGCGGCGGTGAAGTCGATCTGGGCGTCGGAGGCCCCCAGCCAGTCTCCCGCCTGGATCAGCGCCGCCTCCCGGTCGCCGCAGTCGGAGATCACCAGCGTCTCTGCCTCCACGGCGGAAAACAGCGCCTGCGCTCCGCCGCAGTGATCCTGATGGGGATGGGTCAGAAAGACATATTTCAGCCCCTCCGGGGCCCGGACAGACACCTCCCTGGCAAACTCCTCCGCCGTGCCCGGCGGGCCTGTATCGATGACGGCGCTCTCGCCGCCGCACTGCAGCAGCATGGCCAGCCCCTGGCCCACGTCCGCCATATACAGGGTCAGGCCGGTCTCCTCCGCCGGCGCCCCGTCGGGAAAGGCCTCCCGGCGCGGGCGAAGCCACTCCCCCGCATAGCCCGCCGCCGCTAAAAGCGCCAGCGCCAACGCCGCCGCTGCTGTGAAAATGCCCCTCCAGCGGATGGAGGGGCCTGTTTTTCTGCGTCTCATAGCTTTTTCATCAGCGTCTGGTAAAACTCCACCGCCAGCCCCAGCGACTGCTCGGAGAGATACTCGTCGCCCTCATGGGTGTTTGCGCCGCCCTCCTGCCCCAGGGTGATGGGCGCGAACCGCAGGATGCAGTCGCTGAGGGCGGAATAGTGCCGGGCGTCCTCCGAGGCCGTCATCAGCGTGGGGATCACGGGCAGACGGGGATAAAGCTCCTCGATGGCCCCCAGCAAAAGCCGATACATGGGCTGCTTTTTGGAGGTGATGAAGCTCTCCTCCCCGGGATTGACCAGCTCGGCCTCCGCCGGCAGATCGGCCACCAGATCCTGCAGGCCCCGCAGCAGCTTCTCCGGCGGATCGGAGGGCAGCAGACGGGCGTCGAAATAGGCGCAGGCGCTCTGGGGCAGCATGTTCAGCGCCGGGAAGCTGCCGTCCATCTTGGTGGCGGCAAGGGTGCTGCGGATCAGGGCGCTGACCGCGGGATCGTCCCGGAAGATGCGGCCGGAAAAGAGCTTGAGCAGCGGCTTGTTGGCGATGAAAAACCGCTTGATAAAGGGGAAGGTGGAGATGGTCTCGTCCAGCTGGTCCCAGACGATGGGCAGGATGTGGGGATGGGGCTGAACGCTCTCCACCCGGCACACCGCCTCGCTGAGCATGCCCAGCGCCGTGCTGCGGCCCGGCTCGCTGCTGTGGCCGCCGGGGGCGGTAACGGTGAGCTTATATTCGCAGTGCCGCTTTTCGCCCATGCCGATGTAGGCGGCGGAATAATAGCGGCCGTCCCGGTAAATATCCTGAAACGCGCCGCCCTCGTCCATCACAAGGCTGAACTGCAGGCCCTGCTTCTCCAGCAGCCGCGCCATGGCTCCCGCGCCCTGACCGCCGCCGGTCTCCTCATCGCAGCCAAAGGCAAAATAAACATCCCGCCGGGGCGAAAAATCCGCGCCGATCAGCGCCTCCGCCGCCTCCAGCATGGCCACCACGATGCCCTTGCAGTCCATGGCGCCCCGGCCCCAGATCCGGCCCTCGCTGCGCAGACCCTCAAAGGGGCCGCACTGGGTCCAGCCGTCGCCGCCGGGGGCCACGTCCAGATGGCCGCAGAACAGCACCGGGTCGTTGTCCGTGCGCTCCCGGGTCCTCCAGCAAAGCAGCAGACTGCCGTCCGGCTGGGGAGAAAACTCCATCGTCCGGGCGGCGTTGGGATAGCGCTCCTTCAAAAACCGCGCCATCTCCCCCATGGGGCCGGGCTCGCCGGTGACGCTGGGGATGCGGATGGCCATGGCAAGGCTCTCGGCGGCCCGCTCCGTCAGAACGGGGTCCGGCTGGCGCTGGTGCAGGGTGGAGGCGCTCCGTCTGCCCCGGCGGCCTGCGGCGATGGCCCGCAGCAGCGCATAGAGAAACACGGCCGCCACGGCGGAAAGAAAGACCGTGTTGACCAGCGCGCCGTAGCGGGCGGTGAAATTGCTGTGGAAGATCTGGACGCCCGCCCAGAGATCCCGAAAGAATTGATCCATTTGCGTTTCCTCCTTTGCACGAGGGGTGAGAAAAACAGCGGCGAGGGCTTTTTTTACCCTCTCCAGTCCAGCGCAGCCTGCACGTCCCGGGCGATCTGCTGAGAAAGGGCCTGGGCGCTTTCAAAGGGGCGCTCCGGCCGGAGATATTTCAAAAAGCGCACCTGCACCTCCCGGCCGTAAAGGTCGCCGGAAAAGCCCAGCAGATAGCTCTCCACGCTGACGATATCCGCCTGGGTAAAGGTGGGGCGGGAGCCGACGTTGGTAACGGCCCGAAAGACTCCCTCCGGCAGCGCCGTCTCGGTCACATAAACGCCCCTTGCGGGCAGCAGAAGCCCCGGCTCCACCGCCAGGTTGACCGTGGGAAAGCCCAGCTTGCGGCCCACCTGAAAGCCGTGGGCCACGCCGCCCTCCAGCTGAAAGGGCCGGCCCAGCAGGCGGCGGGCCAGGCCCACCTTGCCCTCCCGGACGCATTCCCGGATCCGGGTGGAGGAAACGGGCCGCCCTCCGTAGAGCACCGGCGGCACAACACAGGTCTCCAGCCCGAACCGGCGCAGGTCCTCCGGCGTTCCGGCGGCGCGGCAGCCGAAGCGGTAATTTTCCCCGCAGACCACCGCCTGCGCCCGGTAGCGCTCCCGCAGCATGGCGGCAAACTCCTCCGGCGAGGTCTCGGCCATCTGCCGGTCGAAGGGCAGCGCCACCACCAGCGAAGCCCCCGCCTGCCGCAAAAGCTCGCAGCGCCGGGCAAAGGAAACGATCAGCTCCGGCGCGCGGCCCAGAACATAGGCCCGGGGATGTGTCTCAAAGGTGACGGCGGCGCATTCCAGCCCCTTCTCCGCCGCCAGCGCCGCAGCCCTTTGCAAAATGGCCCGGTGGCCCCGGTGGACTCCATCGAAAAAGCCCAGCGCCACCACCCGGCCCCGGGGCTGTGCTGCATCCGTCATAAGCGCCCTCCTTTGCAAAAGGCTTCAGCAAAAATTGGTCTTACAGAAAATGGCCAGCCCGCCCTTTTCCAGCGGACGGACCTGTCCCACCTGACGAAAAGCGCCGCCGCTGTCATAGACCCGGCAAAGCGCCCCCTCCGGCGGGAGCTCCCCCCGGGAAAGCTGCTCCTCTGTGAAAAAAGCCCCGTGGGACGCGCGAATATCCCCGGCCTCATTGAGCCAAACGGCGGGCAGGGCTTCATAGACCCGGTCCGTGGGCAGGATATGCTCCTCCAGCGCGCCCGCTTCCAGCGCAGCCGCGATCTGCGCAAGGGTCAGCGCGTCCTCCAGAGAAAATCCGCCGGAACGCACCCGCCGCAGCGCGGCCATACAGCCGCCGCAGCCCAGCGCCTGCCCCAGATCCCGGCAGAGGGAGCGGATATAGGTCCCCTTGGAGCAGACCACCTGCAGATCAAAGTCGCCCGCCGGCAGCTCCTCCGCCGGGGGCAGCAGCGAGAGCCGGGAGACGGTGATGGGCCGGGGCGCAAGCTCCACCGCCGCGCCCTTGCGGGCCAGGGCATAGAGCCGCTGGCCGTCCACCTGCAGGGCGGAATACATGGGCGGCCGCTGCAGAAGCTCCCCGGTGAACCGGGGCAAAACAGCCTCCAGCGCTTCCCTCCCCACGGTCACGGGCCGCTGCGCCAGGATCCGGCCGGTGATGTCCTCCGTGTCGGTCTCCAGCCCCAGCCGCAGCCGGGCCAGATATTCCTTCTGCTGCCCCGCAGCCTGATCGGAGGCCCGGGTGGCGTTGCCCAGCAGCACCACCAGCAGTCCCGTGGCCATGGGGTCCAGCGTCCCGGCGTGGCCGATGCGCTTCTGCCGGAGCATGCCCCGGAGCTTGGCCACCGCGTCGTGAGAGGTAAAGCCCTGGGGCTTGTCCAGCAGCAGGATCCCGTTCAGCATGTCTCCAGCTCCTCCTCTGCCGCCGCCATCAGACGGCGCGCCGCCTGCTCCGCAGGCCCGTCTACGGTACAGCCCGCCGCCCGGGGATGGCCCCCGCCGCCAAAATGCTGGCAGATGCGGCTGGCGTCCGCAGGCTTGTGGGTGCGGACGGAGACCTTATACCGCCCGTCCCTTCGGTTCTGGGTGAGGATGATGCCGCAGTCCACCCCCTCCAGCCCCATGGTCAGGGTGGAGAGATTGTCCAGCTCGTCGTCGCCTGCGCCGATGGCATCCAGCCAGTCCCGGTCCAGCCAGGAGCAGCAGATCCTGCCGTCCGGCGAAAACCGCAGCCGGTCCATCATCTGCCGCTCGACGGCGAAGCGGAGCTTGCTCTTGGCCTCAAAAAAGGTATGATTGTGCCGGTGAAAATCCAGCCCCGCCCGGATGGCCCGGGCGGCGATCTCATGGGAAAAGGGCGTTGTGTTGGAAAAGCGGAAGCAGCCGGTGTCGGTGGCCACGGCGATATAAAGGGCCTCCCACATGGGCAGATCGGGCAAAACGCCCATGGTCTCCAGCAGAGAAAGCACCGTCTCCCCCGCCGCGGCGGCCTTTGGCTGCAGCAGGAGCTGCGAGGCATAGCCGGTGTTGGAGGGATGGTGGTCGATACAGAGATCCACCCGGCTCCCGTAAGGGGCCTCCCCCTCGGTGAGCAGCGCGGCGTCGGCAATGTCCACGGCCAGGATATGGGCCGGCAGAAGCCCCGCCGGGGCCGTAAGCCCCTCCAGCAGAAAGCCCAGCCGGGGCGTCAGGTCCTCATTGGGAAAAACGAAGGCCTGCTTGCCCTTTTGCCGCAGCCCACGGCACAGGGCCGCAGCGCTGCCCACGGTGTCGCCGTCGGGACGGCGATGGGTCAGGATCAGATAGCCGTCGTGCTCCAGCAGCCACTCGCCGGCCTCCACAAGGTCAACGGGCCTGCTCATCCCGGGCCTCCTCCCCATCCTCCGGCGCGTCCGGCGCGTCCTCCGGGAGGTCCAGCGTGTTCAAAACGGCGGCGATATGAGCGCCGTGGGCGATGGAATCGTCCATAACGAAGACCAGCTCCGGCGTGTAGCGCAGCCGCAGCCGCTGGGCCAGCTCCCGCCGCAGAAAGCCGGAGCAGGACAAAAGCCCCCGCTTCAGCTCCTTTTTGTCGTGCTCGCCCAGGGCGCTGAGATAAACTCTGCACCAGCGCATATCGTTGGTGACCTCGCAGCGCACCACCGACAGCATCACCTGCGACACCCGGGGGTCCTTCACGCTGCGCAGCAGCACCGAAAGCTCCCTTGCGACCTCCTCGCTGATGCGCTGGACCCGGTTTGAATTATATGGCATAGAACCCTCCTTTTACCGCTTGACTTCCTCCATGACGAAGGCCTCCACGATATCGCCCACCTTGACGTCGTTGAACTTCTCAAAGCTCATGCCGCATTCAAAGCCTGCGGCCACCTCGCGGGCGTCGTCCTTAAAGCGCTTCAGGCTGGCCAGCTCGCCCTCGTAGACGACGATGCTGTCCCGGATCAGGCGGACCTTTTCGTTGCGCTGCATCTTGCCGTCCTTCACATAGCAGCCGGCAATGGTGCCAACGCCGCTGACCTTGAAGGTCTCGCGGATCTCCGCATGGCCCAGAACGACCTCCTTGAAGGTGGGGGCCAGCATGCCGCGCATGGCCTGCTCGATCTCCTCCAGGCAGTCGTAAATGACCCGATACAGCCGCACATCCACCTTGGCCCGCTCGGCCTCCTCGGCAACGCCGGCCTCCGGCCGCACGTTGAAGCCCACGATGATGGCGTTGGACGCCTCGGCCAGCATCACGTCGCTGTTGTTGATGCCGCCCACGCCGTTGTGGATCACCCGGACGCGGACCTCGTCGTTGGAGAGCTTCTCCAGCGAAGCCTTGACGGCCTCGGCAGAGCCCTTCACGTCGGCCTTGACGATGATGTTCAGGTCCTTCACGCTGCCCTGCTCGATGGAGGAGAAGAGATTCTCCAGCGTGACCTTCTGAACGGCGGCCGCCTGCTTTTCCTTTTCCTCGAATTTCCGCTTTTCCGCCAGCGTGCGGGCCATGCGCTCGTCCTCCACGGCGTAAAACACGTCGCCTGCGCCGGGCACCTCGCCCAGGCCCACGATCTCCACGGGAACGGAGGGGCCGGCCTCTTCCAGCCTGCGGCCCTTTTCGTCGTTCATGGCGCGGACGCGGCCCACGGCCGTCCCTGCGATGACGATGTCGCCGGAGCGCAGCGTGCCGTTCTGGATGAGCACGGTGGCCACGGGGCCGCGGCCCCGGTCCAGCTTGGCCTCGATGACGGTGCCCTTGGCCAGACGGTCGGGGTTGGCCTTCAGCTCCAGCATATCCGCCGTCAGCAATACCATCTCCAGCAGATTGTCGATGCCCTCGTGCTTCAAAGCGGAGATGGGGCAGACGATGGTCTCGCCGCCCCATTCCTCGGGCACCAGACCGTATTCCGTCAGCTGCTGCAGGACCCGGTCGGGGTCGGCGTTGTGCTTGTCGATCTTATTGACCGCCACGATCAGCGGAACGCCCGCCGCCTTGGCGTGGTTGATGGCCTCCACGGTCTGGGGCATGATGCCGTCGTCCGCCGCCACCACCAGGATGGCGATGTCCGTCACCTGCGCGCCCCGGGCGCGCATGGAGGTGAAGGCCGCGTGGCCGGGGGTATCCAGAAAGGTGATGTCTCTGCCGTTGAGCTTGACCCGGTAAGCGCCGATGTGCTGGGTGATGCCGCCGGCCTCGCCCGCGGTGACGCGGGTATTGCGGATGGCGTCCAGCAGAGAGGTCTTGCCGTGGTCCACGTGGCCCATGACCACCACCACCGGGGCCCGGGGCTTCAGATCCTGATCCTGATCCTCGTGCTCGTCAAACAGACGCTCCTCGATGGTCACCACGACCTCCTTCTCCGGCACGGCGCCCAGCTCCATGGCCACCAGAGAGGCGGTATCGTAATCGATATTCTGAGAAACATTGGCCAGAACGCCCAGCTTCATCAGCTGCTTGATGACCTCCGCGGCGGTCTTCTTCAGCCGCAGGGCCAGCTCGCCCACGGAGATCTCCTCCGGGATCTGCACCTTCAGCGGGACCTTTTTGATCTGGGCCTGCTGCTCCAGACGGCGCAGCTTCTCCTGCTCCTCCTGGCGGCGCTTGCTGCCGAACTGGGGCCGGCGCTGATCCTTCTTGACCAGCTTCTGCTTGCTCTGGCTCTGGTTGAAGCGGCCCGCCTGCTGGGGCACCAGCGTATCCAGCCGCTCGTCATACTTGGCGATGTTGACGCTGTTGCCCCGGGTGTCCACATAGTGGCGCTTGCCGGCGGCAGCCTGCTCCTGGGCGGGGGTCTGGGCGGGCTTTTCCTCCGTCCGGGCCGGCGGCGTATACTGCAGCGTCTGTCCCTGGGGCCGGGCCTTGGCGGGCTGCTTCGGCTTTTCCGGCTGACGGGGCTTTGCGCTCTGCTCGGCCTTGGGCTGGCTCCGGCGGATCAGATCCTCCTTGGCCTTTTCCTCGGCGCGGATGCGGGCCGCAGCCTCCTCCTGCTGCTTGCGGATACGATCCTCCGCAGCCTGCTTGCGCTGCTCTGCCGCCTGAACGGCGGTGGCGCGGATGGCCTCCAGCGAGCCCACCTGGCGCTTCTGGGTGAGATAATCCATCACCATGCTCACATCCTGCGTGCTGATGCTCTGGGAGGGCTTATAGGTCTTGCCCATGGCGGCGAGCGCCGTGCAGATATCCTTGCTCTGCAGGGCAAAGTCCTTTGCCAGCTCCGTGATCTTGATCTTGTTGTTTATCATAGCTCAGTTCCCCCTTTTCCGGTCCTGCGCGGTGTTTGTTCCCTTGCTCCGGCGGCTGGCCCTCCCGCTTTCGGGGCCGCCGCGGCTCTTCGCCGGCGTCCGCCCGGCGGTCTGCTCCCGGGCCTGCCTGCGTTTTGCGGCGATGCGCCCTGCGGCGCCGGGCTTCGCTCCGGGCGGGAGCGAAGATGCCGACTTTTTCTGCGCTTCCTTTTTGGCCTTGCGCTTCTTTTCCCGGGCCAGACGCTCCTCCAGGGCGGGAAGACAGTCCTCCCGGCCCAGCTTTTTGCAGAGCGCCAGGGCAAAGCCCGTATCCAGCAGGGCGAAGGCGGCGCACTGGCCGCAGCCCAGCGCCTTGCCCAAAAGGGCCTTATCCGCCTCCAGCTCCAGCGTCGGCGTTTCCGGCTGATGCTGGGCGGCGGCGTTTTTCATGCCGTCCCGGGTGTTGGCTGCGGCGTCCCGGGCCAGGCAGAGCAGCCTTGCCTTGCCCATGCGGGCGGCGTCGAAGGCGTCCTCCGCCCCCAGCGCCAGCGCGCCCGCCCGGCGCATCAGGCCCAAAAAGCCCAAAAGCTCCTCTGTCATTGCTTCTCCTCCCTGCACTGCTGCCGCAGCGTCTCATAGATCTCCGGCGTGATCTCCGTTTCCAGCGCCCGGCTCAGGGCGCGGCTCCTCACGGCCTTTTCCAGACAGGCCTCCGTGGGGCAGAGATATGCGCCGCGCCCGGGGACCTTGCCCCGGCTGTCGTAGACCACGGCGCCCTCCGGCGTCCGCACCACCCGGGCCAAAAGCGGCTTTTCCCGGTGCTCCCGGCAGGCCACGCACTGACGGATGGGTATTTTTTTCGGCATGGAGACACCTCCTGAAATCGGTGACGGACGCAGGCGCTTATTCCGCCTGTGCCGCGGCGCTGGCGGGACGGATGTCGATGCGGAAGCCGGTGAGCTTCGCCGCCAGACGGGCGTTCTGCCCCTCCTTGCCGATGGCAAGGGAAAGCTGGTCGTCGGGCACCACCACGCTGCAGGACTTTCCGTCCTCCTGCATCTGAACGGACAGCACGTCGGCGGGAGAAAGCGCCTCCGCCACGAACTGCACCGGATCCTCGCTGTATTTGATAATGTCGATCTTCTCGCCCTTCAGCTCGCTGACGATGGCGGCCACGCGGCCGCCCTTGGGGCCGACGCAGGCGCCGATGGGATCCACGTTTTCGTCGGTGGAGCTGACGGCGATCTTGGTGCGGCTGCCCGCCTCCCGGGCTATGGACCGGATGGTGACGACGCCCTCGGCGATCTCCGGCACCTCCAGCTCAAACAGCCGCTTCACCAGACCGGGATGGGTCCGGGAAAGGATGATCTGGGGGCCCTTGCCGCCCCGGCGGACCTCCACCACATAGACCCGCACATGGTCGCCCTCCTTCAGGGTCTCTCCGGCGATCTGCTCCTGGGTGGAGAGGGTGGCCTCGGTGTGCTGGCGCTGGCCGCCCAGCTCCAGAATGGCGCTGCCGTAGCGGGGGTCGATCCGGGTCACAACGCCGGTGAGGATCTCATGCTCCTTGGAGGCGTATTCGTCGGCGATCAGGCCCCGCTCCGCCTCCCGGATGCCCTGGATGATCACCTGCTTTGCCGTGGAGGTGGCGATGCGGCCAAAGTCCCGGGGCTTCACGTCCAGGCGGATCTCATCGCCCAGCTGGGGGTCGGGAGAATATTTGCGGGCCTCCTCCACCGTCATCTCGGCGGCAGGGTTCAAGACCTCCTCCACCACCGTCTTGACGGCGTGCATCCGGATCTCGCCGGTCTCTCCGTTGATGTTGACGAACACATTGTCCAGGGCCGCGCCCTGGGGGTCGCGCTTGTAAAGGGCCTTATAGGCCGCCACCAGCGCCTGGCCGATCCTGTCCAGCATATAGTCCTTGCGGATGCCCTTTTCCTTTTCCAGGTCCTCCAGGGCCTTGATCATTTCGCTTGCCATGGTTCCTTCCTCTCTTTCCGCCGCGGCTGCGGCGAAGCTATTTTGATTTTATGATTCTTGTGCTCAAAAGGTGAACGAAAGCCGCGCCTGAGCCACGGCGGCCCGGGGCACGGCGGTCTCCCCCGCCTCCGTCTGCAGCAGCAGCTCCTGCTCGCTGAAGGAGCGCAGCGTTCCCGTCAGCTCCCGCGCGCCGTTCAGCGGACGGTAAAACCGCAAAACGATCTCCTTGCCCAGTGCCCAGCGCAGATGCTCCTCCCGGTTCAGCGGCCGCTCCAGCCCGGCGGAGGACACCGTCAGCAGATAGGGCGGCAGACTGTCAAACTCCGGCGCGTCCAGAAGGGGATCCAACGCCCGGGAGATGCGCTCACAGTCGCCGATGTCCACCGCCGGCTCCTTATCGATATAGACCGTCAGCACGTGCTGCCGGCCCTCCTTTTCAAATGTCACGTCCCAAAGGGCGACGCCGTTTTCCCCGCAAAGGGGCAAGACCAGCTGCGTCACCCGGCGCACGGCTTCCTTCTGTGTCATGCTTCCGTCCTTCCCAAGCGCAAAATTTCAATAAAGAAGAGTGGACCGAAGCCCACTCTTTCTTTCCACCATCCTACTTATGGTGCGATTATATCATACTGTTTTGCACTTTGCAAGGGCATTTTCGGAAAAAAACGGAAAAAATGCCCCGAATTTCGCACAAAATCAAGGGAAATGCCGGTCAAAGGCCTCAGGCCAGATAGTCCCCCAGCTCGTCCAGCGAAAGCTCAAAGGTGCTCTCCCCGCCGGCCTCGTCCGTGCCGGTGATCACCAGCAGATCGCAGTCGTCGTAGATCTCATAGCCCTGAAAGGCGCAGCCGCTGCCCTCCAGAAAGCGCCGGGAAATGTCGATGAGCTGCTTCGCCGTATATTCCTCGCCCCGATAGCGCAAAGCGATCCATGCCATAGCTCGTATCCTCCGTTATTCTGGTGTTGTGCCGGCTCAGACCGGCCGGTCCGTCAGCCGCTCATATTCCGCGGCGGCCCGGTCATATTCCCGGTCGTCGTCGATGGAGCGGATGTCGTAGGTCTCTCCGTGGGTCTCATAGCGGAAGATCTCCGCCGCGCCGCCCCGATCCGGCGGGATCAGCGCCACATAGTCCCTCCCCCCGCAGGAAAAAACGCCCACCGCCTCGCACAAAAGCACCGAGCCGTCCTCCAGCGTCAGGGGGATCATCTGTTTTTCGTCCATTCCAAAAGCCGCTCCTTCCCCGCCGCACCTGCGGCGTCTTGCTTTATCATAGCACAGCGTCCCCCGTCTGGCAAGCCCCCTCCCCCGCAGGGCTTGACGGAGGGAGAGATACGCCGGGCTTATTGCGAAGTGGGGATACTCAGAGGGAGCCGGTTGCAAATTCTCTCCCTCAGTCGCCTGCGGCGACAGCTCCCTCGTCAGAGGGAGCCAAGGGGCTGGGCTATACCTGCGGGCAGCGCTCCGCAGAGGGAGCCAAGGGGCTGGGCTATACCTGCGGGCAGCGCTCCGCAGAGGGAGCCAAGGGGCTGGGATGCCCCTCCGGGGCGCTCTCGCGGAAGGTTGTCCGCGCACGGCGGACTGTCGGCGGACAAATTGCAAATATCCGTTGACAATCCCGGCCTTTTCGCATAAACTGTCTTTATAAGAGATACAAATCGCCAAAAATGCCGAATATTTGTATGCAGGAGGAAAACAACCATGGAGCGCATGATGGACGCCATCGTCAAGCCCGCCGCCGGGCCCGGTCTGGAGCTGCGGCGGGTCCCCGTCCCCGTTCCCGGCCCCGGCGAGGTGCTGATCCGGATCCACAAGACCGCCATCTGCGGCACGGACGTACACATCTACAACTGGGACCCCTGGGCCAGGGAGCACATCACCCACCCGCCCATGACCATCGGCCATGAATATGTAGGCGAGATCGCGGCGCTGGGCGCCGGCGTTTCCGGCCTGCAGGTGGGCCAGCGGGTCTCCGGCGAGGGGCATATCACCTGCCACCACTGCCGCAACTGCCACACGGGCAACATCCAGTGGTGCCGCAACACCACCAGCGTGGGCGTAGACCGGGACGGCGCCTTCGCGGAATACGTCTGCATCCCCGAGACCAATGTGATCCTCATCGACGAGCGCCTGCCGGAGGACGTGGTGGCCTTTTTCGACGCCTTCGGCAACGCCACCCACACGGCCCTCATGTGGGATCTGGTGGGCGAGGATGTTCTGATCACCGGCGCAGGCCCCATCGGCATCATCGCCGCAGGCATCTGCAAATACGCCGGCGCGCGGCGGGTCATCATCACCGACCGCAACGACTACCGTCTGGCGCTGGCCGAAAAAATGGGCGTGGACGCCGCCGTCAACACCGGCCGGGAGGATCTGACCCAGGTCATGCGCCAGCAGGGCCTGACGGAGGGCTTCGACGTGGGGCTGGAGATGTCCGGCAGCGGCGAGGCGCTGAAGCAGCTGCTCTCCGTTATGCGCAACGGCGGCAAGGTCTCCCTGCTGGGCATCAGCAACACCCCCGTCTCGCTGGATATGAACCTGATCATCGGCAAGGGCCTCACCCTGCAGGGCATCTACGGCCGCAAGATGGACAACTGGCACCAGATGAGCTATATGGTCCAGGGCGGTCTGGATCTGACCCCCGTCATCACCCATCGCTTCCATTACACCGAGTTTGAACAGGGCTTTGCCGCCATGAACAGCGGCCGCAGCGGCAAGGTCATTCTGGACTGGACGAAATAAACAACAGAAGGAGGAGCTTTTTATGAAATCTGCCCTGCAGGCCTTTGAGGCCGAGCTGGAGGCCATCCGCGCCGCCGGCACCTGGCGGGAGGAGCGGATCATCACCACCCCCCAGCGCTCCCGCATCGACACCACCGAAAAGCGCGGCGTGGTCAATCTCTGCGCCAACAATTATCTGGGCCTTTCCGACGATCCCCGCCTGATCCAGGCGGCAAAGGAGAGCTACGACCGCTGGGGCTTCGGCCTGTCCTCCGTCCGCTTTATCTGCGGCACCCAGCAGCTCCACAAGGAGCTGGAGCGGCGCATCGCCGCCTTCGCCGGCACAGACGACGCCATCCTCTATTCCTCCTGCTTCGACGCCAACGGCGGCCTGTTTGAGACGCTGCTGGGTCCGGAGGACGCCGTGATCTCCGATGAGCTGAACCACGCCTCCATCATCGACGGCGTGCGCCTCTGCAAGGCAAAGCGCTACCGCTATAAAAACAACGACATGGCCGACCTGCGGGCCCAGCTGGCCGCCGCCCGGGCGGAGGGCTGCAAAAAGCTTCTCATCGCCACCGACGGCGTCTTTTCCATGGACGGCTACATCGCCGACCTGCAGTCCATCTGCGATCTGGCCGACGAGTTCGACGCCCTGACCATGGTAGACGACAGCCACGCCGTTGGCTTCATGGGCGCGCACGGCCGGGGCGCCTGCGAATACCGGGGCGTTTTGGGCCGGGTCGATATCATCACCGGCACCTTCGGCAAGGCCATGGGCGGCGCCTCCGGCGGCTACACCGCGGCCCGCCGGCCCATCGTGGAGCTGCTGCGGCAGCGCTCCCGCCCCTATCTGTTTTCCAACACCCTGGCCCCCGCCATCTGCGCCGCCACCATCCGCACCATCGACCTTCTGGAGGAGTCCACCGCCCTGCGGGACAGGGTCCACGAAAACGCCCGCTACTTCCGGGCGGAGATGGAAAAGCTGGGCTTCGACCTGCTGCCCGGGGAGCATCCCATCGTCCCCGTCATGCTCTACGACCCCCGCGTCGCCAACGAGTTTGCCCGGCGGATGCTGGAAAAGGGCGTTTATGTGGTGGGCTTCTGCTATCCCGTGGTGCCCCGGGGCAAGGACCGGATCCGCACGCAGATCTCCGCCGGCCACACCAGGGAGGATCTGGACTTCGCCGTCCGCTGCTTTGCCCAGGTGCGCCGGGAGATGGGCCTGGAAAAATAACGCCTTTTTCAAGGGAGGGGGCAAACGCGCCCCTCCTTTTTGAATTTCCGGAGTTTTTTTGAAAATTTCAGAATATTTTTGATCCAGCCGCCTTTTTTCGCGCTTTTTCGCCCTTTCCCGGTGGTAAAATGAGCTTGCGATCCAAGGAAAGGAGGAAGCGACCCATGCTTTTCTGGCGGCAGACCAAAGAGGAAGCGCAGGTCCCACGGGAGTTCCGGCGGATCTCGCTCCGGCAGATCCGCAAAAATCCCAACCAGCCCCGCAAGCTTTTCGACGCACAGGCGCTGCAGGAGCTGGCGGACAGCATCGGAAAATACGGCGTGATCACGCCGCTGACCGTGCGGCAGACGGAGGACGGCTATGAGCTTGTGGCCGGCGAGCGGCGGCTGCGCGCTGCGTCCATGGCCGGGCTGAGCACCGTCCCCTGCTACATCGTTCAGGCCGACGACCGGGAAAGCAGCCTGATGGCCCTGCTGGAAAATCTCCAGCGGAAGGATCTGGACTGCTTCGAGGAAGCGGCGTCTCTGCGGCGGCTCTGTCAGGAATATCACATGACGCAAAAGGAAGCCGCCGAGCGGGTGGGCAAGACGCAGAGCGCCATTGCCAACAAGCTGCGCCTGCTGCGGCTGGGGCCGGAGGTGACCGATCTGGTGCGCCGTTATGGGCTGTCGGAGCGCCACGCCCGCACCCTGCTCCAGCTGGAGGAGCCCCGTCAGGCCGCCGCCGCCGCGCAAATGGGCCAGAAGCAAATGACCGTGGCCCAGGCGGAAAAGTATGTGGAGCGGCTTCTCCAGGACAAGCCCCGCCCCCGGCGGCAGGTGATCCTGAAGGATGTGCGCCTGTTCTGCAACACGCTGGAGCGCCATGTGCAGACCCTGCGGCAATCGGGTCTTGCGGCAGAATGCTTCCGACGGCAGGACGGCGACGACCTGCTCTTTACCGTTCGGATCCCGGGAGGGGGGGCGGTCCGGCCAAGCTGACAGGCCTGGCGCTTTTCCCCCGCGCCTGCCCTGACAAACAGGCATGTGGGGTCATACCTTGCAGCGTTCCTTGCTTTCATTTTTTATCACGTTTTCCATCATGACCCTTGCTGCGCATTTTTGGCTGACCCCGCGGTGCTTCCGCCGCGGGGCGATTTTTTTGCGCCCCGTCCTCCGTCCCCCGCAGGTCTTGCCTCCCTCTGACGAGCGCTGCCCGCGGGCATAGCCCAGCCCCTTGGCTCCCTCTGAGGGAACCCCGTCCCCCGGAGGGCTTGGCTCCCCTGTGTAAGGGGAGCTGGCAAACCCGAAGGGTTTGACTGAGGGGTTGTAAGTGCCGTATAGGAACGGGCTGACGGTTACGATCGACCGAGACGATCGAAAACTTCCGCGCCTGCGGGCGCAACGGCCCGGGGCCCCCGCCGCGCCTGCGCGGTGGGGCATTCGTCCACTTTCCACCGGCGGAAAGTGGACAGAAAGGCCGCCGGGGGGCCTTTATACCAAGGGCGAAATGCCCCCCGGAACCCCCCGTTCGCCTACTCAGAGGAAGTATTCTCTTGCACCCCAGCCCCGCGTCTGCCGCGGGGCTGGGCTTTGCCCTTCGGGGGACGGGGGACGAAAAGGCACATCCCAGCCCCTTGGCTCCCTCTGACGAGGGAGCTGTCGCCGCAG
>ERZ808252.1344-NODE-1344-length-18251-cov-3.341559_pt1 | contig 18251 bp, 11 predicted proteins | sample MGYA00521242_ERZ808252 | MGnify/ENA primary metagenome ERZ808252 (study PRJEB31516, sample SAMN03275581) | gut metagenome | biome: mammalia-associated habitat; material: feces | host: Papio cynocephalus | place: Kenya | collected 2012-08-07 ...
AGAGGGACGGGCCTGCGAAATTTATTGTGAAAAATATGTGGAGGATTCGCTGCGGATGGAGTATTCCTATGCTTTTGCTGCCCACAAATACCCCGGTGCCCCCGAATGGCATGTCCACAACATCACGAACGAGCCATTCACCGTCCGCTTCGACGACTCCGCGCCCCGTCTCGCGTGGGAATCGGGAGTAGGCTACCGCGAGATTCCAGGCGACCCGAACGGCATTGTCCGCGAGACTACGGTGCTTCCGATTCGCGGTCTGCACGGCGCTCTGCCTGTGCTCGGATTCCGCTTCGGCGACATCGCCTACTGCACGGACATGAACTACATCCCGGAGGAGGAATTCGCGAAGCTCGAAGGCCTGGAACATTTCATAATCAACACTGTGAAGCGAGGCACCCACAACTCCCACTGGGGTCTGGAGCAGGCAATAGAGGTCTGCCGCAGGGTAGGAGCGAAACATTCGTGGCTCACGCACCTGAGCGACCGCCTGCCGAAGTACAAGGACTTCGTCCCGGAACTGAAGGCACTTCCGGACAATGCTGACGGCACACCGGCAAACATTCTCCCCGCCTTCGACGGTCTTGTCATCGAGGGGTAATCTCTAATATTTTAATCTCTCCAAGAAAAAGACTGACAGTGGGATCGTTGAGGAAAATATGAAATTTATTGATAATCGTCAAGGCAGCTCCTGATATCTGGAGTACAGACGGTTGTAGATTTCGTGGCGGTCTGGCGACGAGGTGTAGGAGGATATGATTCCGTGGCACATGAGGCGTTGGGCGGAGCGGATGTCTGGGTGGAGGCCGGAGACAACGGACGCATACATGGCGGCTCCCAGGGCGCAGGCCTGACCGCTGTCGGCTACATGAATGGGCACGCCCATGACGTCTGCGAGGGTCTGCATCACGAACGGAGACTTCCTTGAAATGCCGCCAACGGCAATGACGGAATCAATCCTCACGCCCTCTTCGCGGAAGCGTTCAAGGATGGCGCGGGAGCCGAATGCCGTGGCCTCGACAAGAGCCTTGTAAATCTCCGGAGCCGTGGTGCCGAGGGTAAGCTCGGTTATGGAAGCCCTGCGGTGAGGGTCAAGGTCCGGTGTGCGGCGACCATTGAACCAGTCGGTCGCTATGGGGTCGTTCTCTGTGAGGGGCAGTTCGGCAGCGATGCGGGCAAGTTCAGGAAGGATGCGCGACTCTAAATCATGCAGCAAACCGGAGTTTCCATTCTGTCTATTATCGATTACCGCGTCGCCGGAAGTTGCAGTCGGCCAAGCCGTTGCCGACAGCAGAATGTTCTCCACCGGCCACATCAGCAGTCTGCGGAACCATGCGTAGGCATCTCCGAATGCCGACTGCCCAGCCTCGAACCCAAGCCGTCCTGGTATCACCGAGCCATCGACCTGACCGCAGATGCCGTGCACCGCCCTGCCGCCGACAGAGCCGTATGGGGCGACGATTATGTCGCAGGTCGATGTGCCGATGACCTTCACCATCACATTGTCATCTATGCCGGCTCCGACCGCACCGGCGTGACAGTCAATCATTCCGGTACCGACCGCTATCCCCTCTTCCAGGCCCAGCCTCTCAGCCCATTCACGAGTGAGCGTACCGACCTTTGTGTCCGCCGTGACAGTCCCATCGTTGAAGGTCGCCCGCATCGCGCCAAGTTTCGGGGACAGGGCCGAGAAAAACTCCACCGGAGGATAGCCGCCCCATTCCGCGTTCCACATAGCCTTGTGCCCGGCCACGCAGCGGTTACGCACGATTTCCCCAAGTCCGGTCCTGCCGGTCAGAAGCGCACTCATCCAGTCGGCATGCTCAACCCACGAAACCGCCGCGGCGGCAACACGGGGATTTGTCCTTATTATATGCAGCACCTTCGCCCAGCCCCATTCGCATGAGTAGGAGCCTCCGCAGTATTTCGTATAGTCAGTTCCCCGGTCATGCGCGAGGGCGTTTATCTCCTCAGCCTCGGCAACCGCCGTGTGGTCCTTCCATAGAACGAACATAGCGTCAGGCTCGTCCCCGAAGCCTGCGAGGAGCGCGAGCGGGGTGCCTTCCCCATCCACAAGCACGGGCGTTGAAGCAGTCGTGTCGAACGCTATGCCGGCCACCTGAGCCGCGATTCCGCAGGAGCAGTCGGGGCCGTTCTCGCCACCATGAAGCGCTCTGTTGTCCGCCGCCTTGAGCGCCTCCCTGACAGACTCCGTGAAGGCCTCAATGTAGTCCAACGGATGCTGCCTGTAGCGGTTTTCCTTGGGCGCACAGAACTCTCCCCTGCTCCAGCGCTGATATGCCTTCACCGCAGATGAAATTTCCTTTCCGTCTGTCGAATCCACAATCACCGTTCTTACAGAATCACTTCCGAAATCGACTCCAATCACATATTTTTTCATATTCTTCAACTTTTATATATTTTTCATTTTACTATATATCAACAATTTAACATAGAAATGCACAAATTTTCTAAAAAATCGTTTGTTAATTAAATCGTTATAATTACCTTTGCAAAGGTAAGAATCAATTTTTGATTTCTGCAACAATTTTGAAAACAAGATTTCTTGAAAAGTATTTTTGAGAATAGATTTCTTTTAGAAGATGGAGCATACCGGGTATATGACCGATGAGAAGATGAGAAAAGGAATATAGATAAACAAAAATGGATAAGAAAGTTACCATAAAGGATATAGCCCGTGAGGCCGGTGTCTCCCCTGCCCTTGTCTCCTTCGCGCTGAACAACAGCAGAGGCGACAACGGGGAGAGGCGCTACAAGGTCAGTGAAAAGACGGCCGAGCATATTCTTGAAGTCGCGAAGAGGATGAACTTCCGGCCGAGCGACGTCGCGAGAAGTCTACGCAGCAAAAAATCCCACACCATCGGGGTTGTGTTGTCCGACATATCCAACCCATTCTTCTCGAACATAGCGAGGTGTATCGAGAACGAGGCGTTCAGGCGTGGATATTCTGTAATCTTCGGCTCGACGGACGAGAATCCTGTAAAATTCGACAGGATAGTCAAGACATTCATAGACAAGAGAGTGGATGGGCTAATCATCGTACCATGCGAGGGATGCGGGGAAACAATGAGGTATGTCTCCGGATTGGGGATTCCGAGCGTACTGATTGACAGGGACATAGACGGCGTCGATGCGGGAAGGGTCATGCTCGACAATATTAGGGCAGCCGAAATTGCGGTCGAAAGGCTCTACGGGCGCGGCTACAGGAAGATTGCCATGATTTCATACGATATGGAACTCTCGAATATCCGACTGCGCGAAGAGGGGTTTCGTCGTGCGATGGAAAGGCTCGGACTCGCCGGGGAGGGTCTCAGCATATATTATGTAAGTTACACCGACATCCGGAAATCGTCGTCCGATACTGTGGACCGCATTGACTTCAACAATACCGAGGCCATAGTCTACGCGACAAATTCCCTCGCAATCGAAGGGCTCAAGGCTCTAAAGCACAAGATGGGAGAGAGCGTCATGGACAACATAGGCATCGTGGCATTTGACGGGAGCGATGCATTCGACCTCTGCCCGAGCCACATCAGCTACATAAGTCAGCCGATTACGGATTTCGTGGAAAAGTCAATTGAAATGATAACCCACAGACTTGAGACCGGAACGGAGACCACGGAGACGGTCATGCTCGAACCAGAGTTTGTGAAATAGCTCAGAGGGAAAACTGTCCAGCGTACGTCTGAAAAAGCTGTCAGCACAGCAAAAAATTGACAACAATACAGAAGAGGATATTTTAAGAATTAATTAAATCGTTATAATTACAAAAGAATTAAAATTTCAAGAAAATATGAAAAGAATAAAGGGAATAATACCGCCGATGGTCACGCCATTGAAAGACGAGAAAGAACTTGATGTGGAAGGCTGCATCAGACTCACGGAACACATCGTCTCCGGAGGAGTCGGCGGCCTGTTCATTCTGGGGACGACCGGGGAGGCGCAGAGCCTTTCGCACAGCCTCAGGAGCGAGTTTGTCGGACTGGTCTGCAAGCAGGTCGCGGGAAGGGTTCCGGTGCTGGTGGGCATCAGCGACACCGCGATTGAAGAAAGCCTTGCACTCGCAGAAAAGGCATGGGAATGCGGTGCTGCGGGAGTGGTTGCGGCCGCGCCCTACTACCTTGCCCCGTCGCAGCAGGAAATGATTGAGTATTTCACGGAGCTTGCAGACAGGGTAAAGCTTCCGCTCTACCTCTACAATATGCCGTCATGCGTGAAGGTTTTCCTCGAAGTCGGCACTGTGGTAAAGCTCGCCGGACATCCGAACATCGCCGGACTCAAGGACTCTTCCGCAAACATGACATACTTCCAGAAGCTGCTTTACCTCTTCAGAGACAAGGACTTCGCCCTTTATATGGGACCGGAGGAGATGACCGCGGCGGCCGTGATGGCGGGCGCTGACGGGGGCATCAACGGCGGCGCGAACCTCTGCCCGGAACTCTACACGGAGATGTATGAGGCTGCTCGGGCACATGACACAGAGAAGGTCAATGAACTGCAGCAGAAGATAATGCAAATCAGTACCGAACTATATGGCATCGGCAAATACGGCTCCAGCTACCTCAAGGGTCTGAAATGCGCACTTGCGGAAACGGGGCTGTGCAGCGGTCACATCGCATGGCCATACCGGGAGTTCGTCGGCCCGGAAAAAGTCCGCGTGAGACAGGCGCTGCTTAAGCTCGGTATCCTGAAATAGTCCGAGTTCCCCCACACATGACATAAGGACGGCCAAGGCATACCTGAAGCCGCATGATAAGAACTAACATTAAGAATACATAAGAATAACACCTCAACATGGAAATAACCGCACTGGACTACATAGTTTTCTTCCTCTTCGTCGGAGGAGTCGCACTCTTCGGCTGCTCCTTCTGGTTCCGGAGCAGGAAGAACACCGCAGCCTTCACAAAGGCCGAGGGATCGCTGCCGTCATGGGTCGTAGGGATGAGCATCTTCGCGACATTCGTGAGCAGCATAAGCTTCCTCGGACTCCCGGGAGACGCATACAGGGGCGACTGGAACCCGTTCGTGTTCAGTCTCGCGATTCCTCTCGCGACATGGTGCGCGGCAAAAATATTCATACCTCTCTACCGTAACATGAACAGCGTCTCTGCCTACGAGTACCTTGAGACAAAGTTCGGCTATTGGGCAAGGGCCTATGCCGCCGTTTGCTACCTACTGACGCAGTTCTGCCGCACAGGTTCCATACTCCTGCTGCTCGCCCTCCCGATAAACACGATGTTCGGCTGGGATATCAGCACCATCATCGTGGCGACGGGAGTCATAACCCTGCTCTACACCCTCCTCGGCGGCATTGCAGCTGTAGTGTGGACAGACGCAATTCAGGGCATCGTGCTGATTGCCGGCGCGCTCGCCTGTGCACTGATTCTCACGTTCTCGATGCCAGAAGGCCCATCGCAACTCTTCGAGATTGCCTCCGCAAACGGCAAGTTCAGACTCGGAAGCTTCGGGGCAAGTCTCTCCGAGCCTACATTCTGGGTTGTGCTGATTTACGGGATATTCGTGAACCTCCAGAACTACGGAGTTGATCAGAACTACGTCCAGAGGTATATGACCACGAAATCTACCGCCGACGCCGTGAAATCGACGCTTTTCGGCGGACTCCTCTATATCCCCGTATCGCTGATGTTCGTATATATCGGCACAGCGCTTTTCTCCTACTACACGGCACGTCCCGACCTGCTTCCAGAAGGCACCCCGTCCGACCAGGTCTTTCCGTGGTTCATCGTCCACGGACTTCCGACCGGCATCACCGGACTCGTCATAGCTTCGGTATTCTCCGCCGGAATGTCAACGATTGCGACGAGCATAAACTCCTCGGCGACAATCATCCTCACCGACTTCGTAAACCACGGTAAAAAGGATACGGACGACCGCAGGGACATGAGGGTGCTCTACACGGCATCGTTCATCGTCGGCGCGCTCGGAATAGTCATAGGCCTGCTCATGATGCGGGTCGATGGAGTGCTCGACGCATGGTGGAAACTCTCCTCAATCTTCAGCGGAGGCATACTCGGCCTATTCCTGCTGAGCCTCGCGTGCAGAAGGCCGAATAGGACCGGAGCCATCGCCGGGGTGGCAGTTGGACTGCTCGTGATTGCATGGATGAGCCTTTCGCCCCTCATCAACGAAGGATCTCCGTTTTACGAGTTCCGTTCGCCGTTCCACACCTATCTCACCATTGTATTCGGAACGACGGCTATATTCCTTACGGGATTCATAATCACTAAATTATGTAACAAGACAAAAACACGATAACATGAAAACCAGACACCAGAAAATCGGAATCCGTCCGATTATTGACGGACGGCGCGGAGGCATCCGTGAATCGCTCGAAGAGATGACTATGGGCATGGCCCTGTCCGTGCAAAAACTTTACGCGGAGAAACTGCGTCACGCCGACGGTTCGCCGGTGGAGAGCGTAATTGCCGACACCACGATAGGAGGCGTTGCTGAGGCGGCGGCCGCGACGGAGAAATTTGCGGAGAACAATGTGGGCGCGGTTATTTCCGTGACTCCGTGCTGGTGCTACGGAGCCGAGACCATAGACATGGACCCGCTCATGCCGAAGGCTATATGGGGATTCAACAAGACGCAGAGGCCCGGCGCCGTCTACCTCGCGTCGGCACTCGCCGGACACAACCAGAAGGGTCTGCCGGCGTTCGGGATTTACGGCAATGATGTTCAGGAACTCAACGATAACCTCATAACCCCGGATGTTGAGGAAAAGCTTCTCCGTTGGGGACGTGCAGCCGTGGCGGTGATGGAGATGAAGGGAAAGTCCTATCTTTCAATAGGTTCAGTATCTATGGGAATCGCAGGCTCAACCCCGTCTCCGGACTTTTTCCAGGAGTGGCTCGGGATGCGCAGCGAGTTCGTCGATTGTTCCGAAATCGAGAGAAGGATTGAGCTGGGGATATATGACCATGACGAGTTCGCGAAGGCGATGGAGTGGACAGAAAAATGGTGCAAGTCGAACGAGGGCGAAGACCTCAACCCTGAGCATCTGAAATTCAGCCGCGAGGAGAAGGACAGAGTCTGGGAATATGTCGTGAAGATGACCCTGATTTTCAGAGACCTGATGATCGGCAACCCTAAGCTCGCGCAGATGGGCTTCGAGGAGGAGGCCATGGGTCACAACGCCATCTCCGGCGGATTCCAGGGACAGCGTCAGTGGACTGACTTCCGCCCGGACGGCGACTTCTCCGAGGCCATTCTGAACACTTCATTCGATTGGAACGGTCTGCGCGAGCCATTCACCTTCGCAACCGAGAACGACACCCTCAACGGGGTCTCGATGCTCCTGATGCACCTTCTGACAAATCAGGCTCAGCTTTTCTCCGACGTGCGCACCTACTGGAGCCCGGAGGCCGTGAAAAAGGTGACGGGAAAGGAGCTTTCTGGACTCGCGGCAAACGGCATCATTCACCTTATCAACTCCGGCTCCTCAACCCTCGACGCCACGGGTCAGATGACCGGCTCCGACGGCGCTCCGACCATGAAGCCTTTCTGGGAGATGACTCAAGAGGACGTGCAGAACTGTCTCAAGGCAACGGTCTGGCATCCGGCCGGCCGCGAGTACATGCGCGGAGGCGGCTTCTCGTCCAAGTTCCTCACAAGGGGCGATATGCCGGTGACCATGTGCCGGGTGAACCTCATCAAGGGTCAGGGTCCCGTCCTCCAGATTGCGGAAGGCTGGGCCGTGAACATCGACGAGGAGATTTACCGCCACATCGACCGCCGCACGGACCCGAGCTGGCCGACCACCTGGTTCGCCCCGCGCCTCACCGGCAAGGGAGCCTTCAAGTCAGTCTATTCCGTGATGAACAACTGGGGAGCCAACCACGGCGCCATCACCGCCGGCCACATCGGAGCCGACCTCATCACCCTCGCCTCCATGCTCCGCATCCCTGTATGTATGCACAATGTGGACGAAGATAAAATTTTCAGACCGTCAGCCTGGGCCGCCTTCGGAATGGACTCCGAGGGAGCCGACTACCGCGCCTGCCGGAATTATGGACCGATTTATAGATAGAGGTATGAAACGGATATTGCTTACATTGATGGCAGCGATGACCGCCGGGCTGTCTGCCGGAGCAGAAGTATGGCTTCCGTCATTCTTTTCTGACGGGATGGTGCTGCAACAGCAGACTACAGTCAAAATTTGGGGAACAAGCGACAGCGGCAACAAGGTCTCCCTCACGACAGGATGGGACGGAAAGACCTACAGCTGCAAGCCGCTCGGAAACGGAAGCTGGAGCATAAAGTTCAAAACGCCTCAGGCCGGAGGTCCGTACAAGATAAGCATAAATGACGGCGAGGAAAGAATCCTGAATGACGTGATGCTTGGAGAAGTGTGGATTTGCGCCGGACAGTCAAATATGGCGATGCCTATGAAGGGGTTCGGATCACAGCCTGTAGAGAATGCCCTGGAGCTGCTGCTCTCTTCGGACAACTGCGATGTCAGGGTGTTCATGACAAGGCGGTCTTCGGAAAAGACACCTCAGACCGACATGAACGGCCGGTGGGAACACTCTTCGCCGGCAACCGTCCTGGATTTCAGCGCCGTAGCCTATCTGTTCGCGAGGCGGCTCCAGTCTGTCCTGAAAGTTCCTGTGGGAGTAATTGTCAGTGCCTGGGGCGGGACATCCATACTCGGTTGGATGCCGGAGAAAGCGGCCGGCAATGCCGTGCCTGAGGATGACATAAGACGAATCATCAGTGCCGTTGACCGCCCGACAAATTATCCTAGCGTTCTCTACAACGGGATGATAGCTCCTGTTGCCGGCTATGCAGCCAAGGGTTTCCTGTGGTATCAGGGATGCGCGAATGTCCAGTTCGCGAAACAGTATGCACCGCTGCTCAAGTCTCTGATAGAATCCTGGAGAGCTGCATGGGGTGCAAGGATGCCTTTCTATGCAGTCGAACTTGCCCCATACAGATACGGGCGCGGCAACGAAAACGGATTTGAACGTCCGAGCTGGGTGGAAGAAGTGGTGAAGATGATGGAAAAGATGGATCGCATAGCACTTGTTCCAACATCCGATGCCGGAAATCCTACGGTTATCCACCCCGCCCGGAAGCAGGTCGTAGGAGACAGGCTAGCTCTCATGGCACTGAAAAACGACTATGGATACAAGACTCTTGAGCCGGAAGCTCCGGCAATAGCGTCGGCCAATGTTCTTGACGGAACAATCATAATCAAGACGACATCCGCTCTCGGACCTGCCACCGGTCTGCTCCACGGCTTCGAGATTGCCGGCGAAGACAGGATTTTCTATCCCGCCAAGGCGGTAGTGAACACAAGGGAAATGACCGTCATCGTAAAATCCGACAGGGTTCCGGAACCGGTGGCCGTACGCTATAATTTCCACAACAGCGTCTCCGGAGGGGACTGGAAGAACTGGATGGGCATACCCGCCCTCCCTTGTAGAACCGACAATTGGGAATTGGAATAATGAAAAGATTATCACTACTCATATTCATTCTGCTCGCCGCGGCATTCACATCGGAAGGGCAGCCTACACCACCAGGTGTTGTCATAAACCATATACCGGCATCATCCGGGAAGTATCTGGGATCTCCGAGCATCTGTATTCTTCCTGACGGACGACTTATTGCAAGCAATGATTACTTCGGGTCAAAATCCACAGAAAAAGATGCCGCTGTAACAGATGTATTCATATCCGAAGATAAGGGTTCCACATGGAAAAAACTTTCTTCCGTAAAAGGACAATTCTGGTCAACCCTCTTTGTCAGGGGCAACAGCCTGTATCTTTTCGGAACATACCGTGCACACGGGAATATCGTCATTCGAAAGTCAGATGACGGAGGCATGACATGGACAACGCCATACAACGACAAGACAGGACTTCTTTTCGAGGGCGAGTACCACACAGCGCCTGTTCCTGTCGTGGAATACAGGGGAAGAATATGGCGAGCGTTCGAATACGCGACGGCAAAGGAACCGGTGTGGCCGGAAAGGTATTCCGCCGTCGTTCTGTCCGCACCCGCTGATTGTGATCTCCTAGATGCCGGAAACTGGCGCAAGTCGGAAGTCCTTCCGTCATCGAAGCCGCAGATGGGAGGAAACTTCCGCGGATGGCTAGAAGGGAACATTGTTTATGACAAGAAAGAAGGATGTCTTATTGACCTGTTGAGAGTTCATGCGCCGAAAACATCCGAAGAGTATTGCGCGAAAATACGCATTTCACGAAACGGCAGAAAGTTGAAGTTCACCCCGGATAAGAACATTCTCCCGTTCCCTGGAGGTTCCAAGAAATTTACGGTCAGACATGATGCACGGACCGGACTCTATTGGACCTTGTCAAATGTCACTGAGCCGGAATTCCTCGGAGGAATCCAAAACGACCGTGTCAGGAACAGGCTTGCCCTATGTTCTTCGGAGGACCTTGTGCACTGGACAGTACGGAAGATTATCATTGAAAATGAGGACTGTCTGCACCACGGATTCCAATATGCCGACTGGCAGTTCGATGGAGATGACATCATCGCCGTCATAAGAACCGCCTTCGAGGACAACGATGGCAATGCCAACAACTATCATAACTCAAACTACATAATTTTCCAACGCATAGAAAATTATAATGAACTGTAACACTCGTATGAATAATGCCCTGATACTCTGTACACTGCTGGCGGCATCCTGTTTATCTGCACAGGATGATGTGATTCCTGCCCCGGATTACGGGACACCGGGAGTCATAATAAGCCACATTCCTAAATCGGAAGGCAAATACATAGGCTCGCCATCCATCTGCATGCTCCCCAACGGAGACTATGTAGCAAGCCACGATGAGTTCGGTCCAAAGGCGAACACGGGAAAGTCCGGAACAACAAGGATATTCCGTTCATCAGACAAGGGAGAAACATGGAACGAGCTCGCTGTACTTAAGGACCAGTACTGGTCAAATCTGTTTTATTTGGACGGCTCACTGTACATCCTTGGAGTCAACCATGGGCATGGTGACATCGTCATAAGAAAGTCCATCGACGGAGGTGAATCATGGAGTATGCCAACAACGTCCAAAACAGGAAAACTCTTTGAGGGTGCATACCACACCGCACCGACCCCGGCAGTCATCCACAATGGAAGGATATGGCGGGCTCTAGAATATGCTGACGCTCTCAGTTCCAAACTGCCCGATCGATATGGCGTGCTGATGATTTCAGCACCATGTGATTGTGACCTCCTGAATGCAGAAAACTGGTCAATGACTAATTATATTCCGGCGGACGGGAAATGGCTTGAAGGGAAATTTCGTGGATGGCTTGAAGGCAATGCACTGGTGACAAAGGAAGGAAGACTCATTGACATGACCAGAGTTCACGTATGGCCCGGAACTGCAGAACGTGCAGCCATGATAAACGTGACGGCGGACGGTTCCGAGCTTTATTTTCAACCATCTTCCGGATTCTGCATTTTCCCCGGAGGTTCCAAGAAATTCACAATAAGATATGATGCGGCGGCAGACAGGTACATCACATTGTCGAACAACATCGTGGATGGGCTGGAAAAGGAATATCCGGCCAATGTAAGAAACACATTGTCTCTCATGTACTCAAAGAATCTGACAAAATGGTCAATCGTAAAGACTGTTCTCCATCATGACGACGTCAAGCATCACGGGTTCCAATATGTCGATTGGATTATTGACGGCAATGACATCGTGTTTGTATCCAGAACAGCCTGGGACGACGAGGAAGGCGGCGCCGACAGCGCCCACAACGCGAACTACTTGACATTCCATAGAATAAGAAATTACATACAGTATTCTGAACAATGATCTACAAAACCATGAACATCTTTCAAAAACTGATTGCAGGCGTTTTTCTGGCACTGGCATCTTCAGGTATAATCAGTGCCCAGAATTCAGTGAAAGTTTCCGGAACAGTGCGGGACACTGACGGGATTTCCGTCATAAGTGCCGTAGTCAAGCAGGCTGGCAATAAGAAAAATGCGACAGTCACAGACATCGACGGAAATTTCAAAATCATCGTACCGCAGGGACAAGCCATTGAGATTTCCTGTCTCGGCTTTATCTCAAAGACAGTCACGGTCACAGACAAGTCACGGAATCTTGACATCGTGCTCGAGCCGGACACTCAGAAGCTTGACGAACTTGTTGTCATCGGTTATGGAACACAGAAAAAAAGCGACCTCACCGGAGCCGTAGGGCTGACAAATGTTGCCGAACTCCAGAAAGCTCCTGTCACCTCCGCTGACCAAGCCATGGCAGGAAGGATTGCCGGAGTACAAGTAACATCCGGTGATGACCAGCCGGGTTCTGAGATGAGCATCGTCATACGAGGTGGTAATTCCTTGACACAGAGCAATTCTCCCCTTTATGTGGTTGATGGGTTCCCTATGGTTGATTTCTCGATGTCCTCTCTGAATCCGCAGGACATAAAGACCATTTCCATACTCAAGGATGCCTCCGCGTCCGCCATATATGGTTCAAGGGGAGCAAACGGAGTAATCATCATAGAGACAAAAACCGGCAACGAGGGCAGGACAACCGTTTCATACGACGGGTATGTTGGAGTTGCAATGGCGGCAAACCGGATGGAAATGATGTCACCTTACGAGTTCGTTAAATATCAGCTTGAGGTAAATCCCACATATGTGAACTCCGCATATTTCAAGGATGGGAAAACACTTGAGGACTACCGTGACATCAAGGGAATCGACTGGCAGGACCTGTTGTTCAGAAATGCTATGATTCACAATCACAGCCTTTCGGTGAGCGGAGGAAGCAAAAGGACGACATTCAACGCATCACTTTCATACACGGACCATCAGGGAGTTATTATAAACAGCGGCTACAACAGATATAGAGGGCGCATCTATCTGAACCACAAGGTCAACGAGCGCATCCGCTTCAATGTGGCGGCGGATTATTCAAGGGACAAGGCATACGGAGACATAGCGACCCAATCCTCCAACACCACACAGCAGTATGCCGGATACCTGATGTACCGCACATGGGGTTCCCGTCCTGTCACCGGGGTCGGAGAAGACAGCCTTGACGAACTTCTTTACGATCCTGACGCACTTTCTGTGGATTCAAGGTTCAACCCGATAGTTGACACACAGAACAGCGACAGGAAAAAGAACGGCAGCTATGTCCACTTTAACGCAAACGCAACGTTCCTTATCCTTCCTGAGCTCGAACTCACGATAAAGGGAGGTCTGTACAACAGGACATGGCGCGAGACGTCATACTACAATTCCAACACTTCAAAGGGTTCATCTCTTCTGGCAAGTAACACGAAAGGAGTGAACGGAACAGTCAATTTCAGGGAAGCGAGGAGCTATCTGAACGAGAACACTCTCAAATACCGCAAGAAATTCAAGAAACTGCATGATTTCACGGCATTGGCAGGATGGACAATCCAGTCAGACAATTCCGACGCCTGGGAATTCGGAGGCGAGAAACTCCTCATAGAACAGCTTGGAATAAGCGGAATTGACAACGGGACACCAAGTGCCGTCAAGGCCGTGCTGTCCGGCAACAGAATGATGTCTTTTCTGACCCGTCTGAACTACAATTACGATGACAGGTATCTCCTCACGGCATCTTTCCGGGCCGACGGTTCAAGCAAGTTCTCGAAAGAGAACCGCTGGGGATACTTTCCGTCCGCCGCATTTGCCTGGAACATCAGCAATGAAAAATTCATGAAAAATGCCTCAAGGGTCATCAATGTTCTGAAACTGAGACTCAGTTATGGAGAAACCGGAAATGATCGAATCGGAGACTACTCACGATTCGCCAGCATGAACAGTTCATATTCAAACTATTATTCGTTCGGAAACACAGCCCCGAAACCAGGAATAACGGCAAGTTCAATGGGCAATCAGGACCTGAAATGGGAAACGACATCCCAGTTCGACCTCGGACTTGACATGGAGCTCTTTAAAGGACGAATCAAGGCCACGATAGATCTGTATGACAAGCACACGAGAGACTTGCTCCTTTATGCCAATGTTCCTTACACATCAGGATATTCAAGAATATACAAAAACATTGGAAAGATGGGAAACTCGGGACTTGAGTTCTCGCTTTCAACCATAAATGTAAAGAGCAGGATTTTCTCCTGGAGAAGTGACTTCAACATCAGTTTCAACAGGAACAGGATAAAGTCCCTCAATGAAGGCGAGACAAGGCTTCTGACTCCGATATCCCAGGATTGGACTATGTCATCAGTCAATCTGTATCTGGCAGAAGTCGGCAGTTCGGCGGCGCGATTCATCGGACTCGTGTGGGACGGAGTTTATGGATATGACGACTTCTATTTTGACGGGACGTCATACACGCTCCGCAAGGATGTTCCAGCCAACGGCATGTCAAGGGATGTTATTCAGCCAGGAGATGTGAAGTACAGAGACATTGACGGAGACGGAACCATTACAGACAAAGACGTGGTTGTAATCGGCAATGCGCTTCCGCTTCATTACGGCGGATTCAACAATGAATTCACCATAGGAAATTTCTCTCTGAACCTGTTCTTTCAGTGGTCCTATGGAAACGACGTGATGAACGCGAACAGGATGTATCTGGAAGGAAATCAAACAAATAGACCGCTGCTGAACCAGTTCAAGTCATATGCGGACAGATGGACTCCGGAAAACACATCCAGCCGAATTTTCAGGGCAGGAGGTGCCGGTCCTACAGGATATTACAGCAGCAGAACACTGGAAGACGGCTCATTTCTCAGGCTCAAGACGGTACAGATTGCTTACGATTTCCCGAGCAGATGGTGTCAGGCAATACATGCCCAAAGGATAAGTCTTTATCTTTCAGGGCAGAATCTGTTCACTTGGACAAAATACTCCGGAATGGATCCTGAAGTGTCGGTAAGAAATTCAGCGCTGACTCCAGGATTTGACTATTCCGCATATCCGCGGTCAAGGACATTCGTGTTTGGACTTAAAGCAACATTTTAACGCGACAGAATCATGAAAAGAACAATATATTTCCTGATATTTTCATTCATTTTAACTTCATGTAATTTTCTGGATTTGGCTCCGAAGGATTTCATTTCACCGCCGGAGTATTACAAGACAGAGGAAGAGCTTGAGACAGCCCTGACTGGAATATACGCCTCACTGAGGGACGGAGCCCTTTACAAGAACTATATGCTCGGAAGAATGGGGCTTGATGCAGACCAGGGCTATGACAACAGAGACGGTGATGTCGGTACAGTGTCGCAGTATCAGACCTCGGCATCAGACGTCAAGGTAGAAAAGTTCTGGCAGGCCTGCTATAAGGCCATCAACAATGCCAACCTTCTGATTTATTCAATCGACAACAAGGACATTGACGTGGAAGCCGCGACAAAGGAAAGAATACGTGGAGAAGCCGCGTTCCTCAGAGGATATTTCTATCTTTTGCTCGTCTCGAACTTCGGAGATGTTCCGCTCGTGCTTGAATCTTCGTCTTCGCCCTATCTTGAAGACCTGAACCTTCCCCGCAAGGAATCGAAGGAAGTCTATAGACAGATACTTGAAGATATGGAATACGCCACCGAGCATGTTGAAGACATAAGCGAGATCGGAGGTGGCGGAAGAGTCTCAAAGTCGGCTGCATATGGAATGATGGCCAGAGTTCATCTCTATATGGCCGGAAGCCCTCTGAATCTCACGGAGCACTATGCCGAGGCGCGAACATGCGCTCTGAAAGTGATAAATATGGCAATCCACTCGCTCAATCCCGATTTCAAGCAGATCTTCATCAACTATGCACAGGATATATACGACATAAAGGAAAGCATCCTTGAGGTCGAGTTCTACGGAAACGGTTCCGGACTTTACGCGACACTCGGAGGGTATGTAGGAGGCAACAACGGAATCCGGAACTCCACAGAGAAAAATGGAATCGGATATACCTACGATTACATCAATGCGACAAAGGCCGCCTACGATGTCTATAAAGAAGGGGACCTCAGACGAGACTGGACAATCGCGCCTTTCAGGTACAACTGGAATGCAGGCAGCGACAAGGTGAACTGGGCGGCAGACCATATTTTTGACAGGAACTGTGGAAAGTTCAGGAGGGAATATGAGATTCTGGAGCCAAAGCACAGAAGCTACACACCGACAAATTTCCCGCTTCTCAGATACTCCGATGTGCTTCTGATGTTCGCCGAGGCTGACAACGAGGTGAACGGAGGTCCTACCGGGGAATCATACGAGGCAGTCAATCAGGTCGTAAGAAGAGGCTTCGGCAAGGATCAGTTTACCGAAGATGCGACAATTGACTGGCAAGGGATGGACTATGAGACATTTCGTCAGGAAATAATGAACGAGAGGTCAAGAGAACTCGCGTTCGAGTGCCTGAGAAAGGCAGACTTGGTCAGGTGGGGAGTATTCTATGAAAAGATGAAGGAGTGCCTTGCCGATGCGAACAAAGCTCCTTCATTCTCTGACTTGAAGCACGCGAAGGCACAGTTCGGGAATGTGACGGGAAGGGATGTCGTATGGCCAATTCCGAGTTATGAAATTGCAATAAACGACAAATTGACCCAGAACAAAGGATGGTAAATCATTGTGCTATGAAAACGACGAAAATTATAATCATGTCGGCGATTGCGGTTGCCGCCGGCTCATGCGGCAGAATAGACGCCGTGACGTCCCCTGAGGACTTCGATGTCGTATGCCTGACGGAAACAGTCAAGGCCGGAGAGACAGTAAGGTTCAGATTTTCCGGAGACCCGGATGTAATTTCCTTCTATTCAGGAGAAGTCGGAAATGACCACGACTACATTTCCGGAAGGGTCGTGACCCCGGAATATGTCCTCACGTTCGATGAACAGGTCATTGACGGAAAACAGAAGGACCAGCTCAGCGTGCTTGTTTCAGACAAAGAATTCCCTGAACTCACATGGGAAGAGGCCAGTTCATATGACGGATGGATAGACATATCGAACAGATTCAATCTTCTTGGACCCGGCAAAGAGACCGGGATCCGCTCTTATACCAATGTAGGATATGCGGACATTTCCGATCTGGTCACTTCCGAGACGACCTCATTAAATATCGCCATCCGCTACACGGCCACGCCATTCAGTTCCGGGAACGAAGCGAACATTATAAGAGTCAAGAACTTTTATGTAAAATCAAAATATAACGGAACATTGACCGACCTTTATAGCTGGTCTGATTTCGGGTGGAACATGGTCACAAAATTCCCTCAGCAGAGCAGCAGGGCTTCCGAAATACAGGAAAACAACAAAGTCATCCAGAACAGGCTCGGTTGGGGGAACAAGGAAGACGGCAGCGGGACATATCAGGCTGACGGAGCGGACAACTGGACTGTCAGCAAACTTCTTGCTTTCCGTAAAACTCTTGACATGGGACCGGACCATGCCATTGGCATCAAGGGGGTGAACGACGTCAAGAAGGACAGTTATGAGTATTCCTGGGACAGGCCGGGCACTTATAATGTCATATTCATCGCAAAGAACGTGAACATCAACGGATGCAAGGAAAAGGTTATCAAGATAACAATCGATGTACAGGAATGAAACGGATATTATGCTTGTTTGTTTCCGCATTATGTCTCATGACAGGCGTCTATGCCCAAGAGCATATTGATGTCGGGGCGGAAATATGGATTGAGCCGAGACAGACAGAGCGGCAAATCGACAATTGGTTTTCCCTGGCGGCCGAGAACGGGATGAAATCCGTACGGATTTTCCTCATGTGGAACTACATCGAAAGAAAGAAGGGCAAATACGACTTCACGCTTTACGATGCTGCTTTCGATGCCGCGGAAAGACACGGATTGGAAATAGAAGCCACACTGTGCGCAATTCACGGACCCTCGCATCTCGACAGTTCCTTCTCCGGAAGACCTCAGTTCAACGAACTGTTCAACTCCGAAGAAGTAATGAAGGCTTCCGCGTCATACATCAAAGCCTGCGTGACACGGTATTCATGCAGGAAGGCACTCGGATGCTGGTGGGTGCTTAACGAACCGCGAAGATTCAATCCGAACTCGCCGCTCGCGACAACGCGACTCCGCCAATGGCTGAAAGAAAAGTACGGAGATATCGACAGGCTGAACATGGCATGGCTGACATCATATTCCGGATTCGGAGAAATAGCCTACAATCCGCTATGGGAAAAAGGCTCATATTTCTATTGGCCGGACAGTGCCGTGGATTGGTACATGTTCCAACGCGACTTC
>ERZ808252.1345-NODE-1345-length-18224-cov-5.425835_pt1 | contig 18224 bp, 12 predicted proteins | sample MGYA00521242_ERZ808252 | MGnify/ENA primary metagenome ERZ808252 (study PRJEB31516, sample SAMN03275581) | gut metagenome | biome: mammalia-associated habitat; material: feces | host: Papio cynocephalus | place: Kenya | collected 2012-08-07 ...
GGCGCATGAGGCGCGCCAACGCCATGGATTTCGATGATTTGCTGCTCAATACCTATCTGCTCTTTGTGAACCACCCCGAGACGTGCCGCAAATATGCCGAAAGGTTTTCGTATATCCTGGTGGATGAATATCAGGACACCAACTTTGCCCAGTTTCGCATATTGCAGTTGCTGGCGCAGGCCACCGGGCGCATCTGCGTGGTGGGCGACGATGCACAGAGCATCTACAGTTTTCGTGGAGCAAGGATCGACAACATATTGCAGTTTACCGACCTCTACAAGGGGGCGCGGCTCTTCAAGCTGGAACAGAACTACCGCTCCACGCAAACCATCGTTGAGGCGGCCAACAGCTTGATTTCGTATAACAAACGGCAGATCAGGAAGCAGGTGTTCAGCAAAAACGATGAGGGCAGTCCGCTGTTGCTCAACATTGCCTACAGTGATGTGGAAGAGGGCGAGATAGTGTGCAACCGCATCGTGCGGCTGCACCGCGATGAGGGAGTGCCCTACGGGCAGATGGCCGTGCTCTATCGCACCAACGCCCAAAGCCGCATTTTCGAGGAAGGCCTGCGAGGGCGCTCGGTGCCTTATCGCATCTATGGCGGGCAGTCGTTTTATGACCAGAAGGAGATTCGCGATGTGCTGGCCTATTTTCGTCTCGCGGTCAACCCGAACGACGAGGAGGCGCTGAAACGCATCATCAATGTGCCCAAGCGCGGCATCGGCACTACCACCGTGGGACGGATTATACAGTGTGCCCATGAAAACGGGTGGGGCATAGGTGACGTTGTGGCCGATGCCCGGAAATATGTGCCCTCGCTGAGCGCTGCCACGCTGAAGAAGATTGAAGGGTTTCACCACATGATGGCGGGCTTCACGGAGAGCCTTGCCAAGGATGACGCCTATACGCTGGGCGAGAGGATTCTGAAAGAAAGCGGCATCTGGCGCGAGGCTTATCGGCAGAACGATGCCGAGAGTCGGGAGGTGCAAAACAATCTGTCAGAGCTGCTCAACGGCATCAATACGTTTGTGGAGATGCAGCGCGAGAGCGGTGAGGAGAGCCGCCTGTTGCTGACCGACTATCTGAGCGAAGTGTCGCTGCTTTCTGACCAGGACAGCGACGACGGCGACGCTGACGACCGTGTGACGCTGATGACCGTCCATGCCGCCAAGGGATTGGAATTTGATGCCGTGTTTGTGGTGGGAATGGAGGAAAACCTTTTTCCGAACGCCATGAGCATGCATTCGGAACGCCAGTTGGAGGAAGAGCGCAGGCTGTTTTATGTGGCCCTTACGCGTGCCCGGCGATATTGCTGCCTGAGTGCGTCGAAGTCGAGGTTCAAATATGGCAAGATGGAGTTTTGCGAACCCAGTTCGTTCCTTTACGAGATAGATCGCCGCTATCTGCGGATGGAAAGCGGTCGCTCCACGGCCCGCCGTGACGACGAGCGCGAGGCGCAACCCACCGCGAGCGGAGCCGCCATAGGGGTGCAACGCCGCTTGAAGCCCGTAGGTCGGGCCGAAGCAACGGCCGGTGACGAACAGCACGAGCAGGCGATGGTTGACGGCCGCCTATTGCGCGTGGGCGACAGGGTGGAACACGAACGCTTCGGGCAAGGCACCATTGCCGCCTTGGAAGGCGAAGAGGGCAACATGAAAGCATTGATTGATTTTGATAACAGCGGCAAAAAGAAGCTGTTGCTGAAATATGCGAAAGTAAAGGTTATAAAATAATCAGGAATCAGGAAAAACATGAGAAAGAAAAAACCGCTGCCTATATTGGAAAACGTCGAAATAACCGGTTTTGCCGCCGAAGGAAAAGCCGTGGCCCGTGTCAACGACATGGTGGTGTTTGTGCCCTATGCCGCACCGGGCGATGTGGTGGACCTGCAGGTGGTGCGCAAAAAACACAGCTATTGCGAGGCAAAAATTATCGGATTCCATCGCTATTCCGACGAACGGGTAACTCCGATGTGCCCGCATTTCGGGGTGTGCGGCGGATGCAAATGGCAACATTTGCGCTATGACCGCCAAACGGCCTATAAGCAGCAGCAGGTGGCAGACACCCTGAAACGCATAGGGCGGATTGAACTGCCAGAGATAACACCCATCGTGGGAGCCGAAAAGACGGAATATTATCGCAACAAAATAGAATTCAGCTTCAGCAACAAACGTTGGCTGACACAGGACGAGGTGGATCGGGAGGTGAAGTATGACCAGATGAACGGTGTGGGATTTCACATACCCGGAGCGTTCGACAAGGTGCTCGACATTGAGGACTGCCATTTGATGGAGCCGTTTCAGAACAAGGTGCGCAACGGGGTGCGCGCCTTTGCGCTGCAAAACGGAATGGCGTTTTTTGACCTGCGGCTTCAAAGGGGCGTATTGCGCGACATGATGTTTCGCACGTCCAATTCGGGCGAGAAAATGCTGGTGTTCCAGTTTTACATGACATCGGCTCACGAGCGCGAACAAAGCAGGATGGTGATGGATTATGTGGACCGCACTTTTCCGGAAATCACAACCATAGTGTGGGTGAACAATCTCAAATGCAATGACACGCTTCAGGATTTGCCGCTGAACATCTACAAGGGCAGCGGTTATGTATATGAACTGATGGAAAACCTAAAGTTTAAGGTGGGGCCGAAAAGCTTTTACCAGACCAACAACGACCAGGCCTACGAACTTTACAAGATAGTGCGCAGCTATTGCGGCCTTACGGGCAACGAACTGGTGTATGACCTGTATACCGGTACGGGAACGATTGCCAACTTTGTGGCAGCAGGGGCGCGGCGCGTCATAGGCATCGAATATGTGCCCGATGCCATTGAAGACGCCAAGGTGAACGCGCGCATCAACGGCATAGATAACGCCGAATTTATAGCTGGAGATATGAAAGATGTTCTCGATGAAGCGTTTATCAATGCCAACGGTCGCCCTGATGTGATCATTACCGATCCGCCCCGTGCCGGCATGCATCCCGATGTGGTCGAGACCATACTTTATGCCGCCCCCAAAAGAATAGTCTATGTGAGTTGCAATCCGGCCACCCAGGCACGCGACCTGGCGGCATTGGACAAGTATTATGAAGTGAAGGCTTATTGTCCGGTGGATATGTTTCCGCATACGCAGCATGTCGAAAACGTGGTGATGATGGAGGCTCGCAACCATGACGCCGCTCAGCTATAGCGCCACCCTGTCGGGGATGCTCCGGCAATATGCCGAAGCCCGAAATTGGGAAGGCCTGAAACGCTATCTGGCCATGCTGAGCCATTCGCAGTTTCGCGCGGCCGGCAACCTGCTGAGCGAAGAAACTCTGCCGGCTCTTTCGGGCAATGACTTCTGGGAATGCTTCCTGTGTATTGTGCCTACGCATACAAAAGCCTATCTCACAACGTTTCTGAAGGCGGCAAAGCGGCTTTACAGTGACAAACGCCTGGAAATAGACAATGAAAGCTTTGAAAAATTCGGGCGGTGGGTGCACGGGCAAGAGAGAACCATTGACGAGAAAAAAACAGTCGAAGCATTGCTTCCCATAGTCCGTACACCCGGAGAGGTGAACCTGCTGTTTGAAATATTCGGGGTAGAAGACATCCGGAAAAAAGTGGCCTATCTGATGCCATGCGACGGCGTGACTACCTATTACGCGCTTTTTCAATGCTTCAGGCATCTGGATCATTATCCGGAACTGCTTTCGGCATATTGCAACCGGTTGATGGCCAAAGGCGACGACAGAGCTTTCAACCTGGTGAGCATCATGAAATGCTATTTCGGCCTGCCCTCGGTAAAGGGGCATTTCTCGTTGAAACTGAGTGCTTACGAATTGTCGCGCTTAGACGCTTCTTTTGAAGATTTCAAGAGCATCATCTGCCGCATATGAGCCCGGCGACGACGCCGACGGCTAAAAAACAGTGCGGAAGGCCGCAGGGTAGGGCGTTTCGAATCTTAAAATCTGCCCTGTCACAGGATGTTCGAAATCGAGGCGGAAAGCATGAAGCCCCAAGCGGCCGATGGGGTTGTCGTCCTCGAAACCGTATTTCAAATCGCCCACAACGGGATGACGCAAGTCCTGCATGTGAACACGTATCTGGTTTTTACGACCGGTTTCAAGGCTCAGTTCCACCAGCGAATAGCGCTCGGATGTGCGTACTGTATGGAAATGTGTGACAGCATATTTACCCCCGTTATCGAAAGGACTGCTGTAGGTGAAATAATACTTGTCGTCTTTTAGCCAGCTACGCATCGTGCCGTCGGTCTGCTGCATCTTTCCACTAACCAAGGCCACGTAGCGACGGTCTTTGATAAGCTCTTGCCAACTGTTGACAAGCAGTTGTTGCACCTCAGTCGATTTGGCAAAAATCATGAGGCCGGAAGTTTCGCGGTCAAGGCGGTGAACAACGTGCGCCGTGCAATGCTGGCGGGAATGCCTGAAGTAATTGTCGAGAATGGACTTGACACAGAAAGAATGATGGTCGCTTTGCATGGAAAGTATGCCGGGATTCTTGTCGATAACAACCAGCCAACGATCTTCGTAAACCAGAGAAATATAAGGATTGTCGGGGAAAACATTGCTCATCGACTTCACCATCTCGACACGCATGCCGGGATGCAAAACGAAGTCGAACTGACTGATGCGTTTGCCGTTGACGGCGAAAAGCTTTTTGGACAGAAAACTCTTGATTTTGTTGCGGCTCAAGTCTTTGATGTTGGCATTCAGAAACTCAAGCAACTGAATGTCCTCGTTAACTTGCAGTGTTTTTAAAACCGATTGACGGTTTCGTGCGTTTTGTTGAACCATTGATTTCGATGGGCTTTGGAAAATAGGCCGATGGCCGTTGTTGCATATTAGGTGCAAAGTTAAAGCAATCAGGTCAGATTTCAAACATTTCACATAGAATCTCAATATCTTTTCGCGGCTTGTCAAAAGAAATCGAAACACAGAATGTTATCATGATTATGTTTAATTGGAGTAATGCAAATCCAAATAAAAAGAAAGGGAGGCCTGAAAAGAAGATGGATTTTCGTAAATTTGCATGGCAACCCAGTTACAGACAAGTATCAAACGTTTTAGTTATATAGTAAGAATATTAGTGGCCGTTTTAGCCGGCCTCTATTTGGCTTTGATGGTGCTTTTCAACTTGCCTCAAGTGAGAAGTTACTTGTCGGAAACCATTTCGGCAGAGCTTTCGCGCAAGTTGGGAACTTCGTTTCGCGTTGGTGATGTTCATGTGGCATCGATCAATCGAATCGATTTGAAGGACGTTTGTCTGCTGGACCATCAAAATGATAGCTTGTTTAAATCGAAACGTGTCAGTGCGCAATTCAATTTTTCCGATTTACTGCACCGAAAGCAAATCATTATAAACCATTTGGACTTGTTTGACACCTTTTGCAAAATCTATAGGCCGGATGAAAAAACGGCTTGCAACTATCAATTTGTCATTGACAGTCTGTCATCACCGTCAAGCGATTCGAAAGGCAAAATAGAACTTTTGATTCGCACGCTGATGGTTCGCAATTTGAACTTGCGATATGATTGCCTTGACAAGAAACGCATTTACGATCAATTAGATCCCAATCATTTGAATCTTACCAAGGTGGATGCCGATATGCGCATCAACAAAGTGGCAAAAGATACGTTGAATGTGCGTTTGCGCAACATTCGTCTGAAGGAGCAATGCGGATTGGATATCAAACGATTGGCCTTTAACTTCGTTGCAGGGCCATCGGAAACGAATGTATATAACTTCTCGTTGAAACTTCCCCACTCTTTTGTGGAGATTAAGCAGGTGCATGCCGTGAATGAAAGGCGCAATAAGAAGCTGGATTTCAGGCATAACAGGTTCAGTGACGTAGAAATTAAAGGCGAATGGGTGCCTTCTGAACTGGCATTCCTTTATAAACCGTTGAAGGCGTTTGGCGATACGAAATATAAGCTTTCGGCGAGAGTGAACAAGGAAGGACCGACAGTTAGTGTGGCTTCGAATCTGAATACCGTCGGATGTGATGACTTGTCGCTGCAAGCTTCTGCCGTTTTTGACATAGACAAATGGCTGAAAAAGAGAGCAAACATCAAAGCAGACATACATCAATTATATATAAGTAGCAATCATATCAAACAATGGATGGCCGTGCTTAATTCCCGGGCGGTTGCTCCCGAAGTGATTGACCGGGTAAAGTTCGTTTCGCATCAAGGAACATTTTTCTTCGGCGGCAAAAAAATGATGTGTAAGGGAACAACGTCGACACATTTAGGAATGCTGAAAGAATCGATCAGCTGCGACAACAGTCATTTGCGGGCAAATGTAGAATCTAACGGTTTCGATATAGGCGCGTTGCTTAATGTCAAACCGCAATTGGGTTATATTGATGGAAGCATAGAAGCCTATGGCATTTTGAAGCCGTCCTGCAAATTGAATTTTCGTTCTCATATCAATCGTATAGCATTTAATCACCATGTATTCGGCAAGATACATTTGGATGGTATCTATTCACCGCAAAATCTTGACGCAAAGTTGAATGTGGCAGATGCCGACCTGGATATGGATTTGCAGGGAAAATATGTTTTTGGTTCTTCCCGGCAGCTGATGGCCAAAGCCGATATACGGCAGTTGAATCCGAAAGCGCTCAGGTTGGAGAAATTCTTTACCGGCGACTCTGTTTCGGCAAAACTATTTGCCGATGTGCAAAGCCTGTCCCCTACTCTTATCGGTACCGCGAGCATCCGTCGGTTTAAGATGCATGAGAACGGCCGCGAATACGGCTTCGACAGTCTTGTTGTGGCTTCGCGTGCCCGTAACGGACTGTTGGCCACACGCGTTCAAAGCGATATGTTGGAAATGGAAACAACAGGGAATGTGGCTTTTACGGATATACCTGCCGAGTTTTACCGGATGATAAAAAATGAAATGCACATGTTGCCTGAGCTTTTCCCCTCGAATAAGAAACGTGGCGAATACGCTTACTTTGACATGCGTCTTAAAAAGACAGCATTTCTGGAACATCTGTTCAAATTGCCGGTTCGTTTTGAAGAGATGCCCCACTTTTCCGGTTTTTTCGACCGGGTTGAAAACAAGTTGAAGTTTTCGGCTTTTATTCCTACTTTTTATATGAATGACAGCCGGTATAAAGAAGGCAGCATTTACATTACGAATGACGGCGATTCGCTTAACTTTCTGGGACATATCACCAAGCAATTCAATAAGGAAGATGTTGAGTTTGTTCTTGATACCCGTTCTTTTGGCAGCAGTGTGTTGTCTGAATTGAAATGGAAGGCTCTTCGCAACAACAGCACACATGGTTCTTTAAAAGCGAAATCGACGTTTTCAAGCGATGAAACCGGCAATTATACCCATATAGAATTCTACCCGTCGGAGATTTATGTGCATGATTCCTTGTGGCAGGTTTCACCATCGGCTTTCGATATAAGGAAGGGCGACTACCAAATCAGGAATTTCAAAATTGGCAGGAACAACCAATACATAACGCTCAACAGCACGGCCAACGGGCTTGGAGGAAAAGGACTTGAAGCCGATTTGAAAGGCATAGACTTGGGTTATGTTTTTGATATCCTCAATTTTCATCCTGTTGAGCTTACCGGCATTGCTTCCGGCAGAATACTTACGGGCGATATGGCAGCCAATAAGGACGTAAGGGCCGATCTTGTTGTCGATGGCTTTCGTTTCAACACGGGCGATATGGGAAAGCTGCAGCTTGCAGGTCTATGGAATAATGAAGAGGGAAAGATTCACCTCGATGCAAAATCGCGTCAGGCCGATGACGATTCAACCCTTATCAAAGGCTATGTAGATATCAGCAATAATGAAATAGATTTGCGCTTTAATTCGGTAAGAACCAATCTGGGATTTCTCAATTGGTATCTGTCGAGCATTTTTGCCGATTTGGACGGTCGCACAAGCGGCTATTTGCGTTTGTTTGGCCCGCTGAGCAGCATGGATTTTGAAGGCAGAGAGAAAATCGATTATCTGACATTGACTCCACGTGTGCTTAATACAACCTATCACATCACCAACGACAGCATTATATTCAGTCCGGGTAAAATACATTTCAAGAATATGACGCTGAAAGATACCAAAGGAAGCAGCGGACATATAAACGGGGATGTGATGCATCGCAAGTTGCATAACTTTAGGTTTGATATTGGTATTGATGCCGACAATCTCCTTGTCTATGATTGGAACGACCGCGAAACCGATACTTTTTGGGGCACGGTAATGGCCGACGGAACTTGCCGCCTGTCTGGGTCGACCGACGAGTTGCATGTCAACCTCGATATGACGCCACGCGCGGGTTCTACATTTGTTTATGACAGTTCAAGCCCCGGCGGAAATGGTGATAATAAGGAATTTATTCATTTTGTGACACCCGGCGAGCAGGCAAGCGTGATGAGCGATGAAAAGCACAATGACAAGGATAATGAAAACAAGCGCAATCAGGGCGACAAAGATTCGTCGGCAGACATTTTCCTTGACTTTAATATCAATGCCACTCCCGATGCTTCGCTTGTCATATTGACCGATAACAAGACCGGTGACCGTATGTCGCTGAATGGAAGCGGCCCTCTCCATATCAATTATTACAACAAAGGGAAGTTTTCCATTTTCGGCACGTATACGCTCGACAAAGGCCTTTATCGCATAACGATACGCGATATTATCCATAAGGCCTTTACCATGCAAAAAGGAGGCACAATACGCTTTAATGGGTCTCCTATGGATGGCGATCTCAACCTGAAAGGCATCTATACCATCAATTCCGTATCGCTTGGCGATCTGAACCTTGGCAACCTCAACAACAGCAGCTCGGCCAATGTTGACTGCATCGTGCTTTTTAAGGGTAAGTGCGGCGAACCGCAGGTCTCGTTCGATTTAGACATTCCTAATGTCAACGAAGATGAAAAGCAGATGGTGCGCAACATGATTTCGTCGCAGGGCGACATGAATATGCAGATTATCTATTTGCTCAGCATCGGACGCTTTTTTACCTACGATTATGCCAACTTCAACGGAGGCACACAAAATCAGTCTACGGTAGCCATGCAGTCATTACTGGCCAGTACGTTGAGCGAACAGTTTAACTCCATGTTGTCAAATGCATTGCACATCAGCAACTGGAAGTTCGGAACAAGCATTGCTACCGGGCGTATGGGATGGAGCGATATGGAGGTTGAGGGCTTGCTTTCGGGCAGTCTGCTCGACAATCGTGTGCTTATCAACGGCAACTTCGGTTATCGTGACCAACCCACCTACTCTAACAATTTTGTCGGAGATTTCAATATTCGTTGGCTTCTTACCAAGTCGGGAATCATCAGCCTCAAGGCTTACAGCGAGACGAATGACCGCTATTTTACCAAGACTTCATTGACCACCAATGGCGTCGGCTTGCTTTTCCAAAAGGATTTCGATACGCTTCGCGACTTCTTTAAGATTGGGAAGAAAAAGAAATAAGAAAAGCCTGCTGCTTGCAGGCTTTTCTTTTTGCGGAAAGTGAGGGATTCAAACCCCCGGTACGGACAAAGCCGTACAGCGGATTTCGAGTCCGCCCCGATCGATCACTCCGGCAACTTTCCGATTGTGCGTGCAAAAGTACAAAACTTTTTTGGATTGCACGCACGGTTATGTCTTTTTTCGTTAGTCAAGTTTATGGATCACCAGTCCGCTGCGAAGTTTCGGTTCAAACCATGTTGCTTTGGGCGGCATGATTTTTCCGCTGTCGGCTATGTCCATGATTTGTTGCATCGTTACGGGATAGAGTGCCAATGCCATTTTCATTTCACCTGAATCGACGCGGCGTTTCAGCTCGTTGAGACCGCGCAAGCCGCCTACGAAATCGATGCGTTTGTCTGTGCGCAAATCTTTAATACCGAGCAGTTCGTTCAGTATGAGCCGTGACGATATGTCGACATCGAGAACGCCTATCGGATCCTGGTTGTTGTAGGTTCCGTCTTTGGCGTTCAGCTTATACCAATGTCCGCCAAGATACATGGAAAATTCATGGAGTTGCTGCGGTTTGTAGATTTCCGTGCCCATATCGGTTACTACGAAGTTTTTGCCCAAGGCAGTAAGGAATTGTTCCGGTGTCATCCCGTTTAAGTCCTTTACTACGCGGTTGTAGTCCAGGATGGTGAGTTGGCTGGCCGGAAAGCACACAGCCATGAAGTAGTTGTATTCTTCCTTGCCTGTGGTGGCAGGATTGTTTTTTGCTTTTTCGGCTCCTACGAGGGCTGCTGCGGCCGAGCGGTGGTGACCATCGGCAATATAGAGCGAAGGAATCTTTGAAAAGGCTTCGGTGATAGTCTTTATGTCTGCGTCATCTGTGATTACCCAGAACTGGTGGCGGAAGCCGTCGATCGGGGCGATGAAATCGTATTCGGGTTTGCCGGCGGCATAGCGGTTGATGATGGAAGCCAGTGTCGGGTTGTCGGGATAGGCAAAGAATACGGGTTCCATGTTGGCATTGCAGATGCGCACATGTTTCATGCGGTCTTCTTCTTTGTCCTTGCGTGTCAGTTCGTGTTTCTTTATCACGCCGTTCAGATAGTCTTTCACGGCGGCGCATACAACAAGCCCGTATTGTGTTTTTCCGTTCATGGTTTGCGCATACAGGTAATAGTTCTCTTTGTTGTCCTGTATGAGCCATCCGTTTTTCTGGAAGAGAGCAAACTGTTGTGCGGCACTTTCGTAGACGCGCGGATCGTATTCGCTTGTGCCTTCTGGAAAGTTGATTTCGGGTTTGATGATATGGTAGAGCGACATTTCGTTGTTGCCGGCTTCCTTACGGGCTTCTTCCGAGTCGAGCACGTCGTAGGGACGGCTTTCTATCTTTTCAACGAGATTTTTTGGTGGGCGTAAGCCCTTGAAAGGTTTTACAATGGCCATGATGTGGTAGGTGTAATAATAAAAAGGGCTGAAAGCCATGGTTCCGACAGTCGGATTGTTTTCAGCCCTTTTGTTTGTGTGGTTTTTGATTATTTATTGACTTGGAATTTCGTGATTCCGTCTTCTAAGAACCCGACTATTTGGTTGGCAGCTGCTATGCCTGCATTAATATTGGCTTCGGCTGTTTGTGCGCCCATCTTTTTGGGTGTGGCAAAATAGCGGCCCGGGAATTTCGTGGCAAAGTTGCTGTCGGCATCGGGCTTGATGTCGGTCACGAACTTCAAGTCGTCGCGTTCCTCCATCACTTTGATGAGTTCTGCTTCGTCGATGATTTCCTTGCGTGCGGTGTTCAATAGTATCGCGTTCTTCTTCATGGAGCCTACCAATTCGGCGTTGATGCTGTTGATGGTTTCGGGCGTAGCCGGGATATGAAGACTTACGATATCGCTTGTACGGAACAATTCGCCTTGTGTTTCAATCGATTTCACATCGGCAGCTTCGATGGCTTCGGCCGGACAATAGGCATCGAAAGCCTGTACTTTCATGCCGAATCCTTTGGCTATGCGTGCCACGTTGCGGCCTACATTTCCGAATGCCAGCAGTCCGAGCGTCTTGCCTTTCAGCTCTGTGCCCGATTTGCCGTTAAAGAAGTTGCGCACGGTATAGACCAAGAGTCCCATCACCAGCTCGGCAACGGCATTGGCGTTTTGTCCGGGTGTGTTCATGGCTACAACATTGTGGGCGGTTGCTGCTTGCAAGTCGATATTGTCATAGCCAGCACCGGCGCGTACAACTATTTTCAAGTTTTTGGCGGCGTTGAAAACTTCTTCGTCGATTTTATCGCTACGGATAATCAAGGCATCAACGTCTGCCACTGCGTCCAGGAGCTGCTGCTTTTCGGTATATTTCTCAAGCAGGACGAGCTCGTAGCCGGCTTTGTCGAGAACTTCGCGGATGCCGGTAATGGCAACGGGTGCAAATGGTTTTTCTGTTGCAACAAGTACTTTCATTATCGTTTTTGTTTAGTGTTTAGCCTCGAATTCTTTCATGCATTCTACCAATGCACGTACGCCCTCTTCCGACATGGCGTTGTAGCAGGATGCGCGGAAACCGCCTACCGAACGGTGGCCTTTTACGCCGACCATGCCTCTTTCTGTGGCCAATGCCATGAATTCGCTTTCCAGGTCTTTGTAGTCATCGTTCATCACGAAGCAAATGTTCATGCGCGAACGGTCTTCTGTCTCGACTGTTCCGCGGAACATCTTGTTGCGGTCTATTTCATCGTAAAGGATGTTTGAACGGAGTTCGGCGCGGCGTTCCATTTCTTTTACTCCGCCTTGGGCTTTCACCCAACGAAGGTTCATCAATGCTGTATAGATGGGAACAACGGGAGGCGTATTGAACATGCTGCCCTTTTCAATGTGGGTCTTGTAGTTCAGCATGGTGGGTATCTGGCGCGATACTTTGTCGACTGCATCTTTGCGGATGATGACAAATGTGACACCGGCCATTGAAAGGTTCTTTTGGGCTCCTCCATAGATGGCCAGATACTTGCTCACATCGACCGGGCGCGAAAGGATGTCTGACGACATGTCGGCTACCAACATGACCGGGCTGTCGGGATCCTTGCGAATCTCTGTGCCGAATATGGTATTGTTGGATGTGTAGTGGAAATAGTCAACATCGGCTGGTACGGTGTAGTTCTTGGGAATATAGGTATAGTTCTTGTCGGCTGACGATGCCACCTCTACCACTTCACCGAAGAGCTTGGCTTCCTTGATGGCCTTTTTGGCCCATGTACCGGTGTTGAGATAGGCGGCCTTTTTCTCCAGAAAGTTGTAGGGCACCATACAGAATTGAAGGCTGGCACCACCGCCAAGAAACAATACGGTATAGTCTTCGGGTATGTCAAGCAATTCCTTGAACAGGGCTTCTGCCTCGTCTACTACGGGCTGGAAATCTTTGGCACGATGGCTTATCTCCATCAATGAAAGTCCTGAACCATTGAAATCCAGGCATGCTTGTGCCGTCTGCTCTATAACTTCGCGGGGCAGTATAGAGGGACCCGCATTAAAATTGTATTTTTTCATATTGAATCAATGAATATATTGTGTCTGTTTATGGGCGAAGTTAGCTAAAAATAAGTGTTTAAGATTGAGAAATAGCCGGTTTGTTCAAAGCAGGGTCTTTATTTTTGTGTTTTTTTGTCGTTCAGAACAATCGTTCGAGACAAATTGCCATATACACTATACGTTTAATGTTGCTAAACATTCGCTTGCTAACTGAAACAGATTCAAACTATCCATGATATGGCGTAAATCTTTTTCATAGATAGATTTTGCAGTATCAGCCAAAAGCCTTAATTTTGCACTCGGTTTCGGTTCCGTAGCTCAGTTGGATTAGAGCAACGCCCTTCTAAGGCGTGGGTCTTGGGTTCGAATCCCAACGGAATCACCATAAAAGGATGCCACATGGCATCCTTTTATGATTTCCGGCAGAGAATGATTTTTCGTCAAAACAGATTTTGGAATTGTCACATTGTATCCGCGAAATCCCAATATTGTATCTGAGAGGCTCCCGGATTGTATTTGAGAAGTCCTCGGATTGTATCCGAGAGGCTCCTATGTTGTATCTGAGAAGCTCCCGGGTTGTATCTGAGAAACCATTATTTACTATTCCGGACGTTTCTGTATTGTATTCGGAAAGTTGCCTTATACTATACGCGCAACTCTTGTTCAGTAGTTAGGGATGCCGTAGTCCGCAGGTGTGTAGCTTTTTCCTTTGTCGGGTGTTCCCATAAAGTTGCCGCTGCCGGTCAAGTCTGTTATTTCGGGATAGAAAACCGCTTTCTTGGAAGGTTTGAAAAGAACGATGCAATAGCCTTCTTTCTCAATGAGTTTGAAGTGAATGTTTGCTGCCTTTCTTGATTGTTTCTTGTAGTTGTAGTCCAACGATTTTCCATCGAAATTTACATTAAGTCCATAAGCCGTATCCGAATTGAAGGTTATAAGCAGCCTGTTGCTTGAATAACCCGGTGCGATGGCTCCCAGTGTATACCATTTCTCATCATACTCCGCAGGCTTGTTCCGCAATACGTCGTGGGTCTGTCCTCGCATGCGCATCATAAGCGAAGGGCATATCGGGCTGAGATTGCGTGCCCTTCTGATGGTGGCGTTGACAAAGGTAAGATTGCGCTCTGTGTCTTGGAGAATGATACGGGGTGAAAGGTCGAATATCTTGTAGCCGGGATTCCTTGCTTCAATGACAGGATTGGAGATTTTTGCCTGGAACTTTTTTGTGTCGTTGCGCTTTTCTTTATAAATGAACGCTGTCCCAAAGTTGTCGCGATAGGAATAGTAAATGCACTTGTCCATCACAATTGCCGGATTGTAGCTGCCGGCAATGACTACTGATTTGTCTACCGTGTCAAAGTAGACTTCGTTGAGCAGAAAAAAACCGCCTGTTTCGAAACGTATGCCTTGTGTGCCTGCAAAGACGCCTTCTGCTCCGTTGGTCTTCCCTCCGGTGGTATACATCGAAAGGATGTGTACGTTGTTGATGATGTGTCCGGCCGATTTGGTAAGGATGCCATATTTTGTAGCATATATAAACGTGTTTGATATTTTGCAGTCGCAGCATTTCTTGTCGATATAGATGCCATAGCTTTCTTCGGCCGATGAAAAGCCGTGTATGGTTACATTGTCTATTTTCGTGTCACTGCTGCTTGTGCCGTTTTCGTCGGTCACTTCTATGCGGATATGTGTCTTGTGTCCTTTCACAACACTGAGGTTGCGCAGTTGCACCATTTGTTTCAAACCGTTGAGCAAGATGCCGTTGTCTGCATTTTCGCAATCGAACACACCGCCTTCGATGTATGAAAAACGCCGATGGCTCCGGTCGGTTATTTTCATCTCGCTATACCCCACCTTGAGCAACGCTTCCAGATGGCTGTCGCTTTTGACTACGGCACTTTTATCCAACAGCAGGTTTACATTTTTGACATAATCAAGGGGTAGTATGATAGGTTCGGTCAGGTTGTAGCAGCCGGCAGGAAAATAGACGGTCTTCCCATAGCTGCGCTTGATAAGTTCGTTGAGTGCCGCGCCGATGGGCGTTCCGTCATTCTTGATGTTGTGTTGCGTGACGGAGATGATATCTTCCGAACCTTGTTTGGCTGCAAAACAAATAGTTGCAGCCATAAGCATGGCTGCAACTACTATAAGTTTGAATTTCATTGTCTGGATTAATCCAATTGTGCAAGTTTGTTGTCGCTGCCCAGTACATCAACAATCTTGTGCTTGTAAAGCTCTGTCATGAGATCGCGGGCAGGTCCGCAGTACTTGCGAGGGTCAAATTCACCCGGTTTGTCATGGAATACCTTGCGTACGGCTGCTGTGAATGCCAGACGCGAGTCAGAGTCGATGTTGATTTTGCATACGGCACTCTTGGCTGCTTTGCGCAACTGATCTTCGGGTATACCCACAGCATCGGGCAATTTGCCTCCGTATTTGTTGATCATATCAACATACTCTTGTGGTACGGACGAAGAACCGTGCAGTACAATGGGGAATCCGGGCAGTTTCTTCATGATGGCGTCCAATACGTCGAATGCCAAAGGAGGAGGTACGAGGCGGCCCGTCTTCGGGTCACGTGTGCATTGCTCGGGTTTGAACTTATATGCTCCGTGGCTTGTACCGATCGAGATGGCCAAGCTGTCAACACCGGTCTTTGTTACGAAGTCGATTACTTCTTCGGGTTTCGTATAGTGCGATTCTTCAGATTGCACTTCGTCTTCAACACCGGCCAATACGCCCAATTCGCCTTCTACGGTAACGTCGAATTGATGAGCATAGTCAACAACCTTCTTTGTGAGGGCAACATTCTCGTCATATGGCAGAGAGCTGCCGTCAATCATTACAGAGCTGAAACCAAAGTCTACGCAGCTCTTGCAAAGCTCGAAGCTGTCGCCGTGATCCAGGTGAAGAACAATTTCGGGATGCTTGCAACCCAACTCTTTTGCATACTCTACAGCTCCCTGAGCCATGTAGCGCAGCAATGTTTGGTTGGCATAGTTGCGGGCTCCTTTGGACACTTGGAGGATAACCGGGCTCTTCAGTTCGGAAGAAGCTTTGATAATTGCCTGCAACTGCTCCATATTGTTGAAGTTGAATGCAGGAATTGCATAACCGCCTTTAATGGCTCTCTTAAACATCTCACGGGTGTTTACCAAGCCTAATGATTTGTAGTTTACCATGATATCTAAATGTTTAGTTGGTATTATCTTGTTCGCGTACAAAGTTAGTGATTTTGTTTTTATACCAAGAAGTTGTTATTGCATTATTTATCGCTTCAGGCAGGTCAAAATAATCATACTTAATATACATGTAATCATAAACCCTTATTTTGGTAAGTCCTTTTTACGAAAGTAAGTTCGCGAGAAAGTATTTGAGACATAAATCCAATAGGTTGCGGCATGAAACAAAAATCCATACTGAAAGCGTCATATATCGATAAATGATAATTTAACGACGCTTGACCGTTCATTAAGAGAGGTAGAAGTTCGTCACGCTGTTTAGTTAAAGCAATATTATTGAAAATATTCTTAGTCCATTCTTTAAATAATGACTTGACTATATTTGCAAATTTAGTTGCTATACTCAAACTCGGAATTACAATCGGCAATTCCTTTAAATACTTGAAATGTCGAGAATATCCTGGATTAGGAATCTGCAATGTACTTACTGCTAAATACAAATAATATTGAGAAACAGAGTCGTTTAACGAATACAGAATTTGTGTTCCATCTGCACCTCTTGCAAAATCAAAATCTAAGAATTTAACCTTTGTCGAGTGGTCTCCAAATAATACCGCAGGATGACGTGTAAGAAGATTGTCATCTTCATTTGTATAACCTACAATATAAGTGTCACCTTGGTCTATAATAGGATATTTTCCTTGTGAAAGATATTCTTTTGTCTCATATCGCTTTGTTGTTGGATATTTATCCAGTATAGCTGATATTGGCAATGTCGACCAGCCTTGCGGTATCTCACGCTTCAATTTCTCATTCCAAACCATCGCCCCACCGCTCGACTTATACGGCCTTCCCTCCTCGTTTGGGAAGTCGAACTGCACAAACCAATAGTCGTAGAGTTGCTTTGCCATCGCCTCTAAATTATCATTTATCGGCATCGTTTCTTTCTTCCCTTATATTATATAGAGACCAATACAAGTTTTATGACATGAAAGAAACAATAATACAAGCCGTTTTAGACGGAATGCGAGCGGTTCTGACTGAAAATCAGCTGGAATTGCTGACAGACGTGACCCGAATGGCACTGTCTGAGTGTGAGATTACGCCAAAGTTGGCAGAGGAAGAACAGCGTAACAAGGAAAACGCTGAACTTCTTGGGGCTTTTATATCCTCAAAGAAAGTGGAGGGCTGTTCAGACAAGACTATCCACTATTACAGGTCTTCCATTGAGAAGTTGATTGCGAACGTAAAGAAGAACGTGTGCGACATTGCGACCAATGACATTCGCTGCTATCTCGCTGACCAACAAGAACAACGAGGACTTAGCAAGGTTACTATTGACAACTTGCGCCGTATCTATTCCAGCTTCTTCTCTTGGTTGGAAGATGAAGACTACATCACGAAAAGCCCAGTTCGCAGAATACATAAGGTTCGCACGGATGCTTTGGTGAAAGAGGTGCTGACAGATGAGAATATCGAAGTATTGCGTGACAGTTGCCAAGAGTTGCGTGACATTGCCATGATAGACTTGTTGCTCAGTACTGGTATGCGTGTGGGCGAACTTGTGAAAATCAACCGTGAAGATATTGATTTTCAAGAACGCCAATGTGTAGTGTTTGGTAAAGGTAACAAAGAGCGTGAGGTGTATTTCAATGCACGGACAAAAATCCATCTCAAAAAGTATCTGGAGCAACGTACTGACGCAAATCCTGCTTTATTTGTCAGTCTCCATGCGCCATACACTCGACTAACCATCAGTGGTGTGGAAGTTCGTTTGCGCCAACTCGGCAAGAAAGTAAACCTCAATAAGGTTCACCCTCATAAATTCCGTAGAACATTGGCTACAATGGCTATTGACAAAGGGATGCCTATTGAGCAAGTACAGAAAATGTTGGGACACGTGAAAATTGACACTACGCTGCATTATGCTATGGTAAATCAGACAAATGTCAAGATAGCACATCGCAAATTCCTTAATTAAGGTTTACAAATTCTATATTCTGCTTGATTTTGAGTAACTTTGCATCACAAAATGAAAGCAAGCAGAATATGAAAATGACAAAATATAAACTG
>ERZ808252.1348-NODE-1348-length-18179-cov-3.622986_pt1 | contig 18179 bp, 21 predicted proteins | sample MGYA00521242_ERZ808252 | MGnify/ENA primary metagenome ERZ808252 (study PRJEB31516, sample SAMN03275581) | gut metagenome | biome: mammalia-associated habitat; material: feces | host: Papio cynocephalus | place: Kenya | collected 2012-08-07 ...
GAGGTGCTTGCCTGGCCGCATATGCGCTCGTCGCGTATACGGATCGGTATGAAGGATTACAGCAAGGGAACCGGTGAAAAGGCGGTAGATGTCTTTTATAATCTTTCGCCGGAGGAATTTATCCGCTTGGTTGAAGGATTGAATGATGTAAGGCAGGTCTCTGCAATCGAGAAAAAACGGATGGATTTTTCCATTGCAAAGCTTGGTCAGGTTGTTGAGATGTACAGGCAGGTGCAAATGCCGGAAAAACAGATTGCCGAAATGCGTGAGATGATAGCGCAGTTTTCGGACAGCCGCAACGAAGTGTTCGCAGAGGCAGGAGGAAAGCTTTCTGAAGTATTTGAAAGCCTTGTGCGTGGCTTTTCAGCACCTATCGATAAAGGTCGAACTCAGACAGAAAAATTGCTTGCGGACGCTCAAAAGGAAAAAGAAACCGCTATTAAAGTCCGTGAGGTATACAATGACATCAAGATCCTGAACTACGAAAAGTATATCAATCCGGAAAATCCGGCAGAGCGTAGGATCACGACCTTTCGTGTTGCGTATGCCGCCAATATGGGATTTCCCTTTATCATTGAAATCGGAAATGGTTGGGGAGAGCCTTTTTTAACGAAAAACGGCGGAGTTATGGTGAAAGAGGGAAGCACACGCATTGTTGATTCGGTTCAGGTGTTTATACAGGACAAACATCTATTTCCGCTTCTTCGTCGCGTACAGTTGTTTCTTGAAGCAATGACAACGCAGGCTATGCAACGGTACTATGAAAAGGTAAGCGAGCCAATGCTGCAGACCTATGATTTGGAAGAATAAAAAGATACCGCAGGACTTCGATTTGAGGTCCTGCGGTATCGCTATATTATAGGAGAAACAGAAAATAAATTCGGTAGCCACCGTTTCCGGTAGGCTCGCAGTAAATATTGAAAGCCGAGATGTTGGCAATCGTCAGTCCCATACTCTCACGGTATGCCGGACTGTAATACTCAATCATTTCGCTCAGCATACGCTTTAATCGGCTGCCTTGTGTGCCGGAGGAGGCAGTCTCCGCACCGGCCCAGCTCGCATTGTTAGGAGTGAGGGATTCGTTCAGCGTAAAGCCGTAACTTTTTCCGATGGCAATACAGTCGCTGCGGATCTGTTCAATGTTAAACGGATATGCATACGGGTCTGACGGTACTTCGGGCGAAGGACGCTCCGTGGTAGGGGAGGACGATTCCGGTTCGCTCGGTGCGGGCGTGGAAGGAAGCTCCTTAGTTGCCGGCGGCGTGGTCTCTTTCGGAGTATCGGGCTTTTTGGTTTCGCTGTCGCCTTTTGTGTTTCCCGGCGCCTGTGAGGTTGTGTCGGGTTTTGTTTGCATCGGCGTCTCCCGGCTTTCTGCCGTGGTATCGGGTACGACAGTACTGTTGGGTGTTGCTGTTTTGTCCGGACTGTCGGCGGCTTCGCTTATATCGGGTGCGGAGCTTTCGGCAGTCCCTTTTGTGCCGGTGCCTTTCGGCTCGGATACTAATGACAGAGAGGAGTCAATAGAACCCGAATTGAGGTTGCAGCCTGCAAAGCTTACGCAGAGCAGAATACAAATGAAAAGTGCTGTAATTCGTTTCATATGATTGGTCCTTTCTTTGAATTAGTATACTTTCAATTACACTTAAATTATATCACATTTCAGGGCTATAGTCAATGACTTTAGCACATTTTCTTTTTTACTTGCCAAATTATCTGCCCTCATTCATTCTCTCTCAAAACCAAGAGAGGAGGAAAAAGGACAAATGAAATCTTCTTATTTCCCGAAACGCAATGAGATCTATATGGCAGTGCTGCCGGTCACATCCAAGTCGGTTCAGTACGGCAAACGTCCGGTACTGATCATTCAAAACGACATCGGAAATGAAATGTCGCCGACCACTATCGTAGCGCCGATTACAAGCCGCAGCAAACGAAATATGCCGACACATGTGACCATCGGCCCGGAAACCGGACTGAAAAATGAGTCTGTGGTGCTTTGCGAACAGCTTGCCACGATCAACATTGCTACATTGAATGAAAAAATCGGTGAAGTGACAGACAAGACGACCGTCCGGGCAATCGACGATGCGATTGCTTGCAGCCTCGGTCTGAGCTGACGAATATGCAACCGAAAGCAGCCTGCGGTTTCAGATGTTGAAGCCGCAGGCTGTTTATCTATGCGGATAGCGTGATCGCGTCGATCATAACAGGACCAAATGCGGTTTTGATTTGGCTGTATAGCTTTTGACGCTCCACAAGGCCTTTTTGCGTATCTGCATATGCAATACTTCGCAAAAAGTATTCGAGAAGGGTATACGGGTTTATTTGTTCGATCGGGGTATTGCCGATCAATGATGACAGAACTTTTGATATATTCGCCGGAACGAATTTCTGGGTCGGAAAAGAACTCTTTCAGTTCATCCGGCGAAATATTCATATCCTCGACTTTGGGTTGAACGGACAATTGGGCGGCATATCCGGTCAAGTGAATGTTCCAACCGGCACCTTCAAAAATGCTGTGCCAGATGCGTCCGTGTTCGGCATTTTCATTATAATCAGGGTCATCTTCCGGGATAGTTGCGTCGAATTTGAAAGGCTGAACTTCGGGCAGCTCGTCCCAATAATGTTGAATCAGAAAGTTTTCTGTATTGAGCAGGACATACTGTGATTTGTTATCCTCTGCTGACTTTGCGATAATCAGACTTACACGAAAGTCAAACCGATCATCATGAAATGCGCCGAGTGCTATTCCGGAGATCTTACCGGATACCATACCGACAGCTTGGTCAAAGATAGAGGTCTCATATTTTCGGCCCTCGATAAACTTCATATCATAGAGCCGCTCAACCGATTTTGCGACCAGCGCTAAAACTCCCTCACGGACAATTTCTTTTATATCGTCTCTAACCTTTTTGAGAAATTCCGGGAGCTTTTCTGTTGATACAGCGAGTTTATACCCGTTTTGTACCATAGGCGTTTGCCTCCTTTTCAATGAATTTGAGGCAGTATGATACACGATTTAGCGTTTGGCAAGTAGTAAACCGAAAATTTTTAGGGATTTTATCGCAGCTGTTGACGGCGCAAGGCACTTATGCTATAATAAGAGCAATCGAAAGTATATTATTTGCACATAGAAGGAATGAAAATGTTTGTAGGACGCCAAGCCGAACTGCAAAAACTGAATAGCGCCTATAACAGCGGAAAATTTGAGTGTACCGCCGTTTACGGCAGAAAGCATATCGGGAAAACCGCCTTGATTTCCGAGTTTGTTCGGGACAAGGACGCGATTTATTTTTCCGCAAGAGAACTGACAGATCGATATAATCTCGATGCGTTCAGGAAAACCGTTGCAGAGCATTTTGCAACTGCGAACGACGGTGTAAGCAGTTGGCAAGATGCTTTGAAAGCAATTTCTGCGCACATAGGCAACAAGCGCCTTGTGCTCGTGATCGACAATTATTCGGATGCATGTCTTACAAATAAGGAATTGAGTTCGGTTATTGCAAAGGCGATAGAAAATTATTTTCTCAAAAGCCGACTGTTTATTATTTTATGCTGCGGTCAGATGCCTGCGTTTGAACGGGAAGTGCTTGACGAAAAAAGCCCGTTGTGCAAATATGTGACCTGCCGCTTGAATTTGAAGGGTCTTTCTTTTGAGGAAGCAGAAGCGTTTATGTCAGGCTTTTCAGTGAAAGAACGGCAGCGGCTGTATAACTGTATCGGGGGAACACCGCTGTACCTATCTATGCTTGACAGCAAGAAGACAGCAGACGAAAACATTGCTGACTTGTTTTTGAAAAGCGACGGATTTCTCTATAACGATATTGCAATGGCTCTGCAAAAGGAATTGATCGGACCGGCGGTCTATAATTCTATCCTTCGTGCGATAGCATACGGCAATCATAAATCCAAGGAGATATTAAACGAAACCGGAGAGGAACGGAGCAAGGTACATAAATACCTGAATGTGCTGATTGCGATGGATGTGCTGTACCGAGAAGTTCCGGATGGTGAAGACCCGGCGGTCAGCAGAAGGGGAATGTATTATTTTTCGGACAATGCGTATCGCTTTTGGTACAGATTTGTGCTGGATAACCGGGATTTTATTGCAAGAGGGTATGATCCGTATCGGATAGAGGGGTGGCAGACAGAATGAAACTGTTATTCAAGCAAAGACTTTTTTCATGGTTTGACAGCTACGATATATATGACGAAGCAGGAAATACCGTCTATGTCGTGAAGGGTGAGTTTTCATGGGGGCATCTGCTTAGAATTTATGACGCCGCCGGCAATGACCTCGGTATGATAAAGGAAAAGGTGCTGACATGGCTGCCGAAGTTTGAAATGTATCTGGGAGACCGGTATATAGGCTGTATCAGCAAGGAGTTCTCTTTTTTCAAGCCGAGATACAATATTGACTGCAACGGGTGGCAGATAAACGGCGATTGGCTGGAGTGGGATTATACGATTCAAAATGCCGCCGGACAGTCCGTTGCAACGGTATCAAAAGAGATATGGAATTGGACCGATACCTATGCGATCAATGTTTCTGATCCGAAGGATGCGCTTTGTGTTCTTATGATGGTGTTGGCTATTGACGCCGAAAAATGCTCGAGGAACGGATGATATGTACTGTATTGATTTTGAAAGTCTGAGCGAAGCGGCTGAAATCATTTATTGCTTTATGACGCTTCCTGTCTTGACACGGCCCGAATGTACCCTTTGGAATGATGAAGGGCTTCCGAATACTGTGACAAACAAGGGAAAGGAATTTATGAGTGAAGAGGAATTTTGCCGATGGCTTATGTCTTCTGACTTTGCTGCAATTTCCTGTGTTGCGTCGACAGACAAAGAGGACAAACGGCGCGTGGTGTTGAGCCTGATGCCGGGAGCTCGATATATGACGCTTAATTTTCCTATGGCTAAGGGGATGCCGAGCGAAGCGGAGAAAAGTTTATTGCATATATTGGAGAAATACAATGAATATGAAAGTTGACGAACCAATGACTCTGGAGGGTTTGACGCCGCAGGAAAAGAAAAAGCGGCTGTTCTTAAAGCAAAAGGAAACGCTGGATCTGTTCCGTGAGCGTAACGCAATCGATCAGACGCAGTATGATAAAAGTCTTGGCGACCTGCGTAACAAGATGGAAATGTATGATGTGGATTGATTTATGAGCAAGGCATAGCGCCTTGCTTTTTTCTTGCCATGAATGCCTTTGTATTTCACTATTCCTTCGCAATCTTTGATATATTAAGGAGGAATAGCAAATGCTAAAGGTCAAAAAGATTAGGGAATCGGTGATTCCAAAAACCACAGTTGTATCGGAAGAAGAAAAACAGGTGGTAAAAATCAATGCCGATGACGGTGCTGTTTATTATGAAGCCACATACAACGCCGAAAGATTTCATTGCCTGCGATGCGGAGAAAATTTCGCATTAAGCGGAGAGGGAACCATTCAGTGCCCGAAGTGCGGCAATAAAAAGATAAGGCAAAGGCGTTACAATTGCGATTGCTCTTGTTATTACATTCGCTTTGTGGAAATAATCGACGGCTTTCTTGTGATTAAGGATTCGGCTGTAAAGGCAGAAGAAACGATGACGGGAATAGAGGCTTATTCATATGATATTGCCTGCGTCGTGGTGCAGCCGGACGGTGAGGTCGGAGCGTTTGACAATTGCCGTCAAGGATACGATGAGCGTGGTGTCAGAATATGGACGCGCGTAAAGAGACCGGCGACGGTTTATCTCCGCAATCAGAAAAAGCAGCAGTGCCGAATTCGGGATCAAACTGTTCTGGGACATCCGCTTTTTAAACTGATTGAAAGTGATATATATACGTTGGGACTGTGTGACTTGTATAACAAGCTGAAAATGCAGGGCGCTGTACCTAAAAAAGAAAAAGCGGTATGTCCAAAATTCGATGAGTCGCTTGTATTCTATGATTTGGAGAATGCCAAGAAATTGCATACGGTCGTAATCGAAAAAGAGTATTCCGTCAACAACTCGGAAGCGAACCGTATTCACGGTTGGTGTACAAAGTGCGGTAAATACTATCAGAGGCTGACGGTCGGGAATTACACATATAGGGATCACACCTGTGCTCTCTGCGGTATGTCTGTATCGGAATTAGGAGGAGCAATTGGAAGTGTGAATTATTTCATTACACCGCAGGAGTATGAGGACGGCACGATGATGATCCGTATTGACGAGGGGTATTATAGGGCTCGCATTTTGGGCGAGCAGGTTCGCGGTGTTGACCCGGAAATAACATTTGACCTTGAGATCAAACGGGTGATTTATGTGTATGTGACTTTGGACGGCAAGGCGACATTTTTCAATGACGCAGGGGAGACTGTAGACAAACTCGGCATCCCTGTCAATATAAACACCAGATGGGGCGAGAATGTATACATCTGCTCAAAGGAAAACAGGCGACTCATTATGAACAACAAGGCTGTAAAGCGTACCGGTTTTGTGGAATACTGCGATAGAAAAGCAAAGATCGATATGCGCTACTTTGAGGCACTTGCAAAAATACCGTCACTTGAAATGATTTCGAAGATGGGGATGAATATACTTGTTGAAGACTTAATATGTGCCGACGATAAAGATATTCCCGGATATTTGAAAAAGGACGATAAGGGCCTTGGGCTGAAACGGTTGACGAAACCTCAAATGCAAAGTCTCATCAATGGGAATTGCCATCTTTCCTACTTTGTTCCGTATATGCAGGTATTGAAAAAGGACGGAGAAGCGTTGTTTGACGATTTTCAGTGGATCGCAAACGGGTCACATTTTCGGCATATTCTTGATATTCTCAGGGTGAAGATACCGAATATGACGTTAAAAAAGATCCGTGAGTATCTCGAACATGTTGATGAGGCACAGTGCTGCAGAGTGGGTGAAAGCGCTCAGCTTTGGGCGGATTATTTGAGGATGCTGAGAGATCTTGACTGCGATCTTACCGATAAGCAGCTCATTTATCCGAATTCGCTGAAGCGAGAGCACGATAAGGCCGCACGCAAAATTACGCAGGTCAAGGATGAAAAGCTCAATCAGGTCTTTCGTGAGCGTGCCGAAAAGAACGACAAGTATGCATGGGAAAATGAAAGCTTTAAGGTATTGATCCCACACGACATTTCCGAGCTTTATGAGGAAGGGCGCAAACTCAGCCACTGCGTCGGTTCCTATGGTAAGGTCGTTGCCGAAGGCAAAAGTGTGGTTGCATTTATCCGTAAGGCGTCTGATGTGAACACGCCGCTTTGCACCATTGAGATTCGGCAGAATGCCATTGTGCAGGCGAGGGGTATGTCCAACAGACCTGCTGAGAACATACCAAATATGAGGGCGTTCATTAAGGCTTGGGCGAAAAATAAAGGTTTGCAGTACGCAGCATAAAGGAATAGCCGGCGATTATTCTTAAAATAGTCGCCGGCTGCTGCTTGACAAATCGGAAATTGCCGTTATATTTTCTGCGGAAGGAGGAGCCTTTATGAGAAGCGTATTGTTTGTTATAGCTGTCTGCTTGATAATTTTGCTGTGCGGATGTGGGAGTAAAGTCCCGGAGGCAATAAAAAATCCAAAGACAGAGTTTATCAAGGTTGAGGATTACAAAAGACCCGAATTTGTGGTCCCGTCAAATTACCGTCTGATAAAAAACGGGATCTATGCTGTCCTTGACGAGAATGAAAATATCGAAGGGTATATGAAGCTTGTCAAAGACGGAGAACAGTATGTTTGGGTAAAAAGCAGTTTTGAAGAAGCCTATCAGTAAAAAAGCCGCCGATTTCCGAAAGGGAAGTCGGCGGTACTTTTATCTGCAATGCGGGCAATTCGGTCCTTTGCGGCGAACTCTGGCGGCTATTTCACAAATGTATTCCCTGTGGCAGTTCTGACAAATGAACCATGCTTCCTTGTGTGACATCGGCGTTACCGTTTCGGGACCGAATGCGTTTTTTGTCGGATGCCATTCAACGGCGATATCCGGTCTCTTTTTTAGAAGCGATTTGCATATGGGACATCCTTTGTTCCGTCGCATCCGTTCGGCAGGCGTTGCGGTATACGAATGTCCTTCCGGGCAGATCCAATATAGCACGGAGTTGCTCATATAACTGACGCTTTCCGGGACGATATGATTGCGTTCGTAGTCCCATTCGTCCAAAAGCTCCGGTCTGTGGGCAAACAGAGAGTTTTCCTCGCTCTTGCAGTAGGGGCAGGGCGATGCGGCGGCAAGCTGCTGTGCAATGGTGCGTTTCCATTTGTGCCCGTGTTCACAGCACCAGTAATGAGGAACGGCAGAACGGGGGCTGATGGCAAAGGCTGATTTTTCGTTTTCCTGCGACCAGTATTTTGCGAGTTTCGGATATCTTTGCCCGAGTGAACCGGCGCAGTCACGACCACAGGTCTTGCAGTAGCCTCTGCGTACTCTGTTATAGGGAGCTTCGTATTCAATGTGTCCGTGCGAGCATACCCATTTACATACGATGGTTGATTTGAAACCGATTTTATCGGCGGGATATGGGTTATCTTCGCTGTATTCGGAAAGCAATGTTTGAAGCTTGTTATCGATGCAATAACGATAAAGCGATGTTATTCCTGCCCGCATACAGGCTTCTCCTTATGAAGTGTAAGAACTCCGCACAGGCAGAAACATTCCACGGCAAAGAAAAGCGGCATGGACGATGTCTGACCGAAGCAACCGATAAGGTTATATATACCGATTGCGGCGATGGCTAAGATGATTATGTATTTTACGGCTTTCATAGTAAGCACCTCTCTTTTTCTATATCTTATTATAACATAAATCAAAGCAAATGTCAATAGTGATTAAAACGGAGAGAAAAATGCCGAAGGGTTATGCGCCCTTCAGCAATTCTTCTTTTGACGGCCAAAGCTCGGCATCTACCAGCATTTCTTTCAGATCCCGTTTGCGGATGTTCATTTCCTCACGGAAAGAGCGTTTGTCCAGCACCGCCTCATAGAGCAGAGCTTCCCGTACCTTGATGATTTCTTCCGTGAACCAGCAGTCGTCTCTGCGGTTTTCCATAATGCATTGTGCAACATACATCTTGTCCTTGAACCAGGGTGTGCGTGTGATGGCGCATATGACCCAGTCATGTTCCTTTGGGTCTTTCATTGCAAGGCTGCGGAAGTACACCTTCCGATAACCGGTAGGCCAATATTCGAACTCATCTTTTTCAAGCTCGAATTCTTCAAATTTAACGGGGATCTCATAGTATTCTTTGCCGAAATTCAAAAATCTGTACCCTTCAACAGACAGAAGCTGCTTTTTGTTGACGGTCGGCTTTTCTGCGGAATCAACCGTTACGGAATCCCTGTTGATACCGAATCGACTGACGATTTCTTCAAGCAGCTCATTCATTCTCGACAGCGGAATATCCATATAACCGGAGGCGAGCTTTAATGCATCGCCGGAGGTTTGACAGGCTTCGCAATAGAATGTGTTGGTGTCTCTGTAGACCCGGCAGGAGCCGAGATGTTTGTCGTTGTGAAAGGGACATATGATGAGCGGCTGTTTCGGACGGGTATTGATTTGTCCGGAGAAAGCTTCCGCAACATCCATAATGTCCAGAACTGCCTTGACCTTTTCTTTTGCTATCGGCGGACGACTTTGTGTCCTGCATACCTGCATTTCAATTCCTCCTTGCTTTTTTGATATATCTTCGTAGAAGTTATGAGAGGAGAGAACCGAAATGGCAAGTAAAAAAGCACTTTCAAAACAATCTTTGCTTAAAGGCGGAGCAAACCATATGAGTCTTTGTTATCGATTGCATGGCGTAGTTTTTGATTTGAAAACGGTGTACAAAGCGGTGCACAAAGCGGTGTACGGCATTGCTTTTATTGGGGCGGAAATTTCGTCGAAGATTGTGCGGTTTGTGCTGTGAAATGCCCGGAAAGTTTCAATGCACCACTTTTACATTTGAATTTTTAAAAACGCTTCCCCTTTAGGATTTATGATAGAGATATATTCCAAAAAACCGGTGTAGGGGGTGGGTAAAAAGGGCATACGCTACTCAAAAAACGAAGTTCAGTTCGAAAAAAACGAAGTTCACCTATGATTTGCCCTTTTTTATGACTTTCTATCAAAAGTCTTAGAAATGATTTTTCTATCGAAATGAGAAGGTTTCGGAAGTTTTTTTGAAATGATTTTCTTTTCCGAAAATGCCCGTACTTTCAAAAAATTCAGGCTCAATTTGTACACCGCTTTTATTCGCTGTTTTATGCCTGAAAATTTACTCTCTCAAATGATAAAAATATGAGTTTCTTTCCGTTATGAAAAGAGGTAAATCCCCCCGCTTCCGAAATGAGGGAGCGGGCAGTCATAGAAAAGAGGGGTCATACCGGAGAGAGCCCCTAATCATTCCGAAAAGAATATCCCCCGGTCATATCGAAAAGAAGCCCTTGTCATTCCGAAAAGATATGCCTTAAATCTAAGAAAACTCTAAAATAAATCTAAATGCCTTTTGAAATGACGGTCATACCCTCATTTGAGAATGACGGTTCTGCTTTCATTCCGAAATGATTTTGCCGATAAATCTGCAAAGCGTTCTGCGATAAATCCGTATGACTTTCGGAATGGTGGTCATTTCCCCTCATTCCGAAATGAGCGGGCAGTCCGAAATGAACATCATTGCGAAACGCACCCGTCATTTATCATATCGAAAAGAGGGAGCGGTATCATTTGAAAATGAGAGGGACGGGATAAATCTGCAAAAAAAATCTATGATAAATCTATATATGATTTCATTTTTAAATGACGGGCATTTTTTCATTTCAAAGCGAGGAGCATATGGCGAGCGGCTTTGAGAATGAAATCATTAAAAAAAGAATACCGCTCGCCGTTCCCGTTAGAAAAGAGGGTGTCGCCGGAAAACGGCGCGATTTTGGTTTTACTTGCTTTTTGAAATATGAGCGTGAATATTCATTCTGCAATCTTTAAAATACAGGAGGAATGCAGAATGGAAAACAAAGAAAGAGTTCAAGGGAGCGGGAATGTGAGTAAAAGCACGCTTTTGCAGCAGGTCAGAGGCAGTATGGTTCATATTGAAAAACTCACTCCCGAAAACTTCGGAAAAGTTGCCGATGAAGAACTGAGTTACGAGCGGGCACGGGAAATATTCGAGGCTGAGGGTGTTGATATCGATAAGGTCATTGTGGACCCCACAAGATTTATCTACAATGTCTATTATGCCGATTATAAGAACGGTATCTATTTTGATGTGCATCTGACAGAACATCTGCTGCTTGACAATCGCGGCGGAATTGCCGCTATGAAAACAATGACCGCAAAGAACGACGCACTGAAAAAACGGGATTGGCACACCTTTTATCTCCGCGATGTCCCGTGCCCTCTGAAAATTTATGATTTTCAGAGACGGTATAAAGATATCGAGCCGGAGCAGGTTTACGGCGTCTGGGAAGAGATCCACAAAAACCTTGACTATGAAAACGGACAGTGGAAGGACGAGGTGCTTGACTATGTTTTTGCCCACGGTCCGCAACCGAAAAATCTGCCGCTGAATGAAAACGGCAAGGTGACGGTGTACCGCGGGAGCGGCACATTATCACAAAGCCCGGAACGGGCGATTTCGTGGTCGTCAAGTCAGCACAGCGCATTGTGGTTTGCAAATCATAACGGACGGGGACAGGCGCTGTACACCGGCGAAGTTGATCCGAGTGATGTGGTAGAATACCTTCAAGGCTTTCATAATGAAAACGAGGTTATTGTGCGTAGAGGAAAGGTTCAGAACATTCATCCGCTGGATATGTATCCGGTTCAGAATGACATTGTGCTGGAACTATTTTCGACGGCGCTTCCGGAATTGATGAAATACGGACCGCAGGTTGAAAAGTTAGGATATCCGTCGGACGGCATATTTGAGTTTCACGGACAGTCACACATTCTTCGTGTCCTGGCGCTTTCCCTGATCTACTTTTACAACAGCGGAGACGACCTGACGGAGAGGGACAAAAACATTATGATTTATTTTGCGCTTCTGCACGATATCGGGAGAACGGACGACGAGGAAGATAATCGTCACGGAAAGGCATCTGTTGAAAGGATAGAACGAGAGGGTATAGAAATCGATGACCTTGCGATAAACAGAAAAGACCGCCGGATCGCCAATGCAATCATACAATACCACAGCAGGCCGGACGAAGAGGGATATGCGGCTTTTGCCGCCCGCAGGAAAAAATATTCGGCAGATGAGTATGCTCGATTGCTGAAACTGTACGCAATTTGCAAGGATATGGACGGACTGGACCGTGTACGGTTTAACGGGCTGGATATTTTTATGCTGCGCACGCCGTATGCGAAAAAGCTTCCGCTGATTGCAGGCTGTCTATTGCAGGAGAATATCGTAAATGACGTATTTTATCCGCCGAAAGAGTAAAAAGCTGCCGCACAAAAGATGTGCGGCATACATAAAAACCGATGAGGCACCGGTCGCACCCAATCTCACCCGATTATTATTTCGAATAAAAATAACATTTATAAATATTGACATAGTGGATATAATAGTATATAATTAAAAGCGTTATTGGAGGTGAGCGATATGGGGAAGAAAGCTGTTACCGTTTTGCCGGCAACTTTGGATATACTGATAAAGATGGGTGAGCAAATAAAGCTGGCAAGGCTTCGCCGCAACCTGTCTGTGGATTTAACTGCGGAGCGTGCCGGGATAAGTCGGGCCACTTTGTGGAAAGTTGAAAAAGGTGATCCGTCTGTTGCTATCGGAATCTATGCTTCGGTGCTTCATGCACTGAATGACATGGACAAAGATCTTTTGCTTGTTGCAAAGGATGATCCGCTTGGCAGAACATTGCAGGATCTGAATTTGCCAATACGCAAGCGCGCACCAAAGGGAGAATAATATGTCAAACACGATTTATGTTTATGAAAATTTCAGTTCGGAAGAACCTGTTCTTCTGGGACGGCTGTATGTTGAAATATCCAGAGGAGCAGAACACCATTCCTTTGAATTTGAAAAGGAATGGCTCAAAGAACATCGCAATGCCTTTATCTTGGATCCTGACCTATTGCCTGTACAGGGACGGCAGTACCCGACAGGGCAAAAAACAACATTCGGAATTTTTGCCGATGCATCGCCGGACCGTTGGGGCAGAGTCCTTATGGACAGAAGGGAACGCTTTGCGGCGGATAGAGAAGACCGCAAGCCGCGCAGGCTGAATGCCAGAGACTATCTGCTCGGAGTATATGACGAAACCCGTATGGGGGCAATTCGTTTCAAATCAGATCCGGATGGGGCGTTTTTGTCGGATGACAGAGAAACCGCTGCTCCGCCTTGGGCTACATTGCGTACATTGGAAGAGGCGTCCCGAAATTTTGAAAATGAAGAAACCACATTGCAGGAAAAATGGCTGAATCAACTGATCAAGCCCGGTTCTTCTCTCGGCGGCGCACGCCCCAAGGCTACGGTGCAGGCACCGGACGGCTCACTTTGGATTGCAAAATTTCCATCGAGGAAAGATGAGTATAATATGGGTGCATGGGAAAAGACTGCGCACGATTTGGCCCGGCTTTGCGGATTGAATGTGCCGGAATCCCGGCTTGAAAGTTTTTCAAAGCTCGGCAGCACATTCCTGACAAAGCGGTTTGATCGGGAAGGAACACGGAGAAAACATTTTTCGTCCGCTATGACTATGCTCGGAAAGACCGACGGGGCGTCGGCAGAAGACGGCTCAGGGTATTTGGACATTGTATCGTTTCTGAAAGCAAACGGCGCCGCACCGAAAGAGGATACCGAAGAGCTTTGGAAGCGTATCGTTTTTTCTATGGCGATTACGAATACCGACGATCACCTTCGCAATCATGGTTTTATTCTGCAGAAAAACGGTTGGCGTCTGTCGCCGCTGTATGATGTGAATCCTTGTGCATACGGAGATACGCTGGCCCTGAATGTAAATGAGTACAGCAACGAGATCTCGTTGGAACTGGCAATTGAGGCTTCCGATTACTATGGTTTGACCAAGATTCAGGCTGAACGGATTGCCGCCGAGTGCATCGAAACGGTGAAATGCAATTGGGAAAAGCTTGCGGCGCAAAACGGGCTTTCACGCGGAGCTATTGAGTATATGCGGCCGGCATTTTCTCTGTGTAAGTAAAAACGAAATAAGGAGCGTTCGACTTTTGTTTGTCGGGCGCTCTTTTATTATGTTGAGTGCATGTTGAGTGCAAAATATTATCTCCGAACTACTTGACAATTCGGCATATATGTATCATCTTCTCTGAAAAAAGAAGGAGTGTGCATATGCCGTATCTGGAGGCGATGATAGATAATCTTGAAACCAATCTTATGCTGCTGCGCGAGCAGATTGCGGAGCTTGAACATTATCCGGAGTTAACCGGAACGGTTATTTCGAAATATGTTCGGTGCAGCCGTCCGAACTGCGCAGTCTGCGCCGCAGGCTATTTTCACGGACCGAACCTTTATTACAGGTATTACGAAAACGGCGAGCTGAAAGATAAATACCTTGGAAAAAAGATTAAGGATGAGTATATTCATAAGGTCGAAGCCAACAAAAAATACAATGAGGTTGCGGCGGATATAAAGGAATGCGAGTCCGAGCTGCGGTGGCTGAGGGCTTTAAGGGAAAGCAGGGGTGTGCAATGAAAAAGCAAATTTCCCCTTGGGCAAGGATAAAGCGTGAAGTACCGGGTGTACAGCGGTCATATCGGGAAAAGAAAAAATCAAGAAAGTGGCTGTTTGTTTTGTCGGGCTTGCTAGCGACAGCGTTACTGCTGTCTGTTCTCAGAATTCCCGAAAGACTTTTGCAGATCGGCGAACCGAATACGGAGACTTCTGTGCCTGCGATGGAACTGACAGGTGTCTACAATTCTTTGTTTGCGGAAATCGTAGAGATGGAGCAGGAGGCTGACTGGGATGGGGATGGCCTGAAAAACGGAGCGGATCCGTATCCGAGAGATATGGACGCCGACCGCAACGGAGTATCCGACGGCTGTGAGGGAAAAAGCGTCATTACCGGAGACCTTCCGATCGAATACGGGAATGTGAGACTGATCGTATCCAATCTGCAAAGCGGTGTTGTATACTTTCGCGGCGAATATGCGATTTCGGCATATCCCGGCTGGCTGGCTTTTTCCGACGAAACGGGAACGCCTTATGTCCTGACAGACGGAAAGTGGACAAAAGCGCAATTCGAACGGGACGGCGTTGTTTGTTATGTGAATGTACCGGGAAGCTGCCGTATTCGGTTTTCTGACAACGGAAAACCAAATGACAGAGATGTCCTGATTGAAGCTGTTGCTGCTGAGTATGACAACGACCCGGACGAACGCTATTCTATTGCCAATGCACCGCTTTCCCAAATTGAAAGCATCTACGATTCTGTGGATAACGGAAAGCCGGTCCAAATCAGTATACTGACAAACAGGGGAGAACAGATCCTGCTGATTCACGGCTATGATAAGTACGGCAATCTGATTGCGGCTGATTGCAATAGGTTCTCCGAAATGGGGAAAGTATATATAACCGTAAAGGCGCAGGTGTTCTGGGACGGGACAAATATTTCCATGCGCAGCTGGTATGAATTTGAATGGGGTGAGCTTTCTTCGGCTAACGGCGATGTGATAACCGTATTTTGATTGTTTTCGATTCAGCGTCTGCTTCGGCAGGCGCTTTTTTCTTGCCAAAAGCAGTACCGTATTTCACAGTATCATTGCATTTTTTAAAATTAGTAAGGAGGAATCAGAGATGAGTGAAAATGCGAAAAAGAAAAGGTCCGGAAAACAGTCGCCGGAAGAACTGTTGAACGAAGCGGTTGCAAATCACGAAAGCAGCTTTGAAAATTGGCAGTCTTACCATGAATTCGGAGGACAAGATCCGTTTTGGGCGGACGGATGCAATATGAATCTGATTCGTAACCACATTATCTACTATAAAAGGCAGATAAGTGAGCTTTGCGAGCAGAATGGCTTGGAAATTCCAAAGTGCATGGAAAGGGAACTGCCGCCCTTAATGGATGTCGACTATATGGCACAGCCGGATAAAATCCGTGAGGGTGCAAAAGAAGCTCTCGTAAAGATGAAAGGGTATCCTGCGTATCTTGAATTGCTGGCAATAAGGAATGTATTCAGTCCCAAACAGCTAGAAAAGATCAGTTATTTCAATGTGATCGGATATGTGACCGGGTTGGAAAGGGCAATCGAGCAGGACGATCTTCTCACGCAGCGCCGGTATTGCTACAACAATTATCTGGACAGCTTTGAGAATTGCCTGAAACGCTCACGAGAACTAAATCCGGAGAGCTTTCAGCTAAATCTGTTTGATCAGATTTCTGCGTAAAGGGGTGTCAGTATGGGAACAGGTTCTATCGGCAACAGAAATGGCTACAAAACAGTAAGAGGATTTTATCTTTCCTGCGATTACGATAAACGCTATGGCGGGAAGTTTGATTTTTTCCTAGAGCCCCTTATCGGCAACAATAACGAGCGATTCTTTTATGTTCAAAAAACGGATGACGGGAAATATGAGGTAACGGGAGAAGGATATGTTATCACCTCAAAGAGTAGTCTTTACCGTCATCTGAAATGTTTGAAAAAGGAATTGCAGGGCAAATGTATTTGGTATTATCACATTGATTCATCGGGCTGTGTGCTCAGAAAGGAAAAGGGACATGAACTATAAACCTGAACAGCTATTGCCGGAGGAGCGAAGACTGCTTTTTGCTTTAAACAAAGATGATCCCATGGCAAAACAAAAAATCGGTCATGTACGGGGTGATTTTGACAGAAACGGAACAGGTTTCTTTACAACCTGGTTTCCGTGCTATGAGGACCTGAAAAGCGAGCGTTTCAAAGCGGAACTGCAACGGGTCGTCGATGAACTTCGGAGCGATTCTGAATTCCCGTTGTTAAAAAACCGTCACGCTATGAGAATGGTATGCCTGAAGCATCCCAAAAATCGGGTGACCGGCGGTTGGAACGATGAAACATACGGATTTAAAATCGTGACGGAGCATTATTCGTATTTTATCAAGTGCTACTACGGCGCAGGGGATTACAATTTCTATGTGAATTGTTTTTCAAAAGATCCTGCGGAGGATCTGCGCATTGCTCAGGAAGAAAAAAGCAAAATGAAGACGGAGGAATGAATGATGAGCGTAATAGAAACTCAGATTTGGGAAGAGGTTCCCGAGAAAAAAGGATATGTGCAGTATGTCGGTCAAAAAAAGCTTATTGATGTGTTTAACGAGCTTGAAGCATATTTGAAAAAAGAGCAGATCTATCCGGAAGAGTATTTCCTGCCGACGCATGATGCGCGGCCGGATACCTTGTTTCCGAGGGGTGATATTCGTTGCTATGCGCAATGGGGCGGTTCCGAGGGCATTTACATTGAGCTTGAGGTTCTTGTAGGTGCCACGAAAGACTCGCCTTATAAAATTGTCCATATAGCGACGGGGAAGACATTGGATGAATCAGGCGAGGCTTATGACCGAATGCAGTATATCGCAGGCAGAATTTATAAAGTGTTCTGCGGCGAAGGGTTTCAGCCATCGCGCTATTGTCTTATAGACAGCGGTGAGAAAAAAGAAGTTACACACGAAAGACTGCTGAAAAAGTTGGGGCGTGAATGCGCGGCCTATATGAAACGGGAACTGCTTCATAAAGAAACGCCTATCGATGCCATATCTGATAAACTCGGAATGATGATGACGATACTGAGCGTTATTAAAAAGCCTAAGGTGTACGCCGGTCTTTCGAAAGAAAAAATTGAGGAGCTTTACTCCACGGAGAATGTCCTTGATATTATTTGCGAAATGTGCGGTTCTGTTTCCGAAGCAGATAGCTTTGAAATTGAGGATATTATTGCTTCTGCACCTGCATTTGCCGAAAATATTAAGGAAGACAAAAAAGAAGTGATAAGCTATTCGGAAAGGATCGCTGAAAGACTGGATTGCTTGAAATCAAAAATTACAGAGCTCGGCGGAAAGTTTGAACATAATCTTTTCGATGACAGGCATCTTGATCGCTTTTGGTATGACGGAAAAGGCTGTGTTAAGATTGACTACAAGGGATATACAGTCAGTTTTGATGTTATCGGTGATGTTCAGGCGACGATAGTTTGCGACAAAGAAATCAATGAAGAGGGCTTTGTTGAAATCAGTCATCACAG
>ERZ808252.1349-NODE-1349-length-18152-cov-5.219760_pt1 | contig 18152 bp, 13 predicted proteins | sample MGYA00521242_ERZ808252 | MGnify/ENA primary metagenome ERZ808252 (study PRJEB31516, sample SAMN03275581) | gut metagenome | biome: mammalia-associated habitat; material: feces | host: Papio cynocephalus | place: Kenya | collected 2012-08-07 ...
CGCCATTCAAGCGTAAAGGCAACGCGATTCAAGCGTGAAGCCGAAGGCAGCAAAAATATGACGCATCCTTTTCCTTAATATGGTTGGAAAATGGTAATTTTGCACACATTATCACTCAAAATAATATATGTAACGGTAAGAGATGAAACAAATTCAAGATATAGTAAAAGAGAAAATAATGATATTGGACGGAGCCTTGGGCACGGTCATCCAAAAGCGCGGTTTGACGGAGGAAGACTTCCGTGGTGAGAGATTCAAGGACGCGGAGGGTCAAACCAAGGGCAACAACGACATGTTGAATTTGACACGTCCGGATGTCATCCTCGACATACACCGCCGCTACCTGAGCGCCGGCGCCGACATCATAGAGACCAACACGTTCTCGTCGCAACGCGTGTCGCAAGCCGACTATCACCTTGAAGACTCCGCCCGCGACATGGCCCTTGCCGGAGCCAGGCTTGCCCGTCAAGCCGCCGACGAGTTTTCCACCGACGCCTGGCCGCGCTTCGTGGCCGGATCCGTGGGGCCGACAAACAAGACCCTGTCGATGTCGGCAGACGTGACCAACCCAGCCTCGCGCGAGCTGACCTACGATGAACTATGGGCCGACTACTCGGAGCAGATAGACGGCCTGATGGAAGGCGGCGCGGACGCCATATTGATAGAAACCATCTTTGACACGCTCAACGCCAAATGCGCCATCGACGCCGCCATGAACGTGATGGAGAAGCGTGGCGTGGAACTGCCCATAATGCTGAGCGTGTCGGTAAGCGATCTCGCGGGACGCACGCTCAGCGGCCAAACGATGGACGCCTTTCTGGGGAGCATAAGTTCATACCCCATCTTCTCCGTCGGCCTCAACTGCTCGTTTGGCGCGAGAGAGATGAAGCCGTTTTTGGAAGAACTGGCACGCAAGGCACCTTATTATATATCCGCATACCCCAACGCCGGCATGCCCAATGCCATGGGCGGTTACGACGAGACGGCGGAAAGCATGTCGCCGCTCATTGGCGAGTGGATGGACGAGGAGCTGGTCAACATCGTGGGCGGCTGCTGCGGCACAGACTATTCGTTCATAGAGAGATACAGCGCCCTGTCGCAAGGCAAACGCCCCCATACGCCCCAGCCCAAGCCATCGACGCTGTGGCTATCGGGGTTGGAACTGCTCGACGTGAACAGCGACGTGAGGTTCGTCAACGTGGGCGAGCGGTGCAACGTGGCCGGCAGCAGGAAGTTTCTCAGGCTCATAAAAGAGAGGAACTATGAGGAGGCCCTCTCCATAGCACGCAAGCAAGTGGAGGACGGCGCTCTCGTCGTCGACGTGAACATGGACGACGCCTTGCTCGACGCCAAGGAGGAGATGGTCAACTTCCTGAACCTCATAGCCTCGGAGCCAGACATATCAAAGGTCCCAGTGATGATAGACTCGTCGAAATGGGACGTGGTGACCGCGGGGCTGAAGTGTCTGCAAGGCAAGTGCATCGTGAACTCCATATCTCTGAAGGAAGGCGAGGACGTGTTTCTCTCCCACGCACGCGACGTGAGACGCTTCGGCGCGGCTGTCGTGGTGATGTGCTTCGACGAGAAAGGACAAGCCACGACCTATGAGCGGAGAGTGGAGATAGCCCGTCGCGCCTACAAGCTGCTGACTGAAAAGGTGGGCATGAACCCTCTCGACATAATATTCGACCCCAACATCCTGTCGATAGCCACCGGCATAGAGGAGCACGACGGTTATGCACTGGAATTTATCCGCGCCACACAATGGATACGCGAGCACCTCAAGGGGGCACACGTGAGCGGCGGCGTGAGCAACCTCAGTTTCTCATTCCGTGGCAACAACTACATTCGCGAGGCCATGCACGCCGCATTCCTGTATCACGCCATTAACGTGGGCATGGACTTCGGCATCGTGAACCCCTCCACCAAGGTGACTTACACGGACATCCCCACTGATGAGCTGAAGATAATAGAAGACGCGATACTTGACCGCTACCATGGGGCGGCGGAAAAGCTGACGGAACTCGCCGAGCGGAAACTTGCCGAGAGAGAGGCCATGAAAGCCGCCAACGGCAGTGCCTTGCCCAAGGCGAGAGCCAATGCCGACGAATGGAGGAAGGAGCCGCTTCGCGACCGCCTGATATATGCCCTGCGCAAGGGCATAGGCGACCACCTGAAAGAAGACCTCGAAGAAGCCATAAAAGAGCTACCACGCGCCGTGGACATAATCGAAGGGCCGCTCATGGACGGCATGAACATCGTGGGTGAGCTTTTCGGAGCCGGCAAGATGTTCTTGCCACAAGTGGTGAAGACGGCGAGGACCATGAAACAGGCCGTGGCGATACTCCAGCCCTACATAGAGGCAGAGAAGACCGGTGGGGCCTCGACCGCCGGCACGGTGGTAATGGCGACCGTGAAAGGCGACGTACACGACATTGGCAAGAACATCGTGAGCGTGGTCGTGGCGTGCAACAACTACGAGGTGATAGACATGGGCGTGATGGTGCCAGCCGACCAGATAGTGAGAAAGGCCAAGAGCGTCCACGCCGACGTGGTGGGTCTCAGCGGACTGATAACGCCTTCGCTCGACGAGATGGTGAACACCGTGAGGGAGATGGACAAGGCCGGACTGACCATACCCGTGCTCATCGGAGGAGCCACCACCTCGGAGTTGCACACGGCATTGAAGATAGCACCCGCATACAAAGGCCCCGTGATATGGCAAAAAGACGCGTCGCAAAGCGCGGCCATACTCGCCAAGCTGATGAACGAGAAGGAGCGCAAGCCTTTCCTCGAAGGGATCAACGCACGCTATGCCAAGCTCCGCGAGGAATACAGGCAGGAACAAGTCAGGCTAAAGTCATTGGACGAAGCGAGAAAGAACAAGCTCGAACTGTTCTGATATTTTTCACCTGCCATGCTTTGCGGAATTACGTCGCATCATCCATGCGCTAAATAGCGACCAACAGAGCACTAATCATACCATGCCAAGCAAGTGATGAGGAGAAAAGGCTGACCCCTTGCAAAAAATAAGGCAAGTTATCACCATAAGACGGCAAAAATGATTATCTTTGCCACATGAAAATGAAATTGCGCCTCAATTGGCAAAAGATTATAATCTTCCTGCTCATTTGCACAGGACTCGTCTTCCTGACCCATTCCTTTTGGATGTCGTTGGGCATCATGATGTTGCTTTTTGTCGTCGATGCTCTAATCGCTAATTATGAATACCGCCGCAAGACCAAGAAGTTTTTTGACGACTTGAGGCAAGAACACGAACAAGATGCAGCAGCTCATTGAATTATACAAGCAGTGGTCGGGCAACGAGCCGGCCAAGATAGACAAAATGCAAGGTGCAGGCAGCAACCGGCAATACTTCCGCCTGACCGCCAACGACGGCAGTACGGTGGTAGGCGTGATAGGCACCAGCAAGGAAGAAGACCACGCGTTCGTAAACATCGCAAGGCAGTTTGCAGAGCAAAAGCTGCCCGTGCCACAAGTGCTTGCCGTGAGCGACGACGAGATGCGCTATCTACAAACCGACCTGGGTTCTACGTCGCTCTTCGACGCCATACGTGGCGGACGCGAGGCGGGTGGGCGCTACAACCTCGCAGAGCAAGAACTCCTGAAGAAAACCATACGCGCCCTGCCCAACATACAGATAAGGGGAGCAAGGGGCATGGACTGGAGCGTGTGCTATCCGCAGCCGGTGTTCAACGAGGAAAGCGTGTTGTTTGACCTAAACTATTTCAAGTATTGCTTCCTGAAACCCACGGAACTGGATTTCAACGAGGTGTACCTTGAGGCCAACTTCCGCCGCATGGCGAAAGACCTGACGGCGGAGCCAGGCGAGAGCTTCCTGTATCGCGACTTCCAGGCACGCAACGTGATGCTCGACAAGGACGGCAACCCCTATTTCATCGACTTCCAAGGCGGAAGGAAAGGCCCATTCTATTATGACCTCGCGTCATTCCTATGGCAGGCGTCAGCCAAATACCCATTCAAGCTGCGCCGTGAGCTCATAGCGGAATATTACAATTCGCTGAAGCAATACACGGAGGTGCCGACAATAAGGCATTTCGCCGACCGCCTCACACTGTTCGTGCTATTCCGCACCATGCAAGTGCTGGGGGCCTATGGATTCCGTGGGTATTTCGAGCACAAGCAACACTTCATAGACAGCATCCCACCGGCGATGGACAACCTGCGCGACCTGCTCAAGCTACGCGAGGACATACTGCCCTACCCTTACCTGCGCGACGTGCTGACAAGGCTCACGCGGATGCCGCAGTTCGCACACAAGGAGCCGACGGTGCAACCACGAAAAGACGGCTACAAGACCACCGTAAGCAACATTTACCCACGGCATCCCCAAGACGGCCTGCCCACGTTCTCAAAATACGACGGCAAAGGCCCTCTCGTGGTCGACGTGTACAGCTTCTCTTACAGGAAAGGCATACCAGAGGACCCATCGGGCAACGGTGGGGGGTACGTGTTCGACTGTCGCTCCACACACAACCCAGGACGGTATGAGCCTTACAAGAAACTCACTGGACTGGACGAGCCCGTGATACGATTTCTTGAGGACGACGGCGAGATACTCGACTTCCTTGACCACATCTACGCCCTCGCCGACAAGCACGTCGGCCGCTACATACAGCGTGGGTTCACCCACTTGATGTTCTGCTTCGGTTGCACGGGAGGCCAGCACCGCTCCGTCTACAGTGCGCAACACCTTGCCGAGCACATTCACGAGAAGTTTGGCATAGAGGTTCACGTGTGCCACAGAGAGCAAGGCATAGAGCAGACGCTTGAGGCTAAATAAGCTTTTCGCGCGCCTTTACGGAAAATCCCAGTAAAAAGTCAACGCTATCTTGGCTTTTTACTGGGATTTTCCGTAACTTTGCATAGCATATAAATATACATATCTTATGATGCAAGCAATGATTTTCGCCGCGGGCATGGGCACACGCCTCAAGCCGCTCACCGACACCATGCCCAAGGCACTGGTAAGGGTTGGAGGCGAACCGCTTATCAAGCGTGTCATCATGAACCTTGCCGCCGCTGGCGTTGACCACATTGTCGTCAACGTACACCACTTCTCCCAACAGATAATCGATTACTTAAAGGCCAACGACAACTTCGGCATCGACATAAAGATCAGCGACGAGACCGAGAACCTCCTCGACACGGGAGGCGGATTGCGCAAGGCAGCAGTGCTCTTTCATAAAAACTACCCAATATTGATACACAACGTTGACATACTGAGCAACGTAGACCTGCACAAGTTCTATACGCTTGACCCTAAGGTGAACTGTCCCGACTGCGGCATTCCGCACCAGAAGGCTGGCGCACAAGTGCTCGTGAGCTGGCGCAAGACAAAGCGATACCTCGTGTTCAATGACATGATGCGTCTCGTGGGATGGGTAAACATCGAGACCGGCGAGGCAAAATCGCCTTACGAAGACGTGAAAGCGGCATTACGTAGAGAGCATTATCCCATCAAGGCCACCGACAAGCCCTTGACGATAAATGGATTGAGGCTCTTCGCGTTCAGCGGCATACACCTCGTTTATCCAGAGCTGTTCACATACATGGTTGGCGAGCCCGACAAGTTTCCGATAGTAGACTTCTACCTCTCCGTGTGCCACCGTGTGCCCATAAAGGGGTATCTCAAGACAGACCTCAAGCTAATGGACGTGGGCAAGCTGGATACCCTCCAAGAGGCAGAGAACTTCCTGAAAAAACTCAACGAACAATGATTCCATCACGACAACATTCCACATAGTCAATCACATTATCAACATTATATGCAACAGAAAATCATCATCCTCGACTTTGGTTCGCAGACCACACAGCTCATAGGTCGACGCGTGCGCGAGTTGGATACGTTTTGTGAGATTCTGCCTTACAACAAGTTTCCAAAAGATGACCCGTCCGTCATAGGTGTCATCCTGAGTGGCAGCCCCTACTCCGTACACGACAAGGAAGCCTTCAAGGTAGACCTCACAGAGATCATCGGGCACTACCCCGTGCTCGGCATCTGCTATGGAGCACAGTTCATCAGCTATTCCCTTGGAGGCAACGTCGAACAAACCGGAACACGCGAATACGGCCGCGCCAACCTCGAGACCGTCGACACGACATCGCCCATCTTCAAGGGCTTCGACAAGGGCTCGCAAGTGTGGATGAGCCACGGAGACACCATAACGGCAATTCCAGATCACTTCCATGTGATAGGCTCTACGGCAGACGTGAAATACGCCGCTTTCGCAAACGACGAGGAGCGCGTGTGGTGCGTGCAATTCCACCCCGAGGTATACCACTCGCTGCAAGGCAAGCAACTGCTAAAGAATTTCGTGGTGGACATCTGCGGAAGCAAGCAGGAATGGAGCCCAGCGTCGTTCGTAGAAAGCACCGTGAAAGAGCTCAAGGAGCAGGTTGGCAACGACCGCGTGATTCTCGGATTGTCTGGCGGCGTAGACTCATCAGTGTGCGCCACACTTCTCCACCGTGCCATAGGCAAAAACCTCACGTGCATCTTCGTGGATCATGGCATGCTTCGCAAGAATGAGTTCAAGAAAGTGATGGACGCTTACAATGGCCTGGGGCTTAACGTCATTGGCGTGGACGCGAGCGAGAAGTTCTTCAATGACCTGGAAGGCGTGACCGACCCAGAGAAGAAACGCAAGATCATCGGGCGCGACTTCGTGGAGGTGTTCAACGCCGAGGCAAAGAAAATCACCGATGCCAAATGGTTGGCGCAAGGCACCATCTACCCCGACCGCATCGAGAGCCTCAGCATCACAGGCATGACCATCAAGAGCCATCACAACGTCGGCGGCCTGCCAAAGGACATGAAATTGCAGCTATGCGAGCCGCTGAAATGGCTCTTCAAGGATGAGGTTCGCCGCGTAGGCTACGAGTTGAACATGCCAGAGCGCCTCATCAAGCGCCACCCATTCCCAGGCCCAGGCCTTGCTGTACGAATATTGGGCGACATAACAAGGGAGAAAGTCCGCATTCTTCAGGATGCCGATGACATCTACATCGAGAAGATGCACGACTACACCATGCCCGACGGCACGTCTCTCTATGACCACATCTGGCAAGCAGGTACAGTGTTGTTGTCAACCATACGCTCGGTGGGAGTGATGGGAGACGAGCGCACATACGAGCATCCCGTGGCACTTAGAGCCGTGACATCGATGGATGCCATGACAGCCGACTGGGCTCACCTGCCATACGACTTCATGGCAGACGTCTCAAACGAGATAATACGCAAAGTGAAAGGTGTCAATAGAGTATGCTATGACATATCCTCAAAACCGCCATCAACCATCGAGTGGGAATAATCGTGGCACAGACATGACAAAGGCACAGATTACACAGTCTTTGCATTTGCCCAACCAATAAAAGGAGCCTTGTTGACATTTTCAATTCCATGTCGACAAGGCTCTTTCCATATTTGGCTATCAAGACTTCCACAAGTAAGATTCACTCCCAAAAACACAAAAGCACTTACGGAAACCGCAAGTGCCTCTATGTAGCGGGGGTGGGACCCGAACCCACGACCTCCGGATTATGAATCCGACGCTCTAACCAGCTGAGCTATCCCGCCGTGCTATTTCTTTTTAGCGGTTGCAAAGGTACTGCTTTTTTCTCGTCCCACCAAGAAAAAGTAATGTTTTTTTTTCAAATATCCGCATTTTATGGTTGTTTACCCCTTATGCTTACGCTTAATCACTCCCATTCTTTGGATTATGCAGTGCTGCATAAGACCCCGTGACATCAGATAGACGATAAAGGCAAGCCAAAGCAGATGGTTTACAATGACTGGGTGGCTTGCAGGCAACTTGCATATATAAGTAACGCCAATTATGAGGAAAAAAGCCACTGAAGACACAAAACTCGACAGCAGCATGCCACGAGTGGCCGTCAGGCCGATGAAAACGCCATCGTAGACAAAGGCGGAAAAGCCAGCGATGGGCAGAAGCCATACCCACATCTCATAGTCGACAACCGCAGTCCTCACTTCGATGTCGTCTGTAAGCAAACCTACAAGCATGCCGCCCACAAAAACATAGGCCATGGTGAAGATGAGCGACAGGGACAGCCCCCAACGCAAGAGAAGCCTCTTGACGACCTCGCTCAGTCCCAAGGTGTCGTGAGCACCGAAAAACTTGCCACTGAGAGCCTCGCCTGCAAAGGCAAAACCGTCCATGACATAAGAGAACAAGGTGAAAAACGTCATGAGCAAGGTGTTCACCGCAAGCATCAAGTCGCCCTGGCGCGCCCCCATGGACGTGAAGGCAAAGTTGACTGCCACAAGGCATACCGTGCGGAGGAAGATGTCGCGGTCGGTATGGAAAAACACGCGCCACGAATAATTGCCTGCCAATGAGCCTGACGACTCGTCACGCACGGTTCCCAATGCGCGCAACTTACCACGCAAGAGCACAAGGGAAATCAGCACCCCACTCCACTGAGCGACAAGCGTGCCGAGAGCGATGCCCTCGATTCTCATGCCAAAGGCGAAGACGAATAGCAGCGAGGCGAGAATGTTGACAATGTTTTGGAAAATCGCGACAAACATCGGCACGCGAGTGTCTTGCATGCCAATGTACCAGCCGTTAAGACTATAAAGTGACAACATGGCTGGCGCACCCCAAATGACGATATTGAAATAAGTAGTGGCAAGCGACCACACGTCGGGCGAAGGGTCAATCATGGCAAGCGATACCTCGCGAAGAGGCCATTGCAAGAGCAAGAAGGCCGCGGCTATGACAAGCGACAGCGCCAACGACCGACGCAAGAGCAACCTGACTCCACGTGTGTCGCCCGCGCCAAAGGCTTGTCCGGTCATGCCACTCGTGCCCATACGGAGAAACCCCATGAGCCAATAGATGACGTTGAAAATCATCGAACCAACGGAAATTGCGGCAATGTAGCGCGCAGGGCCTATATGCCCGGCAACGGCAAGGTCTACCAAGCCCAGCAAGGGCACTGTGACGTTGCTCACTATAGACGGCAGTGCAAGGCGGAGAATGTCTTTATCGATAGGCTTCATTATCTGTAAAAAAGTTCATTTAGCAAGACAAAGGTAAGCAAAGAATTTGTAATTTTGCAGTAAAATATCATAATATAATGCGCCTTAGGTTATCTAAACTCAGAATTGTGGTCATTGCCGTTCTTCTGCTTCTCGTGGGGTTGACTTGGCTCGTATTGCGCGCCTTCCCTGTCTCCGAAGTAGAACTCCGCAGGTCGGCATGCCTTGTTGACGGTCGCGTCGGCGTGTGCCTTGTCTGTGGGAAAGACACCGTTGAACTCATGGCCGACTCCGTGCACCAAGAGGGAGTATGGATCAACCGGCACTGGTGGTGGCCGAGCTGCGACGGCAGAGTGCTAACCGTTGGGCCAACATCGAAAGTGATGTCAATCGACTTATCCACCATTTGCGACTCACTGTCAGACCTGCTCCATCGCAAGGAGACCGAACGCAAGGAACTGGCATACTACCTGCGCTCCCATGGTGTCATCGATGAAGGCTACACCCAAATAGCAGCTTACGCAACAATGCAAAACAGCAAGACCGACTCCTTGAAACGTCAGCTCACGGTACTTCAGAAAATACGCGCCACGGATAGCGCTGATAAGAAATCGGGAAAAGCCAAGAAAGCCCAGCTAACGCTGAGAGGCAGCTACAGGGTGAGTTGGTATGATGGCAACAACAAGCCGCACAGCGTGACTTGCGAGACTGTGACCAGCGAGCTAACAGGCAAGGCCGCTCCACTCATTCTACACACCCAAAGGTCGTTCAAACCATGGGGAGTGTATGCCGTGCGCAACGTGCCTTGGGGAGCGACCCAACATCGCAAGATAGTGACGGTGAGGATAATCCGCACCAAGCAAAAAGCTCCCTACCACTCTATCATCGTAACGGGCAACTATTGGCAAGGCCACGACCATGACATACCAAGTCTGTTCGCCAAGGAGGGCGCACCAGTGTTCACCCAGCACGGGCGCTTCATAGGAATAATCCACGGAAAGGAGGTGATGCAATGACTACGTTATGCTTGCGACATTGGGAAATGGGCATAAGGCATATATTGTTAAGTGCTTTGGCAATATTTTCCCTTGCCTCTTGCACTATAAACACGAATGAGATAAAGACCATTGAAAATGGCAGCACCGTTTACCGCGGGCAGACCCACAACGGCAAGCGCGAGGGGCTTGGCGTGCTATACCAAGGCGACAGCGTGCTTTACAGCGGCATGTGGCACGATGGCATGAGACAAGGGCGTGGTACGGTGAGAGACCACAACGGCATACTCATTGACGGCATCTGGGATCACGACACTCTCGTCACGGCAACTCGCCAAGATTCCACTGGCACCTATGACGGTGAGATGGACGACAAGTTTCGCGCCAATGGTTATGGCAAGTTCATCGACAGCCTGAACACATATTATGAAGGGCAATGGAAAGACGGCAAGCGCACGGGATTCGGATTCTCGTCGCAACACAGATATTTCCGTGTCGGGGAATGGGCACACGACGTGTACAAGGGCGAACGCCTACATTACACCTCGGAGCGCGTCTATGGCATAGACCTGTCGAAATACCAGCACATACACGGCAAAAAGCTCCACACCATAGACTGGGACAGGCTACGCATCACGCACCTCGGGTCGCTGTCGAAAAAAAACGTAAGTGGAGAGATAGACTTCAAGGTCTCGTTCATCTTCATTAAGTCTACTGAGGGCGCGTCGATGATGAACCCTTACTACAACGCCGACTATGCAGCCGCACGCAAGCGCGGATACCCAGTAGGCACATACCATTATTTTACCCATCGCACCTCTGGCTCGCAACAAGCATGGTACTTTTTGTCGAACAGCCACTTCAAGAAAGGCGACTTGCCCCCCGTGCTCGACCTTGAGCCTCTGCCGTCGCAAGTGAAGAAGATGGGCGGCGCGTCAGGCATGTGGAGCCGAGTGAGAAATTGGCTGCAAATCGTAGAGAAGGAAACCGGGATGCGACCCATACTCTATATCAGCCAGACTTTCGCAAACCGCTGGCTTGACGCCGCGCCAGACATCAAGCGCGACTATCCAGTGTGGATAGCCAGGTATGGTGACTACAAGCCCGACGTAAAGTTGTGGATTTGGCAACTCGCCCCCGACGGCAAGGTGAGGGGTATTGCCGGACACACAGACATAAACGTGTTTAATGGCTACCGCAATGAGTTTAAACACTGGTTGTCAACGGTATCCAAGAAATAACGACAAGGGATTGACACTGCTTTCTGAAGCGATTTGCCTTCTCCGTGAAAAGCAATCTCGACTACACTGAGAAACCAACGCGATTTCACAGGTGAGCCAAGACTGGAAATCTTGATCCTTTATTTCCGCCTCAACAGCACGTATACGATGACTGGGGCGCCTATCAAGGATGTCACGGCATTTAGCGGAAGAACGGTACCGTTGGACGGTATGGTCGTGATTATATTGCAAAGTAAGGCTATGGCACTACCTATTATGATAGTCGTTGGGAGGAGAACTCTGTGATCGGTAGTGCCAACGAAAAGCCGGGCGACATGAGGCACGGCAAGGGCGATAAACGCTATAGGGCCACAGAAAGCTGTGACCAAGGCGGTTAGAATGCCTGTCAACAACAGCAGAATGTTGCGCGTCTTTCTTACATTCACGCCCATGCTCTCGGCATATCGTGGGCCAAGTAGCAAGGCATTGAGAGGCTTGACAAGAAGGAGCGTTGAAAGCGTGGCTACAATCGTCAATGGCGCGAAGAGCCACATGTCTTCCATGCCCACGCCCGTGAAATCGCCCATGCCCCATACCACGAAGTTGTGCACGCCTTCGTCTGTGGCCATGGAATTGAGCAGGGTGATGACGCTCGAGCAAACGTAGCCCACCATCATGCCAACGATGATGAGCGTCACCGAGCTGCGTACCCTCTTGCTCAGGAACCATATCATGGCCGTGACAGCCATAGCGCCGAAGAAAGCCGCAGCCACCGATGACAGGAAACCAGCTATGCCAGAGAGCACAACCCCTGGCGCAAGCGTGAGCAGAGCCACAGCAAGCGAGGCACCACTCGTCACGCCAAAGATATCGGGAGCCGCCAACGGATTGCGGAAGGCCGTCTGCAACAACAATCCACTCACCGCAAGCGCGCCTCCTGACAAAAACGCCGTGACGGCTTGTGGCAAGCGAGAAAAAATGACGATATATCTCGCCGTATCGGTTCCTTTGCCAAGCAAGGCTCTTACGACATCATTTATAGGAATGTCAACACTTCCATGAAACAACGAGACAAGGAACAGGAGCAAGCAAATAGCGACAAGCAAAAAGCATTTTGCCATTCCGGATGCGGACGGCCACAAGGGTCGCTCCTGCCTTGACGTAAACTTACACATAAGGATACTCCCCTCTTAACGTATAGTCAACCTAACTTCTGATAGTATCTCAACTTGCCGAGCTTGGCATCAGGATGCAATAGGATAATCATCTCCCTAAGCAAATAATCGGGTCGCCAACTTGTCTCCTCAAAATAAGGCTTAACGCTGCAATTGCATTCATAGATTTGTCCATCACGAAAAGCCTTCAACGCCTTGTAGCCATCAAACTCTCTCAACAAGTCGGCCTTGGCCATTGGCCGAGTGCCGTTAAACTTGAACGCCCAAATATCGCTTTCTCCAGCCTTGGCCAGTATGGTCTCAAAATTTAGAGCAAGGCTCCCACTGTGATTGTCGTTGGCGAAGGCGTAGCCTCCGTTAGCGTCACGAATAGTCACGCCGATGGTGCTCTTGCCTCCTGGGGTATACCAAATGGCACCAGTCTTGCGCTCAGTAAGAATGCTCCTGCCCTTGGGTAGCTTGGCAGCATACGCTTTCAAGCTCTGGTATGTGGAGTCAACCACATGGAACAAGGAGTCGGCCTTACGCTCGCAGCCGAACAACCGTCCATAATAACGCATCCATTCAGCTCGCCCGAGCGATGATGTTTCCATATAGTCGGCCGCGTAAATAATGGGAATGCCGAGCCGCTCTATCTTTTGCATGGACTGGCCTTCGTATGGACTTAGGACAATGGCATCGGGCTTAAGGGCTATTATGCGCTCCATGTCGGGGCTCATAGAGCTTCCACAATCCTCTATCTTGCCCTTCGCGCCTTTGGCGAGCGCGAGCCGCCGCTGGATGTCTTTTATCAGGATATACTTAGCATCGCAAACACCGACAATTCTGTCGGCCACGCCAAGATATTCCAGCAACTGGCAATGTACGGTGGTGAACACCACCACGCGCTTTAAAGGCTTTGTGGCCTTCAGCGTCTGCAAAGTCTTGCCTTGCCGCCATGGGTCAGACACGCTAACAGTGCCATCACTTAGGTTTACGGTCAACAACTGAGCATAGCTGAATTGGGAATGATTGCCATCATTGTTAACGGCTGTCCGCCCTCCGCACGCAAACAGCAAAAGCGGAAGAGCGAACAGCCAAAGACATTTTCTTGTTATTGCCACAACAAGCTGGTATTAAAAAAGATGCAAGAAGCTGAAACTCCACACTCAAACTGGGCTACAGGATTGCCATCCTCCGTGAATTCACGCACATAGCCATTCGATGTATAGCTTGGATAACCGCCCGACATAGAGTAAGAGGCAACGAATATATGCTTCGAGATAGGATCCACGTTCATGGCACATGGTGAATCAACGCTAATGCCTGAGATTGGTGTCAATTGGCCACCCACATATTTATTATAAGAGACCTCACCTGCACCATAAGGAGCGTTGACGGTATAGAAAGCGTTGTTGACAAGGGCTGCCATCGTAGCAGGAGCCACTGTCTCCGACGTGTACTCCGAATTGCTTGTGACGACTTTCTTCAGGCCATTGCCCGATTGAGCGTAAGGAGCCGCTGACTCATAATGACCAAGGTCCACCACATAATATTGACCTTGCGAGATGAACACTTGCGTGGGATTCTCAATGCCTTTCACGGCCTTTGTGGTAACACCAGAGTTGGTGGAGTTGGCAATGCTTGAAAGGTCAATCCAAGAAAGTGTTCCGTTGCCGGCGGCATAATTGCTGTTGGCCACAAACAGGACACCTCCATTAGCTGTTGAGCCAGTGATGCCCTCTGGGTAAGAGCCAACCATCCAGCTGCGAGTCATCTTAAAGGCTGTAGTGTCAATCTCAGCCACGGAACCGTTCTCGCCACCGTAGGTGGTGTAGTAAACATGGCCGTTCATCGCGAAAAGCTGACGAGGCTTCAAGCCTTGCGTAGAGCCAAGTTGGTCTGTGGTCTTGATTTGCCGAATCTCTTTCAGCGTGTTCTTGTCGAGCACCTCAATCACGTTTTCCTCTGTCACGGTGAGGTAGACCTTGCTGCCATATGTGATGCCAGCATTGGGGTTGGCTCCAAGGCTCTTGCCGTTCACCCCCTGAAAAGCCTTCAGTGTCTCCTTCTTACTGGCGTAATCATAATAGGTGAGGTCACCATCGATGCCACTATAATTGGAGCCACTGCCCACGACGAATAAGCCATCGCTGGTTGATACCACGTCCGTTGGAGTCCATACATGATCTGGCTCATCCTTACAGGCTGTCAACGAAAGCGCCACGATACCGACAAGGCTCAACTTGATAATGTTTTTTCTCATGATTTTATTGATTAAATTAATAATTCGCGTCGTATATATAACAACCTATTACATCCTACATCTCACATTTCACGCTCGCCATCCAGCACCTCCCCGGCATTGGGTAATGGCTCACGATGCTGTATTGCTTGTCGAAAATATTTTTTATGTCAAGACGAGACATCCATCTACAACCAAGCAACCTAAAACTCCTCCACAATGTCACCGCCGTGTCCCAATAGCCAGCCACAAGCGTGCCATCATAGTGGGAGTTGTTTGGCCAACGACTGCTTACGCCTGAACCGTGCAAGCTCAAATTGACCCATGGATTTTCCCATCCGACGCTCACTGATCCGCTGTGCTGAGGTATATAAGCTATCTGGTAGCCATAAGAGCTCGATGACTTGTCGGACCGATCCGTGACTCGTTGAAAACTATACGTGCCTTGAAATGTCAACGATTGTCTTCTGCCAATAAAGGCAGAGCCGTTGGCAGTCAATTCCGCCCCAATGGAACGCACTCTACCCACGTTGACGCATGTCCACACAAACATATTGTATGGCACCGCCACGATCATGTCTTTGATCCTATTATAATATGTGTCAATAAGCAACTGCACACTCATGACCGACGTTTGCCCGCCAAGTGTCAGCCCAAGGTTTATCTGGCCTGTTGACTCAGGGTCAAGCGTCGGGCTTCCATAATGATAATAATAGCTTTCGTTGAAGTTGGGAGCACGAAAGATATTCTTGTATGATGCCCTGACATAAATGTCTTTCCCTTCAAGAAGCCTATAACTCAACGAGATAGAAGGGGACAAACGATTCATGTCGCGCGCTTTTTCCCTTAACTGCGCGTTGTTGAATATCTCGGTGCCGAGCAAGCGGGCAAGCATTGTCAGTCTGTCGTTGGCAAATTTAGCCGTGGCACTCTGCCAAAGAGAATGGCGATAAGGTCTCGTGTCAGTGGAGAGACTGCTGTTGAGATTGTTGAAAGCATAGTCTGCCGAGACATCAAAAGTCCAATTGCGACTTGGCGCGTATAGCAAGTTTGCGGTGGCATAGCTCTCACGCTGCCAATAGCTCGCGTCGTTGACACCACCAGAATACACTTTGTCGCGATAGATGCTTGCCACCCAGTTGAATCGTCCTGAGACCTTCAGGCTCAAGTCGCCACGGTGATTAGTGACCGTGCCAATGGCTTGGGCGAAAAAGTTGCGATCGCGCAACGCCTCACCACTGATATCCGTGTAATATTTCACGATACCAGGCAACAACCTGTCGTTGTCGTAATAATATGCTTTGAACAGCAATGAACTGTATTGCGATGGGATAAACCTAAAATTAACCTCACCATGTCCACTATTCATGCGTGAGTTTGTTCGCCGCTTGTGGATAACCTCCGTGACATTGCGAATAGTAAAAGGATAATCGTTTTCCGAATATGTGTATTCCGCCATCGTCGAGATGTCAATCTTGGACGATAAGCGTTTAGCATATCTCACGTAAGGACTCACTAACCCGAAACTTCCCCACTCCACTTGACTCACAAGATGCCCCTCGTAATCTGTTGGCACATTGAGTTGTGTCTTTATTGTCAACAATGCTGGATAAGCGCTCTGCCGAGCTGGTTGGAAAATGTCGGCACCGTCACCCACGGTCATGCCAACATAATCGACGCTATGCAAAGAATACCGGGAAAGGTCGGTCTCGCCCGTCTGACAATCTGAAAGCGCAAGCCCATCATATACCACACCTGTATATTTCGCACTGAACCCCCTCACGGAAACTGTCTTCATGCCACCGGCGCCACCATAATCTCGCACCGTGACACCAGGCATGCGCCCAAGCGCGTCCGTGATACCAGTGACCCCGAGCTTAAGCATATCGCTTGAAGAAAAGGCATGAAGAGGCACGGGACTCGTGAGATTACGACGCGCACGAGTCTCTACCACCTCCACTCCTGCAAGTTGATGGGGGCACAAACTATCTTGCTGTGCCCACAAAACAACTGAGCACAGTATCATTAATAAACAACAAATATACTTCCTCATTCTTCCTCGAGAACTTGAAAACGATAACGCTAATAGGCAGGTCTTCTGGCTCGTGACAGGAAACAAGCGTCTTCCCAAGGCTATCAGTTTTGGCAAAAGATATTTTTTGGCTTTGCCAAGAGCCTACGCTCTCAGTGACATAGTGCTTGTCCATAACGCCACACACAGCAGCGGGACTGTCCATGATTCTGACATGGTTCCCTTTTAATCGCCCGATTAAGGGCGAACCATAAAAGCTGGTGCAAAGTTAGGTACAATAAACTGCAAAACCAAGATTTTATTCGTAATTTTGCACGACAAACAACAGATAACATGATGACAATTCAATATATCATAACAGCCATTGTCTTGACAGCGTGCGTCGCTTACGCTTTGTGGCGCATCAGAAAATCGTTGAGCGTGAAGACTGGCGACCCATGCTATGGGTGCGCACTGAAAAAAGTGTGCAGGAAAAAGGACACGAGGCTGAAAGACAAAACATGACGCATAAAGACAAAAAAAATCCGCGCATGGCACGAAAACCATGTGCGGATTTTTTAATATGTCATCTATTGGATTTCAGATTACATCATGCCTGGCTGTGGAGCTGCCATGGGAGCTTTCTCTTCTGGCTTGTCCACGATGAGGCACTCAGTGGTGAGGAACATGCCTGCGATTGAAGCGGCGTTCTCAAGAGCCACACGCTCCACCTTGGCCGGGTCTATGACACCTGCCTTGCGCAAGTCCTCATACTTGTCGTCGCGAGCGTTGTAACCATAGTCGCCCTCGCCCTGACGCACCTTGTCAACGACCACGGCACCCTCGCCACCAGCGTTGGTGACAATCTGGCGCAGAGGCTCCTCGATGGCGCGGCAAACGATGTTAATACCAGTCTGCTCATCGGCATTGTCACCCTTCAAGCCTTCAAGAGCCTTCTGGGCACGGATGTAGGTTGTGCCACCACCAACGACGACACCTTCCTCCGTAGCGGCACGTGTGGCGCAAAGAGCGTCGTCCACACGGTCTTTCTTTTCCTTCATCTCTACCTCAGAGTTGGCACCCACGTAGAGCACTGCCACGCCACCTGCGAGCTTAGCCAGACGCTCCTGCAGCTTCTCCTTGTCGTAGCTGCTCTTGGTTGTGGCAATCTCATTCTTAATCTGGTTGACACGCTCCTTGATATTCTCCTTGGCACCTGCGCCACCAACGATAGTCGTGTTGTCCTTGGTCACAGTCACCTTCTTGGCAGAGCCAAGCATCTCAAGTGTAGCCTGCTCAAGCTTCAAGCCCTTCTCCTCGCTGATGACGACGCCACCAGTCAGGACGGCAATATCCTCAAGCATTGCCTTGCGACGGTCGCCAAAGCCAGGAGCCTTAACAGCGCAAATCTTCAAGCTGCCACGCAGACGGTTGACAACGAGCGTGGTGAGAGCCTCTGAGTCAACGTCCTCGGCGAT
>ERZ808252.1353-NODE-1353-length-18139-cov-5.083444_pt1 | contig 18139 bp, 15 predicted proteins | sample MGYA00521242_ERZ808252 | MGnify/ENA primary metagenome ERZ808252 (study PRJEB31516, sample SAMN03275581) | gut metagenome | biome: mammalia-associated habitat; material: feces | host: Papio cynocephalus | place: Kenya | collected 2012-08-07 ...
TAACACATATAGGAATAAAAATCACCTATTATTTCAACTAAGTTTGGAAAGAACCGTTTTTTTTTACTTCTTTAGAAAAATATTTACAGTTTTGCTTATAAGAAAAATAAGCCCCTGCTTTTCCATTCGGGACCGCTTTCGCTTAGAAGAACACTCGTAACGGTACATGAGGGCAAACTACGCCCTCTATGTACCGACGGTGTTCTAAATCCCTCATACAAAAACAGGGACTTATTTTTTCCTATATAGCAAGACTGTAAAAACATATCATATTCAAAAAATTTGCATGACATAGTATAAGTTTAAGACATCTGCTTCCTACAATTTATTCCTTAATGCCTTGATTTCTTCATCATTAAGTCCGATTATTCTAAAATATTTATCGGTATCGCCATATTCCGCTCGAAACAATCTTAGAAACTGTTCCATAAACATTTTGCAAGGCGTTACTATATTCATATCCAGTTCCGGAAAATTCTTATGTACTAATTCCAAGCGTCCTTTCCCATACTCCTTAGTCAATACATAATTCTCTACAATATCTTCATCACATACGCCGGCATGCAATAATAAAATCGCAGAAACTACACCGGTTCTGTCCTTGCCCGCTGTACAATTAAACATTACGCCTGTCTTAGCATTTGCTATACATTTAAATACATTCGGTATTTCCTTTGCTCTTGCAATACTCATATAACTTATAGGCACAGCCTCCACCGATTCCGGCACACCACTGCCTTCGCTAATTTGAAAATTATAATACTCAAAGTCGTTTCTATTTGCGAAACCGCTCGGCTTTCTATCTACATCCTTTTGCCCACGCATATCAATAATCGTTGTTATATTCTTCGTTTTTAAAAATTCAATATCTTCCCCGCTCGGATAATTCTGAACATCACTGCGCAGGATACTCTCGTATCTTGTCTGTTTTCCTGTTCTTGTTATATATCCGCCCAAGTCTCTGGTATTCTCCGTTGTACTAAGTAAACTGCGAACCATATCTCTTCTCCTCAAAATGTTTTAATATTGCCTATTATACCAAAAACACTCCCGGATTTCTACCTGAGAGTGCCATTAATTACACCGATTCACTTATCCTCCTATGTTGTTTTTAGTGTGGTTGGCGAACCAACTCTATCTTACAACATAGGATGTTTTTCTTGTAGCTAAAGCGAATGCAGGTCACACCGACATAGCCGGTGGTTTATTTTGCTGCGATACAATAAACGCCAGAAAAAGCAACCTCAATTGACGGGTTTTTCTTTTTTGGTTGCCTCTCTCCCCGATGTCATGCCATATCCCCGTTTTCCCTCTCCCGGCATGACCGCCTTTCGCCCCAAAGTCATGCCATATCCCTGTTTTCCCTCTCCCGGCATGACCGCCTCCCTTCCCAAAGTCATGCCAATTCCTCTTTTCCCCTCTTTCGGCATGACTGCCTTCCTTCCCAATGTCTTGCCACGCTTTCTAAACCATATTCCAAGGCAACCTGTTCACAAAAAAACAGCCTGTCGGACAATTTTCATTGTCCTGACAGGCTGCCCTCACTTTTCACTTTATTTCACTACATCCGGCAATGTCTTAAATGCCTCAATTACCGCATCTACCGACAATTTATCGACCAAGAAGTAATCCATTCCATTTTTGTCAACACGGTAGAAATTTGTACCGTCATATGGGCGGTAAGTCACTGTCACGTCGCGGTTTGCCTCGTGGTATACGACCTTTAATACCGGTTTGTCGCTTGCCGGTTTCACATCCTTTTTGGCAAACGAGGAGAACTCAAGGAGGTAGGCTTTCGAATACGGAGAAAGGAAATCATCTTCCTTGTCGTCCGGTACTTCTTTGCCATTGACCGTCCATATATTGGTTTCCTTGCCGGCAGAATTTTTCTTGCCGGTTGAGGTACGGGTCACGGAAATCTTCTGATCGCCGATCGTAACATCATATCCGTCAATGTCCGTTGCCAGTGTGGAATAAATACTGTGATCCATATACGTATACGCATCGACTGTCAGCATCGACTCCAGCGTATCTTTCGCCATCAGATATACATTGTGGTTGTCTTTCAGGCGTACATAGAAATTGTTACCATCTTTTGTCTTATTACCGACAAGCAGGGTATATCCTTTGTTGATACGGTCTTTCTCCGGCACCAGATTTGCCTTGTTTTTGATATTGTTTTCCCCGGTTGTACGGGAAGAACTATCGGTCGGTGCTTCCGTCGCCGACGGCATCGTGTAGCCATCCGGTACGGCAAAATATTTGACCTCGATCTCTCCTGCCGGATCGGCATCCGTCAGACCGTATTTCTTCAATTTTTTGCTTCCATATTCTACCAGATCTCCGAGCGTAACGTCCGTAAAGGAATCCTGTAACGTCGTCCAGTCATTGGTAGAGGAACCGGCCAGTGCCTTTTTGTAAGGCTTCGAAATGATCCAGTTTGTATACGCATCAATCTTTTCGTCGTCCGGCACCACTTCCGCTTTGAACGTCGAAACGCCCTTATTCTTTACTTCAATGGAAGTCAGATATTCGGAATCAATGGAATCGATCGTATCTTTTTGGATCAGGCTGTTTTTCGTGATATCAAATTTGCTGCAAAATGTCTCCGTAAAGGCATACACCTGTGCGTCGTCTCCATAGACACCATATTTTCCGCCGTTATCCGGCACGCTGGAACCAAACTTAAAGGAATATGTCTGTCCATCGCTTGTCGTAAACGTTACTGTCTGCTCCGGGTTTTCCAGACCATAATCGGAAAGAGAAGTGTCCGCCGCCTGAATCTTCTGGGAGGCCTTCACCGGACTGATACTTCCGATCAGACTGTCTACCTGATCCGAATCTACCGGAATTGAAGCATCATCGGCAAATTTCCACGAATCTCCCTCTTTTTTCAGATGAATCTCTGTCTGCCGCTTTCCATCTGTGATAGAACCCGACGTGATAGAAATCTCTGACACATTGTCTTTTTCTATATTGATCACTTCTACGGTGTTCGTTGTCGTATCCTGCGCTCCATTTTCATCCGATGTATCACTCTCGCCCTTCGGAACGAAAATATAGGCACAGACCATCGCTGCCAGCAAAAGAAGCAAACCAATCACCGTAAGCAATTGTTTTTTCCCTTTGCTCATCAGTTCTTCCTCCTTTTGATCCAGATAAATAATCCGATTCCGAGAAGGATCAGCGGAATGAGTACTACGAGCAGAACCGTAAAGAAGATTATGTCACTTTCCTGAATCTGTACTGTCTCCTGCTGCAGACTTCTTGTTGGAATTGCCAGTGTCGTTGTCTCTTCGCCGGACAGGTACGACAGGGAATTCAGCAGCACTGTACGGTTACCAAACTGGTTCGTCTCCAAGAACGTGGAGGTTTCAAAACTAACCGAACCAAATACTACGATCTCCGTAGCATGCCCCGTTCCTTTGGTCTTCTCTGCATACGAATCCTTAATCGAAAGAGCGACACTAAATGGCCCATTGATATCGTCGTCCTCTTTGTCTACGGTCTGCGATTTGATGTTCGTCTTTGCGTACGCACTGTCTGTCGTAGACATCATATTTTCTACCGTCAATGTACTTCTTACATCACTCTGTACCGTCATACCCTTACAGATTGGAATAACGACCTTCTGTGTATCCGTAACGTCTTTTGTCAGATCGCTGTCTTCCATCGTCGGCGTCAGATACATCGGATACTGGGAAGAGTACGAACCTTCGGAATCAATGATATAACCATCGCATACATTGACACCGTAATCGGAAAGCAGTTTGTAAAAATATGTCATTTTCTCAGTTGTCGTAGGATAGAGGAAGAACATTGCCTTTCCGCCTTCCTTCAGATAACTTGACAACACCTTATACTCCGCTTCCGTAAAATCATACTGTGGTCCATTGATCAAAAGGATACTGCAGTCATCCGGCACACTTTCTGCGGACTCCGTCGCAAGTTCCTTCGTATCAATATTCGATTTATTCAAAACATCTTTAAATGTCGAGTCCATTTCCTGCTCACTGTGACCGGACGTATAATAAAGAGTTGTTGAATTTGCAGATGTCACACTCTGGATCGCTGCCGTAATCTGTCCCTCTGCATCTAATGTACTGACCTCCTGTGACATCGTCTGATAATTCATTTCTTCCACAAGCATATCGGACTGACTTACCAGTTTGCTCTTTCCATTTGTCTCATTGACAACAATGACATCATTGCTTTGAATTTCTTCATCCGTATAGGATTTGGAAAAATTTGGATAAACAACCGGGTCTTTTTTCACTACTTTTACAGAACCAAGTCCATCGTAATTATCCACTACTTTTTCAATCTGTGTCACTTCGCTGCCGTCCTGACACATGTAATACAACGTTACTTTATCTTTAATCTTGCTGACAAGATTTGTCGTATCCTCTGTCAGGGTAAACATTTTCTGACTACTGAGGTCTACGGTAATATTCATTTTATTTATAACCAGATTCAGTCCTATGACAAGAATGATCACGATCACCATGACCAGCGTCTGGTAGCCGCCCATCTTAAACTTACGGCTTTTAAAACTATTTTTTATGCCTTTCATGTTTCCTCCAATCCGAAGCGTCCTTAATTAAAACGTTTCTTTTTAATTCTTTGAATGGTAATAAATACAAACAAAAATGCAACGCTGACATAATAAACCAGAGCGCTTACATCAAAAATACCATACATAAAATTCTGATAACGATCTGTAATAGAAATCTGACCAAGTACATTACCAATCAAACCATCAAAACTCTCTGTCTTTAAAAGAAACAGAATAACCAAAGCCGCCTCTGCCAGCACACCAATGATAGCTGCGAGCCAGCCATTGTGGATCCAGTAATACAGTCCTACGGAAAGTACCAGGATAAGGACAGCAAGGAACCAGAATACGAAAGTATGTCCGGAAGGAAGCAGGTTTGCAAGGCCTGTCATAAGATACGTAAAGATCATAATGACACCCGATGCCACTGCCGCGATCACCTGACTCTCCGTCAGCGAGGAGATAAACATACCGATCGCAATATACGCAGCTCCCAAAAGGAAGAAACCCAATATGCTTCCGTATGCGATAGCAAAATCAACCGTTTCCGTCCCTGTCGCCACCTGTTTTACAAGTCCTGACAGGATCAGTGGATACAGACACACGATAAGCATCGCGATCCCAAACAATGTGAGCAGCGCCAGATATTTTCCAAGAATGATCTTTGTGATCGAAACCGGCGAAGTGTACAGCAGCTGATCCGTCTTCTGGCGGTTTTCTTCTGCGATGATACGCATCGTAAGAACCGGCACCAAAAGCAGGATAAAAAACAATTCCACATTGCTCAATACCAATGAAAAATTGGTATATCCGCTCATCAGATTGTATACCATAAAAAACAATCCGGCCAAGACCAGAAAGAACGCAATAAATACCCATCCGATCACAGAGGTAAAATAGGATTTTAACTCCTTTTTATAAACTGCAAGCATGTTATTGTTCCTCCTTTTCTTCACTCTGCTCCGCGCGTTCTTTTGCTCTTTCTGCTTCTTTTTCCGCAGCCTCTTCGCGCTTTGCAAGTTTTTGTCTCATTTTCTTCTTCTCATCTTTACTCATTTTTCCGCCATACTGCTTCGTACCCTCTCCGGTCAGACGAAGGAATACTTCTTCCAGTGTCGGTACTTTATGGTTCAGTTCGAGGATCGGACATTTCGCATCTGCCAGTTTATAGAACAAGGCTTCGCGGATGTCATCCTCGATCGAAGTAGACAATTCCACCTGATAAACTTCTTTCGTATCCGTGCCAAGAATCTTTGACTCAATCACTTCTTCGAAAGAATCGATAATACTCTTAATAAGATCTTTATTTCCTTTTATTGTCAATGTCAGATCATTGGTCTGTGCAATATGCGAGGAAATATTTTCCGGTTTATCATACAGGATCAACTGTCCCTGATTGATAATGATGATCTGGTTACATACCGCACTTACTTCCTGCATAATATGCGAACTCAGAAGAATCGTATGATTTTTGCTGAGTTCCGTGATCAGGTTACGGATCTCTATGATCTGCTTTGGATCCAGTCCTACCGTAGGCTCGTCTAAGATCAAAATGTCCGGATCTCCAAGCATTGCGCCGGCAAGTCCCACACGCTGTTTGTATCCTTTGGACAAATGCTTGATCAGCCGCTCGGATACATCCAGGATCTTCGTAGATTTCATAACATAACGAAGCTTTTTATCTTTTTCGGATGCTTTCACTTTTTTCAGATCTGCCACAAAATTAAGATATTCTCTTACTTTCATATCCGGATATACAGGAGGCTGCTCCGGAAGATATCCGATGCACGCTTTTGCCTTTTCCGGGTCATCATAGATATCATACCCATTTACTTTTACTGTTCCGCTTGTCGCAGATATATAACCGGTAATAATATTCATGGTCGTCGATTTACCTGCACCATTTGGTCCCAGAAAACCTACTATCTGCCCTTTGTCTACCGTAAAGCTCAGATTATCAACGACATTCCGGTCGCCGTACCGCTTTACTAAATTTGTTACTTCAATCAAAACCTTAACCTCCTTAAATCGGACTAATACAAAATACTTTTTTATTGTACTATCTTTATGTTACCAAAATGTGAACGATTGCAAAACGAATACCACTTTTTGTCCCAGTGCCGCCTGTACGACACAGCCAAGTACGACAGCCGCGATAAAACCGCCCTGAATCGCATTTTTGTACTTTCTTTTTTTCTCCAGACAGCCATAAAAAAAGATCACATAGGCAGGCACAAAAAAGAACATATGCGGCACCGCAGACGCCACACAGCAAAAAAAGCCTTTCACTCCCATATGCATACACATAAGCGTCATTAAAAAACCGGCCTTTGCCCCTTCCCAGACGATAAAAACCCGAAACACCCCTCGGTTCCACCTTGTATTTCCTGCCAAAAAGATGACAAAAGCGGCCTTTCCCCGCTTCCATAACGTATACAAAAAAGTGGACACAAACGGCATTTCTTCTGTTATCCAGATTTTTACATTCTGCCACAATTCTTCATACGCCTCTGCCGCTGCTTCCCGGCAGAGGAAATAAAGAATACCGCCACTAAAAAAACCGGTCAGGAAAAACAAAACTGCCTTCCTTTTCCGGTCTTTTATAAAATCAAATAAAGTCATACAACTCCTCCCTTTGCCTGTCCTTTATCATATCCTATGCCGGGCAAAGGAAAAATAGTACACCGATTATTTTCTCTCTTTGGTCTGATATGCCATCACCGCAGCAATTGTCTTGGAATCCGTGATCTTTCCTGAGAAGATCATTTCATTGAGTTCTTCAAATGTATATCTGCGGATGTCAACAAACTCATCTTCATCGAGATGCTGTTTGCTTGGGATCAGATCTTTTGCCACATAAATGGCAATTTTTTCGCTTGTATACGCAGCTGCCGTATGGATATCCACAAGATGTTCCAGACTTCCTGCACGGAATCCGGTCTCTTCTTCCAGTTCTCTCGCCGCACAGACCGCAAAATCTTCTTCCACACTGTCACGTCCGCCCGCCGGAATCTCAATCATAATATCATCGATGGCACCACGGTATTGTGTCACCGTAAGCACTTTTCCCTCGGCATCGATCGGAAGAACCGCAGAAGCCCCTTTATGTTCAATGTGATCCCAGGAAACTTCATGTCCCGCCGGTGTCCGTAACTTTAATTTGTAAAAATCTATGATCCTGCCATGATAAGCAAGTTCTTTTCCTAAAACTGTAAATTTCTCCATAATTGCTCCAATCCGGAGGTATTGCACTCCTATTCCATCTCTGCCAGTGCCGACAACACATCCAGCAGATAATCATAATTTCGTTTTGCCGATGAGATCGAAAGCCTCTCTTTTACCGTATGAATATCCTGAATCTCCGGTCCCATCGAAACAATGTCAAGATTTGGCATTTTCTTTAAAAGAATGCCGCATTCCAGTCCGGCATGAATGCCCTCGACACGCGGGCTTTCTCCAAACCGCCTTTCATAACAGGAAGTCATCACTTGGCGAAGCACCGAATCCTGCTTATAATCCCATGCCGGATATTCGCCGCGAACCGTCACATTGGCTTTGGCTGCTCCGTTAAAAATATGGGCAGCCAATGTCCGCACCTGCGAAACCATATACTCTTTGTAGGTCTGTTTCTGGCTCCGCACCGAATACGACATCTGAATTTGTCCGGCGCCGGTCTTCACAATCCCAAGATTCAAGGAACTTTCAACCATTCCCGGAACCTGGGCACTCATTACCTGCACCCCGGTAATCGTAAGGTTCAGATAGTCTAACAGTTGTTTGGTGAAACTACCGGAAAATACTTCCATTTCCGTTCTTTCGCCCGGAATAATATCTATCGTAAGATTCGGCTCTGCTGCTACAAATTCCTGACACAACTGCTCTTTTGTCTGCTGTAAACGGTCACAGACCGCAGATACCTCTCCGGTACAGAGAATCGTTGCGGCTGCTTTTGGCGTAATGACGTTGTCTTTATCGCCACCGGTTATTGTGTGCAGGCAGATGTCTTCTTTCACGCCCTGCAGCAAACGCCCCAAAAGGATGGAAGCATTGGCAGGATGTTTGTCAATCTCTGTCCCGGAATGTCCGCCGCAAAGTCCGGAAAGGCATATCTCTACCGGGATTCCGCTCTGTTTTTCCAACGTTCCTTCCACCACAACATCCACACTGGCACCACCGGCACAGCTTACAAGAAGAACGCCCTCTTCCTCGTTGTCTATATTGATCAGGTAATCGGCTTTCAGATCGGAGGCATCCAAGGCAGAAGCCCCTTCCATTCCGACTTCCTCATCCACGGTGATTACGGCTTCCAAAGCCGGATGCGTCAGCGTATCATCCGCAAAAACGGCAAGAATATATGCCAGCGCGATCCCGTCGTCGCCTCCCAGCGTTGTTTTTTCCGCTTCCAGCCAGTCTCCTCGGATCTGCAGATTCAATCCCTCTGTCTCAAAATCATGGGAATCGTCTTCGCAGACACAAACCATATCCATGTGCCCCTGCATCATAACAGTCTTCGTGGAGCGGCAGTCCGGAGAAGCCGGTTTCCAAAAAATTACATTTCCGGTTTTTTCCTGTCGATAGGCTATTGCGCGCTCTTTTGCAAACTGCACCAGATAATCACTGATTTTTTCATTGTGATAGGAACCTCTTGGTACTTTTGAAATTTCTTCAAAATAGTGAAAAATAGTCTTATAGTCAATCTGCTCTAACATATAGCCTCCTGAATTGTTTATGAAACTATTCATTGCTCTTGAATCGTTTCCTAGTTTTTAAAACTATGAATTGGTGCCGGTATTCTTCCCGGACGATTGACAAAATCATCACAGCCAAACGTATTGACCGGCATGATCGGCGCATACCCAAGCAGGCCGCCAAATTCTGCCGTATCTCCGACTTTCTTGCCCTGTACCGGGATCACACGGACTGCGGTCGTTTTCTGGTTTACCATACCGATCGCCATCTCGTCGGCAATGATGCCGGCGATGGTTGTCTCTTTCGTATCTCCCGGAATTGCGATCATGTCAAGTCCTACGGAACATACACAGGTCATCGCTTCCAGTTTTTCCAGTGTCAAAGCACCGTCATTGACCGCGTCGATCATTCCCTGGTCCTCGCTGACAGGGATAAAGGCACCGCTCAAACCACCGACGTAGGAAGACGCCATAACACCACCCTTTTTCACCTGGTCGTTTAACATGGCAAGAGCTGCCGTCGTTCCCGGCGCGCCGGCACGTTCCAGTCCGAGAGCCTCAAAAATCTCCGCGATACTGTCCCCGACTGCCGGAGTCGGAGCAAGAGACAGGTCGATGATACCAAACGGTACATTCAGACGGTGAGATGCCTCATACGCCACCAGCTGGCCGACACGGGTAATCTTAAATGCCGTCTTTTTGATCGTCTCACATACTTTTCCAAAATCTTTGTCCTTTACGCTCTGAAGAGCCGTTTTTACTACACCCGGTCCGCTGACACCGACATTGATGATCGCGTCACCTTCGGTAACACCGTGGAATGCACCTGCCATAAATGGGTTATCATCCGGTGCGTTACAAAAGACAACCAGTTTGGCACAGCCAAGGGAATCCTGGTCGGCAGTCAGTTTTGCCGTGTCTTTTACAATTTTTCCCATCAATCGAATGGCATCCATATCCAGACCGGTCTTTGTCGAACCGACATTGACCGAACTGCACACACGCTCTGTACAGGCAAGTGCCTGTGGGATCGAACGGATCAGATATTCATCTGCTTTTGTCATTTTCTTCGATACCAGTGCCGTATAGCCGCCGATAAAGTTTACGCCTACCGTCTTTGCTGCGCGGTCAAGTGCCTTGGCAATCTGTACAAAATCCTCCGGACTCTTGCAGGCCGATCCGCCGATCAGCGCTGCCGGTGTGATGGAAATACGTTTGTTTACAATCGGAATTCCGTACTCCATGCTGATCTCTTCGCCGACTTTGACAAGATCTTTTGCCATCGTCGTGATCTTGTTGTAAATGTTATCGCATACTTTATCAAGGTCACTATCAATGCAGTCCAACAGGCTGATCCCCATCGTAATGGTACGCACGTCCAGATTTTCCTTTTCGATCATATCATTCGTTTCAATTACTTCATGTATATTAATCACAGTTTTTGTCCTCCTTAGATGCGGTGCATTTTGTCAAAAATTTCCTCTCGCTGTACGCGGATGATACAATGGATCTCTTCGCCCATTTTTTCAAGTTCTTCTGAAATTTCAGCAAAACTTTTTGTCGCTTCTTCCATATTTACGATCATCATCATGTTAAAATACCCATCCACGATCGTCTGGGAAATGTCCAGAATGTTAATGGTTTTGTCTGAAAGATAAGTACATACTTTTGCAATGATTCCTACGCTGTCTTTTCCTACTACCGTAATAATTGTCTTCTTCATAATAATCTCCATTTCTTATTGTAATCTATTAACCTTGCACCAAAATCGGTGGAGTGGGTTCATTTCTACGTGCAACATCCAATACAAAATCTTTCCCCGGCACCATACCTTCTTCCTGCGTCAATTCGTATTTAACCGTCTCATAGGCAAGTTCCGGATAATTGTTATCCTGGCTCAGATGCCCCAAAAGAACGTGCCGCAGCTTATGTGCCATCAATCGTTTTAAAAGCCTTCCGCAGGCATCGTTAGAAAGGTGTCCTTTTTTTCCCAATATCCTCATCTTCAAAGAATACGGATAACTGCCGACCTGGAGCATATTGATATCGTGATTTGCCTCCAGAAGCATACCGTCACAATCCTGCAGATGAGAAATCGTATAATCGGTATATTCTCCCATATCGGTCGCTACGGCAAGTTTTTTCCCCTCTGCCCGCATCGTATATCCTACCGGATCGGCGGCATCGTGGGAAATAGAAAACGGTGTAATTTCCATACCGGCGGCATGTACGGATTGATCCGGTTTGATACATCGGAACAAGTCCGGGTCTATCTTACCGCATTTGCCGGTTTCCCGTATGTATCGTATCGTTCCTTCGGTCGCATAGATCGGAATCGCGTATTTGCGTGCGACCGGGCCAAGTCCACTGATATGATCCGCATGCTCATGCGTGATAAAAACGGCCTCTACCTGATCCAGTGACAATTTCCTCTGTGCCAGACCTTCCTCAATTCTTTTTTTACTGATCCCGGCATCCAGCAGGATTCCGGGGCGATCCGCCGACGTTCCCGCGAAAATGCTGTTTCCGCTGCTCCCGCTGGCGATACTGTACAATTCCATCCTGGTCTCTCCTATCACGTTACTTTTCCCAATACAGATCTACCCGGTCTCCTTCATGAAGCGGCATTGTAAAATCGATAACATCGATTCCGTTTAGTCTCGAAACCATCCGTTTTCCGCCCGGCTTTGTCAGATCGATCGGATACACATCAAACAGATCCACAAAAATCGGTCTGTCTTTTTCCGGTAAAAGGGTCGGTGTCCCATTGATCTCAACCTTAATTCTCTTTGGCTGTGCTGCTGCAAACGCTGCCGGTTCAAATGCCGCAGGTGCGGAAACCGGTGCGACCTCTTCCGGAACTGCTGCCGGTATCGGCGCCGCCGGCTGTTCTGTGCTATGATTCTTTGTCATAAACGGCAGATCTGCCGCCCACGAAGGCAGCGGTTTTGGTGCTGCAAGCAAGGGATCCTCTGCCGGCTGTTCATTTTCCTTTTGTATCTGTTTTACCATATCCCGGATCGCATCGGGTTTTTTATTGCCTTCTGCCGCTTTTTGCGATTGCCCGGATGTCTTTTTTACAACCGGTACAGCGGTTATCTCATCGCCTTCTGCCACCCGTTTGGTAAGTGACGTTCTTTCCCCATTTAATACAATATCTTCCCGCTTCTCCATACCGGTATAATCAAACAATTCTTCAATCTTACAAGTCTCATCAATGGCAATCTGGTCGCCTTCCCGGATCACATAATCGTTATCACACTTTTTGCCGTTAACATATGCTTTCACCGGATATTCCAACTCTTCACCAAACCAGTGTATCTTTATCTTATGCTGACATTCTTTGATGCGTCCGACCGTGAGACGAGCCGCCTCCCCTTTGGATGCCGGCTTGATCTCCACATCGTCCTCTTCTTTGACCAATTCGTTGAGACTGGTTTCTTTTCCATTTATTGTCACTTCCGCTGGCTCTCCGAGATATCCTTTGGCTTCCTTTGCTTCTCCGTTTATCCGGTAATGAACGCCCGCACCACGGGAAGGGAACAGACTGTCCTGTGAAAATCCGGCATGAATGCACGCATCTAACACCGTTGCTTTCCCATTGTCATAAATTTTTACACGCGCACCGTTCACATTAACATAGATAAAACTGCTCTTCTGCTCATAATATTCGAGACAGATTCCGATCGGCGTTACCAGCGTCGAATCTTTTTTGACATTTGTTGCGCTAAAATCAATCTGCTGCAGCACTTCTGCGCCACGGATTGCCACACGGTTTTCCGGAAGATTCAATTCTTCTGCCAGTTTCTGGGTAAATCCCGGCATCTTTCCGCCTCCACCGACAACAAACACCGCGCTGACCGGACTATCTCCATTTAACTCGATAATCTTTTGTGCTACGTTGCTGACAATCGGATCCAGCGCCTCTTCCGCCACTCTATGAATATCTTCCTGGGGGACTTTTATCACTTCTCCCATAATATCCTTAATCGTAACTACTTTCTTCCTATCTGCCTCTTTTTTGGCTTTTTCTGCTGTCTCAAAGTCCGTCAGGTATTTCTTTGCGATTGCTTCCGTGATCTCATCTCCTGCGAGCGGCATCATGCCATAGGCGATCACACTGCCCCCGTTGACAACAGAAATATCCGATGTACCGGCACCAACGTCTACCAAGGCAATGTTCAAGAGTCGGAAGCGCTCCGGAATTGCTACGTTAATGGCAGCAATTGGCTCTAACGTCAGACTTGCCACCTGCAGCCCTGCTTCTTCGACCGCCTGATACAAGCCGTCAACAACTTCATCCGGCAGAAATGTCGCAATCATCTCAACCCCGATCGTCGAAGCCATATGCTTTTCTATCATCTCCATCGGATATCCGTTCAGATAATATTTTACCGGTGAATAACCGACACAATAAAAACTTTGGTCTTTTTGATAATTTTCTTTCCGGATCAATTCATACGCTTTTTCTACCGCAATACTGTCAAGCGAATGGATATGCTCTTTTGTGACCCGTGTTTCTGTCGGCAGTTCATGCTCTGCCTTTACCGTCTTTGTCTTCAGCACACGGCCGGCTGCCGCAATGCTGACATGTTTCAACTGCTGGCCGATCGTCTTTTCCAGCCGCTTTTTCACCGTTTTGATCTCCGCTGCCACGGTCGTGATGTCGTGAATCTGTCCATCAATTACGGCACGCGTCTTATGCTCCAGAGATTCCTGAGCAACCACAACAAAACGATCTGTTCCCGTGCGGTAACCAACCGTTCCGACAATACTTCTTGTACCAATATCTAAACCAAATACATAATCTTCTCTCTTGTTGTCCATAGCCATCCCTCATTCATTTCATGCTGCCCTTTATTTGTCTGCTTCTTGTGAACATACCATATCTTTTAGTATACCACATTTAATTTCTATTTTCCACTATTACCTCGGCGATATCCATACCGGCTCATGATCCGTGCGATCTCCGCTTCCATTTCTTCTTTGGTTCCATCATTGTGGATCAGTCTGTCACAATGCCTTTTTAAAAAGGAAGAAGACACCTGATTACGCATAATACTCTCCGCACGCTTCCGCGAATATCCTCTGGATTCCTGGAGTCTCTGAAAACGAAGGCTGTCATCCGTTAAGATTCCCCAGACCTCTTTGCAGAGTTTGTCCAGTCCGCTTTCAAAAAGGATTGCACTTTCCACGAAAAACAGATTATCCTCTCCGTATTTGGCGGCCTGCCTTTCAATCTCCGCCCATACCACCGGGTGTATAATCTCATTGAGCATACTGAGCTGTCTGTCATCGGCATATACAATTTTTCCCAGTTTTGCGCGGTCGATCGATCCGTCCTCACTGCATATGGAACTCCCAAAATGAGATATGATCTTTTGGTACGCCTGCGTCCCCTGCTCCATCGCCTGATGTCCCAGTTCATCTGCCATACAGATCCGGACCTTTTCATATTGATTTAATACAGAAAGCACCGTAGACTTTCCACTGCCTACACCTCCAGCCATTCCAATGATCATAATTCTCCTCCTTCACAGTATTTACGTTTATTTTGCCTCATACCAGTTTGATCCCTGCTTCACATCCGCAATCAACGGAACTTTTAATTCTGCCGCGTGAATCATTTCTTCATTCAGGATATGGGATACTGCTTCTATCTCTTCTTCTTTTGTTTCTACGAGCAATTCGTCGTGAATCTGCAAAATGAGCCGGGACTCCATTCCCTCTGCCCGGAGCCGTGCATCCACACGATTCATCGCAATTTTTATAATATCTGCTGCCGTTCCCTGAATCGGAGAATTCATCGCAATACGTTCTCCAAACTGCCGCTGCATAAAATTCTTCGCTGTCAGTTCCGGGATCGGACGGCGGCGCCCATAAAGGGACGTCACATATCCTTTGCTTTTTCCCATCTCCACCAGGGAATCCATATATTCTTTCACTTTCGGATACGTCTCAAAATAATCTTCAATGTATTGTTCTGCCTGCTTTTTCGTGATGCCAAGATCTCTTGACAACCCAAAGCCGCTGATCCCATAAACAATTCCAAAATTAACCGCCTTTGCGTCGCGCCGCTGCATTGGTGTCACATCATCATACGGCACATGAAATACAAGGGACGCCGTCGTCTGATGCACATCCGCATTTTCTTTATACGCTTCGATCAGTTTTTCATCACCGGACATATGCGCCAGCACACGAAGCTCAATCTGGGAATAATCGGCATCTAAAAAAACATATCCTTCTTTTGGCACAAATACCTTACGGATCTGTCGTCCAAGCTCCATACGAATTGGAATATTTTGTAAATTCGGTTCCGTACTGCTCAGCCGCCCTGTCGCCGTAATTGTCTGGTTAAATGTCGTCCGGATCCTGCCATCCATGTCAATAAAGACAGAAAGTCCGTCTGCATACGTAGACTTCAATTTGGTCAATTGACGGTATTCCAGAATCTTCTCCACGATCGGGCTTTCATACCGCAGTTTTTCAAGCACTTCTGCCGAAGTCGAATATCCGGTCTTTGTTTTCTTTCCATAAGGCATCCTGAGTTTTTCAAATAAAATAACGCCCAATTGCTTTGGAGAATTGATATTAAATTCTTCTCCCGCAAGATCGTAGATCTCCTTCTCAAGAATGTCGATGCGCTCTCCCAGTTTTTCCCCGTATTGACGCAGGGCTTCTCTCTTAACGCAGATCCCCTCCTGCTCCATGCGATATAACGTAAATACAAGCGGCATCTCAATCTCTTCAAACAGTTCATACGACTTCATCGTCTTTAATTTGCGGCGAAGCGGTTTGTACGCAAGCGCGGAAACAAGTGCGCAGTAACTGGTATACTGAACTACATCATCCGGCTGTGTCTGCCACATCTGGTACATTGTCTTTTTTCCAAACGTCTGCGAATACGGCGGCATGACAAATCCGGCGTACTCCGTGCTGATATCCTCTTCCGCAAATCCCTTTTGCACCGGATATACAAGATAGGCTGCCACGCTCGTATCAAAACATTTTTTCTCATCCAGCTCCGGCAGTTCCGGCAATTGCTTTTTCAGGTCATTCGTTATAAAGACCACGCCGGCCTCTTTCGCACGCGTTATCTCTTCTTTGACAAGTTGTTCGGAGATGTCGCCGCCGATGGTGAAGAACGAAACTTTCTCCCCATCTGCCGTCAAAGCACCGGCAAACAAACCGGCTTCTTCCTCCATAAATAACATCATCTGACCGTTGGCCTGTCCATTTTTATCTGCTTTCTCCTTGCACAACAGTTTAAAAGCAAGGACTCCTTTTTCAATGCAGTCATCCACACAGGTGCGAAACTGCCCGGCATTTTTTATTGTTTCAAATTTTTCTTCAATTGCCGCATTATTTTTTGTATCCTTTTGGAAACGGTTCATAAGTGACTTAAATTCCAGTTCACTGATTTTCTCATACGCTTCCGGCGTAAATATTTCCTGCATTTTACACTCGTCTAATTTCACTCCGAGTTTGCAGTCGGTTTTAATCGTTGCCAGTTTTTTACTGAGAAGCGCAAGTTTGGTATTATTTTTCACTGCTTCTTTCGCACGGTTTGGCTTTATCTCCTCCACATGCGCGATGGCATTTTCCACACTTCCAAATAATGTCAGAATCTTAACAGCCGTCTTTTCTCCGACACCCGGAACTCCCGGAATATTATCGGACGTATCGCCCATAAGGCCTTTCAGATCAATGATCTGCTCCGGCGTTACTCCGTATTTTTCAATCACCTGCGGACGGTTGTAATCTTCCACCGTTGTCTTTCCGCCCTTTGTCTTTGGAATACGGACTTTAATCTTATCCGTAGCGAGCTGGAGCAGATCGCGGTCCCCGGAGACAACGGAAACTTCCATCCCCTGGGCTTCCCCGGTTTTCGCCATCGTACCAAGGATATCGTCCGCTTCGATCCCTGCCTGCTCTTTCATCTGAATATTCATTGAAGAAAGAATTTCTTTCAACACCGGGATCTGCTCCCTGAGTTCCCCCGGCATTGGTTTTCTGGTTCCTTTGTACTCGTCGAACATTTCATGGCGGAATGTCGGCGCCTTAACATCAAACGCCACAAGAAGATGCGTCGGATTCTCCTCTTCCAGTATTTTCAGCAAAATATTTAAAAATCCATAGACCGCATTGGTATGCAGACCTGCCTTGTTAGTCAGATCCGGTACGCCGTAAAAGGCACGGTTTACAATGCTGTTTCCATCGATCAATACAAGTTTCTCCACAAATCTACGTCCTTTCTTCATTCACTAACAGAAAGACGCGGGTACCCGAAAAAAGCACCGCACGCCTTTCAATCTCTGCTTACTCTACCGAAATAAAGTAATAATAAACCGGCTGTCCACCGTTCTCAATTTCTACCTCAAGTTCGTCATTTTCTCCACAGATTTTCTCTGCAATTTCTCTTGCCTGCTCTTCGGAACCCTCTTCTCCATAATAAATGGTAACAAGTGCACTGTCCTCTGTCAGCAGTTTGTGGATCAATTCTACGGTAGTTTCTACAATATCCTTGCCCACTGCTTCGATGGTCTTATCGCTAAGTCCCATAAAATCTCCCTGTGAGATCTCTTTTCCATCAATTGTGGTGTCACGGACGGCATAGGTTACCTGACCGGAACGGACATCATCGAGTGCTTCCGTCATTGCCCGTTCGTTTTCTTCCGGTGAATTTCCATCAATATACTGTATCATAGCCGTGATTCCCTGCGGAATATTTTTGGTCGGGATCACTACCACCTTCTTATCCTCCGACAGACTCTTTGCCTGGTTTGCTGCAAGGATAATATTGGAATTATTCGGCATAATATAAATAACATCCGCATTGATCCGGTCAATTGCCTCCAAAATATCTTCTGTACTTGGATTCATCGTCTGACCG
>ERZ808252.1356-NODE-1356-length-18112-cov-10.542670_pt1 | contig 18112 bp, 15 predicted proteins | sample MGYA00521242_ERZ808252 | MGnify/ENA primary metagenome ERZ808252 (study PRJEB31516, sample SAMN03275581) | gut metagenome | biome: mammalia-associated habitat; material: feces | host: Papio cynocephalus | place: Kenya | collected 2012-08-07 ...
TTCTCGACACCGTGAAGGAGAACAACCTCACGATTCACATCGCCGAGAAGCTTCCAACGGACTGCACGGGCAGCTTCCGTCTCGTGGTCGATGCCGCGCGCAGACACTGCATCGAGAACAACCACAGCTGCACGCATCTTCTCCATCAGGCTCTCCGCGAAATTCTCGGAACGCACGTGGAACAGAAGGGATCGTTCGTGACCCCGGACTATTTCCGCTTCGACTTCTCGCATTTCGAGAAAATGAGCGATGAACAGATCGACAAGGGTGAGAAGAGGGTCAACGAACTGATTCGCTGCAATTTCCCTCTCATCGAAAAAAGGAATGGGACAATGGAAGAGGCGAAGGCTATGGGTGCCATGGCCCTGTTCGGAGAGAAATACGGCGACCGGGTCCGCATCGTGCAATTCGGAGATTCTGTCGAACTCTGCGGAGGATGCCATACCTCGGCAACCGGAAACATCGGCTTCTTCAAGATTGTCTCCGAGAGTGCGATTGCGGCCGGAATCAGAAGGATCGAGGCAAGGACTGGGCTTGCAGCCGAGAATGTGGTCGACATTATGGAGAACACCCTGCGCAGCGCAAAGGCTCTGTTCAACAACGCTCCTGACCTCGCTGCCGCAATCAGAAAACTCATCGACGAGAACGATGGCTTCAAGAAGGAAATCGAGAATGTGGCCAAGGAGAAGGCAGCAGCCTTCAAGCAGGCGCTTCTCGACGAGGCAAAGGACATCAACGGCATCCGCACGGTGGTTCTGCGCAAGAGCTGTGACCCAGCAATGCTCAAAAACGCGGCGTTCATGCTCCAGAAGGAGGCGGAGAACCTCGCCGTTATCGCGGCATACGAGTTCGAGGGCAAGCCTCAGCTCCTCGTGATGTACTCCCCCGACCTCGTTGCCAAGGGCCACAACGCCGGCAATGATGTCCGCACAGCGGCCAAGGCCATACTCGGCGGGGGCGGCGGCCAGCCGGGACTCGCCACAGCCGGCGGCAAGAACGCCGCAGGCCTCGACGAAGCCACAGAAATCCTCCTCGGAAACATCAAGTGATCATAAGCAATCATTGAGTGCGTCTGATTATCACTTAAATAAATAAAAGAAAGGGATTTGATAAAGAGATGAAGTGCAAGGCGCGCGAGGAGTTCAAACCGCAGGCAGCGACCTCATGGTTGTGAGGATTTGGGCTACGAACGCAACGCGGCAATTCGCTCTTTTGCAAATCCCGGAAACAAATGAAGAAGTTAGACAAATTCATACTCAAGTCCTTCGTGCTGCCCTTCATCGCAATCCTCCTGATTGTGATATTCATACTCATGATGCAGTTCCTCTGGCTCTACATCGACGAGCTTGTGGGCAAGGGACTGAGCATGAAGGTCATACTTGAGTTCATGATGTGGGGGGCATGCACCCTCCTTCCGCTCTCTCTTCCGCTCGCCACGCTGCTTTCGTCAATGATGACGCTCGGCAACTTCGCCGAAAGCAACGAACTATTGGCAATGAAGGCCGCCGGCATATCCCTTTCACGCATACTCCTGCCGATAGGCATAGTCTGCTTCGCAATAAGCGTAAGCGCTTTCTTCATCGCGGATGACCTCATCCCGGTGGCATATAACCAGATTTATACTCTCCGCGATGACATAGGACGGACGAAGGAGGAAATCAAGATTCCGACAGGCACGTTCTACGACGGCATTGAAGGGTACATCCTGCGGGTCGAGGACCGTGATGACAAGACGGGGATGATGCACAACGTGATGGTCTACAACCACACGGGACACAAGGGCAACACCAGCGTGACCGTGGCGGATTCGGCGATGATGACGATGTCAAAGGACAAGAGCTACCTCATTTTCTCGCTCTACAGCGGCTCGAACTTCGAGGAAAGCAACACGAAGAGATACCGCGACACGACGCTGCAGTTACAGCATATCGAATTTGACCGTCAACAGATAATCATTCCTCTGGAGAACTATGCCTTCCATAAGTCGGACTCGGCAAGGTACAGCGATCAGGTAAAGTCCATGAGTCTCAAGGAACTGAACCATGGCAAGGACTCAATCGGAGGGCTGAACGAGGCGGCGAGGGCAGAAAACGTCAAGTCGGTCAACGGCTATCGCTCAGGACTGAGGTACTATAATCAGCTGGATTCTTCGGCCAGGACAAGGATAACAGCACCGTTCAAGTCCGAAAACATCGGGAAATTCGAAGACATCGATCAGGAAATCAGGGCCGTGGAGAATGCCATCCAGAAGGCGGAAGATCTTCAGAGCACGCTTTCGATGTATGCGAACGACACCGGTTACCACACGAGGATTCTGAGGAACATTGACATCGAGATTCTGAGCAAGTTCGCGCTGTCGCTGGCCTGCTTCATATTCTTCCTCATCGGTGCACCGCTCGGTGCGCTTATACGCAAGGGAGGACTCGGGACGCCGGCAATCATCTCGGTGCTCTTTTTCGTGGCATATTGGGTCATAGATATTTCCGGGAAGAAACTCGCCCGCGACGGTGCCATATCTCCGGAACTCGGAGTTTTCATTTCAAGTTACATACTCTTCCCGACCGGTGTGTTCCTGACATGGAAGGCTGTGAACGACTCAACCATTTTCAACATTGACAACATCAAGAGCAGATTCAGAAAATTAAAGGCTAAATTTATGGGAATATTCAAGAAGACAAGGATAGTGTATATGGGAACTCCAGAGTTCTCGGTGGCTCCGCTTGACAGGCTCGTGAAGAAAGGATATGACGTTGTGGGCGTGGTGACCGTGGCGGACAAGCCTTCGGGACGCGGACTCAAGATGAACGAAAGCGCGGTGAAGCAATATGCTGTGGCTCACGGGATTCCGGTGCTCCAGCCGGTGTCGCTCAAAGACGAGGCCTTCCTTGAGGCTCTCAAGGCTTGGAAACCGGATCTTTTCGTGGTGGTGGCGTTCAGGCTGCTGCCGGAGTGTGTTTGGAGCATTCCGAGGCTCGGGACATTCAATCTGCACGCGGCACTTCTCCCGCAGTACCGGGGCGCTGCGCCTATCAACTGGGCAGTGATCAACGGAGAGAGCATGACGGGAGTGACGACCTTTATGATTGACGCGGGAATGGATACGGGAAAAATAATGTACCGTGAGCAGTGCCCTATCCTCCCGACAGACACCGCCGGAGACGTGCATGACAAGCTCATGAAACTCGGGGCCGACCTTGTGGAGCAGACAGTGGAGTCAATCATCGAGGGCAGCGTGGAATTCCGTGTTCAGCGCAGCTTCATCCAGGGTGCTGAGGTGCTGAAACCTGCGCCAAAGATAACCAAGGAGATGTGCAGGATTGACTGGAATCACAGCACTACGGAGATTTACAACCTTGTGCGCGGGCTCAGCCCGTATCCTACCGCCTACACGGAAATTCAGCGGGAAGGAGAAGCTCCTATTGTACTGAAGATTTTCTTCGGAGAGAAGATCACGGATGGGGAGTTCGCTAGGATTTGCCCTTCCGGAGCAGTTCCGGGACAGATTCTGAGCGACGGGAAGACATACATTGCCATCGCTACGGCAGACGGGGCGCTCGCACTCACCGACCTTCAGCTGGCCGGCAAGAAGCGGATGGACGCGAAGAATTTCCTGCTCGGATTCCGGAACCCGGAAGAATACCACGCGGTGACTCCGTCCGAATCGGAAGCCTAACATGCCAGAAACGCCGCACAGATGAAAGAAATCGTCATTCTTGCCGACGGGGATTTCCCAGAGACCGAGTACCCGAGGTGGCTGCTCGGGGCAGCGGAGGCTGTGGTCTGCTGTGACGGGGCACTCGTGAAGTACCTTGAGTTCAGCGGCGGCAGTGCACCGGCGGCGGTCGTGGGAGACATGGACACGCTGTCGGAGGACATGGCAGGCCGGTTTGCGGAGATTGTCGTGAAGTACGACGAGCAGGACTACGATGACCTCGCAAAGGCCGTAAGATATTCACTGACAGCACATCCGGAGGTGGAGAGGATTCATATTCTCGGAGCGACTGGAGGTCAGGAAGACTTCACCATCGGCAACTACGGACTGCTCATGGAGTTCGGAGCAGCGCATCCCGATGTCGCATTCGATATGATTTCCGATCACACGATGGCCTTTTCTCTTCACGACAGCGACACGTTCGACTGCGGAGCCGGCCGCACCATTTCTGTGTTCTCGCCCGACCCTACGCTGCGGATCGCCTCACGGGGGCTTGAATGGCCGCTCGACAATGTATGTTTCGACAACTGGTGGAAAGGAATACGCAACCGCGCCACGGAAGACAGGGTCGCGCTGAAATTCAACCATTCCGCCCCTGTCCTCATAATCCTCAACTAACACGGTTACATATACATACGGACTTACGCACACTCGACACTTTAGACAAAGACCGACACAACTCCATAAACATTAATAATCACACAATTATGGAAAAAAACGCATATTTTCCCAAAACTCAGGACATCGAGAAGGCTTCGGAGAGGCTAAAGGAGATTCTCACGCCGACACCGCTCCAGTTGAACGCGCATTTTTCAAACAAGTACGGCTGTGACGTCTATCTCAAGAGGGAGGACCTGCAGATGGTGCGCTCCTACAAAATTCGCGGGGCATACAACAAGATTCGCTCGATTCAGCCGGAGGTACTCAAGTACGGCATTGTCTGCGCATCGGCGGGAAACCACGCGCAGGGAGTGGCCTTTTCCTGCAACAAGCTGAAAATCATGGGGTCCATCTATATGCCGGTGACCACTCCACGGCAGAAAATCGAGGCCGTGAGCATGTTCGGAAAAGAGTATGTGGACATTGTGCTGACAGGAGACACTTTCGATGAGGCTAACGATGCGGCGATAAAGTACGCCCAGCGAAGCGGAAAGACCTTCATTCCTCCGTTCGACGACGAGAAGATCATCGAAGGGCAGGGAACAATCGGATATGAGATTACGCAGCAGCTGGACGAGCCTCTGGACTACATCTTCATCCCCATCGGCGGAGGCGGACTGGCTTCCGGAGTGGGCGCATATCTGCATCAGAAGTGGCCGGATTGCAAGATTATCGGAGTTGAGCCGGCCGGAGCTGCAAGCATGAAGGCATCGCTTGAGGCAGGGCATATCGTTGACCTTGAGCACATAAACAAGTTCGTGGACGGCGCGGCGGTGAAGAAGCCGGGCAAGCTGACCTACGAGATCTGCCGTCAGGTGCTGGACGACATCATCCCTGTGCCGGAGGGCGCGGTGTGCTCGACCATCATCGAGATGTATAACAAAAACGCGACTGTCGTTGAGCCCGCCGGAGCACTTTCCGTGGCGGCGCTGAGGTTCTGTCCGGAGAAAATCAAGGGAAAGAAGGTCGCCTGCATCATATCAGGAAGCAACAATGACATCACCCGAATGGAGGAAATACGCGAGCAGAGTCTCGTCTACGAGGGTCTGAAGCATTATTTCATCGTGAACTTCCCGCAGAAGGCGGGAGCGCTACTGACATTCATCCGTGACATCATCGGCCCGTCCGACAACCTTGTCTACATCCAGTATATAAAGAAGACAAACAAGGAGGAGGGGCCGGCGCTCATCGGAATCGAGGTGGCCGCCAAGGAGGACTACGACGCGCTCATCCGCCGAATGGAGGCGCACGGGGTGTCGTATGAGTATATCAATCAGAACAACAAGCTGTTCGAGATGCTGATTTGACACGAATCACGACTCGATATGTATGTAAAACTTATAGGATATGATACGGAATATAGCACTTGTGGCGCATGACGCCAGAAAGGTCGAACTTATCGACTGGGTGAAGTTCAACGCAGGCTCGCTGAAAGACAGCCGGCTTTTCTGTACCGGAACGACCGGAAGGCTGGTGCGCGAGGCATTGGAGAAAGAGCTCGGGAATGAGTGTCCGGAAATCACCTGCCTGCTCTCCGGACCGCTCGGAGGCGATGCACAGATAGGCTCTATGATTGCGGAGGGCAAGGTCGACATGCTAGTGTTCTTCTGCGACAACCTGATAATGCAGGGACATCAGAACGACGTCATGGGACTCGTGAGGCTCGCCTCGCTCTACAACATCCCGTTCGCGACTAACCGCAGCACGGCGGACTTCATCATAGCCTCGCCACTCTTCAAGTCGGAAACCTATCACCCGATCATTCCGGCCTGCATCGAGAACTACAAAAACCGCAAGCTTCAGTAGTCCAAGGTCAAATAACACAAAAATCGGGAAATCCCAAGGCTCAAGCCCAGAAGATTTCCCGATTTTAGTTCGTATTTCAATAGCCCCTTTCTGCTCTCGGCAATCTCAATTCATTTGGATTGCTCTCGCTTATCGAAAAGGTCAAAAAAAACAGTTGAGATGTGAAAATTGCAAAAGTAGTGCGGATGCAAGGCGTTTTTTTTACCTTTATGCTACGCGGCCACCGTAAGAACGGTCCTCAGTATTTACGCGGATTTTCTCACCCTGGTTGATGAAGAGCGGAACCATAATCTTCGCACCGGTCTCAAGCGTGCACTCCTTGAGCGCTGAGGTAGAGGCGGTGTCGCCCTTGACTGCCGGCTCGGTGTAGGTCACCTCAAGCTCGACATAGGTCGGGAGCTCGCAGGTGAGGCAGCGCTCGTCGTTGTCCTCGGCTAGGAACATCATCTCGACGTGCTGTCCTTCCTTCATGAGGTCGGCGTTCTCCACCTGGTCAGTGTCGAGGTGAATCTGCTCGTAGGTCTCCTCATGCATGAAATTGTACCCGTCCTCGTCCTTGTAGAGGAACTGGTATGGACGGCGCTCCACGTTGATGGTGTCAATCTTAACGCCCGCCGTAAAAGTGTTCTCAAGGATACGTCCGTTCTCGAGGTTACGGAGCTTGGCCTTTACGAATGCAGGTCCCTTGCCCGGCTTCACGTGCTGGAACCATACGATAGAACAAGGCTTTCCGTTGTACATCAAATAAAGCCCGTTCTTGAAATCTGCTGTTGTTGCCATATATACTAAATAAGTTAAAAAATATATTCCTTGACGCAAGATAGCACTCGCTGCGTGAAGGCTAAAGGTTCATCGTTCAGAATGACGGTGTCATTGTTCAGAACGACCGCATCCTTCATTTTCGCCGCGCAAAGGTAGCATTTTATTGTCTTTCTGCAAAATGTCCTTGATACGTGCAGCGGTTTCCTCAAGCAACCATTTTGGGGTGGAGGCCGCACCGCAGACCCCGATCTTGTCGTCCTCACGGAACCACTCCCCATTCAACTCATCGATGGAACTGATATTGTAGGTCCGGATGTTCACAGACTTGCAGAACTCGCAGAGAACCTTGCCATTGGAACTTGACTTGCCGCAGACGAAGACAATCACATCATGGCTGCGCGCAAAGGCGGAAAGCTTGGCATGGCGGGTCGCCACCTGACGGCAGATCGTGTTATGCACCTTAAGCCGCAGAAGCAGCCCTCGCACCTTAGCAAGTCTCGCGCACACCTTTTCATATTCCCCGGGACTTTTTGTGGTCTGACTGAAAATCTCGGTCGGTGTGCACTGGCGTATCCGACCATCAGCAATCGCCTCCTCAAGCATCTGCAGATTCTCGACTACAACAGCGGTGCCATCAGTCTGACCCACCAGTCCGAGAACCTCGGCATGACCTACTTTTCCGAAAATAACAATCTGCCCCTTTCCTGCCTTCTTCTGCTGCAAATATGCCGTACGTATACGCTTCTGAAGTTGTAGTACAACAGGACAAGTGCAGTCAACAATCTCAAAACCAAGAGCTTTCGCGCGAACATAGGTCGAAGGAGGCTCCCCATGTGCCCTAATTATAAGATCGGCATTCTCCACCGACTGCATCTCGTCAAGGTCCTCCCTGTCAATCGTCACCAATCCTGCCGCCTCAAGTCCGGAGAGCACAGCTTCGTTATGGACCAGCGCTCCAAGTGAAAAGATTTTCCGGTCCTTCTCGTGTTCGAGCTTCTCCTCGGCAATGTTAACCGCCCTGATTACCCCCGCACAGAAGCCGGAATCCTTGTCGACATCTACTGTAGCAAATTTCCTCATAACAGTCTAAACTCCAAACCTTTCCCGAAGGATATTTTTGATCCAGACCATCTGGTCATCCAACGTCATGGCGGAATTGTCAAGTTCAATGGCGTCTACGGCTTTCGACAGCGGAGAAACGCTCCGGTGAGAGTCGATATAGTCCCGGCTTCTGATATTTTCCAGAACATCGGTCAAATTCACCTTCTCGCCCCTTGCCTCCATTTCCGCGGCACGTCTGCGCGCGCGCACAAGAGGATCCGCCGTCATAAAGATCTTCAGTTCCGCGTTGGGGAATACAGTCGTCCCTATGTCCCTTCCGTCCATAACCACACGGCCGCTCTTTCCGAATTTCCTCAAACGTCCGTTTACATAATCGCGGACCTCCGGCACAGCAGAAATTGGACTTACCTTTCGGGAAACGCCGAGACTGCGGATTTCCTTCTCGACACAACGGTTTCCGATGTATGTCGCCACGCCATCAGCCGTATTTTCAAAATGTACATCCAAAGTATTCAGAGCCTTAACGAGCGCAGGCAAGTCAATCTTGCCGTTGTCATCGATGAGCCCATGTTCAATTGCATACAGCGTCACGGCACGATAGAGCGCCCCCGAATCAAGGTAGAGGAACGAAAACTCCGACGCAATCAGTTTTGCGAAGGAACTCTTTCCTGTGGAGGAATATCCGTCAATGGCTATGGTAATGTTAGGTATATCGTATTTTTTCATATCGAACCGCTATCCCATCCCCACCGGCTTTTTCGATCCGAAGGGAATATTTCCGTTGCAATCGGCAAAATTACGCATCTGATTGATTTATTCAAAACAAAATTTACGATATTTGTATTCGATAGTGGAATACGGCATTGTTTTTTCAATGACGGGGCGGCCTTTTGCGGCTGTGGGGTATCTTAAAAATTATAGGAAATGAGAATATTGGTTATCGATGATGAACGTTCCATCCGGAATCTGATGCAGGAAATACTTGAAGACGAAGGGCATTCGGTCGACGTTGCCGATGATGGGGCGAAGGGCATGGAAATGGCCGACAAGGAGAAGTATGACGTGATTTTCTGCGACATAAAGATGCCGTCTCTCTCCGGCGAGGAGGTGCTTGACACGCTGAGAGAAAAGGGAATAGAGACGCCGGTGGTGATGATTTCGGGACACGGGGACATCGACACTGCGGTCAGCTGCATAAAGAAGGGGGCGTTCGATTTCCTCTCCAAGCCTCTGGACCTCAACCGGATTCTGATTACCATCAAGAACGCCACAGAGCGCAGCAACCTCATCCAGGAGACCAAAGTTCTCAAGAAGAAGGTATATGGTCAGGAAATGATCGGCGAGTCGGAGGCCATAATGAAGGTCAAGCAGATGATAGATAAGGTGGCTCCGACCGATGCAAGGGTGCTCATCCAGGGAGGCAACGGAACTGGAAAGGAACTCGTCGCGAGGTCGCTGCACCAGAAGAGCCTGCGCTCGCAGATGCCGTACATCGAGGTGAACTGCGCGGCAATTCCTTCGGAACTAATTGAGAGCGAGCTTTTCGGGCACGAGAAAGGTTCGTTTACTTCTGCGATAAAACAACACAAGGGAAAGTTCGAACAGGCAGACGGCGGCACGCTCTTTCTTGACGAAATCGGAGACATGTCGCTTCCTGCCCAGGCAAAGGTACTCCGCGTGCTTCAGGAGAAAAAGCTTTCGAGAGTGGGCTCTGACAAGGACATTACCGTGGATGTGCGTGTGATTGCGGCAACCAACAAGAACCTTCGCGAAGAGATTGCCAAAGGAAATTTCCGTGAGGACCTCTACCACCGCTTGAGCGTAATTGTAATCAACGTCCCTTCCCTCGATGACCGAAAGAGCGACATTCCGTTGCTCGTGGACTACTTCATAAATCAGATTAGCGCTGAAAGCGGAAAGAGCACGCGACCAATCGAGCCGGAGGCCATGCAATTGCTCATGGACCGCAGTTGGACCGGCAACATCCGCGAACTTCGCAACGTGGTGGAGCGACTGCTGATCCTCTCGGGCCCGACAATCACAGCGGACGATGTGCGTGCCTACGCAATGCTTTAAGGAAGGGGGCAAAGAAAGTTTTTAGGGAATATGGCAAGCACTATCGAGAAGGCAATATACAACAGGACGGAACTTCTTGTAGGAGACGACATCATGGACGTCCTGGCGGGAATTCGGGTGATAATCTTCGGTGTCGGAGGCGTGGGAAGTTGGTGCGCCGAAGGACTGGTGAGGAGCGGAATCACGCATCTGACCATCGTGGATTCGGACCGTATATGCATCACCAATGTGAACCGTCAGTTGATGGCAACAACTCGGACCGTGGGACATGTTAAGGTGGAAGCCCTGAAAGACAGGTTGCTGGAGATAAACCCTAAGGCAGAAATTACAGCCATTCAGCAGATTTACAGCACAGAGACTGCCGGACAATTCGACCTTGACGAATACGACTATGTGGTGGACGCTGTGGACTCCCTCAAGGACAAGGTCCAGCTCATCCTCAACGCCACTGCCAGCCGCGCGAAATTCTACTGTTCCCTCGGTGCTGCCCTGAAGGTGGATCCGCAGAAAATTCAGGTTGCTGAGTTCTGGAAAGTTCGAGGATGCCCTCTCGGTGCAGCTCTGCGCAAGAAAATGAAGCGTGCAGGCACCTATCCTTCCAAAAAGTTTCTTTGCGTCTTCGATGATGAGGTACTGACAAACAGGGGGCATTGCAGAAGTTGCGGCACCGAGAAATGTCTCTGCCCGAAATCCGCCGATGGCCCGGGAGATCCGGCACTGCTCAACCACGAATGGTGTTCCTCAAAGGCGCAGATAAACGGCACTACAGCCCATGTCACCGCCATCTTCGGGATGACCCTATGCGGACTCATCATAAATGACATCTACACGTCCGTACTCTCAAACAAGTAGAAGCCAAAGGAATCACCCCATCTTGGGCAATTTCACGGTGAAGCACGCACCACCGAGGGCGAAAGAGCGGCTGTAGGTGATGGTCCCGTTGCAGGATTCGACTATGCTGCGACAAATTGAGAGACCCAAGCCGGTGCCGCTGCTCTTGGTCGTGAAGTTCGGGACGAACAGTTTGTCCAAGTTCTCTTCCTTGACACCGGTGCCGTTGTCATCGACCGCTATGTCATAGAAACCGTCTTCGGTACTGTTCCTCAGGCTTATCAGAATCCTTCCGCGCTCCGGTTCCTCTCCGGCCGCAACTTGTGCTTCCTGCCTCATTCCTATTGCCTGTATCGCATTGGTAATAAGATTTATAAACACTCTAACAAGCTGCGCCTGCGGTGCCATTACTCGCGCATCCTCCAGCCCCATATAGGTAATGCTTACATTGTCCCTATTGTCGAACATGAAAGCCTGTTCCGAGAGCATCTTGTCGAGGTTAACCTCAGTCGCCTGCTCCCCGTAGAGTTTCGCTATCGCGGAGAAGCCACTCGCCGTGTCGGCAAGCACATCGATGTGTTCCAGAATCACCTTTGCCGTCTCGTCGAACTTCGCGTCCCAATCCGGACTTCCGTTCGCCCGCAGCCGCTGAAGTTTCTGGATCTTCAGTCTGATTGGCGTCAGCGAATTCTTGATTTCATGAGCTACCTGACGAGCCATCTCACTCCAGGCGCTGTCCCTCTCAGCCTTTGCCAGCTGCCTGCTGCTTTCCGCCATTGCACGCACCATCTTGTTGTATGCCTCAACCAGACCGGACACCTCGTCCTTGCCCTTATATTCGATCTCCTCAAGGTTGTGGATATCCATGCTGTCCATACGCTGGCTTAGACGCACTATGTGCCGGAACAGATTGTTGGTCACCACGGAACTAAGCCAAATGGACAGAAGCACCAACATGAAAAACAAGCAGATGATAAGGCTGGCATGCATCACGGCCTCACGGCCGAAGCCATAATCATCATCGGTGTAGGGACAGCCTGCGATCGCAAGCATGTCTCCGTAAGCGTTGAAGATAGGCGCGTAGAGTGCGTAGTAGCCCTGTCTTGCCAACTCTTCCTTGTGGATAAAATATCGTTGGCTCAATTTTGTGATATTATAGTAGGCGTCCTGGTTAAGTCGGCCTCCCACTGCCATTTTTTCAAACAGTTCCGGAGCCGTGCTTAAGAAAGCCGTTCCAGAGAGAGTGTACAGCGTAATATCCGATCTCGTCACCTGGCCCACCTCCGAAAGACTATTGTAGAATTGCGGCGTCCGAAGTTCTGAAGCCGAACCGATGTGCTGGCAACGCTTTTCCAGAAGTGCCTGGATGGTGTTGATTTTATTTGACATGAGCCGGAGCATATTCCTTTCGTTCCTATCGTATACGAACATCACGCTGACGACGGATATTACCGTAAGAGTCAGTACTAATGCAGTAATAATCAAAAGATTGATTTTGGCACGCAGATGATTTCGTCTCGATATCTTAGGTCTTCTGTCTCTCCGTATGACATATATTATCAGGAAGGACACGAGAAAGATGAACGAGAATGTCGTGAAATATGAGGTCACCTTGCGGGTGGGGCGAGAAATAACAGTGAGCTCGTGCCGGCCTATGCGTGAACAATAATGGTTGTATCCCTTATATCGGAAGAAATCGTGCCCGTCCGTTCCGAAACGAAGTCGCGTTATATGGTCTGTCACCATAGGATACGGATAGTCGCCTCGGAATGACTTGAGACGGCCATCGTGATATTTGGCGTATGAATAATAGGATGGTATGCCGGTCTCTCCAAGTCCCGCAGTTCTTGGAAGAATGCTGCGGTAGCCGTAGAGGTCCGTCTCACGATTGTTCAGAATCCGGACAATAAGTCTGAATAGTCCCTGTTCATGAGGATAGACAAACACTCCGACATATCCGTCAAATCCGTCCGAGTTGTCGCAGTAGAAGAAATGCGAGTTTTCGTAAATTCTGGTTCCGGTAGAAATTACCTCGTCGAATGCGAGCCTTCCGTCCATGTCTGTGTCAGTGATGACTCTGACATCGACCTCGTGCGACTGGGACACCCGACCGAGGAAAGTCTCCGTCACCCTATTGCGTATCGGACGTCCGCTGTTAGGCATTGCAATCAGGGAAGAAATAACCGGATCATTGTCAATCCCAGCCTCAACGTTGAGCAACTGGATTTCGAGTCCCAAGTCACGGTCAATCGCAAGCCGGTCCGACCATGCCCATATTTTTCTCTCCTCCTTCCTGAATCCGTAAATTATCGATGTCGTGGTGAAATAGGCCGCACAGATGAACGCAAAAGCTAGGACCCACCAGATAGAGCGAGTGTTGAAACTCTTGCCGGTGAGTTCCGTGAAAACAATCTTTAGGCTGAAAATCTGGAAGAGAGCCATTGTCATCAGCAGGATGAACGACAGGAAGGTCAGCAGCGAAAACCAAAAATTGTTGTTCCATCGGAAGAACTCCATTGACAGGCTGGAGTTGAATATGAGGCTCTTGTTGGCTACGTGGATGTAGGCAAAAGAGGCTGCCATAAGGAGGAGCACCGCGATTCCGTAGATTATGGCCGATGTCCGCGGAGAGCGGCTTGCGCGAATCCTGCGCACCGCCTTCTGCCGCATCAGGAACATGGTCAGAAGCAGGAGGGTGATGACCGTGTTGACGCACAGAAGCGCACCGAGCGATGAGAGTATAGGACCAGCGGCATAGACCAGCGGAGAGAAGAGCGAGTAGTCTATGGCCTCGTTTTGTGATGCCATCAGGTCTCGGGTAACCTTGAACACCGGAGTCCCGTCTAGAAACACCGGGGAACCACTATCCTCGGACAGTGGAACAATGTTGTAGTTGCCTCCGACAAGCCTAAGCCGCGGATTTATCCCGTTTCTTCCGCGCAGATGTTTCTCCACAAGGGCGTTCTTGATCTCGACTCCGGCAATGATGGTGGTTTCTTCGTTTGGACTCACGGCCTTCAGCAGATACCATTTCGGTCCCATATTCACGTAAGTCAACTTAGGGCCGGCATTCGCAAGAGGAGAATAGAGCCGGTTGGGAGGATTCGTGACACGGGCAAATATCAGTTTCGAGGATATGTCATCATTGGCTTCCGTAAACTGATTGCACCACGACTGCAGGGAATCGTTCACATAACGGTAGACGACTATGTCCCGCGGCATGTCCCCGATATGCAGGAAGACATCGTCAGGGGTGTCGATTGCCATGGATATGTATTTATCCATTAGCCTCACCCTGCGTTCAACGTTTCCTCCCACCCTCAGAGCAGCTGCGTCCGTGCTGTAGGGAACAGACTCTATGACAAGGAAAAGCCCCAACACTATCAGCAGCCCGAGCGTGAACACGAGTCTGAATGTCCCGTCACTGAGATGTATCTTCTTCATATTGTTTTGTGCCGCGCATCTTTCTAAACTCCCGCGCAAACTGGGACAAAGTTAACATTTTCTTTGCAATGGCTCAATATTTGCGTAAAGGACGACCCGGTTTTTAATTGTAACTTATGGGATTAGGGACACGGACACTGAGTATGGGGCTGCTTTCTGCAGTCATGATGTTCTGTTGCGCCAATGTTTCTGCGCAGAACGTTGTCCCGGCATCAATGGGCAGCGCTGAGGGGTTCGATGTCTTTGTACCCATTTCAAAGTATCTCGGCAACGGGGATGCAGAGAAGTTGTCCGCGTGGTTCTCCAACAGCGTGGAAATCACAATTCTCGGTGAATCGAACACCTGCTCCCGCTCACAGGCACGCCAGATACTCAAGTCTTTCTATACAGCCTACACCCCAAGGTCATTCGAAATCACCCACAAGGCCTCGCAGGGGAACATGAAATACGCCATCGGAGACTTGAAGGCAGGAGGCGAGACATTCGTGGTCACGTTCTTTCTCTGTATGAAAGACAATTGCTATGACATCCACCAACTGAAAATCGAACGGCTTTAAATGTCTTTGGGATCGTATCCTACGCTCCAGAAAAAGCCTTCCGGAATGGATAATCTGACAAAATAAATGGTGAAAGACAACACTGCCCTTGTGGTCACGGCTCCCGGAGATACCGACCGCGTTCTTCTTCACACCTGCTGTGCTCCATGCTCTTCGGCTATCATCGAATGCCTCCTTCGCAGCAGAATCCGCCCTACTATATACTACTGCAATCCTAACATATTTCCAGAAGAGGAGTACTTCATCCGCAAGAATGAGTGCACACGGTATGCACAGTCGCTCGGACTTGAGATCGTTGATGCGGATTACGACCATGATGCCTGGCTTCGCGGGATACGCTCTCTTGCGACCGGCTTTGGCGTGACAGACATCGAACACCAGCCAGAACGCGGAGGACGCTGCCTGCAATGCTTCAGGTATAGGCTGCTCGACTCGGCCCGTTATGCCGCTGAACATGGATTCCGCGTCCTCACGACCACTCTCGCCTCGTCCCGATGGAAGTCTCTTGACCAGATCAACGAGGCCGGGCGCTGGGCCGTGGCACAGGTCAACGGGCAGATAGGCGCTGGGTCTATTGAAGATTCCATATACACAGTACGTCCGGATGCCGGTCGTCAAGAACCCGCCACTTCACTAGTCTGGTGGGAACAGAATTGGCGTAAGGGAGGTCTTCAGGAACGTCGTTCCCAGCTCATCCGCGAATACAATTTCTATAACCAATTGTGGTGCGGCTGCGAATTCAGCCACCGATGACATTATGGTCGGGCCACAGCCCGAAAATCCTCCATGTCCCATGCCCTGAAGTAATCGGGGGGGGGTATTCCTTTGATGCCCGGCCACAAGCGGGACAAGATTGTCGTCCGGCCAGCCACGGAGCGTTATTCGTGATGGTAGGGCTCTCCCCTGATGATGGTGAAGGCGCGATAAAGTTGCTCGGTGAAGATTGCACGGACCATCTGATGGGAAAAGGTCATCCGCGAAAGGGAAATCATGGAATTGCTGCGGTCATAGACATCCTTGCTGAAACCATAGGCACCGCCGATGACAAACATGATGTCGCGGGCAGAGCCTCCGGAAATCTTGTTTTCAATCACTGACGCCCATCCCATTGACGTATATTCCTTTCCGTGTTCATCAAGAAGAATGACATCATCCGTTGGACGTATATTCTTGAGTATCAATTCCCCCTCTTTGGCCTTAATCTGTTCTCTGCTCAGAGCGGATGCTTTCTTCAGTTCCGGGATCTCGACCATGGAGAAGTTTATGTAGTGCTTAAGGCGGTCAATGTATATGCCCACGCCTTCCCTCACCCAGTCCTTGTCGGTTTTTCCGACTGTAAGCAACGTGATCTTCATTTCGCGAAACCGTCCACACGTACATCTATTCGACACGCAGTTCCACCTCTGCTCTGATAAAGGCATCGGAACGCTTGAGGATGAAGTTAGAACCGAGATATTTGGTGCGGACCTCGTCATCTGAGGCGAGCGCCTCCGGGGTGCCGGCCTGAAGGATGGTGCCTTCGTAGAGAAGGTAAGCGCGGTCGATGATGGCGAGGGTCTCTCCGACGTTGTGGTCGGTAATGATGACCCCGATGTTCTTGTATTTGAGCTTAGCGATGATGTACTGGATGTCCTCGACTGCAATCGGGTCGACTCCGGCGAATGGTTCGTCAAGCAGGATGAACTTCGGGTCTATGGCAAGGGCGCGGGCTATCTCACAGCGACGCCGCTCGCCTCCGGAGAGCTGGTTTCCGTAACTCTTGCGGACCTTGTGCAGATTAAACTCGTCAAGAAGTTGCTCAAGACGATCCTTGCGTTCGGCCTTGGTGAAATGCGGGGACATTTCCATCACGGACATTATGTTGTCCTCCACCGACATCTTCCTGAATACGGAGGCCTCCTGCGCAAGGTAACCCACGCCTTTCTGTGCCCTCTTGTACATAGGAAGCCCTGTGATTTCCTCATCGTCAAGGAATATGCGGCCCTCGTTCGGAACTACGAGCCCCGTAATCATATAGAAACTCGTGGTTTTTCCGGCACCGTTAGGCCCGAGAAAGCCTACGATTTCCCCCTGTTCCACCTCCATGGACACGCCTTTGACGACCGTCCTTACACCATATTTCTTGACAAGATTCTCGCAACGCAGTTTCATATCAAATTCTGTGTGTTAGTTCATTTTTTCCGCATGGTAGTTCCCGTCCGCCTCTATTTTATGTCGAGCGAAAAGTCCTTGACGAGGTTCTTCACCTCCTCGTTGTTCTCCATCAGCACCTTTGCCTTGTCGCTCGGCATGTAGACGATCTTCTCGCCATCTGCAACCGGAGCCACCGTCACTGAGAGCATCAGCGCGTCCGAACCGGCTATCCGCCTGAAGTTGCCCTCAAGTTCGTGGAGCAGCTTCGACTCGACCCATTCCTTCTGTGCATCGTTGACAACCTGGAAGCGCACGACTTTCTTGCCATCGACGGTCTCGAACTCAAGCTTGGAGTTGGACAGCATGGTGTAGAGACGAGGCTTGCCGCTGTAGAGCGAGGCAAGTTCCGGCCAGCGGGCCTTGAGGGTGTCATCGGACGGAAGTTCAGCCTGCACGATTTCAACCTTGGCGTTCTCGGCCTTCTCGGCGTTCTCCACAAGCGCCTTCATTGACATCCCTCCGCCTGTCCTCCCAGCGCGCCGTGCGCGAGGTGCCGGCGCCGCAGGTTCTGCAGCCTGTGCATTCGCCGCAGTTTCCGGCGTATTTGCCGTTGTGGGGATAGTCTCCCGGGCGGGTTCAGCAGCCGGCGCCTGTTCCGGACGAGAGAGTGCCTTTGGCGGTTCCTGTACGGTCGGAGAAACAGACACCGGCTGTGCCGGAGCGGCTTGCGTCTGCGCCGTTTGTGGCACAGCATTTATGGATTTCTGCGATGGAGCAGGAGCAACTTGTGACGGAGCCGCGTCTCCCGAGGGTCTGTTGAGTATAAAACAGAGCCTCATCAGCGCGAACTCTATATGCAGACGAGGGTTCGTCGCGGCCTTGTAGCTTGCCTCGCAGCCGGTCGTGATGCCGAGCGCCTCATATAGAAACGCCAGCGAGCACTTTGCCGCCTGTTCAGAATAACGGGCCTTGAGCGAGGTCGGAAGTTCCAGAAGAGACTCTATCCCGCCCGACTTCGACACAATCAGGTCACGCAGATGCGAGCTCAGCGCCCCCACGAAATGCAGCG
>ERZ808252.1359-NODE-1359-length-18073-cov-4.803363_pt1 | contig 18073 bp, 15 predicted proteins | sample MGYA00521242_ERZ808252 | MGnify/ENA primary metagenome ERZ808252 (study PRJEB31516, sample SAMN03275581) | gut metagenome | biome: mammalia-associated habitat; material: feces | host: Papio cynocephalus | place: Kenya | collected 2012-08-07 ...
CTTGACTCCGGTTTTCTGCCCGGTCTCTCGAGCGCTTTCTTAGAATACCACACCCATCCCCCTTTGTCAACTCTTTTTTTTCATCTTTTTTCATCTTTTTGAAAAGGCTGGCTTTTTTCAACAAAAAGCCCGAGAGTTTTTGCTTTCTTCCATTTATTATATATGTATTTGCCTCAATATCCCCGGATCTCCAGAGAATCATCATCGCCCTTGGCCTTGGTGATCCGGCGGATCTCCACATAATATTTCACATCCGGGCTCACCTCCACGGCCACCCGCTCGCCCTCATGATGGCCCAGCAGCGCCCGGCCCACAGGCGAATCCTTGCTGACGATGCCGTGCATGGCATCCTGCCGCAGCGCCGTGGAGACCCGCAGCCTCTTTTCCTGCTTCAGGTTTTCCAGATAGACCAAAACCTCGTCAAACAGCCCCACGCCCTCGCTCTGCGCAAAAGGGATCACCTTTGCCGTCTCGATCATTCTGCGCAAATAGCGAATGCGGCTGTCGTTGCGGTTTTTCTCCCGCTTGGCCGCCTTGTATTCAAAATTTTCGCTGAGATCGCCCCATTCCCGCGCCGTCTGCACATCCTCGATGAGCTTTGGGCGCAGCTGCGTCAGGCGATAATCGATCTCCTCCTGCATCTTTTTGATGTCCACTTCCGTCAATTCATCATACATACCGATCCCTCACCTTCCATAAGTGCTCAGCAGCAGCCGATGATCCTGCATCAGCTGCACCGCCGTTCCCGCGCCTGCGGTGACGCAGATATAGTGCTTGCCGGAAGCACCCGTTCCATAGCTCACCAGACAGTTTTTGCTCTGACGGATATAGCCGTTTTTGCAGGCGGTGACGGTAAAGCCCTCCGGCTGCTTTTCCTGAAACCAATCCAGATACTTGTTCCGCAGGACGATGCCCTCCGGCTGGCTCTCCGTGGCTGTGGTGGTATGATCCACCGTGGAAAGCACCTCCCTGCAAAGCTCCTGCTCCATGGCCGCCGCCATAATGGCCGCCATATCCCGGACGGTGCAGGTGTTGTCTGCGTCAAACAGGCCGCTGGTATTTGCAAAATGAGTCTTTTCCGAAAGGCCCAGCTGCAGCGCCTTCTTGTTCATCCGCTCCACAAAGGCCCGCTCCGAGCCGCAAAGGCTCTTGGCCACGGCCCCGGTAGCATCGCCCGCCGACCGCAGCGCCGCAGCGTAGCAATATTCCCGCAGAGTCAGGCTTTCTCCCGCCGCCACGCCGGTAAGGGTCGCCCCCTCCCGATAGAGCGGATCCAGGATCTCCTGGGTCATGGTAAAGGACGCTTCCAGATCCTCCGCAAGCTCCGCCGCCGTCAAAAGCGTCATCACCTTGGTCATAGACGCAGGATAGATCGTCTCGTCCGGGGCCTTGGCCGCAGTCAAAACGCCATCCTCCACGCAGAACACCGCGCAGCTCTGGCTGTTGACCTCCTCGCCCACCAGCGCCATCTCCGGTCCGTCGGCCGGCGGCGACCGCTTCGGCTCCTCCGGAAGGGCCGGCAGCATCTGCGGAACGGAAAGCGCGGAAAAATCCGGCAGCGCCAGCAGCTCCGCCTCCATCACCGGCTCCGGTGCTTTGCCCGCCCGGATCAGCGCGGAGACGCCCAATCCGACGCCGCCCACCAGCGTCAGCGCCGCCAGCGCCAAAACGCTCTGCCGCAGCAGCGCCTTTCTTCTTCTTTTCCTTTGTCTGAAGGTGCGATACGGCATGGATTTCACGGCTCCTTTTCGTTTCCTGCGTTTCCCGCAAACAGTAGTATACTGCACCTTTGCCGAAAAAACACGCACTTTTTCGCAAATTCAGAAACCACAGGTAAAATTTTATTTTTTCATCGCCCTCTGCGGGATTTTATGCTATACTGTCTTCAGAAAAAGTGCGGCGTCGGCGCTGCCGGCGCTTTGGAGAGGGGATCTTTTTATGAAAGCAGAGGAGCTTTGCTTCTGCGGTAGCGGACTGCCTTACGGGCAGTGCCACCAGAAGACGATGGAGCGGCTTGCCGCTCTCCACGCCAAGGGCGTCAGCGTCCCCCGGCGGGATATGCTGAAAAACGCAAAGCAGATCGAGGGCATCCGCCGGGCCTGCGCCGTCAATTCTCAGGTGCTGGATGAGGTGGCCCGGCGCCTTCAGGTGGGCATGACCACTCAGGACATCGATGACATCGTGGACAGCACCACCCGCCGGCTGGGCGGCATCCCTGCGCCGCTGAATTACGAGGGCTTTCTGAAAAGCGTCTGCACCTCGGTGAACGACCAGATCTGCCACGGCATTCCCAGCGACAAGGTGGTCCTTCGGGCGGGAGACATCGTCAATGTGGACTGCACCACCATCGTGGACGGCTATTACGGCGATGCCTCCCGGATGTTTACCTTCAGCCCTCTGTCGCCCGTGGCGGAAAAGCTGGTGCGGGTGACGCAGGAGGCGGTGGAACTGGCCGTTTCCCATCTGGAGCCCTGGTGCCATCTGGGCGACATCGGCTACTATATTTATAATTACGCCCGGCAAAATGGCTTTTCCGTGGTACGGGAGATCGGCGGCCACGGCTGCGGTCTGGCCATGCACGAGGATCCCTATGTGTGCCATATCGGCGCGCTGCACAAGGGCATGGTGCTGGCGCCGGGGATGTGCTTCACCATCGAGCCCATGCTTTGCCAGGGTTCGCCCCGGTTCCGGGTGGACAAAACAGACGGCTGGCAGGTCTATACCGCCGACGGCGGACTTTCCGCCCAGGTGGAGCATATGGTGCTCATCACCGAGACCGGCGTTGAGGTGCTCTCCAAATAAAAAATTAGAAACCGATCCTGTTCTTACAGATCCTTGGGAGGTATATGAATATGAAAAAGAACGTTCGTTGGGACAATCTTACCGCACCCCAGCTTGCAGGGCTGGCGGAGAAAAACGCCGTTGTTCTGCTGCCCACCGGCTCCACCGAGCAGCACGGTCCCCATCTGCCCGTGGGCTGCGATGCCATCCTTGCCACCTGGTTTGCCGAGCGGGCCGCCGCCGGTCTGCTGGAAAAGGGCGTTCCCGCCGTGGTCGCCCCCACCTTTGCCATCGCAAACTCCATGCACCATATGCATTTCCCCGGCAGCCTGAGCCTGCATCCCCGGACCTATATGCAGACGCTGGAGGAGCAATGCGCCGCCATTGCGTCCCACGGCTTCCGCCGCATCGCCATCATCAACGGCCACGGCGGCAACACCGCCCCCACCAAGGCCGCGCTGGTGGACATCAACATCCGGCTGGGCTTCCCGGTCTATTTTATGGATTATATCGTAGTGGACGAAGCGCCCTTCCTGGAGAGCCAGAAGGGCATGAACCACGCCTGCGAGAGCGAGACCTCTTTGATGCTGGCCTATGACGAGACGCTGGTGGATCCCATCTACCGGGAGACCCGCGGCAATCCCAACGACTGCACGGTCTATGAGGATCAGGGCCTGATCTCCACCTTCCACCGGATGGAGGCCCACACGGAAAACGGCGTCATGGGCAACAGCTATCTGGCCACCCGGGAAAAAGGCCTGGCGCTGGCGGAGGCCACCACCCGCAAGCTGGTGGAAATTCTCTCCGACGAGCGCATCTGGGGCCTGCCGGTGTGAGAATTTTTCGGTTTTTCCTTGCGCCGCCGCCCGTCCGGTGGTAAAATAAAGGGTACGATTTTTGCGAAACGAAACTGAGGTGGATCCCTTGCAGACGACCATCCGCGGTCTCCGCACCCATTACATCCTCCAGCCCGGCCAGAAGGAGACCGTTTTGTTCCTCCACGGCTGGGGCGCGGAGATCGGGCTGTATCAGCCCATTTTTGACCTGCTGCAGTCGCTGGGCTACGGCGTGGCTGCCTTTGATATGCCCGGCGTGGGCGGGACGGAGGAGCCGCAGGTCCCGCTGACCCTTTCCGATTATGTGGGCTTTACGCTGGACCTCTGCCGGGAGCTCGGGCTGGAGCGATGCATTCTCATGTGTCATTCCAACGGAGGCCGCATCGCGCTGCGCCTGCTTTCCGACCCGGCCTGCCCCCTTTACTGCGAAAAGGCCGTTCTGATCGACGCCGCAGGCATTCCGCTGCCCAAATCCGCCGCCCAAAGGCTGAAAAACCGCGGCTATCATCTGTTGAAAGCACTGGGCACCGGCAAGCTCACCGGGCCGCTGTTCGGCGAGCTTTATGAGGAAGCCCGGGACCGGCGCGCCTCCGCCGACTATAAGGCGGCCACGCCGGTGATGCGGCAGACCATGAACAATCTTCTCCCGGTGGATCTGCGCGAATGCCTGCCCCGGATCCGGGCGCAGGTGCTGCTGATCTATGGGGAAAACGACACCGCCACCCCGCCGGAGTGCGGCAGGATCCTGGAGCAGGGCATTCCCGGGGCCGGTCTGGCCCTGATCCGGGGGGCGGGGCATTTTTCCTACGCCGACAACTGGCCCCAATTTTCCGCCGTGCTCAAGGCGTTTCTCTGACTCCACTCCGAAGGAGGGCTTTTCCATGACCTGGATCTGTCTGGCCGCGCTGGCGGCGGCGCTGTTTTGCTGCGGCTTTTTCGCCTTTCGGCAGGCGCTGCATCTGTTTCAGCTGAGTTCCTATCAGGACGGCTCCTATCTCAAGGCCGTCAAGGCGCATAAAAAGGACTTTCGAACTATCCGGCGCACCCTTCCCTGCATCGTTATGCTGCTGGGCGCGTTGAGCTTTTCCTCCATGCCATGGATGACGCTGGCGGGAATGCTGCTCTATCTGCTGCTGAACCGGCCGAAAAAGGCCAAAAAGCCGCTGGTCTATACCGCCCGGGTGAAGCGTCTGCTGTGCTGCGCGGGTATTCTGGCGGTTTTGTGGCTGCTGCTGCTGAATTATACCTCCACCTGTCTGCTCTATGCCGCTCTGGTGCGGCAAAGCGCCGCGCTGGCCCGCTGGAGCCTTTTGCTGCCGGTGCTGGCCGTGGTCCTGACCATTCTCTGGGAGCATCGGCTGGTGCTGCTGTGCAATGACCTGATGTCTCCCATCGAGCACGCCATCTCCCGGCATTATTATAAGGACGCCCAGCGCATTCTGGAAAGCATGCCGGCTCTTACCGTCATCGGCATCACGGGCAGCTACGGCAAGACCAGCACCAAATATTTCCTGGAGCGGCTGCTCTCCCTGCGCTATAATGTCTATATGACCCCCGGCAATTACAACACCACACTTGGCGTGGTCCGGGCCGTTCGGGAGGGCCTCCGCCCCACCCACCAGATCTTTCTCTGCGAGATGGGCGCCCGCCATGTGGGCGATATCGCGGAGATCTGCCAGCTGGTCCATCCGTCCATGGGCATCATCACCTCCGTGGGTCCCCAGCATCTGGACACCTTCGGGACCCTGACCAATGTTCTGAACACCAAGCTGGAGCTGGCCGCCGCCGTCAAGGGCAAAGGCCCTGTGTTTCTGAACTTCGACAGCGTCCCGTTGGCGACCCATGCGCCCCAGCAGCAGGTGATCTCCTACGGGCAGGAGGGCGTCCATTATCACCTCTCCGACCTGCGCATCGATGAAAACGGCTCCTGCTTCACCGTCACCGCCCCCGACGGGCAGCGCCAGAGCTTTTCCACCCGTCTTCTGGGGCAGGCCAACGTGCAGAATATCTGCGGCGCCATCGCCGTGGCCAACACGCTGGACATTCCGCTGGCGCAGCTGGCTCCTGCCGTGCGGCAGCTGGAGGGCGCGCCCCATCGGCTGCAGCTGCTGCGTCAGCCGGGGCTGACCATCATCGACGACGCCTACAATTCCAACCCCGCCGGAGCGAAAAACGCGCTGGAGACGCTGGCGCTGTGCCGCGGGACCCGCATCGCCGTGACGCCGGGTCTGGTGGAGCTGGGCGGGCAGGAGCAGGAATATAATGAGACGCTGGGCCGTCAGGCCGCCGCCTGCTGCCATTGGCTCATCACCGTGGGCGATCAGCCCCGCACCGAGGCCATCCGCCAGGGCGCCCGGGAGGGCGGTCTGCACCGGGATCGGATCCTGGAGGCAAAGACCGTCCAGCAGGCCATGGAGCTGGCCCGGGGGCTTCCCGCAGAGGAGGGCAGGTTCGTCCTGCTGCTCAACGATCTCACAGACAATTACTGATCACATCAAAAGAAAAGAGGCAAGCTTATGGCAAAGTCCAAACGCTCCGGTAAAAAGGGCCCCACGCCCCGTGCCGCCCGTCCGAACCCCCGCTCCACGCCCATGCGCGATCAGATCCGCGCCAAGGCCGATGCCATCTCCGCCGCCGTGGCCCGGGTAGACCAGAAGATCAACCGGGTCCTACTGGTGCCGCTGCTGGTGCTGGCCGTGTTGTGGATCGCAAAGCCGGCCGTCTTCGGTCTGGCCTGCCGCTACGCCATCATCATGCTGCTGGGCTTTTCCATGACCCTCAACGGCCTGGCCGGCTACCGCAAATCCCGCTGGGCGGGCTTTTTCCTGATGGCCTTCGGCACCATTCTGTTCCTCGGCAATCTGTTCATGCTGGCGTCACAGCTTGCGGCGTGAGCAGCCGGCTCCGGGAGGTTTGATTTTATGATCGCAAGGATTCGCGCAGGCGTTTTCTTCGGCGGCCCCAGCGTCGAGCATGAGGTCTCCGTCATCACGGCCATGCAGGCCATCGGGGCGCTGGACCCGCAAAAATACCAGGTGGTCCCCGTCTATGTGTCCAAAAACGGGGATTTTTATACCGGGGAGCATCTTTCCCGGCTGGAAAGCTTTCGGGATATCCCCGCCGCCCTCGCCAAGGCCACGCCCGTTCTTCTGGTCCGGCAAGGCAAGGACGCGGTGCTGATCCCCGCCCGGCCCAGGCGCTTCGGCAAAGCTCCCGTGCAGGTGCTGGATGTGGCGCTGCCCATCTTCCACGGCACCGGCGGCGAGGACGGCGTCATGCAGGCGCAGTTTGAGCGGCTTGGCCTGCCCTACGCCGGGCCGGATGTGACCGCCAGCGCCATCGGCATGGACAAATGGGCCTCCAAGGCCCTGTTCCGCATGAGCGGGCTGCCCTGTCTGCCCGGGGCGCGGCTGCACAAAAGCGCCTACTACGCCGACCCCCAGCAGGCCATCTCCCGGCTGGAGCGGGAGATCGGCTATCCCATGGTCGTCAAGCCCTACAATCAGGGCAGCAGCGTTGGCATCCACAAATGCCGAGATGCCGCCTCCCTGCAGGAGGGTCTGGAGGACGCCTTTCTTTACAGCGCCTTTATTCTGGCAGAGCCTGCGGTGCAGCATCTGCGTGAGATCAACTGCGCCGTTTTGGGCGATGATGAGAGCGCCCGGGCCAGCGTCTGCGAGGAGCCGCTGAACGCCACAGATATCCTCACCTATGCCGACAAATACCAGTCCGGCGGCAAGGGCAAGCTGGGCGGCAAGACCGGCGGCAGCAAGGGGATGCAGTCCCTTTCCCGTCAGGTGCCCGCGCCGATCTCTCCGGAGCTGACGGCGCGGATCCGGCAGCTGGCCATAGACGCCTTTCACGCCGTGGGCGCCGCAGGCTGCGCCCGCATCGACTTTTTGATGGACGGGGAGACCCAGGAGGTCTGGATCAACGAGATCAACACCATCCCCGGCTCGCTGGCCTTTTACCTTTGGGAGGCCTCCGGCCTGCCCTTCTCCCAGTTGATGGAGGAGCTGGTCTCCCTGGCGCTGAAGCGCCGCCGGGAGCAGAGCCTGCTGCACACCTCCTTCGAGACCAACCTGCTGCAGACCGCCAGCCTTGGCGGCTGCAAGACCGGAAAAAAGGTTTGAAGCAAGATCAAAAAAGCCCGGCGGCATTTGCCGCCGGGCCTGCGTTTTACTGCGTCTGAATGAGATCACCTGCCGCTTTACTGGATATCAACCCCGCTTAAATAGCCTTTTGCGTCATTCTTGAGCTGTTCAATCGTAAGGCCATTCAGCGTGCCGGTGCCGGTGTAGATGGGCTTGCCCCTGCTGCTTACCGCCCAATCTGCAGAAGAAATATCACCAACGATCGTGCCGTTGTTGGTCAGCGTGCAGACGCCGTTATTACTGTCATTGTTGATAATAATATTCTGCTCGATCGTCATGCCCTCGCCAATGGTCACATTGCCGACCACGATAATTTCATTGCTCGCACGCGTAGTTCCATCCACCACCGTGTTGCCTTTCATGGAGCCAGATTCAAAGATGTAATTGTTGGCATTTGTGGTACTATAGGTTGCAAATACATGGTTGGAAACAATATTATTCTCCACGACCAGATTGCGCGCCGTTACATTTGTTCCGCTATTGCGGGCATAGATCAGAACACCGGAACCGGAGGAATTATTATTGTCCGTCAGCGCCTTGCAATTTCTGATCGTCACATTTTCGAGCAGCACCTCTGTCCCCTGAAGCCACAGCAGACAGGCGCGGCCATTGTTATTAGAGCCGCTGCTCACGCCGGTCAAGGTGATATCTTCAAAGATAGTATTCACGATCTTCACCGTGTCCGCCTGTTCCGAGTGAACGGCGCGCGTTCCGCTAAAATTCTTAATGGTACAGTTGCTGATCTCAACAGTGCCTTTGCCGCCGTTACTAATGGGGAATGCCTTTCCGAGGTTCTGGCCGTCGCCATCCATCACCACATTGTCCAAAACCAGCTTCGTTTCCTGGCTGCCGTTGACCTGGAAAAGATTCGTATCAGTCTTCGACATCTTAATGGTATTTCCGTTACCGTGAATGACCGTGTCTCCTGCGATTTGCACAGTAGAATTCAGCGCGATATCCTTCGTGATGCTGACCTCGCCGCCGTTTTCAATGACCTTGATCAGGTCTGCTTCTGTCTCCACCGGCTCGCCGGGCGCGAGATAGGTGGCGTCCTTATCATACTGATCGCTGATGCTGTCGAACTCGTGCGTCGCCTGCGTGGCCTGCACCGTGATGCCAAAGCCCTCGATGCTCAGACCCTGATAGTCGTTTCCGGCTTCCTCCATCATGTGGCCGGTCACGGAAATCATGACTGTGTTGGCATTTTCCTCTGCCGTCAGCTTTGCGCCGTCAACGATCACAACGCCGTTGGCGAGATCGGCAAACAATTCGTTTTTCTTGATCTCTTCGTCGCCGACCTTGACCGTCCACTCGATCACATCCAACAGAGATTTGCCGTCAGCCGTCTTGGAAATGTTCCCCGCCTTGAGCACGACCCGATACTTCAGCGCCAGATTGCCGGCGTTTTTGATCTGGAACGGTTCCAGTTCATAGGTGCATTTGGGCTCCCAAAGGACCTCCGTCTCGCCAGCACCGGCCGCCTTTACCCATGTCAAGGCCCTGTCTTTTGCAAGCTTCTCTCCCTCTTTGTCCAGGAGCTCCACCTTCAGATTTCCCGCCTGGATCTTATTGACCCCCGTAGTCGCCGTATCGGTGAACCAGGCGAAGGTGGAGCCCACCAGCATGGCGAAGCAGATGAGCAGCGAGGTGAAGCTCATGAGCAATGCGCTTTTTTTGCTTTTCAGTTTCATGTGTTTTCTCCTTTTTCATTATTATTTATATGTAAAGGCAGCCGCCTTTTCCATCAAGCAGCTTTCTGCGTCCTTCCACAGGGTGAGGACGCAGAAAAGGCCATGGCCTTTTCTCTTTTAATATCAAAAATTATATTCGAACAGGTTTCATTTGCAATTATTTTACTGCAGATCGTATGGGATTGCAAGCACTTTTTGCTTTTTTGTAAAAAATGACGGAAAAATCGCAAAAAAATCCCCGGCCGGAAGCCCGACCGGGGAACGCCTTTATTCTTCGTCCTTTTTTGTCTGCCGGGGAGCTATGCCGCGCCCCGGCCTTTTGCGCTTCGGATGCTTCAGCTGTCCAGATGCTTTTCCTTGCGGCTGACCACCGTTCCCAGCGCGATGGAGGCCAGCTTGCTCTCCGCGCTGTCGGAGCGGGAGACCAGAATGATGGGGACCCGCGCCCCCACGATCATGCCGGCGGCCCGTGCGCCGCCCAGGCAGAGGGCGGTCTTATAGATGGCGTTGCCCATCTCATAATTGGTCACCAGCAGAATGTCGGCGTCTCCCGCGCCGGGAGCATCGTAGTGCTTGTGCCGGCAGGCCTCCCGGCTCAGGGCCAGATCCACGGAGAGCGGCCCGATCACATCCATATGATAGGGCGCCCAATGACTCTTCATGGCGGCCATGGCAGCGGCGTCCACCGTGCCCTGGATCTTGGGATTCACCGTCTCCGCGCCGCAGACGCAGGAGCAGTTGATATGCTCATAGCCAAGGCACCGGAGCACATGGGCGGCGTTTTCCAGGATCTGCACCTTTTTGACCAGATCGGGGAAGGTGTTCATCCCGCCGTCGGTCATCAGCAGCATCTTGGGATAGAGCTTCGCTTCAAAGAGCATGATGTGGCTCAGCAGCCGATTGGTGCGCAGATTGGCCTCCTTGGAAAGGACGGCCCGCATCAGATCCGCCGTGCCGATGATGCCCTTCATCAAAAAGTCTGCCTTGCCCTCCGTCACCAGCTGAACGGCCACCCGGGCACACTCCAGATCCCCGTGGGCCGGGACGATCTGATAATCCTTCGGATCCTCGTCCAGCTCCCGAAGGATCCGGTCGATCTTTTCCTCGTCGCCCACCAGCAGCGGCGTGACGATCTCCGACCGGCGCGCCATGACCACAGCCTCCAAAACCGCCTTATCATGCGCGGCGGCCACGGCCAGAACGCCGGCCTCGTCGTCTACGGCGGCGGCGACGATCGCATCCAGCGATCTCAACATCCTTGTTTCCTCCTTCAAAACTTTTTCGCCTGCTCCTGTCCCTGCAGCACCCGCAGCGCCCCCTGCGCCAGCGAGAGCATCTCCGCCTCGCCGGGCAGCACCAGAACAGGGGCGATCCGGTGCACATAGCTGTCTACCAGGGCGCACAGCCGCTTGGAATAGGCCATGCCGCCGGTAAGGACGATGGCGTCCACCTGAAAATGCAGCACGGCCGACAGAGCGGCGATATCCTTGGACAGCTGATAGGCCAGCGCTTCAAAGATCAGCCTCGCCTCGGCATTGTCCTCCTCAAAGGCCATTTTTTCCACGGTGCGGAAGTCCCGCGTGTTCAGATAGGAAACGATGCCCGAGCCGGTGTCCAGCTGCCGGAGGACCTCCTCCTTGGATCGGCCGGAGAAGCAGAACTCCACCACCTGATGGACGGGCAGTCCGCCGGGCCGGTCCATGGAAAAGCAGCCCTCGTCGAAAATATTGCTCACATCCACCGCCCGGCCGTGATGATGGGCCGCAGAGGTGATGCCGCCGCCCAGATGGGCGACCACCAGGTCACATTCCTCATATCGCTTCCCCAGCAGAGCCGCAGCCTTCCGGGCCATGCCCCGATGATTCAGCGCGTGGAAATAGCTCTCCCGCACCATGCCCTTCTGCCCCGTGACCCGTGCGATATCGGTGATCTCGTCCACCGACACCGGGTCTACAAAGAAGCAGGGGATCGCCGTCCCCCGGGCCAGCTCCCAGGCCAGCAGTGCGCCCAGGTTGGAGGCGTGCTCGTGGCGGGCGTGGCGCATGGCCTCCACCACATCCTCGTCTACCCGATAGGTGCCTGCCGACACCGGCTTGGTAAAGCCGCCCCGGGCGCTGATGGCGTCCAGCTCTGAGATCCGGTAACCCGCCTTGTCCAGGGCGGCCAGGATCATCTGCTTCCGGTAATCCAGCTGATCCAACACCGTTTTGTATGGAGCCAGGTCTGCCGGCTCATGGCTGATGCTTTCCGAATAAATGGGCTCCTCATCCCGGAAGATTGCGATCTTCGTGGAGGTGGAGCCGGGGTTGATCACAAGAATTTTCATGGGTGACCCTCCTGTTGTTTTCCGTTCGCTTTTATTCTAAAACGCAAGTAGGAAATTGTCAACCTGCCCCGCACAATTTCGTTAAATTTTTGCCATTATGCGCATTTTTCTTGCTCCGAAACAGATTCTTTCTTGCAACTGCCGCAGATTCCGTATAGAATAAAAGAGACACTGCAGATATAAAGGAGGTCCCGCCATGATCTATCTGCTGGAGGATGAAAGCAGCATTCGGGAGCTTGTGATCTACGCGCTGAACAGCGCAGGCTTCCATGCAGAAGGCTGCAACACGCCCTCCGCCTTTTGGAGCGCCCTCTCCCGGCAAACACCGAAGCTGGTGCTGCTGGACATCATGCTTCCGGAGGAGGACGGGCTTTCCGTCCTGAAAAAGCTCCGCGCCGCCCGGGAGACCGCCCTGACGCCGGTGATCATGCTCACGGCCCGGGGCAGCGAATACGACAAGGTGCTGGGGCTAGATCTGGGGGCGGACGATTATCTGCCCAAGCCCTTTGGGATGATGGAGCTGCTGGCCCGGGTCAAGGCCCTGCTGCGGCGGGCCGGACAGCACAGCAGACCGGAGGAATATACCGTGGGCGGACTGCGGGTCTGCCCGGAGGCCCGCCTCGTCCAGGCAGACGGGCTGAACGTGACGCTGACGCTGAAGGAATATGAGCTGCTCTGCACGCTGCTCCGGGCCGGCGGCCGGGTCCTCACCCGGGATCAGCTGCTGGAGGAGATCTGGGGCTATGCCTTTGCCGGCGAGAGCCGCACGGTGGATGTGCATATCCGCACGCTGCGGCAAAAGCTTGGCTCCGCCGGCGACTGCATCGAGACCGTTCGCGGCGTGGGTTATAAGATCGGAGGGAGCCGGCCATGAGACGCGCCATCTTCAAAAGCATTTTTTATACCGCCATGGCGGTGTTTCTGCTGAGCCTGCTCTGCGTGAGCCTGGTGCTTTTCCCGTATTCCGCCCGGCAGCAGAAGCGCAGCCTGGAGGATACCGGCGAGGTCCTGGCCGCCATAGCCAACGATAGCCCGGAGCTTCTGGCCCAGACGCTTCCCTATTACAGCGGCAGCCGGCTTCGGGTCACGCTGCTTTCCCACGAGGGAGAGGTCCTGCTGGACACCCAGGCAGATCCCTCCGCCATGGAAAACCACGCCCAGCGGGAGGAATTCCGTCAGGCACTGGCCCAGGGCCGGGGCGAGAGCACCCGTTATTCCAGCGCGCTCTCGGAAAAGACCGTCAACTATGCCGTCCTGCTGGAAAACGGCAGCGTTTTGCGGGTCTCCGGCGATTTTTCCGCCCAAACGGCTCTTGTCGTCAGCCTGTTCACCCCTTGCCTGCTGGTGCTGGCGCTGGCGCTGGTGCTTTCCTTCCTGCTGGCGGCCCGGGTCTCCCGCAAGATCACCCAGCCGCTGGGCAAGATCGACCTGCGCAATCCGGACGACCGGGAGATCTATGACGAGCTTCGCCCGCTGGTCCAGCGGATCAGCATCCAAAACCGGGAGATCCAGCACAAGGTGGAGGAGCTGAAGGCGGAGCACGCCCGGCAGGACGATATGCGGCGGGAATTCACCGCCAACGTTTCCCACGAGCTGAAAACGCCCCTGACCTCCATCTCCGGCTATGCAGAGCTGATGCAGAACGGCATGGTCCGTCCGGAGGATGTTTCCCGGTTTTCCGGCGTGATCTATCATGAGGCCCAGCGGATGATCGTTCTGGTGAACGATATCATCCGGCTCTCCCGGCTGGATGATAAGGACATCCGGGAGGAGACCCTGCCGGTGGACCTGTTCCAGGTCTGCGAGGAGACGCTTTCCTCTCTGCAGCCTGCGGCGGAGGAGCGCGGGATCAAGCTGCATTTGACCGGCGCTTCCGCAGTCTTCCCCGGCGTGCGCCATATCGTGGACGAGATCGTCTATAACCTCTGCGACAACGCCATTCGCTACAACAAGCCGGAGGGCAGCGTTTTTGTCACCTCGGAGGCCAAAGACGGCTTTGCGGTGCTCACCGTCCGAGACACGGGCATCGGCATCCCGGAAACGGAGCTTGACCGTATCTTTGAGCGATTTTATCAGGTAGACAAGAGCTATTCCAAGAAGGTCGGCGGAACGGGCCTCGGTCTTTCCATCGTCAAACACGGCGCAGCCCGTCTGGGAGCGGAGGTTCGGGTCACGAGCCAGGAGGGCGCGGGTTCCTGCTTCACCGTCCGCTTCCCGCAGCAGCCCCACTGAAATGGTCCTCGATTTTACGCGTATGTAATCCAGCGTTCTTTTTGATTTAACCTTGATCCGATATACTGGTTCTTATGTGAAAACAACTGCAAGGAGGCAGAGGCATGGACTTTTTCTCCCTGATCTCTCTGATTGGCGGCTTGACCTTCTTCCTTTACGGCATGAGCGTCATGTCCTCCAGCCTGGAAAAGATGTCCGGCGGAAAGCTGGAGGAAATGCTGCGGCAGCTGACGGCAAAGCCGCTTCTGAGCATGGTCCTGGGCGCGGTGATCACCATCGCCGTGCAGTCCTCCTCCTCCACCACTGTCATGCTGGTGGGTCTGGTCAACTCCGGCATCATGCAGTTTTCCCAGACGGTGAACGTGATCTTCGGCGCCAACATCGGCACCACCTTCACCGCCTGGCTCACCTCCCTTTCCGGCATCGACAGCGACGCCTTTTTCCTGCAGCTGCTGAAGCCCAAGAATTTCTCCCCCATTCTGGCCTTCATCGGCATTCTGATGATCATGTTTTCCAAGCGGGACAAGCGCAAGAGCGTGGGGACGGCCTTCGTGGGCTTTGCCATCCTGATGTATGGCATGGAGCTGATGGCCGCGGCCATGAGCCCGCTGGCGGATATGCCGGAGCTGGAGGATCTTCTGATCCAGCTGAACAACCCCATTCTGGGCGTCCTGGTGGGCCTGCTGTTCACCGCCGTGATCCAGAGCTCCGCCGCCTCCATCGCCATCCTGCAGGCCCTTTCCATGACCGGCGCCATCACCTACGGCATGGCGATCCCCATCGTCATGGGCCTGAACATCGGCACCTGCGCCACCTCCCTGATCTCCTGCATCGGCACCAATATCCGGGCAAAGCGGGTGGCCGTGCTCCATGTGTCCATCAAGGCCGTCAGCACGGTGATCTGTCTTTCGCTCTTTGAGCTGCTGAACGCCATGTTCCGCTTCCCCTTTGTGGAGCTTTCCGTCCACCCCTGGCAGATCGCCCTGATCCACACCATCTTCAACATCGTCACCACCATCCTGCTGATGCCCTTCAGCCGGCAGCTGGTGCGGCTGACGGAAAAGGTCGTTCGGGATCGGAACACCGACGGCAGTCCCCTCAATGCAGACGCGCCCCTGCTGGACGACCGTCTGCTGCGCGCCCCCTCCATCGCCACGGCGGAGGCCTTCAATGTTTCCACCCACATGGCGCTGCAGGCGCAGGATATCCTGCTGCTGGGGCTTCCGCTGGCGAAAAATTATGATCCGCGGGACGATAAACGGATCCTGGAAATGGAGGACCAGCTGGATCAGTATGAGGACAAGCTGGGCACCTATCTTGTGAAGCTCTCGGCCCAGGCCCTCTCCAGCAGCGACAGCCAGGTCTGCTCCAAGATCCTCCACGCCATCGGCGACTTTGAGCGTCTGGGCGACCACGCGGTGAATCTGGTCCGGGTGGCCCGGGAGATCAACGAAAAAAAGATCGCCTTCTCTCCTGCCGCCCAGGCGGAGCTGGACACCATCACCGCCGCGCTGGACGAGATCCTGGACGTTACCGTGCAGGCCTATCTGAACAACGACGCCGACATGGCCGGCCGGGTGGAGCCGCTGGAGCAGGTCATCGACCGGCTCACCTCCATCTGCAAGGACAACCATATCCGCCGTCTGCAGAAGGGCTCCTGCACCATCGCCGGCGGCTTTATCCTCTCCGACCTGCTGAACAATTACCAGCGCATCTCCGACCACTGCTCCAACATCGCCGTGGCCATCATCGAGGTGGAGCACAACAGCTTCGACACCCATCGGTACTTAAACGGCGTGAAATACGGCAACAGCGTTTTCAACGAGATCTACGACCAATACGCGCAGAAATATTCCCTTTAACGCAGCAAGCAAAAGCCTCCGCGCCAGCCCGGCGCGGAGGTCTCTTTTTATTTGGAAGCGCTTCAGTTGTCCGCCGGCTGGAAGCCCAAGCCGTAGGCGGTATCGTAAGGACAGAGCACCACGAAGGACGCCTTGTCGTGGCGATTGGCGATGGCGCGGATGCGGCAGGCCTCCGCCCGGGTGCAGGCGCACATGAGCACCTTTTTCCCCTGCCCGGAGAACATACCGGTGGCATCGATGGCCGTAACGCCCCGCTCCACCTCCTCCATGATCTCGTCGGCGATCTCCTTGCCCTTGCTGGTGATCACAAGGCAGAGCTGGCCGGTGACAAAGCCGTTGGTGATCTTATCTACCACAGTGGCGCTGGCCACGGTCATTACAAGGCCCTGCAGCACAGGATCGATGCGGCGGAAGACAAATGCGCTCACCAGAATGGCGGAGCCGTCGATGATCATGGAGATGGTCCCCACATTCACATGAGGCATCTTTTTCCGCAGGGAAAGGATCAGAAAATCCGTTCCGCCGGTGGAGGAGCCCCGCCAATAGATCAGCGCAAGGCCCGCGCCGGAAAGGGCGCCGGCAAAGAGCGCCGCCATCAGCTTATCGCCGGTGTAGGAGGGCAGGTGGGGAAACACCAGGTCCAGCAGCACCGTGCTGATGACCATCGTCCGCAGAGAATGGAACAAAAACCGCTTGCCCAGGGTCTTCAGGCAATAGAGGACGATGGGGATGTTCAGGATCAGGATCCACAGACCGATGGGGATGGATTTGATAAAATAATTCAGGATCATGGCGTAGCCGGTGATGCCGCCGGTGACGAAATCCGCCTTGGACGCGAAGGAATAGACCCCCGCCGCATAGAGCGAGCCGCCGATGATATCATACAGGATATCCAGCAGCAGCTCTTTTTTGTTGATCTGTTTCAGCTTTTCCATCATAGCCGATACCTCCCCTTTCCGCTTTTCGCGCGCTGTTCTTCTGTAATTTCAACGGTTTATTATAGCACATTCCGCCGCGTCTGGCAACCCCCGCCGCCGCAGGACAGCAAAAACCGGCGGCAGAAGGCCTGCCGCCGGGGTGCTTGAATCATTCTGCTGTGTGAGACGGAATTACTTCTCGTAAATGGTGATTCCTGCCGTATTTGTGATCGTTGCGGCATTATTATTGTACTTATAATGCGCAAACCCGTGAGCACCTTCCGCAGTGACGGTATAGGTGCCGCCGGAAACAGTCACAACGGGGTTGCCGCCGGGATAGCCGCAGGCATCGATCACCACGGCATCGCCAGTAGCATAGCAGCCGTTTCCATCGTATTTGTACCCGCTGGCCTGGGCGGCAGTGGCATGCATCTCGCCGCCCGCAAAGGTCAGAGTGCCGCTCTTTGCATAGATGGCCGTTTCGCCCGCGATATAGCCGTCGTTCACAGTCAGACTACCGCTCTGAGGATGATAGATCGCAACGGTATTGGACTTGATAGAGCCGTTGTTGATCTCAATCTTCGTTCCAGTCGTATTGCCGTCACCGCTGGCCTGGATGGCCGCAAGGGTGCCGACCGTCTTTTCAATCTCGCCGCCGTTCATGATGAAGGTGGTGTTAGAGCTATACATACGGACGGCCATAGAGCCAGCGGGCACATCGTCGCGGCTGTTATCGGCAACGATCTTGCCGCCGTTCATCACAAACGAAGTGCCTGCTCTACTCAGCATTACAACTGCGCCCGCCGCCTCCGCATAAAATTTATAGGTAGAGGACGCATAAAGAGTGCCGCCGTTCAGGGTGACTTTGGCACCATCATAAGCGGTCTGGATGCCATTTTGACTTGTAAAATGGATCTCGCCTGTGCCGGCAGAGTCAGAGATGACCACAGTCCCAGCATTGTTCAGAATGATCTGCGGAACCGTCAGCTTATGGCCGTTCAGGTCAAGAGACAGCTGCAGATTAGGAGTTTGAAGTGTAATGCTCTTCGTCAATTCGATATCATTCGTCAGAACGACCTCCGCATTTTTCTGGAGGAAAGCGTTAATAAATATCGTTCCATCATTAAACGCCGTTTCATCCGACGCGAGAACGGGATAATAGGTGGCGTCCTTATCATAATCCGGGCCAGTGCTGTCGTTCTCCACGGTATCCTGCGTGGCGTAGACGGTGAACTTCACATTCTCCAGCGTCTTGTCCTGATAATCGTTGCCCG
>ERZ808252.1361-NODE-1361-length-18057-cov-9.575714_pt1 | contig 18057 bp, 12 predicted proteins | sample MGYA00521242_ERZ808252 | MGnify/ENA primary metagenome ERZ808252 (study PRJEB31516, sample SAMN03275581) | gut metagenome | biome: mammalia-associated habitat; material: feces | host: Papio cynocephalus | place: Kenya | collected 2012-08-07 ...
TTGAATATTAAATATTAAACTAAAATATTGTTAATTTTTAACGAAGTATTGTTAATGAAACAACTGAAAGGGAGGGTCTGATAAAAAGTGCAATTGCGAGGCTTGCGAGGAGTTCAAACCGCAGCAACCTCACGGTTGTGAGGATTTGGACGACGAGTGTAACGAAGCAAGTGCCTTTTTTGCAGACCCGACAATTTGACACACCAAATAAAATTTAATTATAATTCAATTTCAGGTATGAAGAAATTAATTCTTACGGGCGTTCTCGCCCTCGCATCTCTCGGAGCTTTCGCTCAGAATGTTCAGCTCCACTACGACTTCGGTCACAACCTCTACAAAGGCAAGGACGGAAAGGATTGCCGTTCACGCGGCTATTTCACCACTACTGTCGAGCAGTTCAAGGCCGATTCATGGGGAAGCACCTACTACTTCATTGATATGGACTACTTGAGCAACAGCAAGGCTGAGGGTGAAACAAAGACAGCCGGTGTTCTCGGAGCCTATTGGGAGATTTCCCGCGAACTCTGCTTCTGGCAGAACACAAAGATGGACTGGCTCTCGCTTCACGTTGAGTACAACGGCGGTCTGAGCAAGGATGCCGGCTCATTCAACAACGCATGGCTCGCAGGTCTCACCTACAGCGGACACTCTGCGGACTTCAGCAAGACATGGTCCCTCAGCGCGATGTACAAGCTCATTCCGGGCACCGTTGATGGTGCGGACAAGAAGCAGGTTCACAACTTCCAGATCACCGGTGTGTGGGGCATCAACTTCGCTCACGGTTGGTGCACGTTCTCAGGGTTCGTGGATTTCTGGAGAGAGCATAGACCTTGGCAGGGAACTCAGTTCATCGCCCTCTCAGAGCCTCAGTTCTGGGTTAACCTCAATCAGATCAAGGGTATGGACAAAGTTAACCTGAGCCTCGGCGGTGAGGTTGAGCTTTCATATAACTTCGTAGGCAAGGGGTTCTACTGCATTCCGACACTCGCTGCTAAGTGGTCCTTCTAGTGAAATTTAATTTAATGACGCGCGCCTTGCATCCGCATCCTTAAATTCAATTTCACCCCACACGGTTCAGAACAGCGTCTTTCAAATCGTCATTTCGGCGTAAATGCCGAAATGATCGGTGTTTTTATTTTTTCAAAAAACGGTCGGCGGAGACCGCATAAACCCGCAAAATCCCAAAAGAGGAAATGGTGTGTCCGAAAATATGGGAAAACATAACATTATTATCAAAACAACAAAATGAACAAGTTCATACAGAAGGCTTTCGGATTAGACCCGAAAACCACTACAATCAAGACCGAGATTCTTGCGGGAATCACGACATTCCTCACGATGTCATACATTCTCGCCGTCAATCCGAGCATTTTCGGCGCGCTCAAGGACATGGGTATGCCTACCGGGGCCGTATTCACGGCAACTGCACTCGCGGCCATCATCGGAACGCTCGTGATGGCGTTCTACGCGAAGAAGCCTTTCGCGCTCGCTCCGGGCATGGGGCTCAACGCGTTCTTCGTGTTCACAGTCTGCCTCGGAATGGGCTACAGCTGGCAGTTTGCTCTCACCGCAGTCCTTCTAGAAGGCATCATCTTCATTCTTCTCACCGTGACCAATGTCCGCAAATGGATCGTTGATTCCATCCCTGTATCACTCAAGAACGCTATCGGCTGCGGCATCGGTCTCTTCATCGCATTCATCGGTCTGAAGAACGCAGGTGTCATCGTCTCAAGCGATGCCACGACCGTAGCTCTCGGCGACATCACCCATGGTCCGGCTCTCCTCGCTGTCATCGGCCTCATCTTCACTTCGTTCCTCGTTGTAAAGAAAGTTCCGGGCGCACTGCTCATAGGCATGATTGCAACGGCAGCCCTCGGCCTTGTGATGAAGAACCCGGACGGCAGCCACATCACCGTATTCAACGGCGTAGCTTCAGTTCCGGACTCCGTTTCACCTATTTTCTGCAAGTTCGAGTGGAAACATATCTTCTCGCTTGACATGTTCGTCGTTGTATTCACATTCATGTTCATTGACATGTTCGACACCATCGGAACGGTTGTCGGAGTGAGCACGAAGGCAAAGATGATTGACGAAAAGGGCAACATCCCGGGCATCAACAAGACTCTCATGGCGGACGCTGTCGCAACTGTAGCCGGTGCCTGCCTCGGAACATCAACGACAACGACCTATGTTGAAAGCGCATCAGGAATCGCTCAGGGCGGTCGCAGCGGTCTCACCGCATTCACTGCGGCAGTATGCTTCGCTGTGGCGCTTTTCTTCTCCCCTATCTTCCTCGCAATCCCGAGCGCAGCAACTGCGCCTATCCTCGTGATTGTCGGCGTGTTCATGATGTCCCCTATCAAGGCCATTGACTTCGAGAACTACTCTGAGGCCATCCCGGCATTCATCACGCTCATCGCTATGCCGCTCTGCTACTCAATCTCAGACGGCATCATGCTCGGAATGATCTCATACGTCCTCATTAACCTTCTCAGCGGAAACTTCAAGAAGATCTCACCTGCAGCGTATATTCTTGCAGCTGTCTTCATCGCGAAGTACATAGTGCTTTAAGTGCGTGGGGAAAGGACATCTCGTCCTTATTCTATACTTTCATTAACAGGCGGCCGGTTCTGTCCAGTGCCGCCTGTTTTGTTTTCTGCCAAAAAGTCACAAGAATAGGTCACTTTGTCCTCAAGAACTGACAAATTGTCTGATTATCAAGTGATTAAAACAACGGCATCGGATTTGAAAATATCTCTGTCGTGTTCGGGTAAGTCCAATGGGGACTGAGGAACACAAAAGAGGTTCGTTCCGAAATGCGGAAGGCGGGAAGCCGAATGAAGCATGAGGAACGGAGAAAGTTGAAAACAAATTAAAATTTATAATTATTATGATGCCTATTATGAAATCACAGAACTGGTTGCCTGAGTTGTTCAATGACTTGTTCGATGTTGATGATAGAGTTTTTGTACCGCAGTGCAGGTGCGCATCATCTACGCCTGCGATCAATGTGATCGAGCGCGACAACGAATACGAAGTCGAGGTTGCTGCTCCTGGCATGACTAAGGATGACTTCAAGATCAATCTTACTCCTAAGAACGAGTTGATTATCAGCCTCGAGAAGAAGTCTGAAAAGGGCAATAACGAGAAAGAGGGTAAAGCGTGTGAATGTGACAAGAAAGAGAACGCCAAAAAGCATGGTCAGTACCTTCGTCACGAGTTTTCATACACTTCATTCCGTCAGAGTTTCACTTTACCTGAAACTGTTGACGCAGAGAAGATTGCTGCGAAGATGGAGCATGGTGTCCTGAAGATTGAACTTCCGAAGAAGGAGGCCGTGAAAGAAGTCCCGAGCAATAGGGCCATTGAGATTAAATAATTTCCCGCAAGGGAAAGGAGCGAGTGAGACCGCGCTTTAAAAAAGGTCTCGGCAACAAAAAACAGTTCGAGGCAGATGCCGGAGATATCCGGTGTCTGCCTTTTTTAGTGCATATCCGTAAATTATTCGTAACTTTGAAGGATGTATCAATTAGGAAGGAATATGACTGTAAAGAAGAAAATTATCCTATGGGCGACGGCTGCGATTCTTGTGCTGGCGGCTGTCTTCTTCTATTTCAAATTCTACTATGTCTTCGGTGAGGGCGTGAAAGCCGGTGAGCTCAATTTTGTGGTATATAAGGGCTATATATGGAAGACATATGAAGGGCGGGCCATTCAGGCTGGATTTCAAAAAGGTTCGAAGGGAGTGACCACTGCCATACAGTCCTACGAATTTGACTTCTCCGTGGAAGACAAAGCCATCGCTGACACGCTGATGAGATGCAGCGGAAGGAGCGTACAGCTGCACTACAAGGAGTATCTCGGTGCACTTCCGTGGCGGGGCCAGCAGAAGTATATCGTTGACCGCATATTGTCCGTCGAGTAGTTAAGACGGAGCGCCTTGCACTCCATATCTTTGATTTTACCCCTTTGGTAATCATTTCTGTATTATATGGTTGCAAGATTCCATATTGAATATAAAATTAAAAACGCAAAAAGAGTATGAGAAGATTCACAACAAGCATATTGTTCATATCTACGATATGCTGGGGGTTGAATGCGCAGCCGGGAGTATTTGCGACGCGTGAGGCGCAGGAGGGAAAGAGTCTTACAATGGAAGAGGCTGTGCTCGGTAAAGGGCTGAGAACCAAATTTCCCAAGTTTGATTGGATGGAGACGGGCAAAGCCGCAGAGAGGGCTGTCAGCGAGAGAATCGATGGGCTGTCGCGGATCAGCGTGGACGGGAAAACAGTTGTGAAGGCGGATGAACCAGGCATCGTCTATGGTGAGACAGTGAGCCGTAATGAGTTCGGAATCAACGGGGGTCTTTTCTGGTCTCCGGATAGCCTGAAGTTGGCTTTTTACCGGAAGGACGAGCGTGCGGTTACTGAATTCCCGCTGTTGGACATAACAACACGCACCGGGTCACTGCGAAAAATCAGATATCCCATGGCAGGTATGAATTCTGAACTCATAACGCTCGGAGTCTATGACCTTAGAGACAGCAGCATAGTCTACATGAAAGTCACGGATTTCACACCCGAGCGCTATCTGACGAACATCAGTTGGGCTCCAGACTCCAAGGAGATTCTGATACAAGTACTTGCGCGAAGCCAAAAGGAAATGCACCTCAATCGCTACGATGCATCCACTGGGGAATGCCTCGGGACGATATTGTCCGAATCAAACGAGAGATATGTCGAGCCGAGTGACCCTCTTTGGTTCATAACTGACGCGAAGGCCACGGACGGACATTCTGCGACACAGTTCATCTACCGCACCGACAACCGCGACGGATTTCGCAACCTCTATCTCTGCAGCCTTGACGGAAAGATTGAGCGCATCACCCAAGTCGATGCCGATGTGGAATATATCGCCAACGACGGAAAATGGGTTTATTATTACTCCTATGAGGTCAGTCCAATCGAAAAGCACGTTTTCAGAACTGCACTTCTCAGAAACAGAAAAGGAGAGTTCAGCACTCCTCGTAAATTCACCGCCCAGAGGCTTACTTCCGAACCGGGATGGCATGAAGTCATGAAGATGGAATCTGACTGCGGGGCATTCTACGAGATGTACAGCAGCCTTAATGTTCCATACACTGTCCAGAAATGCTCGATGTCAAGAAAAGTCGGAAAGGACGGGATCTTCATAGGAGAAAAGGAAGTGCTCTTCCGCGCTGAGGACAATACGAAGCCCTTCGGATTCTGCGAAATAGACCTCGGAACGATAAAGAGCGCAGATGGAAAATTCGACAATTACTACCGGCTTGTCAAGCCCAAAGACTTCGACCCGACGAAGAAATATCCTGTCATCCTATATGTCTACGGAGGACCGCACTCGCAACTAGTGAACAACTCCTGGCTTGGCGAACTGCGCTATTGGGAGATGCTCATGGCGCAGCGCGGCTATCTTGTCTATGTCCAAGACAATAGGGGGACTCTCTATCGCGGAGCAGAATACGAAAAAGCCATCTGGAGGCAGTGCGGAAAGGCTGAAATGGAGGATCAGATGGAAGGAATCTCGATGTTAAGGAGCCTTCCGTATGTTGACAGGGAGAGGATCGGTGTGCACGGATGGAGCTATGGTGGATTCATGACAATCTCGCTTATGACAAACCACCCGGATGTATTCAAGGCCGGTGTAGCCGGAGGTCCGGTGATCGACTGGAAATGGTATGAGGTCATGTATGGGGAAAGGTATATGGACCACCCTGACGCCAATTCCACGGGATATGAAAGTACAAGTCTTATGAACAAGGCGCAGGACTTAAAAGGCAAACTGCTTATCTGCCAGGGCGCTATCGATGACACTGTCGTTTGGGAGCACAGCCTCAGTTTCATCCAGAAGTGCATTGATCTCGAGATACCGGTGGATTATTTCCCATACCCGACAGCTAAGCACAATGTGTTCGGACGAAACCGGATACATCTGATGAACAAGGTGACAGAATACTTTGAAGAATACCTCAGATAAAGGTCGGCTGCCATACGGTGATGAACGGAGAACAATAGTTGAAGAAATTCTTTCATATCCTTAAGATTGTCCTTGTGACGATCGCTGTGCTTTTGGGTGCAGCGTTCATAATGCTACAGTCTCCGCGCGTTCAGACGTTTGTGGCCAGCAAAGTCACGGCAAAGCTGAAGGAATCCATTCCCGCTGACATCAGAATCGGTAAGATACATCTTAAGCCTTTCAGCACGCTGGTCTTGGAGGATATTCTTATTATTGACAGCAGCCCATTCATCCCAGCTGGAACTGAAAAGACACCTGTTGACACATTTTTCCAGGCAAGGACAGTGATTGCCGGATTTTCCCTGAAAGGGCTATTCACCGGTGGAGGTCTGGAAGTCTCGCAGGCACGTATCAGGGATGCTCAGATGAACCTAGTGCTTGAGGGCAATGCGATAAATCTCACTAGGATTTTCGGGGTTGCCTCATCCGAAAAGAAAGAGCCCAAACCATTGAGCGACAAGGATGTATTCTCAATCCGTGATGTCAGAATCGAGAATATGGGATTTCGGATGCTGAATTTCGGCCCGAATGCCAAGGTTGTCAAGGGGACATACATGCCATCGGAAAAGGGAGAAGCCTTGCCCAAACAGATAGGCATTGACTGGACAGATCTGGAAATCAACAACATCGACCTTCGCGGAAAAAATTTGAGGATGAAAGGCGGCATTGTCACCGGAATTGTGTCGAGGATGTCGTTCAACGAGCGAAGCGGGTTCAACTGCCTGAATATCAGCGGAGAAGCAAGAATAGAAAGGGGCAAAACTATTGTCAGGAACATAAGGATGCAGGACGATTTCTCTTCGTTGGACATTCCCTTATATATGATGAGTTACGAGAATGTTAAGGATTTCTCCGACTACATAAACAAAGTGCGTATGGACGGGGTGATCGAAGAAAGTCTACTTGATTTCCGGACAATCGCATTTTTCGCCCCGGCACTGAAGGACACTGGGCTGAAGGCTCGGATATATTCCGGAAACCTCAGCGGTCCGGTGAGGGATATGGACATTAGGAAAGTGAGAATGTGTCTTGATGACGGCAGCTTCGCAGGAACGGTAGACGGGCACCTAGGAGACATTCCTGACCTTGGAAAAATGTCTATTGACGCAAGGCTATATAACTGCATGTTCACATCACGGGGAATTGACAGAATGGTAAACGCATGGACACCTCAAAGGATTGATTTCCATAAGTTTGCTAAAGGACAACGGTTTATGGCGGACTGCCGCGTTAACGGACCCATAAATGACATGCACATACGGGCCGGTATAAATTCGCTGATAGGGACTCTTGGTGCTGACGTCAAGTTTCACAATCTCATCAGGAAGGACAGGCCTATACTGATGGATGCCAGAGTACGGACGAAAGATCTTAACATAGGAAAGATTGCTGGGACAGAGATGGTGCGCCAATGCAGCATGGAGACTGGGGTAAAAATGACAATGCCGGACGACAGGGGGACAAAGATGCAAATACACATTGATTCCCTGAAGGTTGGGCGCCTTAATCTGTTGGGATATGATTACAGCGGAATCGCGGCTGCGGGAGAACTCACAGAGGATGCTTTCGATGGTAAGTTTATCTGCAACGATCCTAATCTCAACTTTCTGTTTCAAGGGACGTTCGCATTGTCAAAGAACACTAATAACAGCCTCTACAAGTTTTACGCAAATGTCGGGCATGCGGATCTGCACGCCCTCAAACTCGACAATAGGCGGATCTCGAGACTCAGGTTCAGGACTGGAGCCAACTTCATCAGAGCGGGAGGAAAGGATTTGATAGGCAAGATTGAACTCGGAGGACTCGTCCTTGAGAATGCCTCCGGAGTGCACGATATAGGCGATGCGGAACTCACGTCAATCACAAAGGACGGAGCATTCAGGATAAAGTTTAGTTCAAATTTTCTCGATGCGCTCTACAACGGAACCGGCTCACCGAGTGAATTCATCAATGATCTTCAAGACATAACAGTGAGACGTGACATGCCGCTGCTCTCCGGCATGCCGGTTGGAGACTGGGCCGGAAGAAGCTACGACATAGGACTTGATTTCCATGATTCTCGGGGTCTATTGTCGTTCCTCGCACCTGGAATGTACATAGCAGACAGTACAAAAGTCAAGTTCAACATAACTTCAGAAGGACGTTTCAGCACGGACGTACGCTCTTCGAGAATCGCTTTCAATGGGAATTATCTTAAAAACTTCAGAGCCGAATTCAACAACAATGACGAGAATCTCACGGGAAGTGCCATAGCGGACATCATACACCTCGGAAACTTTGCTTCGCTCGAGAACAGCATTTTGAAAATGTATGCAGACAACAATCGTCTCGGCGTGGGATTCCAATATGACAACAATGGCGAACTGGACAACAGGGGTGAGATATACGCGCTCGGGGAGATTTCGCGTGACGAAGATGATGATCTCAGGCTCGGCATACGCCTGCTTCCGTCCACAATACACCTCAACTCAAGGCGGTGGAGCATACATGAGTCGGAATTCATAGTCACCGGAGATGGAGTTGAGGTAGAATCATTTGAACTTAATAGCGATGAACAGCGCATGTCGGCCTATGGCAAGATCTCCAAATCCGCGGCTGACACGCTGTCAATGGAGCTTGACCGCTTCGACATAGGGATTGTGAATTCGCTGATGACCCCAAATCCTAGGCTTCAGGGCAAGCTTACGGGGATGGCAATGCTCGTCTCCCCTATTGAAAACAAGAGCATCCTCCTCGATGTTGTCTGTGATTCCACCTACATAGATAATGAAAAAATAGGCATTCTTGCCGCGAAGTGTGAATGGGATCGCACGTTCAATCAGTTTAATATAAGCGCTAGCAACGACATAGATGGGGAAAGCACCCTTGTAGCCAGAGCCAAATATACACCATCAAGTCGCGGTCTGGAGGCCGAACTCACTCTCGATGGTCTGAACATAAGCTATGCTCGCCCATTCGTGGCCGAAATCTTCAACAGGTTTGAAGGAGAACTTTCCGGACACATTTCTCTCGATGGACCGATCACATCACCGGAAATTAGTTCAGAAGATGTCAGAATCGACAATGGGGTGCTCAGCATAGCGTTCACGAATGTCCCCTATCAGGTCAGCGGACCTGTGCGCATTGACAACGAGGGGGCACATTTCGACAACATAACTGCGACTGACAAGTTTGGCTCTACCGGAAATATAAACGGGGCTATAACATTCGGAAACTTTGAGAATCCCGGTCTTGACCTGAACGTGAGCGTCAAGGATCTGGAGTGCCTTGACACGACTCCGAGCCAGAGTCCTTATTTTTACGGACATCTCTTCGCGAGCGGCAACGTGAGAATCAGCGGCCCATTCAGCGGGATTTTGCTTGACATTGACGCGGTTACGGAAAAGACGGGCAATCTGCACATCCCTATTCCGAACACTAGCGTCGCTGGGGCGACAGACTTGCTCAGGTTCAAGGAAGAGGAAAGGATTATCCAGGTCGACCCGTATGAAGAGATGATGAACAAACTGAAGAAAGATAGCGAGAAAGCAGGGGACTTCAGTCTTGATCTTAAGGTCGGAGCAACGCCGGGAGTGACGACATTCGTGGAAATTGACAGGGAGAGTGGTAACATGCTGTCAGCCAATGGCAGCGGGCAGATTGAGCTTAAGATGAAAGGCGATGACTTCAGTATAAACGGTAACTACAGCATCAGCGGAGGAAACTACAAGTTTGTGGCTTTGGGACTTGCCTCGCGCGACTTTCAGATTAAGGAGGGCAGTTCCATCCGATTCAATGGAGACATCATGGAGAGCAACCTGAACATTGATGCGGTATACAAAACAAAGGCATCGCTGTCAACTCTGATCGCGGACACGACATCTGTAGGCACCAGGAGAACAGTGGAGTGCGGCATCAACATCTCGGACAAACTGAAGAATCCGCGCCTCGGATTTTCGATTAATGTCCCAGACATAGATCCGACCGTAAAGTCCAAGGTGGAGAGTGCATTGAGCACGGATGACAAGATTCAGAAACAGTTTCTGTCTCTCATTATCTCCAACAGTTTCCTCCCGGACGAACAATCCGGCATCGTAAACAGTTCCACGTTGCTCTATTCGAATGTCTCGGAAGTGATGGCAAATCAGTTGAACAATATACTCCAGAAACTCGACATACCGATAGACCTCGGGCTGAACTATCAGCCCAACTCGAAGGGTAACGATGTGTTTGACGTGGCAGTCTCCACCCAATTGTTCAACAACCGCGTGGTAGTGAACGGCAACATCGGCAATAGGCAGTACAAGTCGAGCGGAACGAACACCGATGTGGTGGGCGACATCGACATTGAAATCAAGCTGAACCGCTCGGGGACCCTGCGTCTGAACCTGTTCTCGCATTCGGCCGACCAGTACACGAACTATCTTGACAACTTGCAGCGTAACGGCATCGGCATGGGCTATCAACTCGAATTCAACGGGATAAAAGACGAAGACCAGAAGGAATTGACCAGGCTGAAAGTGGAGGCACGGGACACGCTGAAGGCACATAAAACCCGGAAGACGAAGCTGACAAGGGAGGGAAAAAAGGCACGGAGAAAAGAATAAAATCCTCAGACGTGAAAGATTTTAAGTATATGAAAGAAATAGAACACAAACTTTACTTAGTGCCGTCACCACTCGGGGAATATAAACCGGAGAGGGTGATTCCCGCTCCGGTGCTGGAACAGCTCGGAAGCGTGGGCATCTACGTTGTCGAGGAGCTGCGGACGGTGAGGCGCTACTTGTCAAAGGCCGGCCTGCGTGGCAAGATTGATTCTCTGGAGTTCCACGAGCTGAACGAGCACACGGATGCCGCCACGGTAGAGTCCTACTTGGAACTGTTCCGGCGCGGCGATGTGGCGCTCATCTCGGAGGCCGGGCTCCCTGCGGTCGCCGACCCCGGTGCTCAGTTGGTTGCCCTCTGCCAGAGTCACGGGATTCAGGTTGTGCCGTTCGTCGGGCCGTCCTCTCTGATGCTGGCACTGATGGCCTCAGGACTGAACGGACAGGCGTTCGAGTTCAGCGGCTATCTTCCGGCAAAGACGGCGGAGCGCAGTACAGCATTGAAATCGATAGAAAAAAATGTCTCCGCGACCTGCAAAAGCCACATTTTCATCGAGACGCCCTACCGCAACGACGCGATGCTTTCCGACATCTGCACGGTGTGCGAGGACAGCACGCTCGTCTGCATCGCGGCGGACATAACGACCTCGGACGAGTTCATCAGAACCCTTCCGGTCCGGGAATGGCGGCATAAGGTCAGCAGCGGCTTCAAAATCGGAAAGCGCCCGTGCGTATATATAATAGGTGTGGCCCCGGAATGTGGTGCGGCGGAAAAGTTGGTGCGAAAGATCGATGACTACCGCTCCGTAACAAGCCGGAATGGAGGGCCATCACACAGAATTGATAAACATAGAAAATAATAAAGACATGACAAGCTTACTTGAACTTGAGGGGATGGAATTCCACTCGAACCACGGATGTTACGAAGATGAAAAGAAACACGGCAACCGCTTTGTCGTTGACTTCATGGCCGAGATCGACGTCGACAAGGCCGCAAGGACCGACAATCTAGCGGACACGGTGGATCTTGCTGAAATATACGCGATTGCGGCAAAGGAGATGGCCACGCCGTCGAATCTGGTTGAAAATGTCGCCGCACGAATCGTCCGTAATGTCGAAAAAAGATACCCCCACCTCGGACATTTCTCAATCCGCGTGTCGAAGCACAACCCGCCGATGAAAGGCGGCAAGGCCGAGTGGTCTCGCATAACTATGGATGGTGGCAGTGAAAAAAGTTTCTAAAAGCGGATTACTGCGTTGCACTTCGGCAATTAAAATCCTCACAACCATAAGGTTGCTGCGGTTTTAATTTCTCGTGCGGCTTATACTCCATCTTTTATAAATCTTTTTCATCTAAGAGATTGATGCATTTGCTTGCAACAATTGGTTATTGCGTTTATGAATACTAAAATATCGTTTATTACTCTCGGGTGTAAACTGAATTATGCGGAAACGTCGACTTATGAGAGGAGGCTTTTGGAGAGCGGTGTGCCATTGGAGGTGACGCCGTGGTCGAAGGGTGCGGACATATTCCTCGTGAACACATGTTCGGTGACGGAGCATTCGGACAAAAAGTGCAGGAATATAATAAGAAAGCTGCATAGGGTGTCTCCGGATGCGGCGATTTTCGTGACCGGGTGCTATGCCGAGCTTAAACGCGGTGAGATTGAGGCGCTTGAGGGTGTATATTCGGTCTATGGGGCGAAGGAAAAGAATGCCGTGGTTCCGGGGATATTGAGATATGTCGCCGAGTGTGGCGGGGCAGAGCCGCCGAGGGGAAATCAGTGTGAGGACGCCGGGACTGCCACAAAGGGAGAGAAGGCCGTCGTGGATATGCCCGACGGAAAGGATGACGGCCACGTCCTCGGGGCCTATTCTGGAGGCAATTTCCTCGGGGCTTATTCCACTGGGGAGCGTACGCGCTCGTTTCTCAAGGTGCAGGACGGATGTGACTTCAAATGCAACTACTGCACGGTGCCTTACGCCCGTGGTGAGAGCCGGAATGAGCCGATTGCGGACATTGTCCGAAAAGCGCGGGAGATTGCCGCGGCAGGATGCCGTGAAGTCGTGATTACGGGGGTCAACACAGGTGATTTCGGGAAGAGCACCGGCGAGAGTTTCTTTGACCTCATACGGGCTCTGAACGCGGTGGAGGGCATTGAGCGCTACCGCATATCCTCGATAGAGCCTAATCTTCTGACGGAGCCGATGATTGATTGGATTGTGTCTGGGACGAAGTTTCTGCCGCATTTTCACATTCCGCTGCAGAGCGGAAGCGATACGGTGCTTCGCGAGATGGGACGGCGCTATGACACCGAAGACTTCGCGCATAAGATTGAATATATCCGTAAAGCATTCGGAGACAGGAAAGTATTTTTCGGAATCGACGTCATCGTGGGATTCCCCGGCGAGACGGACGAACTTTTCGAAGAGACATATAACTTTCTGAAGAACAGGATACGCCCAGCGTTCATACACATATTCCCATATTCGCGAAGGGCGGGAACTCCAGCGGCGGTGCGTAAGGATCAGGTGCAGGACAGCGTGAAGACAGAGAGGGTCGCAAGATTGGAAGGGCTTTGCGCGGAGCTGCACCGGGAGTTTGTAGGCGGGTGTCTTGGAGACTCGGCTCAGGTTCTTTTCGAGAGCGCGGACAAGGGCGGCATGATGTCCGGATATACGGAGAACTACATAAAGGTGTGGACGAAGTATGAGTTGGGGCTTATCGGACGCACATCGGATGTCATTTTGACAGCAAAAAACACAAGGCTTGATGCACTTTCAGGCGAGTAGTGAATTGAGTTTTGTTTGAGAGTTTTTTCTGAGCATACGGCTTCACGTTGGAAGTGAGAACCCCTCCGCTCATGAAAAAATCGCGTAAGGTTTCTGGCTTCCAGCTTACTGAAGCCTTTCGCACATATATTAGATGAGTATAGAAAGGAACAAATATATACCGGATAAGTGCAGAAAGGAATGATGGGATATATCTCCTCAGCAAGCCTTTAGAAGGAATATGAAAACGATAGAGTGGGGATTTTATGACAATAAAAATATGACTTATATGGAAAACTGCTCGGAGGAAAAAAAGACACGGACGCGGTTGACGTTCTTCGGGAGCGGGACATCGCAGGGTGTGCCGGTAATAGGCTGTCAGTGTGAGGTTTGCAGAAGTGCAGATCCAATGGACAAGAGGCTGAGGTCGAGCGTGCTGGTGGAACATGAGGGAATGACGATCCTAGTGGATGCTGGGCCGGATTTCAGGATGCAGATGCTTCGGGCAGACGTCCGGCATCTTGATGCCATACTTCTGACCCACAACCACAAGGATCACACTGGAGGGCTCGATGATGTGCGAGCGCTTAACTACACGGAGGGACGAGCCTGTGACATCTACTGCGAAAAATATGTGGAGGATTCGCTGCGGATGGAATATTCCTACGCCTTCGCGGCTCACAAATACCCGGGAGCCCCAGAATGGCATATCCACAACATCACAAACGAACCGTTCATCGTCCGCTTTGATGACTCCGCTCCCCGTCTCGCTTGGGAATCAGGAATAGGCTATCACGAGGTGCCCGGCGACCCGAACGGCGTTGTCCGGGAGACTATGGTGATTCCTATCCGCGGCATGCACGGAGCGCTTCCGGTGCTCGGATTCCGCTTCGGAGACATTGCCTACTGCACGGACATGAACTACATCCCTGAAGAGGAGTTTGCAAAACTCGAAGGCCTGGAGCACTTCATAATCAACACAGTGAAACGCGGCATTCACAACTCACACTGGGGTCTTGAGCAGGCAATAGAGGTGTGTCGCAGGGTCGGGGCAAAGCACTCCTGGCTCACCCACCTGAGCGACCGTCTGCCGAGGTACAAGAATTTTGTGCCGGAACTCCTCAGCCTTCCGCCAAATCAGGACGGCACACCGGCAAACATTCTCCCAGCCTTCGACGGGTTGGTCATCGAGGCGTGACAAATCCGCAGGCGTACAAAACATTACGAAAAAAATGAAAAGAGTTGCAATTCAAGGATACAGAGGCTGTTTCCACGAGCAGGCGGCACGGGACTTCTACACGAATGCCGACAAAGACATTTCCATCATAGAATGCCCCACTTTCAGCGAGCTGTTCACGGCCGTCACGGAAGGGAGGGCAGATGCCATAGTCATGGCAATAGAAAACACGATTTCCGGAGGTCTACTGCCCAATTTTGAACTGCTCAGAGCCAACCCACATAAGATCAAGGGCGAAATTTACATCCCCATACATCAAAATCTCATGGCACTGCCCGGGCAGGACATCCATGACATCAGAGAAGTGCGGACCCACTATATGGCGATCAACCAGACACGCCAATTCTTTGAACGTAATTGCCCGTGGATCAAGATGGTGGAGTCAGAAGACACGGCCAAGAGCGCGATTGAGATCGCATCAGGAAAAATTAAGGGAGTCGGCGCCGTGGCATCCCGTCTCGCGGCCGAGCAGAATTCCCTTGAAATACTTGCGACCGACATTGAGACCTACAGACAGAATTTCACGCGCTTTTTGGTCCTCGATGGCAGTATAACTGTCTCCGATGCAGCGATCACGAAGGCATCTCTCTGCTTCACACTTCCTCATAAGCCCGGTTCCTTGGCCCAGATTCTGACCATTCTTTCATTCTACGACATAAACCTGACACGAATTCAGTCACTCCCCATCCCCGGTCAGGAGTGGCAGTATTTCTTCTACATTGACATCCGCTTCGACACCTTCGAGCGCTACCGCCAGGCCCTAGCCGCTGCACGTCCGCTCATGAGGGATCTGAAAGTCCTCGGAGAATACCCCGCCGCACAGGGAATTTAACAATTTGTTAACAACTTTTTCTTATTATTGGCAAAAAATTATAGTGATATGGAATATATTATATTGATTCTGTCGCTTGCCGGGATTGTGCTCGGAGCGGATTTTCTTGTGAACGGAGCCGTCGTAGTGGCGAAAAAGTGCAGGGTGTCGAGTTTTGTCATAGGTGCCGTCATTGTAGGAATCGGCACATCGCTGCCGGAACTTGTGGTAAGTACGGTAGGCGCAATCGGGGGAAATTCTGAAGTCGCGATTGGAAATGTCGTAGGCTCAAATATATTCAATGTCTTCGCCATACTCGGACTTACGGCATTGTTCTCCCCAGTTGCGGTATCACGGGAAAACATGAAGTTCGAAATTCCATTCTGCATCGGGGTTTCCGTTCTGTTGATGCTGCTGGTCTACAACTTCTTTGTTGGCGGAGAACCGCTGCTTGGTCGTTTGGACGGCGCTGTGTTGCTGGTTTTCTTCGCCGCATTCATGGCTATCTCACTTAGGCGCGGCAAGGCAGGGTCCAGGGCCGAGACTTCGGATACGATGGAGAATGCGGAGCCGGAGGTGAGATCCACAGACGATAAGATCATCAAAAAAGAAAACTGGCGTCAAAGCATGTGGTTTGCAGTTCTAAGTATACTCGGAGGTCTCGCGGCATTGATAGTAAGTTCCAATTTCTTTGTTGACGAAGCCGTTGCCATTGCAAAGAAGCTCGGGGTCAGCGATGCATTCATCTCCATAACCCTTCTCGCCTGCGGAACTTCGCTCCCAGAGCTTGCGGCTTCGATAACTGCAGCCCTGAAGAAGGACACAGACATGGCATTGGGTAACATCATCGGCTCCAACATCTTCAACGCGACGATGATTCTTGGCACAGCATCTCTAATTACGCCGCTGAACACCGGCAAAATAGGACTCGTGGACTATGCCGCTATGATTCTCGCTGCCGTACTCCCGCTGCTTTTCGGATTCCGAGGCAAAATCAACCGTGCAGAAGCTGTGATAATGCTTCTGTGCTACGCGGCATACACTTGGTACATCGTGACTTACGTAATGGCCATCTAAGAAGCAACGTCAGAAAGTAAACTTCACCATACACTGAACGCGGTGGCTGTACACCCAATGAAGCCCCTCTGTGGCAAGTCCTCTGGAATTGTAGTACTTTTTGATGACTATCTTGTCGTCTGTGCCCTTTGACTCCATCTCTTTTGGGGTGCCGAACTGCGCACCGGAGAACTCGTAGTCGAGTCCGATGGAGAGCTTGCCGAAATTGCAGACGAGAGCTGGGCAGATTCGGTAGAGCTGGTTTAGATTCTTGAAGCTGTTCTTGGCAAAATAGAAGTCAGATTCCAGAACGGAGCCATCGCCCGAAGCGCTATAGAGGTCTTCTGAAGTTCCGAAATTCTTGTAATATCCGACCATCAGCATCGGTACCCACTTCTTTCCGTAAGAAACTGTGAACCATGATGAAGATGAACGTGTCGGGGTGTATTCGTAGTGGCCGTCCTGCCCTTCGCCATCGAATTTCTTCGTAATGCCGTAGCCGCCCTGAATGTTGAAATGTTCGCCGGCCTGAGCGTAGATTGTCTTCGCCTTGAGAGCCAGCTTGCCTTTGACATACTGCATATAGACAAAGGGAGAGGCAGTGGTTATGCGGTCTGAGACCTTCACCGTTGTTGATTTCCAAACCGGCTCCGATGCGCCTTCCGGAGTCTCGTAGAATCCGCCCTTTCCGGTTGTACGCGGCTTGATACTTAGCACATCCACACCGGCTCTTGCCAACCACCCGCCGAACTTGAGAGTGGCGCCGAGGTATGCCTCCGGGGTGTAGCCGTACTTCATGTAGTTTGCCGAGGCGCCGTCAGGACCGGTCGAGGTGTACTGCATTTGCCACAGAGCCGAGGCTGTAAGCGTGAAATGCTCTCCAAGGGCGGCATCCATCGTCAACTGAGGCGTGCGGCTGAACGGGCCAAAAGGGGTGCCAACCTCAAGCGTGAACACCGGGCACAGGTCAGCCGCCATCGGATGCCATGCCTGCCCTATCTTGAGCCCAACGTTTGCCCGATGCCCGCCGGAGAGCGGGAGATCTTGCCATCCGAGGGTAAGGTAGGCCTGACGCAGACGAAGGGTAGCCGTGCCCGTCACCCCGGAAAGCCCGGCATAGAAGTCCGCCTCAATCTTCGCACCCATAGACGTGCGCCCCAACTGATAGCCGGAAACATCCACGCCTACACGTGAAGTAATAGCGAGGAAGCGGAAGGAATTTTTCTGATTCAAATCCTCACCCGCGCCGTTGAGATTGCGATCCTTGGGCAGATAGAAAAACAAATCGCCCGTCCCCGCCACTGACTCGCGGGAGTCATAAGTCATATAATTACGGACGAATCCGTAGAATTTATAATGGTTCTGGAGATGCTCCTTCACAGCCCCGCCCTTCGGCTCAGCCTTAACATCATCAACACGAGCGGGGTCCGAAGCACCATCACCGCCAACCGCAGCAATGGCACTTGCTGAAACGCTCAGAAGTGCCATTGTGCAAATAATATTTGATAAAATCTTTCTCATTCTAATTATACTGAGATAAAGGA
>ERZ808252.1362-NODE-1362-length-18056-cov-4.676518_pt1 | contig 18056 bp, 12 predicted proteins | sample MGYA00521242_ERZ808252 | MGnify/ENA primary metagenome ERZ808252 (study PRJEB31516, sample SAMN03275581) | gut metagenome | biome: mammalia-associated habitat; material: feces | host: Papio cynocephalus | place: Kenya | collected 2012-08-07 ...
TAACCATCCTGTTTAGTTTTCAAAGAGCAATCATATGCGTTTTTTATCAAACGCGTTAAAAATTATATCTTACCTTTAATCTAATGTCAATAAAATAATGCACATTTTTTTAATTTTTTTTATAAATTGCATTTATGTAGTATTTATCGATATTTTAATCAATTTACATTTATGAAAATTTAGCAAACAGTCTTATTATTTAATAATTTTTTCAACAAAAAAGGTCACCAATGTTGATGACCTTTTCTATTTCAAATTTATTAAGCTCTAATAGTTGTAAATAATGGTTCTTGAACACCTAAATCAGGATTATAGCCATTATCGGTAGCATATTTTTCATGAAGTTCAGCTAATTGAATTTCTTGTCTTGATGCATCAATTTCAGCCATATTGTGATAGCTTAAGCCTAAGCCTCTTTCACCAGCTAAAGAATAATATCTATAAGCTAAATCCAAGTAGCGTGGATCAGAAACTTTTGTTCTAAAGCAATCACCAATATAATTTAAAGCATATGGGTAACCTCTTCTTGCAGAAGAAAGAATGAGTTGATGACCTTTTTCATCATCTTTAAAGCTTGCTTCATCATTGAGGTATAAAAGACCTAAGCGATATTCAGCAGAAGCAGAACCTCTTGAAATAGCAATTTGATAATACTTTTTGGCTTCATCTAAATTTTCTTTTACTAAGGAATTGTGACCTTCATAAAGGTAACCCATCAAAACAGCTGCTCTCATAACACCAGCATCTGATGCTGCTTTGGTGTATTCAACACCTTTTCTCTTATCAGCTTCAGTTGAAGCAGGAGAATCAAGTAATCTAATAGCTTTGATAAGAAGTTGATCAGCTTCTTCCATGTCAGCAACAACTTTACTAGCTTTTTCATCTTCTTTACTAGGATTATAAACAGCTGGTTTTTCTTCAACTGATTCAGAATTTGCAGTTTCAGCAACTGGTTTTTCTTCAACTTTGGTTGCAGCAGTAAGTTCAGGAGCAACATCAGTTGTACCATTTGCTTTTTCTTCTTCAATAGCAGTTATTTTTCTAGAGGCATCTTCACCGCCTAATTCAACTGCTTGACGATAATATTCAAGAGCTTTATCTCTATTGACAGGTTCAGTACCTAAACCAAGATAGTAATAATCACCCATGTATTCATAATCTAATGAATCATTATTTTCATTTTTTAAGAAGTAAACCATAGCTTGATCAAAATATCTTCTACTTTCTGGAGTGGAAGCTTCAAGACCTGGGATACCTTCACGGATAATTTTACCTACATTAAAAAATGATTTTCCTTTAGTAGTACCTTTTCTTGCTGATTTATTAATTAATTTTAAAGCTTGATCAACTTTTTCACCTTTTTCAAGTAATTCTAAGCCAGCTTTGAGATTTTTGTCAATAGTATAACTCATATTTAGTCTCCTTGTTTAAAGTAATACATACAATATTATAAACAATTGTTATTAAGTTTCAACAAATTAAACACATTTTATTTCAATTTATTATTAGTAATTACTAATAAACATGAGCTTTTTTTTATTTTTTTTAATCAAGTTAAACAAATAAAAAAAGTCACCTCACTATCTTTAATTAATGAAGTGACCTTTTTTTCTAACTCCAAGTAAATTGAAAGCCACCTGGAAGAGTAGCTTTACCGGCTGAAGATTTAAAGAAACGGTAGCAAATAACTGACACTAAGCCAATGGACAAATACGCCATCAATGTAGTAAGAGTAATGGCTTCATTTCCTTTAATTTGAAGAAGCTCTTCATCATTCATCTTTTCCATATTTATTACCTCCTTACTAACTATATAGTTTTAAAGAAGATAAATTTTATTTTATTAATATTTTTTGTATTCTTCTAAATATTTTTGATATTTTTCTTTTTCCATTGCAACTTTTGTAGGATTGGCTTTAGAAATGAAATTTTGATTCTCTAATAATTTCTTACTTCGTTCAATTTCATTTTTTAAAAACTCTTTTCTTTTCTCAATTTTTGATAAGATATCAGCATTGTTTTCAATATTGACAGCAAGTGAAAATGAATCAAAGTGAATACTATTTTTATTATCACTATTATCAATCTTATTAGCAAATGTAAATCTTGTTAAATAAGGAGAAATAATAGAAATTACTTCATCACTTGCCGAAAGTGATAGATCGATAGCACTATTTGGTTGAAGTGAATTTGTAGATTTAAAGTTTCTCACATATTTGATAGCCTCATTTAAAGAATTTGCAAGTTTTACATCGCTTTCTTTTAATTTTAATTTGATTGGTTGAGGATATGATTCTAAATAAATTGATTCTTGGCTACCTGGAAGTGCTTGGTAAATAGTTTCTGAAACAAATGGAGCAAAAGGAAATAGCATCACTAATAGTTTCGTAAGTATCATATACATAACATTTTTACTAACTTCCGTCTTATGATCATCAATTTTAACTTTACAATATTCTAAATATTCAGAGCAGAAAGTATCATAGGTGAAGTTATATAAATACTCACATGCTTGACCAAGTTCATATTTATCCATGTTTCTTTTAACATTCTTAACTAAATTATTAAATTTAGAAATGATATAACTATCGATAAACGACAATTCATCAGCTTTTAATTTGCGTGGCTTAAAATCGGTCCCCAAATTCATAATCATAAAGCGTGATGCATTCCAAATTTTATTGATAAATGAATGTTGCTTTTCAACTCTATTCATATTAAAGGACATATCAAGGCCTGGAGTTGATGAAGAAAGAAGTGATAAGCGCAGTGAATCAGCACCATATTTTTCAATGATTTCAAAAGGATCAATACCATTTCCTAAAGATTTAGACATTTTCCTTCCTTTTTCATCTCTTACAAGACCATGAATTAAAACCTTTTTAAATGGCATTTTACCTGTAAAATGAAGTCCGTCAAATGCCATTCTTTCAACCCAAAAGAAAATAATATCCCAGCCAGTTACCATCAAATCAAGAGGATAGAATCTTTTATACAATTCATCATTTTTGTCTGGCCAATTTAAAAAAGCAAATGGAGCTAAAGCTGATGAAAACCAAGTATCTAAAACATCTTCATCTTGCTTGTATTTTTTCTCATCAAGCTTTTCTGTTGAGCAAATTACTTCTCCAGTTTTTAAGTCAGTATAAATAGGTATACGATGGCCCCACCAAAGTTGTCTTGAAATGCACCAATCATTAGTATTTGCAAGCCACTTAGCAAAAACTTTAGCATATCTGGATGGGAAGAAAGTTGTTTTATCTTTCGATTTTTGAACTTTTAAAACAGCATCAGCAAGTGGTTTCATTTTGACAAACCATTGTTTTGACAACATAGGTTCAACAACAGCGTCACTTCTTTCTGAATGAGATACATTATGTGTTATATCTTCAATCTTGATAAGGTTTCCATCATTTTTAATATCTTCAACCAGTTTTTCACGGCAAGCAATATTATCAAGACCTTGATACTTTTTAGGACAATTATCATTCATTTTGATATCATCAGTAAATATTTTGATGAATTTTAAATTATGTCTTTTAGCAATTTCAAAATCATTTGGATCATGAGCAGGGGTACATTTCATAAGACCAGTTCCAAAACTGATATCAACATACTCATCGGCAATGATATCAATAAGCTTGTTATTTGCAGGATTGATAACTTTTTTGCCTTCTAAATCTTGATATCTTTTATCTTTAGGATTATAAACCAAACAGACATCACCAAACATAGTCTCAGGTCTTGTAGTAGCAACTTCTAAATAGCGTGATTTATCTTCAAGATAGTATTTAAAATAATAAAACTTACCCTTATCCTCTTTATAAACAACTTCAATATCAGATAATGCTGTCTTAAATACAGGATCCCAATTGATGATTCTCTCACCGCGATATATTAAACCTTCATCATATAATTTTTTAAAAACATAACTGACAGCTTTAGACATTTTATCATCTAAAGTGAATCTTTCTTTGGAATAATCCATTGATAGACCTAGTGCAAGCCATTGTCTATAAATATAATCATGATGCTCATCTTTCCATTTATAAGCTTCTTTTAAGAATCCTTCTCTGCCTAAATCAAAACGGCTCTTGCCTTCCTTATTCAATTTTTCTTCAACTTTTGCTTGCGTTGCAATACCTGCGTGATCTTGAGCAGGTAAAAATAAAACATCATATCCAGATACTTTTTTATATCTTGCAATCGTATCTAAGGTTATGGTATTTAATGCATGACCAATATGCAAAACACCAGTAACATTTGGAGGTGGAACAATCATTGAAAAAGGTTTCTTATCTTGGTTTTCCTTACTATTAGCTTTAAAAAAGCCTTTCTTTAACCAAAATTCTTCTTTGCCTTCTTCCGAAATTTTATGATCATAATTTTTATCAAGTTCTTTCATATAACACCTCAATTATTTAACTGTATTTATTATATCCATTCTGACCTTATCTAAAGAAGAATTATCAACAGATGTCACAACAAAATATTGTTTTTTATCCTCATCAAGCAGTTTCTTTTGCTTCTCTAGATAATATTTTTCATTGCCTGATAATTTGTCATATTTTGTAAATATATAACAGTATGGAACTTTCAAATTATCAGCAAATGCTAAATCTCCTTCTTGAATAAGTCTTCTCGAATCAATAAGAAGATATACTTTTCTTAAATTTCTTGATGAGAGAAAATCATCCATCAATTTAGCAAAGTGCTCTCTATTTAAACTAGCATAGCCATATCCTGGTGAATCACAAATATAAAAAGACTTATCAATAACAGCGTAATTAATAAGTCTAGTTAGCCCAGGTGTTTTACTAGTTTTCATCAGTCTCTTACTGCTAGTTAGTAAATTGATTAATGTCGACTTACCAACATTAGATCTACCCAAAAAACAAACGGCGGGTAAATCTAATAGGAAGTCTTCTTTTTTTGTACATGATTTTACAAAAACTGATTCTTTAAAATATTTATTGCTCACTTTATTTCTTAGTTGTCTTTTTAGAAGCTGTTTTCTTGGAAGAAACTTTTTTCAGTTCTTCTTTTGCATCAGCTTTATTTTTATCTTTTTTTGGAGTAGTATTTTTGAAAATCTTATCTTTCATTTTACTTAGATCATCTAAGAAAACTTTAGAGAACAATTCATCGACTTTTTTAACTTCAACAATTTCTAATGCATCAGCTATTTCTTTTGGAAGTTCTAATCTATCACGATGATTTTCTTTTGGAATGAAAACAGTTTTAATGTGCTCTCTACTAGCAGCATTACATTTTTCTCTAAGTCCACCAATTGGCATAGCATTACCACGCAAATCAACTTCACCAGTCATCGCGACATCATTTCTGATTCTGACTCCACAAATAGCTGAAATAATTACCATCACTGTTGCAACACCAGCTGATGGTCCATCTTTTGGAGTAGCACCTTCAGGGAAGTGAATATGAATATCATTTTCAGTAAAGAATTCAGGATTGATTCCTAAATCACTTCCAATTGATCTGACATATGAAAGAGCAGTTGAGCAAGCTTCTTTCATAACATCACCTAAATTACCAGTTAAAATAAGATTGCCCCTTCCAGGATAAGTGGTTGTTTCAATCTCTAATACTTCACCGCCAGCATCAGTATAAGCAAGTCCATTGATGATACCAATTTGTGAATCTGAAACATTTTTCTCGTGAAGGAATATTTCAGGTCCTAAATATTTTTGAACAGCTTTAATATCAATAGTTATTGAACTATTCTTTTTAGGATCATTTAGATAATCAACAGCATATTTGCGGTCAATTGTTGATATTTTTCTTCTCAGTTCACGCACACCAGCTTCTCTAGTATAATATTCAACAATATAATCAATAGCATCATCGTTCCAACTCATCATGCCATCTTTGACACCATTTGCTTCTTCTTCCATCTTTAAAAGATGAGTTTTAGCAATTTCAAGTTTTTCAAATTTTGTATAAGTATTGAGTTCAATCATCTCAAGTCTATCTAAAAGTGGTCCAGGGATTTTTGAAATATCATTTGCTGTGCAAATAAACATCACATTTGATAAATCAAACGGCTCATCAAGATAATTATCGGTGAAAACTTGATTTTGTTCAGGATCTAATACTTCAAGAAGAGCACTGGCTGGATCACCTCTATAACCGCCGCCATCAATTTTATCAATTTCATCTAAAAGGAAGACAGGATTATTGGATCCACATTTATTTATTTGAGAGATGATTTTACCAGGAAGTGCACCAACGTATGTGCGTCTGTGACCTCTGATTTCAGCTTCATCAGAAATACCGCCCAAAGCAAGTTTAGTAAACTTTCTACCTAATGCTTCAGCAATTGAAATAGCAAGAGATGTTTTACCAACACCTGGTGCACCATAGAAACATAAAATAGGTGCTTTTAAAGAATGAGTCAATTGTTTGACAGCTAAGTACTGTAAAATTCTCTCTTTTTGTTTTTTAAGTCCATGATGATTTTTTTCAAGGACTGCTTTAACTGATTCAAAATTTTCATTATCAACTGAAGATATTCTCCATGGCAAATTGACAAGTAAATCAAGATAAGTATAGATGATTCCAACTTCTTGAGCACCAGCAGGAAGAAGTTTTATTCTATTTAGTTCAGCCTTGATTCTTTTTTGAATGTTTTCAGGATAATTTTCAGGATGATCAGTAATCTTTTTAAGATAGACTTCGTCTTGACCGCCGCCATCAAATTCTTTGAGTTCATCCTTGACGACTTTCATTTTTTCCCTTAAAACGTATTCTCTTTGATTCTTATCAATAGCTTTAGAAACACGATTTTGAATCTCATATTCAATTTTTGAATCAAGATTAAAACGTTCTAAATCTTCAGTAACAATCCTTATTTTTTCAACAGGATCTTTCTCTTCAAGAATTGTTTGCTTAGTAAAAGCAGCCGAATTTAAGAAAACAGCAATATAATAAGCAACCATTCTCATATCAGTGACTTCTTGAGTAAAATCAGGAAGTGAAGGAAGAGAAGGATATTGTTTTCTAAGCCCAACATATGCAGTTGAAAACTTAGATAATGCTTCATATATCTTATCGTCTTGTCTATCATATGCCGTTCTTACTACACCAGTAGCTTTAACGACCTTATCTTTTTCATCAATTACAAAGTCACTCAAATCTAGTATTTGTTTACCAACAATAGTAACTTTCAATGTTAATTCTTGTTCTTCAATTGAAAGAATAGAACACAAAGTAGCAACAGTTTTTACACTTGGTAAAACAATATTGTCAAAATCACCATAAGCATTTTCAGTAGCACAATATGACATAACAAAATCGTCACCAGTTTTTAAATTAGCAAAGACTTTCTTATCATATGCATTAGTTGCAAGAAGTGTCATTTTAATATTTGGTAAAGCCACATCATTGTGATTTGGAAGTACCACATATTTCATTTTGATATTTTCAGCCATATGAAATCTCCTTTTAAATTAGCACACATTTTTTAGAAGGAAAATTATTTATCTTCTTTTTCTCCTTCAGCATCGACTTTTTTAGTAGTTTTTTTAGCAGTAGTTGTTTTCTTTTCACTAGCAGCTTTCTTTTCAGTTGATTTTTCTTTATTTTCTTTCTTTTCAACTGTTTCCTCTTTTTTATCACCATTTAAAATTAAAATCTTATCAATAACTCTTTGTTGAATCAAATTAGTAGCGACAGAATTTAAATATCTTCTAATTTCATTTGCAATTTGACTATCATTTAATTTTTGCATTTTTAAATAACTGGAATATTGATTAGTGAAAGCCGAAATAGGTAAGCCAATCTGTTTTTCAATATCAGCATTAGTGATAGCTGGAATATTTTCAGCTGTAGTTATAGCATCATAAACAAGCCCATTTTTGATTTCAGCTAAAGCATTATTTCTGATGTCAGCTTTAAAGCTATCAAAATCCATTTTAACTAACTTTAAGTATTCTTCTAAGGTTAAGCCTTGATTTTCCACTCTTTGTCTTTCGCTAGCAAGACGATCTTCAACAATCATGTCAACATATTTATCAGCAATCTCATATGTAGATGAATCACGGCATTTTAACAAATAGTCATTAGCTTTTTGATTGATGTATTCTTTTTGAGCATTTTCAACTAATTTGTTTTTAACTTTTTCTTTAAGCTCAGCTAAATTCTTGCTGACATAGTCACCAGTCAAGGTGGTAGCAAACTCATCATTGATTTCAGGGACTTGTCCTTCTTTAATAGAATTGATGGTGACTTTAAAAACAGTTTCTTTATTAGCAAGTTCATCAGGATAATTTTCAGGCATAGTGACTTTAATTTCAAACTTATCACCAGCTTTATGTCCAACAATCTGTTCTTCAAAACCAGGGACAAAATGATTGCTACCTAATACTAAATCAAAACTTTTTCCTTCACCGCCATCAAATGCCTTGCCATTTAAATAACCAACAAAATCAATATTAGCAGTATCATTTAATTTAGCTTCTCTATCAACTGAAACAAGTTCTTCATTCTCTTTAGCTAATTTTTTTAATTCTTCTTCAACATCTTTATCAGTTATTTTCTTTTCAGTAATATCAGATTTGATACCCTTGTAGTCACCTAATTTGATAACTTCTGGTGAGAGAAGATAAGTGATAGATATATCAGTCTCTTTTTCTTCAAATTTAGAAACATTAACTTCAGGTCTAATATTTAAAATTTTATATTGCTCATAAAGTTTAGTGGAAGTAAATTCCTTATCAGCTGACTTTAAGAAATTATTGATAATCTCATCGCTCAAACGATTAGAATTGAGATATTTTTTAGCTAAATCAAGAGGAGCATGACCTTTTCTATATCCTGGTACAACTACCTCTTTTGCTAAATTAATCTCAGCTTTATTTAAAGCTGCTTGAAATTCCTTTTCATCAAAAGTTAAATCAATTTTTAATAATCCGTCTTTTTTTTCAATTTTCTTGTTCATAATATTTCTCCTATCTATTTTCTACAAGCTTATAAATTATAAGATTATAAGTATCAATATTCAAGTGTATATCTCTATTTTTTAGCACTTGACTGGTTAGTCTGCTTAATTTTAGCCCTCTACTGCCATTTTAAATAGCTCTGGAGTATATATATCAAGCATTGTTGTAGTCATTTGAAGAGCAAATAACATTTCCATTTTGTTATCTGTTTTCAAATAATTACATAATCTACTATCAATTTCAACAACTAGTTCACTGATTGATTTGTAATTCTTACTTGATGATGCTGATATACTTAGCACTTCAACTTGTGATAAAACATAATCAAGAATAGCTTTTATATCATCAGTTGATAATTTTTCATCATAATAATTATCGATATATCTTTTAAGAAGTTGATTGAATGAAAGTAAAAACTCACCTTTATTTTCTTCTTTCAAGTTATTTATTTTTGCGAATCTTTCTTTTCGTTTTTTATCTTCAATATATGAAGTGAAATCATAATCATGATTAATCATATATTTTCTTTAAATGCCAGATATCATCATTATATTCTTTGATTGTACGATCAGATGAGAACCAGCCAGAGTTAGCAATATTGATAAGACACTTTTGACCCCATCTATCGCGATCAAGATAATATTGTTCAATCTTTTCACAGGCTTTAGTATAAGAATCAAAATCTTTTAAAGTCATGAATTCATCACCATGATACATAATTTCATCATAGATGAGTTTGAAATCATTTTTATCCTCTGAGAAAGAACCATCGATTAATGAATCCATAACTTCTTTAATTCTACAATCACTATTATATATATCCCAAGGATTATAAGAGTTTTCAAATTTGATTTTCTTGACCTCTTCTTCTTTCAAACCAAATATGACATCATTTTCACTTGATATGAAATTATCAATTTCAACGTTTGCACCATCAAGTGTACCAAGTGTAATAGCACCGTTCATCATAAATTTCATATTTGATGTACCAGAAGCTTCTTTTCCCGCAAGTGATATTTGTTCAGAAATATCAGCAGCAGGAATGATAATTTGAGCTTTAGATACACCATAATTTTCAATAAAAACAACTTTCATGTACTTAGAAATCTCAGGATCATTATTGATGGTTTTTGAAACTGCCAAAATAAATTCGATTGTTTTCTTAGCTAAAGTGTAGCTAGGAGCTGCTTTAGCACCAAAGATATAGACATGAGGTGTGATTCTAAATGAGGAGTCTTTCTTCATTCTCTTGTACAAGTAAATAATATGAAGAATATTTAATAATTGTCTTTTATAGGCATGAAGTCTCTTTATTTGAACATCATAGATTGCATCAAGAGGTAATTTGATACCATTTTCTTTTTCAACAAGTTCAATCAAAGCTTTTTTATTTTCACGTTTGATATTATTTAATTCTCTAAATATTTTGACATTCTTATCATTGAATTCTGAATATTCCATCAGATCTTTTAATTTCTCAGGTTCTTTTATAAAATCGTCGCCAATGAGTTTTGAAATATAATTTGACAAATTTGGATTAGCAACAAGAAGAAAACGTCTGTGCGAGATGCCATTTGTCTTATTTGAGAATTTCTCAGGATAGAGTTTATACAAATCTTTAAATGTCTGAGCTTTTAATATTTCAGTATGCAGATTTGCAACACCATTGACAGAATATGAGACTGTAATTGCAAGTTGACACATATTGACATGTGAATTGGTAATTATTGAACAATTATTGATGGTCGCTTCATCCAAATTCATACTTCTTAATTTTTGTAAGTTTCGGCGATTGATTTCTTCAATAATCATGTAAACACGTGGACAAACAGAGGCAATATAAGAACAAGGCCACTTTTCTAATGCTTCAGGCATGACCGTATGATTTGTAAAAGCAAAGCATTTAGAAACAAGATTATAAGCATCATCCCATGAATAATTTTCTTCATCAAGAAGAATACGCATCAATTCAGGAATTGATAATATTGGATGAGTATCATTTAATTGGAAGACATAATGTTTATATAGGTTATCTAATGTGCCATAGTTTCTTTTTTCATTGATCACTGCAGTTTGAATGCCGGCAGAAACTAAAAAATATTGTTGTCTGAGTCTTAAAAGTTTACCTTCTTCAGTTGAATCATCTGGATATAATCCATGTGTGATTTCACGAATAAAAGAGAGATAAGAATTAAAATTAGAATTGGTAGGAAGTTCATCATCACATGGTTCAGCATACCATAATCTCAAAGTATTAGTGACTTTATTTTGATAGCCAATGATTGGTACATCATATGGAACAGCTGAAACAACATAAGCATTTGATGTGCGCCATTTGACCTCACCTTTTTCATTGACATAAGTTTCTGGATTACCATAAAATTTAACTTTTACAGCCTTTTGTGGCTTTCTAATTTCCCATGGAAATCCTTCAAGAAGCCAGGTATCTGGATATTCATCCTGATGACCATTTCTGATTTTTTGACGGAAGAAACCATATTCATATCTGATGCAGTTTCCATGTCCTGGTAAACCTAGTGATGCAATAGAATCCATAAAGCAAGCAGCAAGACGACCAAGTCCACCATTTCCTAAACCAGCATCTGGTTCAGCTTCTTCAATGTCTTTATAATCAATCTTTAATTCTTTTAAGCCTTCTTTGACAATATCAAGTATGCCGAGGTTATATAAAGCACAAGAAAGAAGTCGACCAATTAAAAACTCCATTGAAAAATAAACTAATTGTCTTTCTTTTTTCTTTTCAACTTCTTTTTTAGAATACATGCCATCAGTGTTAGCTCTATCACGTGCCATAGTACCTAAAATGTCATATAATTCAGCAGGTTTCAATTCATAAGGATCACGACCATACTTTTCGATTGTTTTCCTAACAAAGTCCTTCTTAAATTCGTCTTTAATTTTTTCTTTTTCAATTAAATTCATAGTAATACCCTTTCAATATATATTTAATTTAGACACAATAATTTTATATAATTTATTTAAATTTGTACATTTTTTCTTTCATCTTCTTTGATAAGTTCAATCTTTTTATCATCTTCCTGTTTAATTTTATGATGACATAAGAAGATAGCACCATAAGAAGGAAGTTTCAATGTGATTTTAAATTTTTGATTATGTATCCCATTACCATATGTCTCCATAGGTAAACCATTATATTGATTCCATCCACCATATACTGCTTTATCAGTATTAAGAATTTCACCATATTCTCCCTCATATGGAACTCCTAAATCATAATCCCAATAGAAGTTACTTGTCATATTGAAGATAAATATCATACATTCATCAGCCGATTCACGCTTGAAAGCATAAACACTTTGATCACCATTATCAGCCATAATCCATGAAAAATGAACTGGATTATATTCTTCAAAATACATACTTGAGTGATTTTGATAAATAAGATTTAAATCTCTAAATAATCGTTGAACACCTTGATGTTTAGCATAATTTAATACTGAGAAAGGAACTGGTTCAAATTCTTTCCATTCATCAAAGCTAGCGATTTCATTGCCCATAAAATTCAGTTTCTTTCCAGGATGGGCAAATTGATAAGCATATAAATTTCTTACTAATGCAAACTTGGTGTCATAATCACCATACATCTTATTTAAAATAGAACCTTTCATATGAACCACTTCGTCATGCGATAGTGGAAGTATAAAATTCTCAGAATAGAAATATGCCATTGAGAATGTTATTTGGTTGTGAATAAATTTTTTATAAATAGGATCTTTAGAATAATATTTTAAAGTATCATTCATCCATCCTAAATCCCATTTATAATCAAATCCTAAACCTTCATCAAAGCCACCTTTAGTAACGTGACCATATGCTGATGAATCTTCAGCCATCATCATAATCGATGGAAATAATGCATGAATATATCCGTTAGCTCTTTTTACAAATTCGATAGCACCAGAATTTTCACCATTATTTGGATTTCCATCATAGTAGATGATATTGCTGATAGCGTCAAATCTGAATCCATCAACATGATACAAATTAGCAAAATAATATAACGAACCAATTAAAAATGATCTGACTGGATCTTTGCCTAAATCAAAGTTTTTACTGCCCCACTGAGAGAATTCATGCTCATTAGCATATTCAAAAACACAGGACCCATCAAATTTTTCAAGTCCAAAGCTATCGACAGCAAAATGAACTGGGACAAAATCTAAAATGATGCCGATACCATTTTGATGAAGCTTTTCAACAAATTTAGCAAAATCTAAAATATCACCCCATCTTGAATCAATGGCATAATAGCCAAGACATTGATAACCCCAGGATGCATCATTTGGAAACGATGTTATTGGCATGAGCTCAACATGGGTGAAACTCATTTTTAATAAATAAGGTATCAAAACATCAGCAAGTTCAGAATACGAATATTCACTTCCATCAGTTTTCCTTTTAAAAGTCCCAGTATGAAGCTCATAAATAGAAACAGGCTTATCAAAATTGCGATCTCTTTTTGAAACAAATTCATTATCATCAATTTTAATTTTAGATAAATCGACTAAAATCGAACAAGTTTGACTTCGTGATTGATTTTTAAAAGCAAATGGATCTTGTTTATCTTTATAGCAATTATCACATCCAAGAATGTGAATTTTGTATAATTGACCTTCTTTTGCATCCTCAATAAATCCTTCATAAAGTCCGCGATAGTCAACTTTTTTTAATCTGGTTGGTTTCCAGAAGTTAAAATCACCGATGATTGAAACTTCTTTTGCCATTGGTGCATAAACTCTAAACGCATAACCTTCTTTTCCATTTAGAATGCATTTATGAGCTCCAAAATATTTGTATGCCTCGGGAAGATGACCATCCAAATATTTGTCAAAGAAACTATAATCTGCCATATCTCCTCCAACTAAACGGATGACATTATCTAGGTTGATATATGTGCACATAGATAATTATTAATATAATACAATATTATTGACTTTTTTTAAATAAGAATTGTTAGCACAGTTATATTTACTTGAAAATGATATTTATTTTATTTATTATATTTAGGTTTTTTAACACATTAAGGAAGGTAAAATATGACAGATAGTATTAAAATCATGTGCATCAATGCAGGCTCTTCATCTTTGAAGTTTAAACTTTATGAAGTCGGTAAGAACATCAAGAATGCAAAGAGCTTAACTGAAAAAGCAACTCATTTAAATTCACTTACAAATGGTATCGTTGAAAGAATTGGTCATGACGATGCAATTTTCTCTATTAAAGATAAAGAAGGAAAGAAACAAACAACAATTCAACCAGTCAGTAATCATCAAGAAGCAGTCGACTTAGTTTTAAATAGTCTTTTGAAATTAAATATCATTTCTTCATATGATGAAATTAAAGGTGTTGGAAATAGAGTTGTCCAAGGTGGAAGCTATTTCTCTGATTCTGCTTTGTTTGATAAAAAAACTGAAGAGATTATCACTAAGCTCATCCCTCTTGATCCACTTCATGCTGAGGCACATCTTACTTGCTATCATGCTTTTAAAAAAGCTTTGCCTAATGTCGGTGAAGTTGCCGTTTTTGATACCGCCTTCCACCAAACTATGGAAGAAAAAGAATATATGTATGCTCTTCCTTATGAATATTATGAAAAATATTCAGTCAGAAAATATGGTGCTCATGGCACATCTCATAAATATTTGTCAATAATGGCATCTGAGATGTACTTTAAAGGTCAAGAACATGTTAATTTAATAACTTGCCATATCGGTTCTGGTGCTTCAATATCAGCTATTAAAGATGGAAAATGCATTTCAACAAGTATGGGTTTAACTCCTCTTGCTGGTGTTATGATGGGTACAAGAACTGGTGATATTGATCCCTCTTGCATGCCATTTTTAGCCAAATGTACTGGCAAAGATGCTGAAGAATTATATGATATCTTTAATAAAAAATCTGGTTTACTTGGTATCTCGGGAATTTCAAATGATACCAGAGATGTTGAAGATGCTTATTTAAAAGGTGATAAGAAGGCTAAACTTGCTATTGACATGTATGCCAATAAAATTGCTGAATATATCATGATGTACTATGGAAAATTAGGTCATGTTGATATGATTGTTTGTTCAGCTGGTGTTTTTGAAAATGCTCCTTTATATCGTAAAGAAGCTTTCAAACTTGTTGAAGAAGCAATCGGTGTTAAAATTGATGAAAAATTAAATTCGGAGATTCGTTTAGGTAAAGAAGGACTCATCTCTTCTTCTGATTCTAAAATTAAAGTTGCAGTCATTCCAACTGACGAGGAATTAATGATTGCTTTAGATACAATTAGACTTCTTAATATTGTTGAATAATTGATGAAAAAAAATAAATTTATCTTATTATTTTCTGCTATATCACTCTTTCTACCTTCCTGTAAAAAAGAATATGATAGTAACAAATTAAATATCAACCGCAGTGAATTTGTAACTGGTCCGATTCTTCTTGAAACTCCTAAGCAAGTTACTGATATTGCAAATTATGAAGATATGGTAATTTTAATAACAATGGTAGGATGCAATTATTGTAATAAATTGTATCCCCTTTTGAATGAAGTAATCAAAGATAACAATATGCTTTTGTATCAAGTGGATATTCAAACGTATACTCAACTTGATAAAAGCAAATTTTTGACAGATAAAGTGAAGCAAACTCCATCAATGGTTTTTATAAAAGATCAAAAAGTAACTGATTTGCAGGTGATAACTTTTGATTCAAAAGAAAAGATATCAGTATTTTTAAATTCAAAAATCAATCTTTTAAATTACTATAATTTAAATACATATATCAATAAAATAGGTTCAGCTATCATTAATAATGATGATTCTACTTCTAAAACAATCACTTATTCTTATCATCTTTTACCAATAGATGAAGAAAATGATACCTTAGCTTTCAATTATGAATATTTAGAGAAAAAAATAAATGATACTATCAATACAAATAGTCAAATTTCAATCTATTACACTTGGAGAAGATGCAATTATTGTAGGCAACTTCGAAATAAATATTTAGATAATTATCTATTAGAAAATCCTAGCAAAAAAATATATTATTATGAAACTGATGGCTATATGCAACTTAGAAGAAGCAGTGATGAAACTATCAAGCATGATGCAACTTTAGCTTGGAAACAATTTAATTTAAAATTCAAATTTGATTACTATCCAATATATTCGCAATCAATTTCCGATTATATCTCAGGCACACCTTGTTTAATTAATTACCCAAGTGGAGTAAATGCTTTTTATTCATCAGCTACTGGTGAAAAAGTAAATGAAGATAATACTTTATCATTTGAAATGTCATATTATAAAGAAATAGATGCTTTAAAAACTAATTCAACTGATTATTTTAAAGCCAAAGAAGAATTAAATTCAACTATTTATGACAAATCACTTGAAATTGAACTTACTAAAGTTGATGAATTTTTAAAACAATATAACTGATATGAAAAAAAATTTACTTTTATTTGCAGCTTTTTTAACTTTATTTTCATGTAAAAAAGAGAATTCTTTCATTCTTGATAATAAGATTAATGTTTATCAAATTAAAAATAATTATATTAATACAACTGATAAAAGAATAGTAACATTTTTTAATTTTTTAACTATCTCTGATTTAAATGATATTGTAAATTATAAAGAAGATGCCTTTGTTTTTATCTATGCTCCAAATTGTGCAAGCACTTGCGGTACATTTAGAACTTTTTTTGAATCTTATATCTATAAAAATAAAATACTTGTCAATTATTCAGAAATCGGCCTTATTAGTCAAATAGAAGGCTTTAAAAATTTAGAAATAGTTTCTCAGTTTATCTTAATAAGAGATGGTAAATTATTGAATGCAACCAAGGTTGACGACAATAATTCTTCATCATTTATTGAAGAATATTTTGATAAATATATAAACATTAAAAACACAATGATAGCTAATGATTTATATTATGATGATGAAAATATAAAATTATCATCATCCGTTCATCTTCTTTACAATAAAAAATTATATGACGATAGAAATTATATACTTTTTAATAATATAGATCTCTATTTAGAAGATAATTTAAAAGTTCTATTTATAAATAGAGATAAAGTCAATTATAAAAGTTTATATTCTTATCTTAATGAAAATGAAGTTGATAGCATCAACTTCATTAAAAGCAACGATTATATCGACCAGAAATATAATTTAAATGCAAATGATATCGAGTCTACTTATCTGAGTAAACAAGGTGACAAATACATATCTTATTCTTTAACAATCTCTTCTAAATCATGAATGAGATTATCCAATTTAGCTAAATCATATAATTTGCAACCAGCTGCAAAATCATGACCACCGCCATCATAATTTTTTGCAACTTCACTTATTGGTTTTCTACTTGATCTAATTGAAACTCTAAAGTATCCTTTATTTTCATCCTCCGTAACTGATACGACAGCTTCAACACCTTTCAAATTTCTAAATGTATTGATATGAAGATTTCCTTCATCAATAGTCATATCAAGTTTTTTCATATCATCATTCGTAAAAACAAAATAACAGACATGACCTGAAGTAATTTTATAATTATTCAAAACAAATTTTAAAATATTCATTCTTCTTTCATCACTCTGATACATTTTAAAATAGACATCGTCTTTATTAACACCAGCATCAAGAAGAGAAGCTGCAAGACGCAATGTCATTGAGGAAGTATCCTGATATAAGAAACGATTAGTATCACCAATAATACCAGAATATAAATAAGTAGCTGCTTCTTTAGATAATGTTCTCTTTCTTGATCTAGATAATACAAATAAAGATAAAAGTTCAGCACAAGCTGCCATTTCAGGATAAACAATTAAATCATCACCAAATTGTTTTTCAATAGGAGGTAAAGGATGATGGTCAATTTTAATAACTTTCTTAGCAAATTTTAATTTTTCTTTTGAAACACGAGGTAAATCCGAAACATCAACAGTGATAGCAAGGTGTTCTTTTTCAAAAAAAGATTCAGGAACTTCTTCACTTATTGGATAGATAAATGGCATCAATGTAGTTATATTATCACCAACAAAATAAACTTCTTTAT
>ERZ808252.1365-NODE-1365-length-18039-cov-5.509731_pt1 | contig 18039 bp, 11 predicted proteins | sample MGYA00521242_ERZ808252 | MGnify/ENA primary metagenome ERZ808252 (study PRJEB31516, sample SAMN03275581) | gut metagenome | biome: mammalia-associated habitat; material: feces | host: Papio cynocephalus | place: Kenya | collected 2012-08-07 ...
AAAGTATGAAATATCCTCATCCTCCGTTTTCCGTTCTTCTATCTCTTTACAAGAAAGAAAAGCCTGAATATTTAAAAGATGCCTTAGACAGCATTTTTTCACAAACAGTAAAATCTGACGATGTTGTTCTCATTGAAGATGGACTGCTACCTAAAGAATTAGAGGATATTGTTTGCAACTATGAAAGACATTATCAAGAATTGCACGTTGTCAGATTTGAAAAAAACAGAGGATTAGGCATAGCACTTAACGAAGGATTGAAATATTGCAAACATGAGATTATCGCCAGGGCCGATACAGATGACATCAATCATCAAGATAGGTTCGAACGCCAATTAAAGTTTCTTGTTGAACACCCTGAGTATGCTCTTGTTTCTTCATGGATAGACGAGTTCATTGATACACCTCATACTATTCACTCTCAACGTAGACTGCCCGAAAAGCCTAAGGATATTTACAAATATGGCAAGCACCGTTGTCCTGTCAATCATCCTGTTGCCATGTACCACCGAAATGCAGTAGAGAAAGTTGGCGGATATCAAACTGATCTTTTCCCAGAAGACTATTACCTATGGATGAAAATGTTGAAAGCTGGCTACAAGTTTTATAATATACAAGACAGTCTACTTTATTTCAGATACCATCCTGATACCATCAAAAAGAGAGGCGGATGGAAATATGCCATTGACGAGGCTAAAACTCAGTGGAAAGCGTATCATAATCTTCACTACCTCAATTTTTCTGACCTCTGCTTCAATATTTCCATCCGGTTTATCACAAGAATAATCCCCTGTTCTCTACGACAACTTATCTATTCGTCTATAAGAAAAATCGCAAAATAGTAGGTATGCATTTTGCTTGGTTGGAAACATATATTTCCAACCAAGCGAAATGCTATTCTAAAACAAACTTTTTTATTTCTTCCACCGCCAAGCCTGTGACTTTGGATATGGTGGAGCAAGGCAAACCTTCCCGAGCCATGTTTCGAGCTATCTCCAAGGCCTTGTTCTTAGTGCCAATTGCGATGCCCTTCTCCGTGCCAATGGCAATGCCTTTCTCTGTGCCAATGGCGATGCCTTTCTCCGTGCCAATGGCGATACCCTTCTCCATGCCTTTCTCCATACCTTCCTTCTTGGCAGCGTCAATACCATTCTTGATGTCACGATAGGCATTGACACTAAGCTCGTAGGCACGAAGATCCTCGGTTGTCAACTGAGATATCTCCGCGGTTTTGAACAGACTGCGAAAGACACGCTCTTGCAAAGCCGAGGGGCGGCTCATCAAGTTCTGGAGATTCTTGAGACAATAAATCCACTTGTCCAAAACAGTGCCGCACTCGTCCAATGAACGATGAAAGTTGGCCAACTCTACATATATATAGGTGAGTTTGTCATAGAACACCTCCCTGCTCTTTACATCCATCAACTTTATCTCACGATAGACGCAGTTGTCACTTCGCTTATTCTCTGGGAATGTGAAATTCAAAATGCCAACAGTGTAGACGTCTTGCAACTCATAATTCCAATCACCACGCTTGGCCTGCTCTGAAATGGGAAACGTGGAGTAATAGATGGAGCGGTCCTTGTAAAATTCCTGATACACGTTCTGCATCTCGACAATAATCCGGGCACCTGTGTCTGTGGTGCAATATACGTCGAAAATGGCACGGCGCTCTTGCTCGTTCGTGCCCAAATGCTCGCTATTCTTGAACGTGACATTGGTAATGACACGCTCACCGGCGAAAAGGGCATTGAGGAAACTTATCAGCAATTCCTTGTTAAACTCTGAACCGAATATACGCTTGAAGCCGAAGTCGGTCAGCGGATTGATGTATTTTTCTCCAGACTGTAACATCGTAAAGCTATTTTTGGCAAATTTAAGCAATAAATCTCATAAGAAAGAAGTTGCAAGCAAGAATTTCAGATTAACCTTGATTATTTCTCCTCACACGGATTCAAAAGATTATAATAATGGCTATGCTTTGACATCTGCTATCTGGGTTGCGGACGGGCACATGGTCCACACCTTGCAATAGGCACATATGCCTACTATTTTTCGTGTTCTACGTGCTTTTGAAACCTATATTGTTTACTAAAACTTCCGCGATATTTGGCAGTTAAAAATATTATAGCTACATTTGCGTCAAATAACTATTTGAGCTATAAGACTGATATCACAACATCACGATATCATGATAAACAATATGGTAGATAGCATAGGCTTGACAAATGAGGAGATACAAAGGCTTGTCGCCGTGCTTTCCACTCAGCCAAATATTGAAAGGGCGATAGTCTACGGTTCAAGGGCAAAAGGGACTAACAGGAGGTTCTCGGATGTTAACATGGCGCTTGTCGGCAAGAACCTTTCGCATAGCGACCTCAACCAAGTGGCCATGAAGATAGACGATTTGCTCTTGCCATACGAGTTTGACCTGTCTCTATACTCTTCCTTGACAAACGAGAATCTCATAGAGCATATAAAGAGAGTGGGCAAGGTGATATACGAATCATAAATTGCCGGAACATAAGAAGAAGACTAACTTTCTTGCATTTCGTGCAATAATATATTATCTTTTGCGTTTTACGAGTAAACGATTAGGCGCAAATGCAAGAGTATATTCTTTATATTGGGGCAATGCTTGTAAGCATGGGATGTGGATTTGTCTTCATCCCGGCAATAATAAAGTTTTGTCTGAAAAGAAAATTGTACGACCTTCCTGACGGCAGGAAGATCCACAAAAAGCCCATACCAAGGTTGGGAGGAATTTCCTTTGTGCCAGGTATGTTGCTTGCGTTTATTGTGACGCTTTTTCTCATGAGCTCGGGGCAAGAAAAGGAAATAAGCATTAGCCTATGGTCGCTATATTTCTGCATCAGTCTGCTCATTATATATTTTACTGGCATAGTGGATGATATTATCGGACTTAACGCGACTATCAAGTTCTCTATCGAGATATTAGCAACATTAATAATGCCTGCCGCCAACTTATACATCAACAACTTATATGGGTTGTTTGGCATCTACGTCATACCGTTTTGGATTGGAGTTCCATTGACCATACTGATACTGGTCTTCACGTGCAATGCCATAAACTTGATAGACGGCATAGATGGCTTATCCGCCTCACTGACCATAATGGCCTTGGCTGGGTTTTTCGTGTGTTTCCACTCTGAAAAACTTACCTACTATTGCATCATGATAGTGGCCTTGATAGGTGTATTGATTTCATATCTTTATTACAATGTTTTCGGGAAAGCGGAAAAGCACAAGAAAATATTCATGGGCGACTCTGGCAGTCTCAGCCTTGGCTTTATCCTCGGTTTTCTTGCCATCAAACTATGCATGGACACACCTCGTGCCGTATACAACCCCCACAGGATAGTATGGGCATGGTCGTTTCTTGCCGTGCCGTGCTTTGACGTGGTGCGAGTCTTTTTTTTTCGCATTAGACATGGACGCTCTCCATTTCAACCTGACAAAAAGCACATACACCACAAGCTCATGGCTTGTGGACTAAATCAGCACCAAACATTGATAACGATAGTTTCCTTGCAGTTTGTAATCATGGCCACAAGCTATGTATTGATTGATGTCATCTCCCCAACGACCATTTTCATCATTGATACGGCACTTTATGCCACAGTTAACAACATAGCAAACTTTATTATACGCCGCAAAGATGCCGCGGTAGAAAAAAGAGCATAGCAAAGAGAATGAAACGAGCACTCGACTTCATAGTGGCCTTGATATGTATCGTGGTCTTCTCTCCGCTCATGCTTTTATGCGCTGCCGCAATAAAAAGAGAAGACGGTTGCCCTGTCATATATAGCCAAGAACGCATTGGGCTACACGGCAAACCATTCATGATATACAAGTTTCGAACCATGAGCAAGCACGCGGAAGGCAATGGCATTCCAAAGTTGATGGAAATCCCAAACGACCCCAGGCTGACGCGTGTCGGCAACATCCTTCGCCGCCATCACCTCGACGAGCTGCCACAACTTTGGAACGTGCTCAAGGGCGACATGGCATTCGTAGGCCCACGGCCTGAACGCAAATATTATATCGACAAGATCATGGAGCACGACACTCGATACAGGTTCCTTTACCAGATACGACCGGGCGTAACGTCGTATGCCACATTATATAATGGCTACACCGACACTATGGACAAGATGCTCCGACGGCTCGACCTCGACCTCTACTACCTTGAGCACCGCTCGTGGTGGTTCGACGCGAAGATCCTATTCATGACTTTCACAAACATCGTTTTCGGCAAAGTGTTCTAAAAAAGCACAAGAGACAGAAATACCAAATTAGTTTCAACCTGACAGGGCTGGATTCCAAGCTTGGAATCCAGCCATGTCAGGTTATGCTAAAAAAGGTTTTGACAGACAGCGACAGTTTTATTTCATGCGTCTCGCTCGAAAAGTCAGATATTACGTTATATCATAGCAGATTGTTCTGACGCAACCAATGCTTTCCATTGGAAGTAAGGCAAAACACTAAAAACGCGATGCAAGGCACACCAACAAATAAAAATGCTAAATAAACTCCCATATTATTTTCTCTTGTTTCCTTTTTTATTATTGCTTAAAACGCTATTGATATTCTCCTTCTTGTCATCATCCCTGCTATTGGTAAGAATCAAACCAACTATCAAGCAAAGAATGGAAAGAACTATACCGACAAAATAGATGAACACTTTATCATCAAAATCCTTGAACAGTGAAGTTATCACTACACCTGTCAATATATATTTCGACACATCAAGTGTATATTTTCCAAGTTCTTATGTCCACATATAAAAACTCTACATTATTTATATTCCTCTATATCTGAATTTACGGTCCTAAGGTAATCATTATTTTCATACACACAAATATATTGGAAGAAATTGTCATAATACCGTAAATACCAATAATCATTCCAGTGAACATCAGTGCTCAAATCTTGTATAAAATATAGACATAAAGATTCTTTGGAGCTTAATAAAAACACCGAAAGTTACACATTATTAGAATTATCACCGATATAAGCGTCATAGCTATCCTTATCACTCGCCTTTCATTACAAACTATCACATTTATGTTAAAAGTAAGATTACGATTAAATAAAATGGCGATTTTACTTTACACTTAGTGATATATTTATTAATTTTGCAAACGAATTGATAGGTAAAACACAAAAACATTAGCAAATGCAAACAAATGGACTGTACAACAGTTCCTACGAGCATGACGCTTGTGGCGTAGGAATGGTAGTTAACATCCATGGCGGAAAGAGCCACCAGCTTGTAGACGACGCCCTGAAGGTTCTTGAGAACCTGCGTCATCGCGGAGCCGAGGGTGCCGACGGCAAGACCGGCGACGGTGCCGGCATACTGCTGCAGATTCCCCATGAGTTTATCCTTCTCCAGGGCATACCAGTACCAGAGAAGGGAAAATATGGCACTGGCCTCATCTTCCTGCCAAAAGACGAGAAACGCCAGCAAGAGATTCTGTCCATCATGATTGAGGAGATTGAGCGCGAAGGCTTGCAACTGATGCACCTGCGCACCGTCCCCACGAATCCCGACTGCCTCGGCGAGGCCGCCGCCGAATCGGAGCCTGCCATAAAACAGGTGTTCATCACTGGGGTTTCCGACGACAAGGTTGCCGTGTTCGAGCGCATGCTCTATCTCATCAGGAAGAAGATTGAGCGCCGCATACACGACAAGGATTTCTACATTTGCTCTTTGTCAAGCAAGAATATAGTATATAAGGGTATGCTTTCGAGCCTTCAGCTGAGGCAGTATTACCCCGACCTCACAAACAGTTATTTCACGAGCGGTCTGGCCTTGGTCCATAGCCGTTTCTCAACCAACACGTTCCCCACATGGTCGCTCGCCCAGCCTTTCCGCCTCTTGGCGCACAATGGCGAGATAAACACCATCCGCGGCAACCGCTCGTGGATGAAGGCCCGTGAGGCCGTGCTCTCTTCAGATGCCTTGGGCGACATACATGACATTTCACCAATAATACAGCCCGACATGAGCGACTCGGCAAGTTTGGACAACGTGTTCGAGTTTTTCGTCATGAACGGCATGTCGCTGCCAAAGGCCCTGAGCATAATGGTGCCTGAGAGCTTCAACGACAAGAACCCCATCTCAGAGGACATCAAGGCGTTCTACGAATACCACTCCATCCTCATGGAGCCTTGGGACGGTCCTGCCGCCCTTCTCTTCTCCGACGGCCGCTTTGCCGGCGGCATGCTCGACCGCAACGGTCTGCGCCCAGCCCGATACACCATCACCAAGACCGGCACGATGGTCGTGGCGTCGGAGGTGGGCGTGATGGACTTCGACCCGACGGTCATAGCCGAAAAGGGGAGGTTGCAACCCGGAAAGATATTGCTCATCGACACGCAAGAGGGCAAAATATATTACGACGGCGAGATCAAGGATCACCTTGCCCACGAGCACCCATACCGGCAATGGCTCAACACCAACCGCATACAGCTCGAAAAGATACACACTGGCCGAAAGGTCAGCAACGCCATAGAGAACCTTGAGGCCAAGGAGGTGGAGTTCGGCTTCGGCGAGGAAGACGTGGCCGACACGCTCATACCAATGGCCATCAAGGGACAGGAGCCCACGGCCTCCATGGGCAACGACACGCCGCTCGCCGTGCTGTCAGACCAGCCGCAGATTTTCTTCAACTATTTCCGCCAACAGTTCGCGCAGGTCACGAACCCTGCCATAGACTCCATCCGCGAGCAACTCGTGATGAGTCTTACGGAATACATTGGTCGTGTGGGCACGGGAATCCTAAACCCCAACGAGACCAACTGCAAGATGGTGCGCCTACCCCACCCCATCCTTACCAACAGCCAGCTCGACATACTGCAAAACATACGCTACAAGGGCTTCAACACGCGCAAGCTCAGCATCTGCTTCGTGCCGTCGCCCAAGAGCTCCGAGCATCCGGGAGAAGCACTAAGAGAGGCTCTCGAAAAGCTGTGCCACGATGCGGAGAAGAGCGTAGACGACGGGTTCAACTACATCATCTTGTCCGACCGCGATGTTGACAAGGAGCATGTAGCTATACCTTCTCTACTTGCCGTGAGTGCCGTGCACCATTACCTCATCGATGTGGGCAAGCGCGTGCAGACAGCGTTGATAGTCGAGAGCGGCGAGATTCGCGAGGTGATGCACGCGGCGTTGCTCCTTGGCTATGGCGCTTCGGCATTGTGTCCATACATGACCTACGCCATCCTCGACGACCTCGTGAAGAAAGGCAAGATACAAGAAAACTATGCCACCGCGGAGGCCAACTACATCACCGCCGTTAAGAAAGGCTTGCTGAAGATAATGGCGAAGATGGGCATCTCCACCATCCGCTCTTATCGCGGAGCGCAAATCTTCGAGTCAATCGGCTTGTCGGAAGGATTGCTCCGGACATATTTCGGCACAGAGACAAGCACCGTAGGCGGCATAGGCCTCGACACGATAGCACGCGACGCCGTGGCTTACCACGACAAGGCCGTCAAGGAAGCAAGCTCCGACATTGAGCACCCACTGCCAAACCTCGGACAGTTCCACTGGCGCGAGGACGGCATCAAGCACGCATGGAACCCAGAGACCATAGCCACGCTTCAGCTCGCCACGCGCACTGGCAACTACGAGACATTCAAGAAGTTTGAAAGCCTCGTCGACAACAAGCCCGAACCCTTGTTCTTGCGCGACTTCCTCGACTGGAAGCGCAACCCCATCGACATCGACAAGGTGGAACCAGTCGAGAAGATCGTAAAGCATTTCGTCACGGGCGCAATGTCGTTTGGTGCCCTTTCTGCTGAGGCTCACGAGGCTCTCTGCCTCGCCATGAACGCCCTTGGCACAAGGTCCAACACCGGCGAGGGTGGCGAGGACAACGAGCGCTACCACTCCGAGGTCGATGGCATCAGCCTGTCGTCAAAGACCAAACAAGTGGCCTCTGGCCGTTTCGGCGTGACGACTGAATATCTCGTCAACGCCGAGGAGATACAAATCAAGGTGGCGCAAGGAGCCAAGCCTGGAGAGGGCGGCCAGCTGCCAGGATTCAAGGTGAACCAAATTATCGCCAAGACGCGCAACTCCATACCTGGCATATCACTCATATCACCTCCGCCTCATCACGACATCTACTCAATCGAGGACTTGAAGCAGCTTATCTTCGACTTGAAGAATGTCAACCCCAAGGCTGCCATCAGCGTCAAGCTCGTAGCCGAGAGCGGTGTGGGCACCATAGCAGCCGGCGTGGTCAAGGCCAAGGCAGACCTCGTGGTCGTGTCGGGAGCCGAGGGAGGAACTGGCGCGAGCCCAGCCTCGTCGATGCGCTTCGCCGGCATATCGCCTGAGATTGGCGTGGCTGAGACACAACAGACGCTCGTGAAGAACGGACTGCGCTCACTTGCGAGGTTGCAAGTGGACGGACAGATGAAGTCGGCTCGTGATGTCATCATCATGGCTCTGCTCGGGGCGGAGGAATTCGGCTTCGGCACGGCGCCGCTCATCACCCTTGGATGCGTCATGATGCGCAAGTGCTCTTCAAACACGTGTCCCATGGGCGTAGCCACGCAAGACGAGCGACTGCGCAAGCACTTCCGTGGCGACTACCACTACGTGATAAACTACTTCAAGTTCATCGCACAGCACGTAAGGGAATATCTGGCAGAGATGGGATTCACGAGTCTCAACGACATCGTTGGCCACACGGAGCTGCTTGAGAGGCGCGACACCTCCAAGACGTGGGCCAAAGCTCCGGAAAACGTACAGGCCAAATGGGACAGCCTCAACTTCTCGCGCATGGAGAAGAAGGAGACTGGCGACGTGAGCCTCTATTGCACCAAGACGCAAGACCACGAGCTCACCAACCTGCTCGACCAGCAGCTCATCGCCGGCGCGCAGAAATCAATAAAAGACAAGGAAGAGGTCAACCTCGATTTCGCTATCCGCAACACCAACCGCGCCGTCGGCGCAATGCTCTCTGGCATAATCGCCGAGAAATATGGCGAGGAAGGACTGCCAGCCGACACCATCAACGTGCGCTTCAAGGGATCCGCGGGGCAGAGCTTTGGCGCGTTCCTCGTGCACGGTGTCAACTTCAAACTTGAGGGCGAGACCAACGACTACTTCGCCAAGGGTCTCTCTGGTGGACGCATCAGCATCCTGCCGCCCATCAGGTCCAATTTCAACGCCGAGGACAACATCATAGCCGGCAACACTGGCCTTTACGGTGCCACCACTGGCGAGCTATATGTCAACGGCAAGGTCGGCGAGCGCTTCGCCGTGAGAAACTCTGGCGCCATAGCCGTCGTGGAGGGAGCTGGCGACCACTGCTGCGAGTACATGACCGGAGGACGCGTGGTCGTGCTCGGAAAGACAGGGCGCAACTTCGCCGCAGGCATGTCGGGAGGTGTGGCTTATGTCTGGGACAAGGATCACGACTTCGACTACTATTGCAACATGGGAATGGTGGAAATCAACCTTGTGGAGGAAACCAATTACCGCAAGGAGCTGCACGAGCTCGTGCGCCAGCATTATCTCTACACGGGCTCAAAGCTCGCCCGGACGATGCTCGACGACTGGAACCGCTACATAGAGGACTTCATCCAGGTGGTGCCTATCGAGTATAAGCGCGTGTTGCAAGAGGAGCAGGTGAAGAAGCTCCAGCAGAAGATTTCCGACATTCAAAGAGACTTCTGACATTGCCGGATGTTAAAATTATCAACAAATTAGACATTAAGACACATGGGTAATCCAAGAGGATTTCTGGAGGTAGAGCGGAAAGAGGCCGGCTACCGTCCGATACATGATAGAATACACGATTTCGGCGAGGTGGAGCAAACCCTCAACTCGCGCGACAGGCAGTTGCAGGCAAGCCGGTGCATGGATTGCGGTGTGCCGTTCTGCCATTGGGCTTGTCCCCTCCACAACAAGATGCCGGAATGGAACGACGCATTATACAAAGGCGACTGGAAGCTCGCCTACGAGTTGCTAACGGCCACCAACGACTTTCCCGAGTTCACTGGGCGTGTCTGCCCTGGCTTGTGCGAGAAGGCGTGCGTGCTCAACCTCATGGAGCACGAGCCGACGACCAATCGCGAGAATGAGGCCGCCATCATCGAGCACGCCTACAACGAGGACTTCGTGCATCCGCACATTCCCAAGCGCAACGGCAAGAAGGTGGCCGTGGTCGGAGCAGGCCCCTCGGGACTCAGCGTGGCTACACAGCTGAACCAAAGAGGCTACGAGGTAACCGTCTACGACGCTCGCGAGAACGCGGGTGGACTGTTGCGCTTCGGCATACCAAACTTCAAGCTCAACAAGGCTCTCATCGACAGGAAGATGGAATACCTGAGGATGGAGGGCATAAAGTTCGAGTTCGGCGTGATGCTGGTGCCGGTAAACCCCACGGAGCCGACGAACATACAAAACGACAACACCCTTGACAACACCAAGAAGACCACCATAGAGCAACTCTCCAAGGAGTTCGACGCAGTGGTCGTCTGCACGGGCACGCCACAAGCCCGCGACCTCAAGATTCCAGGACGCGACTTGAAAGGCGTGTATTTCGCCCTTGAGATGCTGTCGCAGCAAAACAGGGTGCTCATGGGCGAGGAGTTCTCCAAAGACCAGCTCGTCAACGCCAAGGGCAAGGACGTGCTTGTCATAGGCGGTGGCGACACTGGCTCCGACTGCATTGGCACCGCACACCGGCAAGGCTCGAAGAGCGTGACCCAGATAGAGATCATGCCCAAGCCCGTGGACGGCCCCGACGACCCCAAGAACCCATGGCCAAACTGGCCGCGCACCCTCAAGACCACGTTCGCTCACGAGGAGGGATGCACGCGCCGCTGGAACATCAACTCGCTTGAGTTCCTTGGCAAAAACGGCAAGCTGACGGGCGTGAAAGTGCAAGAAATAGAGTGGGTTCCCAACCCAGATGGTGGCCGCCCACTGATGAAACCGGCCAAGGAGCCAGAGGTTATCAAGGCCGACATGGTCTTGCTCGCCATGGGATTCCTCAGGCCACAACAGCCGGAATATCCGGCCAACGTCTTCGTAGCCGGAGATGCCGCAAGCGGTGCCAGCCTCGTGGTCAGGGCACTGGCAAGTGGCAGAAAAGTAGCTGCTGAAGTAGATAGTTACTTGCGAAAGTAACCGACCTATCAATTTATATTTTTTTGGCAGAGGCAGGGCACCGGTGGGTGCCCTGCCATTTTTACGTTAAAAAAACAGACTTTAACGTAACATAAATCAATAAAAAACAAACGCCAAATCGTTTTTTTCCGAAAACGTGACATGACATTCAGAAAAAAGGCATATCTTTGCACCATATATTAAGCAAAAACATACAAATAACTAACACTATGAAGAAAGCGATTTTGGCATTAGCCATCGTAGCCCTTGGTTGTGGTAGCGCAAACGCACAGGAAGGACTACAAAAAGCAAAGTTTTTCGACAACTGGTATTTAGGAGCCAAGATTGGTGCTTCAACACCTCTTACGTTTAACCACACATTCCCACTCAACCCCAATTTCGGCTTGAAGCTCGGCAAGAACTTCTCTCCTGTCTTTGGCGCCAACTTTGAGGCACTCGCCAACTTCGGCGAAAACCGCTTCGTGGCACAGGTTCCTGAGAACCTCGTTCTCAACTCAAAGACAGCGGTCAAGTCGTTCAACTTCGGCCTGAACGGAACCATCAACTGGACAAACCTCTTCCTCGGCTACAACGAGAACAAGGTGTTCGAGCTCGGCACTGAGCTGGGTATCGGTTTCAACAAGTATTTTGGCGACAAGGCCCTCAACGAAGACGGTAACGTCGGCGACAACGACGACCTCACGGCCAAGACATCCATGACTTTCGCATGGAACATCGGTGGCGCAAGCAAGCCCGTGCAGCTTTACATTGAGCCAGGCATCTACTGGAACTTGACTCACGGACCTAAGGACGCCGTGCAGATGGACAAGCGTTGCGCACAGCTCGCTCTCCAGGTTGGCCTCAACTACAAGTTCAAGACTTCCAACGGCACTCACAACTTCAAGAAGCTTGACGTCACTCCTCTGAACGACGAGATCAACGACCTCCGCGCACAGCTCGCGCAGAAGCCTAAGGAGGTTGTCAAGGAAGTCATCAAGGAAGTTCCAGTCGAAAAGGAGACCACGAAGACCAACACCGTCCGCATCGACAACCTCTTCTTCGTCACATTCCAGCAGGGCAAGTCTGCTCTGGTTCCTGAGATGAAGAAGGCTCTCAACAACATCAAGAGCGGCAGCCACGTGGAGATTGTGGGTACAGCTTCTCCTGAGGGCTCTAAGGAGCTCAACGACCGCCTGTCACAGGCTCGCGCCGACGCGGTGGCAAGCTACCTGAAGACTCGTGGCGTCATCGTCGACAGCGCTTCTGGTAAGGGCGTACAGGGCGTTACGTCTAACCGTCTCGCCGTGGTTTACGTGAAGTAAGAATAACGCTTACATTCAAATACAAGCGGAGCAGATCCTGTCTGCCCCGCTTTTTTCATTCATCCACCACGCAACAAATTGAATGATTTGGATAAAACATATCATCAAAAAAGCTATTAATGACACATATTCTTTGTAACTTTGCAAGCAAAAGAAAAACTATTTAAATACTTAAAAGTGTCATGCTTACATTAAAGCTCATTACCGAAGAGACAGAGCGCGTAGTTAAAGGATTGGAGAAAAAGCACTTCCCCAACGCGCGTGAAGCAGTGGAGAAAGTACTCGAATACGACAAGATACGCCGTGAGACGCAACAAAAGCTCGACAGCAACAAGCAGCGGCAGAACCAGCTATCAAAGCAAATCGGCGGACTGATGAAAGAGGGAAAGAAAGACGAGGCCGAGCAGGTCAAGGCTCAGGTGGCTGAACTCAAGGCCGACGACAAGGCTCTCCAAGAGCTCTACGACAAGGCTCAGGCCGACATGACCCACGAGCTTCTCGACATCCCAAATATCCCCAACGACGAGGTGCCAGAAGGCAAGGACGCCTCAAGCAATGTCGTCATCAAGGAAGGCGGCGTGAAGCCCGAACTGCCAGAGGGCGCGCTTTGCCACTGGGACTTGCTCAAGAAGTTCAATCTCGTGGATTTCGACCTCGGCGTGAAGATCACGGGGGCCGGTTTCCCTGTCTACATAGGCAAGATGGCTCGTTTCCAACGCGCACTCGAGGCTTTCTTCCTCGACGAGGCCCGCAAGGCCGGCTACGTTGAGATTCAGCCTCCTTTCGTCGTGAACGAGGCTTCCGGCTACGGCACGGGCCAGCTCCCCGACAAGGAGGGGCAGATGTATCATGCCAACCTCGACAACCTCTTCCTCATCCCTACGGCCGAGGTGCCTGTCACGAACCTCTTCCGCGACGAGATTCTCGACGAGAAGGACCTGCCTATCAAGCGTTGCGCTTATTCGGCATGCTTCCGTCGCGAGGCCGGCTCTTATGGCAAGGACGTGCGTGGCCTCAACCGCCTGCACCAGTTCGACAAGGTGGAGATCGTGCGCATCGACACGCCAGAGCACTCTTACAAGTCATGGCACGAGATGCTCGACCACGTGGAGGGATTGCTCAAGAAGCTGGAGCTCCCTTATCACCTCCTGCTGCTCTGCGGTGGCGACATGAGCTTCACGTCAAGCATCTGTGTCGACTTCGAAACATGGTCTGCCGCGCAGAAGCGCTGGCTGGAGGTGAGCTCCACGAGCAACTTCGAGAGCTATCAGGCAAACCGCCTGCACTGCCGCTTCCGCCGCGCGGACAGCAAGAAGATTGAGCTCTGCCACACGCTCAACGGCTCGGCGCTCGCCTTGCCTCGCATCGTGGCCACCATCCTCGAGAACAACCAGACGCCTGAGGGCATTCGCGTGCCGAAGGTTCTCGTGCCTTACTGCGGGTTCGAGATGCTCGACGACAAGAACGACTAATACAAGAGGAACTTTATCAGGCTCTTTTTTGAGATGCCTATATCGCCAAGGCCGGGCTTTGAGAAACAAGTCTCGGCCTTTTCTTTTCCCAACCCCACGCACACGACAATCATCACGACATTTCATCACAAGAAGACATTATATGAGGAAGACAAGATCATGCATAGCCGCGGTTATCGCGTTCCTGCTGCCATTGGCGTCATTGGCTGGCAACTACGCCAAGAAAGTGAACACGCTGATAGGGACCGACTACACCGGCAACACGTACCCGGGCGCGCAGGCACCGTTTGGCATGGTGCAGCTCAGCCCCGACAATGGCTTGCCAGGATGGGATCGCATAGCCGGATACTTCTATCCCGACAGCACGATAGCCGGTTTCAGCCACACCCACCTGTCTGGCACGGGCGCGGGCGATATGTACGACATCTCGTTCATGCCGGTCACGCTGCCCATGCGCGAAGCCAAGGCCCCGCTTGGAGTCTATTCGCGCTTCAGCCACAATGACGAGACGGCACACGCAGGTTATTATCAAGTTCGACTGACCGACTACGACATCAACGTGGAACTGACGGCCACGCCACGTTGCGGCGTGCAGCGCTACACCTTCCCCAAGAACGGCAAGGAGCGCATGGTCATCCTCAATCTCGCAAAGGCCATGAACTGGGATGCCACCACTGATTCCAAGATTACGGTGGTCGACTCGTTCACCATCGAGGGTTATCGCTTCTCCGACGGGTGGGCACGCAACCAAAAGGTCTGGTTCCGTACGCGTTTCTCGCAGCCCATGCTGGCAGTGGAGATAAAGAAGACCAAGCTCGACGGCCATGCTGACGGCGAAGGCGTGGTGGCACACATAAGGTTCGCCACGGATGGCCCGAGCCAACTCGTCGTGGCAACCGCAATATCGCCGACGGGCACGGAAGGCGCGAGGAAAAACCTTGCGGCCGAAGTGTCAACCCTCGACTTCGACGCCATGCGCCAGCGTGCCGAAAGCGAATGGGACAAGGAGCTCGGAAGGATAGAGATAACAGGCGGCACCGACGCGCAACAAACCGTCTTCTACACGGCGCTCTACCACGCCATGATAGCCCCTACGCTGTTGTGCGACGTGGACGGCATGTATCTCGGGGCCGACAGGAAGCCGCGAAAGACCTCTGGCTGGAACAACTATGAGACCTGCTCCCTGTGGGACACCTATCGGGCAGCTCACCCACTCTACGACCTACTCATGCCGTCGCGAGCGAGCGACATGGTAAACTCGCTCTTGGCCTTCAGCAAGGAGAATGGACGGCTCCCGGTATGGAACATGTGGTCTTCTGAGACCGACATGATGATTGGCTACCACGCCGCGTCCGTGGTAGCGGAGGCGGTGCTCAAAGGTGTGCCCGGCATCGACAAGGAGGAGGCTCTCGAGCAATGCGTCAAGACAGCCAACCTCGACAATTATCGCGGCATAGGGCTCTACAAGAAGCTCGGCTACGTGCCCTACGATGTCAAGGAGCCATCGCTCGGCGACGACTGGTCGCTCTCGCGCACGTTGGAGTATGCCTACGACGACGCTTGCATAGCGGCATTGGCGAAAAGCATGGGACGGACCGACGTTTACAAGACTTTCGCCAAGCGCGCGCTGAACTATCGCAACGTCTACTGCAAGGGCAGCACGTTCATGCAGCCCCGACGCGCCGACGGCACGTTCCAGCCCGCCTACTCGCCCGACGACTACACCTCGCACATCTGCGAGAGCAACGGATGGCACTACATGTGGTCGGTGCAGCACGACATCAAGGGCCTGGAAAAGCTCGTGGGCAAGAAGGCCTTTGCCGAGAAGCTCGACAGCTTCTTCACCTACACGCCAAAGGCCAACGCCGAACTGCCGCTCTTCAGCACGGGCATGATAGGGCAATACGCGCATGGCAACGAGCCAAGCCACCATGCCGCCTACATCTTCAACAAGATAGGACAACCACACAAGACGCAGAAATACGTGAGGGAGATACTCACCAAGCTGTACAACGACTCTCCCGCTGGTCTGTGCGGCAACGAAGATTGCGGACAGATGTCGGCGTGGTATGTACTTAGCGCCTTGGGATTCTATCCTCTCAACCCCGTGAGCTGCGAGTATGAGCTTGGCACGCCTCTCTTCGAGACCGCCACCCTGCACTTGGAAAACGGGAAGACAATCACCATCAAGGCCGAGAACTATTCGCAAGACAGGTACCTCGTCGATGGTGTATTGCTGAATGGAAGGCGCGTCAAGGGCACGGCCATCAAGCACGCCGACATCGCCAAGGGCGGCACGCTGGTCTTCGAGATGAAAAAACAATAAGAAGAATTATAGTCACGGAAATGAAAACATCTCGCATAAAACATCTGAGCGATTGCGACATAAGGTTGCTTGCCTTCGATGCCGACGATACGCTTTGGGACTGCCAAGGCCATTTCGACGACGTGGAGAACAGCTATTGCCAGCTGCTTTCCCCCTATGGCGCCAAGCAAGAGATAGCCACGAGCCTCTTTAGCACGGAAACGGCCAACATGCCGCTCCTCGGCTATGGTAGCAAGGCATTCACTATATCGCTCATAGAGAACGCCATAAAAATATCGGGAGGCAAAGTGGATAGTGGCATCATCACGAAAATCATACGTCTTGGCAAAAGCCTGCTCAACATGCCCGCCACGCCACTGCCAGGCGTTGAGCGAACGCTGAAAGCCCTCCACGATTATGGAAGATACAAGATGGTGGTGTTCACCAAGGGCGACAACCTTGACCAGGAAAACAAGTTCAAGAGGTCGGGGCTCGCGCCTTACTTCGACGACTGCATAGTGGTGGCCGACAAGACCGCGCGCGAATACGAGCACCTCTGCCAGCTTTTCAACGTCGGCATCGACCAGCTATGCATGGTCGGCAACTCGTTCAAAAGCGACATCCTGCCAGTGCTTGACCTTGGCGGATACGCCGTCCACGTGCCCTACGAGTTGCAATGGAAAATGGAAAGAGCCGAGGAAAACGGCTGCTTCCCCCGGCTCTTTCGCGCCACGTCGTTCAACGACATCACAGGCCTCATTTAGCCTGTCTTGATGCCGTTCGGCTTCACGCTTGAATCGCGTCGCCTCCACGCTTGAATCGCGCCGGCCTTACGCTTGAATCGCGATGGCTTTACGCTTGAATCGCGATGGCTTTACACGGACAAGCCATCGCGATGTTTTTTAGCCTATCGTGATGACATACTCACTCATGAAGCTGCTGCCAGGCAACAGCTTGTTTATGAGGTATTTATCCTTGAGCTCACCATCATATCCCTCCCAATCTGCCACGCCATACCACGGCTCGATGCAGATGAACGGAGCGTGCTTGCCACAAGGTGTCCAGATGCCCACGGCTGGGGTCTTGAAGTCGAGCGTCACGTGTGGCTTGCCGGCCTCGTCAAGCAACTCCACGTGGCGTAGCTGACTGTGATCGAACACGATGGCGTCGTCCTTGAACGTGTCCTCGGTGAATGCGAAGAGCCCATTGTCGGTAGGCACCTCGTGATAACCCTTAGTGAGGAAGCCCTCCTTGCTGATGAACACGCGCATGGGTTCCGGGTTGTCGAAACGAAGCGCGCCCTTAATCGGCTCGCCAGCCTTTGCCCCAGGCACCATGAAGGCGGGATGGCCACCAACCTGGAAATAGATTTCCTTGTCGTCGGTGTTCTCCACGTGCCACACCACGCGAATCTTGTTGCCTGTCAACTTATAGCTCACGGCAAGGTTGAATTGGAAAGGATACGCCTTCATCGTCTCCGCGTTGTCGTGCAAGCCGTATACCACCTGGCTCTCGCCCTTTGCAAGAAGCTTGAACTCCATGTCGCGGGCGAAGCCATGACGTGAGAGCTCATACTCCCTGCCGCTGACGCGATACTTGTTTTTCCAAACCGTACCCACTATCGGGAAGAGAATCGGCGAGCGCCGTCCCCAATAAGCCGGGTCACCCTGCCAAAGATACTCCTCTCCCCCATTGTCCTTGATGCTTTGCAGCTCAGCCCCATGCTCCGAGACGGTAAGCGTGAGCTTGTCGTTCTTGATTGTCTCCATTATTCTCTAT
>ERZ808252.1369-NODE-1369-length-18021-cov-4.549705_pt1 | contig 18021 bp, 23 predicted proteins | sample MGYA00521242_ERZ808252 | MGnify/ENA primary metagenome ERZ808252 (study PRJEB31516, sample SAMN03275581) | gut metagenome | biome: mammalia-associated habitat; material: feces | host: Papio cynocephalus | place: Kenya | collected 2012-08-07 ...
TTTTGGCGACTCGCTTTTTACGCACCCCCCTTATCGGGAATATGCATTTTATTCGAATTTCTTTAGGGCCCGCGATTGTCATCTTTTCTTCTTTGCTTCTTGGCCCTTTATATGGGGCGATTGTCGGTAGTGCTGGCGACATGGTGGGGCACTTTTTGTTTCCTGTAGGAGGGGAATTTAATCCTTTGATCACGATTGTTTATCTCCTATTAGGGATCATGCCTTGGTGTTTAATGCAATTTACTTCTCATTTCCGTGACACGTTAAAAAAGCCATATTTCTTTATTCTTACCATGACTTTGCTCTTGGCTTTGCTTGTGTGCTTTTTTTATGTCATTCCTGGCTTGAAAGAATACTTTGCGAAAGGGTTTGGCGATGGAGCCTATTGGATAGAACCTCTTATCATTGCTCTTACTGCTTTATTTACGGCCCTTGCTTGTGTTGGCTTATTTTATCTAAATCGTTACTTTGAAAAAAACAAGCAGCGATATTCTTCTTTCCCCTCTCCTTATGAGATGGCTTTGATTTGTCTTATCACGGAAATCGTTTTAATGGTGGGGCTAATGCCTCTCGCATTCTATATTTTCTACAATTTTATATCGCATGAATTCCCCGTAACTTATGGCACGTTATTATCGTGTATCAGCGTGTTTAGTGGCATCAAGGTTGTCTTAAATACTTTTGTTGTTTATTGGCTACTTGTTGTTACGAAAAAATATTTAATTAAAGGAGAATAACATTGAGGGTCTATGCTAGAAGAAGAGAAAAATGCTGACAAGGGTTTAGAAGAAGAAAACGAAGAAGATTCTTCATCTTTCAAGGGAAGAATCATTTGGATTCTGTTTTTTGCGGTTTTGGTAGCGCTCGCGATTGCGTGCGTTGTTGTGATTAAGGCACTCGACCAAAATTAAAACAAAAATTTATTAAAAATTCTTTTCATAGACCCAAAGCAACGATAATGTTAGATTAATTGAAAATTAGTGAGGAGTTAGGGATGGCAGTCATAAAAATTGAACGGCGCGATGGCTCTTTCGTAAATTGCGATTTAGACAAAAAAGAGCTCTCTTATTACCGATATCACGTTCGTTTCACCAATTCTGAATGGGAGATTTTAAAATACCTTTATGAGCATCGTGGCACCGTAGTGAAGCGAGAAGAATTGATTCATATTCTTTGGGGCAATGCTTCGAACAAGGAACCGACTAGAACCGTCGATGTTCACGTTTCTAGTATTCGCAAGAAACTCGCTTATATCAAAGGGGCGCGTCTCGATAGCATTTATGGAACGGGCTATAAACTCGTTATGCTAAGGCGTTTCTAGTGACGTGTTTCTTAGGGTCGTATGACCCTTTTCTTTTTAGAGACGAGTAAAGGTTACGCGATGAAACTGATTTACTCCAATTCAGAAAAACCTTGCAAAACTCGATTATGTTTCTTACAAATGATAATAGTTTTTATTTAATTAAGGAGTTGTGAGATACTTTAATAGTATGGATAATCGGTTTTTTCGTTCCAATGTCGTCTATCAAATTTATCCAAGGAGTTTTTGCGATTCAAATGGCGATGGCATTGGTGACATCCCTGGGATTATTTCTAAATTGGATTATCTTCAAGATCTAGGGGTGGGCATTATCTGGCTTTCCCCCGTTTATAAAAGCCCTAACGTTGATTTTGGCTATGACATCAGCGACTATTACCAAATCAATCCAGAATACGGCACTTTAGCGGATATGGACAAATTGATCCTCGAAGCGAAAAAACGCAATATCCGGATTGTCATGGACCTTGTTGTGAATCATACAAGCGATGAACATGCTTGGTTTCAAAAATCGAAAGACGTTCGTTCTCCCTTCCATCAATACTATTATTGGAGAAAAGGGAGAAACAATAACTCAGAACCTCCTAATAACTGGACGAGCAATTTCGGGGGCAGCGCATGGGAATACGATAAAGAAGCGGATGAATGGTATCTTCATCTTTTTTCCAAGAAACAAGTCGATTTGAATTGGCATAATCCCGATGTTTTATTCGAAGTGGAGCGGATCCTTCGCTTTTGGCTTGACCGGGGGGTTTATGGGTTCCGCTGCGACGTTATTAACCAGATTTGGAAAGAAAGCTTTGAAGATGGTAGGAAAAACGGCTTTATTGTCGGGCAAGAACACTATTTAGACAAAGAAGGCAACCACAAAATATTGGAGCGCCTCCATAAAGATGTCTTTTCTCATTATGACTGCATGACGGTTGGCGAAACTTTTAACGTTGATTATGAAAACGGGAAGCGTTTCACAAATGGCAATGAGCTAGATATGTGTTTTGAATTTGATGCGATGAATGTCGATAAACAAAAGCTGGTCTGCTTTACGAAGAAATACCGCCCTCAAACCTTGAAACAAATTCTCTTTGGCTGGCAAAAGGCATTAGATTGGAACGCGAATTATTTTGAAAACCACGATCAAAGACGTTCCATCACTCGTTTTGGCGACAGCAAAAAATACTGGAGAGAATCTGGCAAGATGCTTGCGACGATTCTTTTTACCTTGCGGGGGACGCCCTTTATTTATAACGGGGAAGAAATCGGGATGACCGACCTAGCGAAACTCACGATTGAAGATTGTTTGGACCCCGTTGATTTTTGGGTTTATGAACTCATGGGCCGTTTCCATTTTCCACGTTGGCTCAAGAACCGCCTTCTTAGCAATTTCGCGCGCGACCATGCTAGAACCCCTTTCCAATGGGACAAAACAAAAAACGCTGGGTTTTCCGCTGCGGATAAGACGTGGATGAAAGTGAATCCGAATTATTTAACGGTGAATCTAGAGATGGAAAAAGAGGATCCGCGGAGCATTTATCATTACTATAAAGACATTATCGCCTTAAGGAAATCGACTCCCGCTTTAATATATGGCACGATTGAGCCAATCCCTACCCCTTGTTCCATTATGGCATTTTATCGTATCTACCAAGGCAATAAGATTTTGGTTCTCGTTAATATGACTCGCCATAAAGTATCGATCCCTAAATCCTTAAGGAGCACAAAAGGAGTGATGTTACTCGCCTCGAATAAAGGAACGCAGTATGGCTATAAAGAGCATCTTCGTCCTTTCGAAACGCTTATCGTAAAAGTGTAGAACGTTTTCTTTTCAAAAAGGAAGACACTCTAGTATGCTATAGGCGAAAAAGAGGTTAATTATGGAAGAAAGACGGAAAGATAATATTAGCTGGGATGAATATTTTATGGGCATCGCCGTTTTAAGCGCGATGAGAAGCAAAGACCCTTCCACTCAAGTTGGAGCTTGCATCGTCGATAATAACCACAAAATCGTGTCGGTTGGTTATAATGGCATGCCACGCGGCGTTGATGAAGACAAAACCCCTTGGGGGCACGGAGCGGGACTTGATAGCAAATATCTTTATGTTTGCCACGCTGAACTGAATGCGATTTTAAACACCCGCGATGGCCCAGCGCTTAATGGCTGCTCTTGCTATGTGACTTTATTCCCGTGCAACGAATGCGCCAAAGCGCTACTACAGGTCGGGATCAAAGAGCTCATTTACAAAGATGACTTCCATGGAGACCAAGTTATTTATAAAGCGTCTCGCAAAATCTTAGAAATGGGCGGCGTGAAAATCCGTCAATACATAGGCAAAGACATCAAAATTGCCATTCAATAATCACTCTTTTCGTTTTTTAAGATTCTTTTTAGCATTATCAAAATGAACATCGTCGAAGTCAAAAACTTAACTTATTCCTATTACGAAGGAAGCAAAGTCCTAGATGGGGTTTCTTTTTCGTTAGTAGAGGGTAGCTACACTTGTCTTATTGGCCATAATGGCTCTGGGAAAAGCACTTTAGCGAAAGTGCTTATGGGGCTAAATAACAAATTCCAGGGGGAAATCACGATTTTCGGAATGCCTCTTAATCGTGAAAATCTCGGCAAAATCCGCTCAAAAATGGGAATTGTTTTCCAAAACCCGGACAACCAATTCGTGGGAACAAGCGTTTGCGACGATATCGCTTTTGGCTTAGAAAACCGGCAAGTCCCCCATCTAGAAATGCAATCGATCATCGAAACCTACGCAAAAGAAGTGGGAATGGCGGACTTTTTGAACGCTAGCCCTGACAATTTAAGCGGTGGGCAAAAGCAAAGAGTCGCCATTGCAGGGGTTTTGGCGATGAAACCGAACCTCATCATTTACGATGAAGCGACCTCGATGCTTGACCCAAAAGGAAAAAGAGAGATTTTGTCCTTGACGCAAAAAATGAAAAAGGAAAACCCTTCTCTTACGATTCTTTCTATCACCCATGATGTAGAGGAAGCCGCAAAAGCCGACCAAGTTCTTGTCCTTAACGAAGGGAAAATTGTCTTGGAGGGAACCCCTAATGATGTTTTCTCAAATGTCGAAATCTTAAAGCAATGCCATTTAGCTACCCCTTTCTTTTTTGAGCTCCGCGAGGCGCTAAAAAAAGAAGGCTTCGATATTCCTGCTTCGATTACTGATTTAGCTTCTTTGGAGAGTTATTTATGCAAATAAACTTCCAAAATGTTTCTTATATTTATAACCGCAAATCCCCTTTCGAATTTGCGGCGCTCAATCATATCAATCTCTCCTTGCCAGAGGGTAAATTCATCGCCTTAGTTGGTAGAACAGGCAGCGGGAAAAGCACTCTAATTAGCCATATTAACGCTTTGCTTCGCCCAACGGAAGGGGAAGTCCATATCGGGGATTTTTTAAATGCACCAAAGAACCGTTTAAAGAACAAAGACATCAAAAATCTCCGCAAACACGTAGGGCTTGTCTTTCAATTCCCCGAATATCAGCTCTTTGAAGAGACCGTAGAAAAAGATGTTGCCTTTGGTCCTAAAAACTTTGGAGAAACAAATGAAGGCGCACTTGCTCTTGCTCATGACGCCTTAGCGACCGTTGGCTTAGACGAGTCATTTTATCAGCGCTCTCCTTTCGAATTATCGGGAGGGGAAAAACGAAAAGTCGCTATCGCCGGCGTTATCGCGATGAAACCAGACACGTTGATCGTTGATGAGCCTACCGCGGGGCTAGACCCAGTCGCTGCGATTGATACCATGAATTTGTTTAAGGGCATTCAAGAAAAAGGAACCTCTTTGATTTTAGTCACCCATGATATGAATATCGTAAGCCGTTATGCGGATTTGGTTGTTGTGCTTGAAAATGGGGGAATCGCAAAAATCGCTACCCCGAAAGAATTATTTTCTTCGGATTTAGAATCTTATTCCCTTGAACTCCCATTATTATACCAAGTCATATCCGATTTAAATCAAAAAGGCATGAATCTTGATATGAATACTATTTCTAACGTGAACGAGCTTGCGGAAGCGCTTAAGGAGAAAAAGCATGAATAGTCTTACCTTAGGCCGCTACGTGCCATATCAATCTTTTGTCCATAAGCTTGATCCTCGCAATAAGATTTATTGTCTTATCGTTCTTATGGTAGCCATTTTTATGCCGCAAATTAACTACGCGATGACTTTCACGATGGTGGGGATCATGTTTCTATTTTTGCTTTTACTACTTGCGCTCACCCATTCTAGTTTTCTTTCTTTTTTAAAGAGTCTATCTGGATTATGGTTCATGATGCTCTTCTTATTGATTATTTATATTTTTATCCCTACCTCCAATCAACGTTATCCCGATTGGGTCGCTTTCCGTATCGGGGATTTCCCAATCTATTACGAATCTATCTTTGAGGCATTGAAAATCCTTGTCCGCCTTATGCAAATGATCGCCTTGACGATGATTTTCACTAGTTCAACAAAACCTTTAGAGATGACAGACGCTTTTGAGTGGTATTTAACCCCTCTAGGCGCATTAGGGTTCCCATCCCACGAAATCGCGATGATCATTTCGATTGCTCTTCGTTTCATTCCTACCATCCTCGATGATACAAAGCGAATCATGAAAGCCCAAGCGAGCCGCGGTGTTGATTTTGAGCATGGGGGGCTCATTACCAAAATCAAATCCATGGTATCGCTGATTGTGCCTTTATTCGTTTCTAGCTTTGTTAGGAGTGAGGATCTAGCGGATGCGATGGAATCTAGAGGCTATGACCCAAAAGGGAAAAGAACGAAATATCGCGTGATGCACGCTTCCATTTCTGATTTGTTCGCCTTCCTATTTGCTAGTGCTTTCGCCGCATTATTCATCTATACAAGCGTAACTTCTTTTGACGCTTATTCCGTTTTCTTCGGAGTCAACGTGAAATGAGCAATTATTTTTGCGTGGTTTCTTATTTAGGGGCCGCTTATTACGGTTTTGAGCGGCAACGTAACCATCCTACCATCCAAGGGAAGATCGAAGAGTGCCTTAACGCAATACTGCACGAAAAAGTCACCATCAATGCCTCGGGAAGAACGGACGCGAAGGTGAACGCAAAAGGGCAAACATTTTCCTTTCATTCTTCTTCGGTTTTATTAAAGGATGAAGCCCGTTTCCTCTATGCGATTAATCATGTTTTGCCTAGCGATATTTCGATTCTTTCCGTTAAGGAAGTTCCTGATTCTTTTCACGCTCGATATAGCGCGAAGAAAAAGGCGTACTCCTATTCTTTTCATCTTGGGAAGAAAGACCCATTTTTGTGTTACGAAGTGGCAATGCTAGGGGAACGGATATTCGATGAAACTCTTTTTAAAGCTTCTTGCAAGCTTTTTAAAGGAGAACATAATTTCCAAGATTTCACCCCGAAAAGCGAAGACATGCATTCTTTTACCCGTACGATTTATGATGTTTCTTTTACGGAAGACCCTTTTACGCATAAAGTATTTTTCACTGGGGAAGGCTTTATGACTTATCAAGTTAGAACAATGGTGGGGGCGGCAATCAAAGTCGCTTTAGGTAAAATGACCTTAAGCGAATTAGAAGCAAGAATTGATAGTAAAACGCGAAAAATACTTTCATTTAAGGCTCCTGCAGAAGGGCTTTGCTTAGAAAAAGTCTTTTACGAATAAGTGATTGATTTTTACTGTTTTTTCGAATTAAGTTCTTCGTGCGCTTAAGAGCGTTTCTTGGCGCGCAATTGAGTACGGATAGCAGCTATTTTGTTTCTCTCTTACTCGAGAGCTTGCGTGAGTGCATGAAAGAGCCGTAGGGTGCCGGTTTTCGATGCCTTTTAAGCAAGGGAAGACGAATGCTTACTCGTCTACCGGCCCATAGGTGATTGTGCCGCTGGGTTTTATCTTTTCGATGGAATTGGGCGCGTCTTTCCTGATTCTCAAATCACATAATTGTCGTCAGAATAGTCTTCCAAATCGTAAGGAAACGCTGGTGTGATTATGTAATTGATTTTAGCTTTTTTAATAAGCGCGCCGCTCGTTTGATTCTTAAAGCTACTCCATGGATAAGCGCTGTTTTTATTTCGCCTGAAAGGTATCGTTTTGCTTCTAGAAAATTTCCACCTACTATTTCGGAAACTGCCTTCAGCCTTTCGATGCTTGCTTTATGAGAATCGCAAAGATAGATGGAATATTCCGTTTCATCTTCGACAATTGCCGGAGACGAAGTTGAAACTATGTTCCATCCACATTTGGGGCATTTAATGGCTATGCCAGAATCCTCACGTATCGCTTCCATTGTAGTTCCGCATTTTTCACATTTCATCTTCGATTACTTCCAGGAATGAATTTAATGAATTCACCGACATCATTATAGTCGGGCGCTGTTGATGACCCACCCAACACTTTATAGTCACCATTTGGCCATGCCATAAGTAATTGTTTGGAGCATAAACAACAACAACATTTAATTTATATGCATAAGTGTCTACTTGATTGGTAGCACTTCAGGGACTCGAACTTGCGGAGAGCTAGACAGCCACAAAGCAAAAGCAGACAAGAAGATTAAAAAGATGCACAGCTCACTGTCCATTTTCTCTTGGCCAATAGACATCGCTAATAACCAGCCCGAGAGTCCTCCCAATCGCCTCTTTTTGTTTGGAAAAAAGGGGTCATACCATGACGCTTACTTTTCTAACTTCTGCATCTATATCTAGTTTTGGAATATTTTTCGCTAACCGCCTTCTTATAGTAGTGATAAAATACACGCGCAAAAAGGAGTTTTGATTATGGGAAGACACTTTGAAGTCAGAGCCGCGGCAATGGCTGCGACCGCCAAAGCAAAAAGCGCGATTTACATGCGTGCTAGTAAGGAGATTTATGCTGCTGCAAAAAGCGGCATTCCTGACCCAGAATCGAACCTCGCTTTAAGAAGCGCGATCGAAAAATATCGTAAAACCTGCCCAAGAGACGTTATCGAAAGAGCAATCGAAAAAGCAAAAGGCGGGGATGCAGTTGCTTATATTCCAGGGCGTTATGAATTCTTCGGCGCTGGAGGAAGCTTTGTTATCGTCGATACTTTAAGCGACAATGTTAACCGTGCTCTTGTAAGCGTGCGTACCATCGTTACCCGTAAAGGCGGAAAAATGGGAAGCGTTGAATATAACTTCCAAATGTTAGGTGTCATCGATTTCAAAGGAACAAATCGTGACGAAGTGGAAGAAAACCTCATTCTAGGTGATGTTGACGTTCAATCTGTGGATCTTGAGAATGGCGAGATTGAAGTTCGCGTCAATCCTAGCGATTTCGAAAAAGCAAAGAAAGTCCTTAGCGACATGGGCATTACCGAATTCGATAACGCACAAACGACCCTCGTACCAAACGAATACATTACCTTAAACGACGAAGATCTTGCAAAATTCAAAAAGATGCTTGAAGAGCTTGATGAATGCGAGGACGTTCAAGCCGTTTACCATAACGTCGAGAACGCTTAATGATTGCCGCCTTCGGGCGGTTTTCTTTTCCTCATATCTAGTAATCTACGATTTTATTCGATTCCATCGTAGTTTTTGATATTTTTAATCTCTGAATCCAATCATTTAGTGTCTAAGCGTCTCAAAAAACGTAATGTTTAGACACTCAATAATTTATTCATCGTCTAAACATGGCAAAAAAATTGCGTTTTAGACATTCAATAATGAATAATCGTAGGAACAGCAAAGCTCTACTATGAACGATGCAGGGTTTATTGGAAGAAAAGACGAATATCATGTTTTAGAAAAATGCTACCACTCAAAAGATGCACAAATCGATCTTGTTATAGACCATAGAGACAACGTGGCAAGCCTTTGCGAGATGAAATTCACGATGAATGAATTTGAAATCAACAAAGATATCTACATGGACCTCATGAATAAGATTGCAGCCTTTCAATCCGAGAACAAACGAAAATCAGTTCAAACCGTTCTTATCACGACATACGGATTAAAGGAAATCGATATTCAAACGCTATCAATAAATGCATGACATTGGATGCTTTTTTGCAAAATGAGTTTTGTTAAACAAATTGTCTAAGCGAGGAACTAGAAAATTACCTCCGCATTTTGAGTGAGCAGAATTTGCTCAAAATTTTTAGTATTACTTTCTTTTATCAGTTATTGGCTTATTAAATGAAAAACGCAAGTAAGCTTTAAATCATTTTTTAAGTTCACGAAAATGTTTGCTATCACTTCAATTGCGACAAAAAGTACTATTTGTATAATAACTAGGAAGGGAGGGACATTTATGACGGTTGAATATGTTAAGATCAATGATATCACTAATCTTCTAAACATTTTTTGTGTAAACAACAACAATTGTGAAGCCCCCACATTATCGTAAAGCTTTTTTCGAGCTATCATCCACTTGATGGTGGCTCACTTTAAATTAAATTCGCTTATGATTTTTTTCTAAATACAATATATACGTCAACACTAATAGCGGTGGTTTGTTAATTTACAATACCTTGTCCAATAGAGTCATTAAACTGGCGGATGAGTATTGTAAAAAATTAGATATTGCTAATGCCGGGATTAAAAGAATTATTTTGCATCTATTCGGCGGAGAACCGCTTCTTTTCTTAGATGACATTCTTCCATTTATAGCGGGATTAAAGAATATAGGCGTTACTGTTTCTGGAAGCGCAACCACAAATGGATATTTGCTAAATGAGAAGAATTTTAAGGAAATGTTAGATTACGGCATCACATCGTTTCAAATCACAATTGATGGCGACCCGCAATCCCATAATGAAACTAGGAAATTATTAGATGGCTCCGAAACATATTCTACTATATTTCAAAATCTCAAGAATATTTCAAAAAGCAAAGACAATTTTTCAGTAGTAGTGCGATGCAACATGAACAAAACAACAAAGATGGACCAATTTTTGCAAGATTTCAAAAGTGCATTTAGAGCTGATGAACGTTTTTCTTTGCTGTTGTTCCCCATCGCTAGATGGAACAAAAATTTTACTTGTTCGAATTTAATGTCCAAAGGAGAGTTGTTCAAAAAATATACTCATAAATTGAAGAATGAGCGTATCAAAGATGCCTACTTAGATATATTCATAAACAATGCTTTTTGCTGCGATTTTTCGTTTCCGCTATCACTAGCTTTGATGCCTAACGGCAAAGCTAATTTTTGCACAATATATTTTGAAAAGAGCAAAGAAGTAAACATTGAAGACTATTTTGCAAATCTGAAACGCAATATTGAAGTTAAAACCTCTGCTGAATGCGAGCGCAATGGCTGCGTCTTGTATCCAAAATGTTTTGGATTTAGGTGTCAAAAAAGTGGTGGATCAGATTATTGCGATAATAACTTGAATGATATAAAGACTTTTCTTTTGGAGTATTTTTCATGAGCAAACTTAAGAGGTATTATTTGAATAGACCCTATCAATTTTTATTGATTTTGTTTTTAAAGTTGATTGTTTCCGTTTGTGAGGTATCCATTTCTTTTTGCTCTATACCATTGTCGATTTGGTCACCTCTGGTGCTGATTTTGCTTCCTTTTTGTATTTAGGTGCGATTTCTTTTACCATAATCATAACTTTGTCGCTCACATCATATTCGGGCGAATATCTAACTCACAAATACGTCGATGAAATCACTGAGATTTATAGAATGGACGTTTTTAAAGGGATTCTTAACTTAGATTTGAGTGAGATGAAGAAAAAGCCTGTCGGTGAATATCTCACGAACTTAGATCGGGATGTAACTAGCGTTTCTCAACAACATTTCTCATCCATGTTCAATTTGGTTTCGCATTTGTTCACCTTAGCAATTGCTATCGGGGTGGCTTTTGCTTTTAACTATATCGTGACGCTTTTTATATTGGCCATCTCCCTTCTCATTGTTTTAGTACCACAGCTATTCGTCAAGAAGATATTCACTACATATGATGAGTATTCTCTTTCAATGGGTAAACTTTCCAAATATTTAGAAAACTTCTTAAACGGAGACCACATTGTTCAAAATTGCGATGCGATTCATCAAGTTTCAGAGATTGTTAAGAAGGTTGATCGTAGCGTTCTAAAAAATGTGAATCGGCATTGGAAAATTATAAGTATTGATAATAATGTAGTTCTCTTTTTAACAATCATTTTAAAATTTTTCACCGTTTTCATCGCTTGCTTATTGAATTTTTATCATATGGCGACCATTGCAATTTGCGTTGCGTTCCTACAATTAAGTTCTTCCATATATAACCCCTTGATTTATATTCTTTCTTCTTATGCCCTCATGAAAGGCGTTAAAAAAGTTGTAGAGCGGCTTTCAGTCTTTGGCGAAAAAGAAAAGAAACCCCTTTATGAGAGCAAAATAAGAACCCCATCGATAAATTTAAGGAATTTAACCATCGCTTATGATAAGCGGGAGGTCTTGAATGATGTTACCTACGATTTTGATTTTGGCAAAAAAATACTTATTGATGGGGAAAAGCGGCATCGGCAAATCAACTCTCTTAAACGCGATTATTGGCTATACCGAAATCAAAAACGGTTCGATTGACGTTACGGATGGCGTAGATAAAGTTTCTAACGTTAACGAAACGAGCCATTTGATTGGCTACGTGCACCAAAAACCATTTTTATTTATCGGTAACTTAGTCGAGAACATAACCATGTTTAGTAAAAACCCTGATATGGATAAAGTGACGCTACTCATAAAGCACTGCAAGTTAGATGATTTTGCGAAACAAAGAGGTTTATACGCTCCGCTTGATAATTCCAGTAACGCGATTTCCATCGGTGAGATGCAAAGAATTTCTTTAGCGAGAACGCTTTATCTAGATAGACCAATCTTGTTTTTAGATGAGATAACTTCTTCTTTGGACGAGAAAAACGCGAAGGAAATCAACGATGTGATTAGAAACATCGAAAATAAACTGATTATCTGGATCTCACATAATAGAGATATGAAAGAGTTAAGCTGGATTGACAAAAAGATAAAAATTGAAAACGCAAAAATCGCGGAGATTTAAGAATGAATCTCTTCGACTTCGCTCTCTATTATTACTCTAAAGAAAGGCACGCGAATCTATTGAAAGGTCAAAGAAACCGGTCACTCTATCCCTTAATCTTGCGTTTGCTCTCGTTAAAAATTCTACAAGATCGATAAGGAAGCGTTTCTTTCTTTTGCGAATTTAGAAAGTAATCTTAGACAAATAAACAATAATTTTTTATTAAATTATTTTTCAATTTAATAATTTTTGAAATGATTAAATTTAATGAGCAATAATTCAATGAAAAACAGTTTTAATTTTATTGAGAAAACACAATATTAATATTCATAAATAATAGGTAATAACTAGATAAAACTAATTCATATAGAAAACATATAAATTAATTTTTAATAAAAATACCACTATTTTTAAAACGCAATAAATAAACAACCTTTTTTCCAAGATTAAGCGCAATCAGCTTATCATCTTTTTCTTTAAATGCTAATTAAATTGTTCTATGCTAACATCGCTCGAGCAAAGCACTTTGACCTCATAAATCAGAAAAAGGAGTCTTTTATGAATAAGAAGAAAAAGAGTTTGCTCATTAGCCTATTCGCTACTGTTTCCTTGCTTACCGTTGGGACGCCAGAAAAGAGCTCATCTCAAATTAATGACGATTATTCTCACCAATTAAAAGGCCGCGTCAAAGAATATAATCAACATGATGAACACTCGATTTTTCCGACTGACGACAATGCGCTTTCTTATCAAAAATGGATGAAAGCGGGCTTCCCCGATTTTGTGACTTCTCCCATTGACGACGACGATGACAAAAATAACCGCTCAAAATTGAATTTACTAAAAAGAAAATCCGTTTAGCTTCATAAAAGCGATAGATACGCTTCCATCGCGTCTAATGCTTTAAATTCCTTCGCGTAGGACAATAATTTGTCCTGATCGATATCGCGCGTCTTAAAGAGAGCGAACACTTCTTTCATGCTATATGTTCCTCTTTCGCGATATCGATAAGCATCTAGGAATGTTCGCTCCAAGTCATAAGTCTCAACAAGATGTCCGAAAGGGGAGACGGCCAATCCTAAGCCAAGGAAATATTCTTTATCGTTTACGTGACGAAATTCGCTATTTTTGATGCCTTTTGTCATATAGCCACGCGGAAGATTAACGACTAGATGCGTTGGCTCTTTCGTGAGTTCATGAAGAAATAGTGCGCTCTCTAAAGAGAAAACGGCCTTTTTGTAGATGAATTGCGTAATGTAATAAGGATCTAGAGGATATCCTTTTTTCACATATAATCCGCGCGCCGCTTTCACGAATTGCCCTTCTTCTTCGGCGAGGACCAGATACTCTTGGGCTATTCCGTTTCGCTTCGCGTCAATCGTAGAAATGTAGCCATTATTGTTTTCGGCCAGGACTAGGATTTCGAATGATTTCTTTTCTTTCACACAACCATACTACCATAATGATTGTCTAAACGTAAACGAAAAACCGAAAATGGCTTTGACTATCGATACTTTTATGATGATAATTGACCATGGCTCAATTAGAGCAAATAAAAAAAGAAGGAAACTACAATGCAACGTCAAACCACAATGGCGAAACCCCTTGAGCTCAAGAAAGCTTGGTATGTTGTTGATGCGACCGGCATCTCACTCGGACGTCTATCCAGCCAAGTCGCGATGATCTTAATGGGCAAAAACAAGCCAATTTACACCCCAAACCAAGATACCGGTGACTATGTTATCGTTATCAATGCCAGCAAAGTGAAACTCACTGGCGATGCCGAACACAAAAAGAATTATTACAATGTTTCCGGCTATAATGGCGGTCTCCGTACCCGTAGTGCTGGCACCATGCTCCGCGAATTCCCAGTCGAACTTATTGAACGTTCGGTTTGGGGAATGCTTCCAAAAGGACCTCTTGGGCGTCAGATGCACAAGAAATTATTCGTCTATGAAGGTGCCGAACATAAGCATGAAGCTCAAAAGCCAGTCAAGCTTGAGCTTAAGAAATAAGGAGATCCCTAATGGCTAACGAAAAGAAATATTACGGAACTGGCAGACGTAAGAGCAGCGTTGCTCGCGTTTATATCACTGCTGGAAAAGGCAAAATCATCGTCAACGAAAGAGACGTCAACGAATATATGCCTTATGCGACCCTTGTTCAAAATCTCAAGCAACCTCTTGTTTTAAGCGGAAGCGAAAATAAGTATGATGTCGAGGCCTTTGTTCAAGGTGGTGGATTCACCGGACAAGCCGAAGCGATCCGTCTTGGTATCGCTCGTGCTTTGCTTGAAGCTGGCGAAGACCGCAAGACCTTAAAAGTCGCTGGTATGCTTACCCGCAACGCCCGTTCGAAAGAAAGAAAGAAATACGGTCTTAAAGCCGCTCGTCGCGCTCCACAATTCTCCAAACGTTAATCGTTTGCAGTTCGAGCAAAACAAAATCCCGGAGAAAATTCTTCTTCGGGTTTTTTTGGCTTCTTCGGAGTTACTAAGCGAGTCATAAGCGATAGAGGGTAGATTTAATCGCAAAATACTGAAACGCATCAAAAAGGAAGAGAATACGGCGTTTCTAGAAGGCCGCCATTAATACTAAAAGACTTTTGCGCGATAAACGCGTATCATTCCTTCATTAGCGGTTTGCTTGAATGGCTGAATAGTTAGAATTGCTGTTTTGGGTGCGATTTTGTTTCACTTTGAGAGGGTTTAATATGAAAAAAGAACTGATTGGATGCTGTGGGATAGATTGCGAGACTTGCGATGCGAGAATCGCGACGATTAACAATGACAATACCTTACGCGAGCAAACCGCCTCTTTGTGGAGCAAGCTCAATGGAGCGACGATTACAGCGGACATGATTATCTGCACCGGTTGTCGACTAGAAGGGGCGAAAACCGTTTTTTGTGATGCGCTTTGCCCCGTGCGCCATTGCGTTAAAGAGAAGGGTTTTTGCACATGCGCCGATTGCGCGGAGATGGATAGATGCGAAACTTTAGGACGCATTGTCATCAATAACCCATCGGTTATCGAAAGGCTCAAAAAGCTGCGTAGGATGCAACGGAGCGAAGGAAAACGCTAGTCCGAATCGATTTTCCTTGGAGCGGAACCGTTTTTATCGATTCGCGTTTCGGAGTGAATAATAATGAAAAGATGTTTTGATTTACATACACGGAAAAGGCGGTTTTGCGGTGGAAGCCGAACACTATAAGCCTTTGTTGCTGGAAGAGGAAGTGATTGGTTTCGATTATCGCGCTTCTACCCCATGGGAAGCGAGAGAGAAATTTCGCTCTTTTTTTCATGAATGGCGGATCACGCCGCTTCCATTACGCTATTTGCGAATAGCATTGGGGCGTATTTCTCTATATGCTCGCTCGACGAGACGTTTGTTGATCGCGCGCTTTTTGTTTCTCCCGTAGCTGAAACTATTCGTCGCATTGAAATGGCACCCCGAGCCGGATACAAGTTAATTTTGCCAATGTCAGACTCGTTCTTTGGTGGTTTGTGTGGAGCGATAGATATCCATCGTTTAAAATGCGAGAGAGGGAAAACGACTCAGTGGGAGATCATTATGGGAACACTCGATATCGAGGAATTTGCTAGAGCGCTTGAAGAAGAAAAGGGAACGGAACTATTTTTTGATTCCGTGAAGGGGAATGTCATCGCTTTAGACAAAAACGTTTTGAAGCAATCGCGAAAAGCGCCAAAAGAGGCCGATGAACCCTATAGAACCTTTTTGTCCTCAAGAAAGCGATTTATGAAAATCCAAATGCCAGCAAGGATTTTGAAAGAGGCGATGATGGCTTTTGTTTTGACGCATTCTGCCATTTTCGCGTTCAACGATTTCGATATGCCTTTTTCTTCTTTCTCCGCTATCCTTCGTGAACACCATCTCGCCGAAGAGTGGAGAATGACGATCAAAACGTTTGTCGCACCGTATTTTCATCGTTTTGCGTTGGAGCATCACTATGAGGAAAAAGAAGCGGATGAATCGCTTTATTTAAGTATCGCAAAAGAACTCCGTACTTTGAAAAATAGCTCCTATTGGCAAGCAATCAGCCTCAATGTATTCTTTGAAGTCTTTTTGCCCGCTGAGCGATTCCAGTTTTGCTTTGCTAATGACGGCAATCAATCAAACAGAGCGATTTTCTTTTTCCTGGATGATGAAGAAGGAGGCACAATCCGTTACATCCAGGCAATTAATGAATATGGGATTGACATCAATACTTTCTTCTCTTTGTCTTCGATTGCTTCTTTCTATTTGAACGATGATCCGTCTACGAATCCACTTTTCGAGAATCCATATCAAGATTGCTCTTTGTCTTCGATTTACACTTCAAGGGGAATTCGCTACGGGAATTATTTATTAGAGAGCCTAGCCTTACGGATTTTATCGTTTTGCAAAGCCGTGAACGAACGCCTCCCTCGTTATTTCTCGCGTCACAAAGAAGAAATTTCAGGTTCTGCAAACGGCATCGTTACCCTACCAAAAGACGAAGAATTGTCTTATTTTGAGCCTTATGAAGGCCTCAATACGATTCCTGATTCCCCATTTTACGATTTCTCTTTGGATGATTTACATACGCCGAAAGATCTCATATTCGTCGATACCAGTTTCGATATGAGCATTCGCGCCTTGAATGTTCCGCTTGTGAGTCAAGAAGAGAAGCGCGAATCACGAACAATTTTCGCTTTCTTGCTCACTTTGCATAAAAGCGGGGAACTCATATATACCCATTTGACGCCAGCCGATCGCTGGAGTGCTTTTACATCCCTTACAGAGGAAATGGAAAAAGGGATTTCCTCGATCCTATTTGCCCATACGATCTATGTCAATAATTTGCTCGATCATATGTTTCTTCTTTATTACTTGGGCGAGTATATTGAGAATGGCAGCATCAAAATCAAGGTCACAAACAAGAATCTAAAAAGGATAGAAGAAGAGATTGAGAAAATGAATAGCGACATGGAAATGATTGTTTCGGGCAATCAAGGCATATGGTCCGCGTGAATCGCGATTGGGCTTTTCTTAATGGAATGATTGCAAATCGTAAACTCCCTTTAGGGTTTAAAAATCAGAACAAGCGCCGATTTTTATCACTAATGCATCTAAAAACCATGCATTAAATACGTTTTTTCCGATATTTTCATCAGCGACAATAACATAGGGGGCTTCTTTGCAAATTGCTTGCTTTATTGCTATATCTATTTTTCTTCTATGAGTTTCTTTTAAACTAATGGAAACGCAACAAAAGGAATAGCCAAATGGTCATCATTGAAAAAGTGAATAAGCTTAATGAAGAAGCAATCTCATTCATGAAAGAAGAATTCCAAAAACACGCGGAGAGCAAAGGAATAACGTCTTCTTTCTCTAATTTTGCCTTCCTTGCAAAGGATGAAAATAAAGTGATAGGGGCATTATCTGGTCACGCGTATGAAGAAGAAGTGCATGTCAGCAATCTCGTAATTGAAGAAAGTTATCGTCATTTAAAAATTGGAAGTAGGCTCCTAAAAGAAGTGGAAGACTACTTTAGAGAAAAAGGATTTAAGATCATTGAACTCACTACCTATGAATTTCAAGCTCGCTCCTTTTACGAGAGGAACGGTTTTAAAGTGGAATTTAAGCGAGAGAATAAAGGAAATCCGAAGTTTGCAAAATATTTTTTTCTAACAGCACACCAAATTGGTGATGAAGTAAGCAAACCCTCTCTATGATA
>ERZ808252.1370-NODE-1370-length-18021-cov-3.099967_pt1 | contig 18021 bp, 17 predicted proteins | sample MGYA00521242_ERZ808252 | MGnify/ENA primary metagenome ERZ808252 (study PRJEB31516, sample SAMN03275581) | gut metagenome | biome: mammalia-associated habitat; material: feces | host: Papio cynocephalus | place: Kenya | collected 2012-08-07 ...
TTGAGTTCAATCTTGACTGTCCTATAACTTTTTGTTCAAAGGTTTTTTAGACGTTTTTAACAATGATTTAATTCACATTAAAAATCGCTTTTCCAAATTGTTCAATTATCAAGGTTCGTTTTGCTGTCGTTTGGTGACAGCTTCCTAATACTATCATAAGCAGTTTTCTTTGTCAACGATTTTTAAGAAGTTTTTCAAAAAGTTTTTTGAAGAATTTCTTATCATCGTTTTCAATGTTCAGCCGGTTCGCTTTCGCGTTCCGATTTGCCACACTGCTTCGTGACAGCTTGCATATACTACATCATTAGAATTTTTTTGTAAAGCGTTTTAACAAGAAAAATGAAACTTTTTTGAAATTTTTTTAAGTTTTGTAGTTATCTTGCATTATGTCCGATAAATATGTCGATTTTACCTTAAATAACAGCATTCGAGTGAAAATATGAATATTTCGGATAACTTTATATAATATACGCAACATCTTTGAAACCACATGTGCCGCGCGCATCACGCGTAAACGCTTTCGCTACGCCATGACACATAAGCGTAATGTACATGACTTCACATGCATACGCGCGCACGCATACGCACATACGCGTATATATATTGTATATCGTACACTATAAGTGTTTTTAAATAATATAAGGAGAATTTGAAATCTCATGATTACGTCTATCTCATAAACAGCAATGATTCATTCTTTGGTACAATAAATTCAGGAACGTCAACGAATATAACTCGATTTTGATTTTAATCTTGTCTGTTTCAGGTTTTATTTTAGACCACGATAATTATCACGAAACGCGTGATTGCACATTTCGTGTTTTAGTGTTTTAATTATAAAAGCACTTATCGTACCTTATATTCTCTCGTATCTTACCTTTGCGCATCACCGACAAATCGCGGTATACGAATCGCGCTTTATAATGATATATAAATAAAAATCCTACTAAACAGTAGGATTTTTCAAAATAGTCATTATGTGCAATTACAAATCGAACGAGTGATTTATCACCCCACCACCAAGACAAACGTCGCCTACGTATATGACTGCGTATTGCCCTGCGGCTATTGCGCGCTGCTTTTGTTCAAACACGATACGTGTATCTCCGTTATCGAGCACTGTGCCGTGCGCCTTCTGCAAGGGTTGGCGGTGTTTTATCCTGACTTCGCAATCAAACTCTTTTGCAGGCGGTGGCGTGATAAAATTGAAACCTTCGGTTACAAGTCCGTCTTTGAACAAAACGTCTTCTTCTCCTTGTGATACGATAAGAAGATTCTTTTCAACGTCTTTGCCGAGCACAAACCATCTTTCACCGTTTCCGTCGGCAAGTCCGCCTATTCCGAGACCGCGACGTTGTCCGAGCGTGTAAAAATAAACGCCGTTGTGTCTTCCGACGACTTTGCCGTCTTGTGTGACGATGTCGCCGTCCTTCATCGGGATATATTGTGACAGAAATTGTCTGAAATTGCGTTCGCCTATAAAACAAATGCCCGTGCTGTCTTTTTTCTTTGCTACGGGAATGTCGAATTTAAGCGCAAGTTCGCGAACTTCGGGTTTTGTCAGATTTCCGAGCGGAAAAATGACGTCTCGAAGTTGATGGGACGATACCTGATTGAGAAAATACGTTTGGTCCTTATTGTCGTCAACCGCACGAAGCAAATAATGCGTGTCTCCATCGTGTCTGACTCGACAATAATGTCCCGTTGCAATATAATCCGCCCCCATTTGGCGTGCGAAATCCGCAAAAGGCCCGAATTTCACTTCTCGATTGCAAAGCACGTCGGGATTCGGAGTTCTTCCTTTCTTATATTCCTCGACGAACAGTTTGAACACGTTGTTCATATACTGCTCGGAAAAGTCGACGGAATAATACGGAATACCGATTTTGTCACACACGTATTTGACGTCGGTCCAGTCCTGTTCGCCGGTGCAGCAACCGCCTTGATCGGTTTCTTTCCAGTTTGACATATAAAGTCCGACAACTTCAAACCCCTGCTCTTTGAGAAGAGCAGCGGACACGGCGCTATCAACTCCGCCGGACATACCGACGACGACTCTTTTCTTGTTATCACTCATAGTGATAATATTTTATCATCTGCACGTCGGTATGTAAAGCGGAAACGTAAAAGCACATATTTAATAATCTGCTCTATTAAAATCAAACAATAGGTATAATTAAATTCTTTTTGACGATTTGCCATTTTTCGCCGATTTCTATCCGTTTATAATCTGCAAATCTTTTTGCTTCTTCTTCACTGTTAAATTTTATTGCAGAAAAAATATCTTTTACAACTCGCAATGATTGTTCTTCCACCGTCGAAGCTGAAAGATATGCGCCTTTTTCTACATAATATAAATAGAAATTTATGCAAGATTCAAAAGATTTCGGAAAGACATTGGTATTTTGTTCATTATTTTTTCCGCTGTTTCCTTTTGCTATTTGTTCAATCATAATCGCACTGCTCTTTATATCGTCCATTCCGTCAACAAAAACGTTGCTTATCGCATTTGTATAATAAACCATAAATATTCCGAACCCGCAAAGAATTACTGAATAAATAATGTATGATACACCCGTTGCTCCGTCATACACGCATAATATAATGCCTGCAATCAGCATTAACACAGATAATATCGCACAAAGTGTGACTGTAACCTTTTTGAACACTTCAACATACTTTTTTGCTTTTTCAATTTCGCTGAAACTCTTGTTAATCATAAAAAAACATCTCCTTAATTTTGTATCGGCATACCGATATTTGTCTAAATAATATCATTATACCGATATTATGTCAATAGGAGTTGATATGAAAATTATCGTTGCAGAACATATAAAGGAATTGATGAGAAGCGAGAAACTCACTCAAACGGAGTTTGCAAACGCAATAGGCGTCGGACAAAGTTCTGTGAGCGACTGGCTGAATTCAAAAAGCGAACCAAGCATAGAAAACCTATGGAAGATTTGCGACTACTTTGACATATCACTCGACTATCTAGTCGGAAGAAAGGAAATATAAAAGCGCGCCGACGGCGCGCTTTTATTATGTCGAGCAACATTACATAGGCAAATCGACTTTTGTTGAACCTATATTTTTGAACTCAATCGTTATGTTTAGCGTCATTCCTTCGCTAACCGCAGTACCTTCGATTTTTCCCGAATTCTTTTCCAACGTCAATTTCGCAGTTGTAAAGACGATTCCGTCATAATCGAGACTCGTTCCGTCTTTAAGAACATACGCCTTTTCGCTTTTTGAGTACTCATAATTGCTTCCGTCAAGAAGAGCAAAACTTGAATTCTCTTTATCGTCATTGTCCTTAGTGGATTTCTCCCACCCCGTATCGGTTTTCGTGTATACGTCAACTTTTTCACCTTTTATCTCCGTATAAGTTTCAGGACTTCCCATAACAGCGTTAGTCCAAGTTTTATTACCGTCAACTTTTGAAATCATAGTGACTTTCCCAAATACAGGTATATCCATAGTCATAACCATTTCAAAACTATTCGCTTCTTCCAACTTCTTGCGGAAATCATCAACCTTATCCGTGCTATTGCAAGAAACAAGCATTACGCAAATTGAAATCATCAATATGCAGGCACATAAAAATCTTCTGTTTTTGTTCATATCAAGTTCTCCTTAAACTTGCCCAAGGGCAATTATTAAGCATATTATATGCCCATAGACATATAATGTCAATATGAAAATATTGATAATCGACAGAATTAAAGAATTGCTAAAATCCGACGGTTTGACTCAAAGCAAACTTGCAAACGGAATCGGCGTCAATCAAAGCACTGTTTGCAACTGGCTGAACGGCAAGAAAGAGCCGTCCATTGAGAGCCTTTGGAAACTCGCAGATTTCTTCGACGTCAGCGTCGATTATCTCATAGGAAGAAAAGAAATATAAATATAAAAATCATAAAAGACAAAGAAACGGTGCAAATTGCCGTTTCTTTGTTTTATAAGTGCATAATTGATAAATAAAATGCCATTTCGTACGATATTCGCGTTTGAATATGCACGATAATTCCTATTTCATATTGTCGTTAATAAACGCAACTATATCGTCAAAAGGTATGACGTCGGTCTTGTCGTACAGGTCTGTATGCACCGCATTCGGAACAATGAGAAGACGTTTGTTGTCGCCTGTCAACCGCTTGAATGCCGTCTCTGCGAAATATCTCGAATGTGCTTTTTCGCCGTGCACGACAAGCACTGCACCGCGAATTTCGGTTGCGTATTGCAACAGCGGAGCATTGAGAAAAGATATTGACGAAGTCACGTTCCAACCGCCGTTTGAATTGAGCGAACGCGGATGATATCCCCTTGCCGTTTTGTAATAATCGTAGTAGTCTTTCACGAAAAACGGTGCGTCGTCGGGAAGCGGATCGACCACTCCGCCTGCAAGCGCATAGTTGCCGTTTTTGAAATCCGCCGTGCGTTGATTCGACAATCTGACGCGCAAATCGTGGCGTGCCTGCTCGTTGTCGTTTGCGTCGAAGTATCCGTTTTGAGTGCAACGCGCCATGTCGTACATAGTGACGGCAACCGTCGCTTTTATGCGCGTATCCACGCACGCGGTGTTTATTGCAAATCCGCCCCAGCCGCAAATCCCCACAATGCCGACTTTGTTTTCATCAACGTCGTCACGACAAACGAGATAGTCGACCGCCGCCTGAAAATCTTCCGTGCTGATATCCGCCGACGTGACGTATCTCGGCTCTCCGCTGCTTTCACCCGTAAACGACGGGTCGAACGCTATCGTCAAAAATCCGCGCTCGGCAAGAGTTTGAGCATAAAGCCCCGAAGACTGTTCTTTCACCGCGCCGAAAGGACCGCACACCGCAATAGCCGCAAGTTTGCCATGCGCGTTCAACGGTTTATATACGTCCGCAACGATTGTAGTGCCGAATCTGGTCGGAAACGTCGCTTTTGAGTGTTCGACTTTATCGCTTTTTGCAAAAGTTTTGTCCCATTCTTTTGTAATGTTCGAGTTTTTCATATTTCACCTTCTATTCTTCCGCTTTGCCAAGCATAGGCTGCGCAAGCAAAGCGGTGATTATGCAAATATAATAGGTATTCCGATTGCAAATTAAACTCTTGCGCCCATATCGAACGCTTCTTTGAGTGCCGGATGACCTGCGATTTCGCCTGCGTCCGTAACTCCGCCTGCAAAAACCTTGCCCGCCAGTCTCGCTCTCTCAAAGCAATCTATCCAGCCGCAAATGCCGTTCACCGCGCGCTCGTCCACGTAATCTTCGTCTTCTGCCGCCGTTGAAACGACGTATATATCACGGAATTTGTAGTTGCTTGCGTAAAGCGAATTGACTCTGTCAATCAAAGTTTTGAGTTGTCCGCACATCTCGTAATAGTATATCGGCGTTGCGAAAACGATGACGTCCGCCTGTTCCATTTTTTTTGCAATCTCGATAGCGTCGTCGTTTATCACGCACTTGCCGAGAGTCTGACATGCGTTGCAACCGCGGCAAAACGCAATGCTTTTGCCTTTGAGCGAAATCTTTTCGGCGTGATTGCCCGCACTCTCTGCTCCTTCGATGAAAGAATCGAGAAGAGTGTCGGAGTTGCTGTGCGCCCTAAGGCTTGAACTGATTGCCAAAACGTTTTTTCCCATAATACGTCTCCTTTGTTGACATTTCTGCCAAATAAGTTTATCGTATAGATATGATAAAACTTAAACTTAACTTTAAGTCAAGCATTTTTTGAAATAAAATCGCAAAGGAGAAAATATGACAACATACACCATAGGACAAGTGTCCAGCATGTTTGACCTTGCGCCGTCCGCGCTTCGTTTTTACGACAAAGAAGGATTGTTCTTTGACATTCCACGCTCGTCGGGCATACGCAAATTCAGCGACAAGGAAATCGAAACCGTGCGCATGATAGAATGTCTGAAAAAATCGGGGCTTCAAATTCAGGATATAAAGAAATTTATGCAATGGTGCCGCGAAGGCGCAAAGACCTATCCGCAAAGAAAGGCTCTTTTTGAAGAGCGCAAAAAAGCGGTGGAACAAGAGATTGAAAAACTCAACAAAACTCTTGCCATGCTCGATTTCAAGTGTTGGTATTACGACACGGCAATGGCAGACGGAAACGAAGACGGCATAAAAGCGATGCTTCCGAACAATCTCCCCGAAGACGTACAAAAACTCTACGACTACGCACACGAAGACTAAAACAGATAAAACGTTCTAGTCATAAACTCACATATTTTCCTTAAAGCGCATTTTACCAATCATAAAATGACTGATTAACGGCGTTTTATTGCAAAACGGAGTTTAGCATAAACGAAAAACAAAAAACTTTATAGCAAAAAAGCAAAATAAAAATCACCCAAACGGGTGATTTTATTTTTATATTTTTTCTTGTTAGTTTATATTTTAGTCACTACGAAATCTTATCTGAACACTTTCAGTTTGTTAGAGACCACTTCGCATTCTATAGATTTTGCATCGAACACTTCTCCGTCCGCTTCGAACTTGCTGTCGTCAAGCACTTCCACTTTGACTTTGCGCGCGGTGTATTCTTCGGTGAAATCACACTTGACGTGCTTGCCCGAAAGGAACTTCGGCAATTCAATAGGAATACGCGATTTTTTCATCTCGTTGACAATTACGACGTCGAGTTTTCCGTCGTCGGGAACGCCCGAAGGACATACAGGCATGCCGCCACCTATGCACTTTCCGTTGCCTATGCCTATCATAAACGTTGACCTTTCCATAGGTTCGCCGTCGTCGAGCGTAAAGCGGAATTTGTGCCATCTTGTGTGCGCAAGCGTGTAGAAAAGCGACGCGTAATATTTGAATTTGCCGTGAAAGGCTTTCATCTCTGCGTATTTGAGCAAGACGTCAACGTCCATTCCTGCACCTAGAACGTTCAGGCAACGTCTGTCGCCGAGTTGAATATAATCGATGTATCCGACGTTGTTTTTAAGCACTACGTCGAGCGCATCCTTGACGTTTGCGGGATGTCCGCTTGCTTTGACAAAATCGTTTCCCGTGCCGCAAGGCAAAATGCCGAGCGTTACGTTGTCAAAGTTTTCGATGCCGTTGAGAATCTCGTTGAACGAGCCGTCTCCGCCCATCATAAGAATGACTGTGTCGGGATTTTTGCTAAGTTCGCGCGTTATCTCTGTGGCGTGTCCCGCATACTCGGTCTTGTGGACTTCGTACGGGATATTTTTGCTTTTCAGCGTTTCTTCGACGGTCGCAAGAGCTTTCATACTCTTACCTTTGCCGCCTTGGGGGTTGACTATAACGTGATACATAAAAACGGGCTCCATTTGTTTTTATATTATATTAAAGACATTTTAACATATATAACCGAAAAGTCAAGAAAAACCATTTGTATCATACAAAATGTAAAATAACTTAACATTTGTATTTTATGCCACGCAAATCGTTCAATCGGTAAGACAACAATGAAAATCCGCCACATTTGTCTATTGCCGAAATAGCGCGAGCATATAGTCGTAAAAAGAAAAGCACGCTATTGCGTGCTTTTCCTATTATATTTTCAGCGTCTGTAAATCAGCCGTTTTGCTGACTTTCAAATTGCAGTTGATAGAGTTTGTAATAATATCCTTTGTTTTTCAAAAGTTGTTGGTGCGTGCCGCGTTCGATGATTTCGCCGTGTTGCAACACGATAATCTGGTCGGAGTGCTGAATGGTCGAAAGTCTGTGAGCTACGACGAGCATAGTGCCGATATTGCGAATCTTTTCAAGCGATTGCTGAATGAGCACTTCGGTTTCCGTATCGATATTTGCCGTCGCTTCGTCGAGAATGAGAATCTGCGGTTTGTGCAACACCGTTCTTGCAAACGACAAAAGTTGGCGTTGACCTTGCGAGAAGTTTTCGCCGCGTTCGATGACCTGTTCGTCAAGACCGTGTTCGAGTTTGTTTATAAACGTATCCGCCCCCACGTACTTGCACGCTTCTTCTATTTCTTCCTGCGTGAACGAGTCGTCGTTGAGCGTGACGTTGCTCTTCACCGTGCCGCCGAACAGGAACACGTCCTGCAACATCTGTCCTATCGCTTTGCGGAGAGAATGAACGGTTATCGTCGTTATATCTCTGTCGTCGATGAGAATTTGACCTTTCTGTATATCGTAGTTGCGCACGATAAGCCCGAGTATCGTCGTCTTGCCTGCTCCCGTTGCGCCTACGAAAGCGCAAGTTTGCTTCGGCTCAATGACGAACGACACGTCTTTGAGAATCCACTCTTCGCCCTTATAGGCAAACCACACGTTGCGGAACTCGATTTTGCCGTCGAAACGGTCGATGTCCACCGCGCCTTCTCTGTCGCATATATCGGGTTCGACGTCGAGAAGATTGAAAAGTCGCTCGGACGCCGTGAACGCTTTCTGCAAATTGTTGAGTTGGTCGGCAAGGTTCTGTATCGGGTTGAAGAACTTGGACAGATACAGATAAAACGCGACTATCATTGCGGCGTCAAGTCCGAATTCCACGCCGAGCCAGAACGTCACCGCAATAGACAGAATATAGAGCAAAGTGATGAACGGACGGTATAGACCGAATGCGATTGCCACTTTGTATCTCGCCTTTCGCAAATCTTCGTTTTTGCAGATAAATTCAAGGTCTTTCTGCTGTTGGCGGTTGAAAATCTGAATGAGTTTCATGCCCGACAGGTTTTCGTTAAGAAAAGTGTTAAGGTCGGATATATACTGTCTTTCTTTCTTGAACACCTTGCGCACGATTTTGCCGAACACGTATGACGAGACGAACACCACGACGATAAACGCAAGCATAACGAGCGAAAGTTGCCACGAAATGTAAAGCATAATGCCGTACACACCGACGACAGTCAATACGTTGCGAATGACGTTGACGATGACGTTGGTGAAAAGGTCGGACATAGACGCGGTGTATGACGCCACTCTCGTGACGAGCGAGCCGACGGGCATCTCGTCGAGTTGGCTTTGCGAGAGTTTTTCTATATGCTCGAAAACTTCGTTGCGGAGCGTATATATGATGTTTTGCCCGGCCTTTTGCAAAAGCATTGACTCCCAATACAAAAACGCCTGATTGAACACGCCGATTGCAACGTAACTCACCGCAAGGCCTATGACGTAGTCAAGGTTGATGACGTCGGCTTTAAGGTCGTTGGTTATCCAACTTACGATGAGCGGAAGAACGATGTCGAGCGCAACGTTGACGACGATAAACAGCGACGCCAACACGAAACGCCAAAGTTCGGGGCGCAGATAACCGCCGATGCGTTTGAGCATCACGCCGGTGGGAATATGAACGTCGCCCTTGAGTTTTTCAAGTTTATCTTGTTCGCTCATTTGCGTTCACCCCCTTCGACTTCGTTCTCGAGTTTTTGCAAGAACACCATTTTCTTGTACGTTGGAGAACTTTCCGCCAGTTTTTCGGGAGCGTCGAACGCTTCCACTTCGCCGTTTGAAAGCACGAGAATTTTGTCCATGTGAGAAACCGTGGACACACGCGACGCAATGACTATCGTCGTTTTCCCTTTGCGCTTTTCGGCAATGTTTTTGAGAATGGTCTCTTCCGTCTTGACGTCAACTGCAGACACAGAGTCGTCGAGAATCATGATGGGCGCGTCTTTTATGTATGCACGCGCAATGGATATACGTTGTTTTTGCCCGCCCGAAAGCGTCACGCCGCGCTCGCCCGAAACGGTGTCGTAGCCGTCCTTGAACTCTTCTATATTGCCGTGCACGTCCGCAAATCTTGCCGCTTCGTACACTCTGTCCATATCGACGTCCCTGTCCGAAAAAGCAATGTTGTTTTTCACTTTATCGCTGAACAGGAAGTTGTCCTGCGGCACGTATCCGATTGCGTTTCTGACGCTGTCTATATCGCAATCCATGATGTCAACACCGTCTATAAACACCTTGCCTTTTTCAACGTTGTACAATCTCAAAAGCGTATTCACAAGCGTGGTTTTTCCGCTTCCGATTTTACCGACGACGCCTATGCATTCGCCCGAATCGATAGTTAAAGTGACGTTTTTGAGCACTTCAACGTCGCTTGACGGATATTTAAAGGAAAAATCCTTAAATTCCACAACGCCTTTGACGTCTTGAAGAACCACTGCGTTTTCGGGGCTTTTCACGTCTTCTTCGCTGTCGAGAAAAGCCGTCACTCGTTTGAGCGAAGCCTTTGACCTTGAACGCATCGACACGAGTTGTCCGAGTGCCATCATTGGCCACACCATGACGTCGAAGTACCCGACGAAAGTGATGAGTTGTCCCGCAGTCAAATCGACGGCGTGTCCGAAAACGTGAGCGGGCTGTCCCGTGGCGTACTTGTAAACAAAGTATCCGCCAAGCCCCAACAGCAACGCCATAATTGCCGTGATGATTACTTCTATGACCGCGTCGAAGATGACCGCAGTGCGCACGAATGCAATGTTGGTGTCTTTGTTTTTCTTTGCGACTTTTGCAAAAGCGTGAAGTTGTTTCGTCTCTTTTACAAACGCTTTTATGACTCTTATGCCCGTGAAACTCTCTTGTGAGAAATCGTAGAGTTTGTCAAATTCTTTCTGTCTTTCTTCCCATTTGAGTCCCATGAACTTTTCGACGAGCATACCCCACACGACTATGAGAATGAGCGGAACGAGCATAACGAGCGTCAACGCCCAGTCGAGACGGAACATCTTGTAAAGCACGAACGCGGTGAGAAACAGCGCGTCGACGAGCATGATAGAACCCCAACCGAGAAATTCTTCTATGGTTTCCAAATCCGTCGTGAACCACGCCATGACAGTGCCGACTTTGTTTTCGTGATAGTACTTCTGTGAAAGTCTCTCGCTCTTCTGAAACATGAGATGGCGAAGCCCCGCTTCCATTTTCTGCGAAGCGTTGAATATAGAAAGTCGCCAGGTTATACGCCCTGCGCACATAACCACAGCAACGACGATGACGCCGACGATGACTTCCCTGAGTGCCGCCTTATCCACTGCGCTTCCGTCAAACATATCTACGATTTTGCCTAGATAGTCCGGAATCAGCAACTGAAAATAGTCGACCGCGACGAGCGCGACGACTCCGATAAGGAATAGCCACCAGTTTTTAAGATAGAATTTGTTCAGGTATTTCCCTGTCAACATAAAAATATTCCTTTATAATGTTTGCAAGCGGGAAAACGTACCGTTTTATTGCAAAAATATCCCGCTTGATTGCACTTTGAAAGTGCGCTTATCAAGCGGGACAAAGTCAAATCGAATATCGCATGCTCAATAGAGCAAGCGCATTACATGATCTCGCGATAGATCTTCTCCACTTCTTTCTTACCCCAGACTTGCGGGCAGGGATAAAGCGGATTTGCTTCTGCAAGAGCGTGTCCGATCATACGCGGCAAACGTTCTTCTTCGATGAGTTGAGAACCGTCTTTTGCCTTGACTTTCGTCGGTATGTTCATCGCCGAATTCATATCGTCGATCCACTTGATAAAGTTGTTTGCTTTTTCTTCTCTGGTGTTGCCGCCGAGATTTATGCAGTCTGCAAGTTCTGCAAGTCTCTTGTGAGCGGATTTGCCGTATGCGCGCAAAACGTGCGGAAGAATGATTGCGTTTGCAAGACCGTGCGGAACTCCGTATTCGCCGCCGAGCGTGTGTGCGACTGCGTGTACGTATCCGACGTATGCTCTCGTGAACGCCTTACCTGCAAGATATGCGGCCTTTTGCATTTGCACTCTCGCTTCGAGATCGTCGCCGTGATCGTACGCTTGTTTGAGATATTTGTGAATGAGTTGAACCGCTTCGATTGCTTCCTTTCTCGTTTGAGAAGTGTTCTCTCCGCCGATGTACGCTTCGACTGCGTGAGTGAGTGCGTCCATACCCGTTGTGGAAGTGAGATGCGGGGGAAGCGTCTTCGTGAGTTCAGGGTCCATAACGACGTATCTCGGGATAAGGAACGGGTCGTTGATTGCATATTTTTCATGCGTTTCGGGGTTGGAAATGACCGCCGCAAGCGTTGCTTCGCTGCCCGTACCGGACGTGGTGGGGATTGCAACGAGCGGGGGAAGTTTGTGACCTGTGAGCATGATTTTCAGCACGCCTTTCATTTGCGGAACGGACTTCTTGGGGCAAGCGACTCTTGCGCCTATACCTTTTGCGCAGTCCATTGCGCTTCCGCCGCCGAGAGCGACTATTGCGTCACAACCGTTTTCGTGATACATCTTCAAACCGTCTTCGATATTTTGAATGGTCGGATTCGGGACGACGTCGTGATAGCAGCAGCATTTCATGCCTTCGTCTTCGCACGCCTTCATGATGGGATCTGCCTTGCCGTTTGAGAACAGGAATCCGTCGGTGACGATCAAAATGCTTTTGAAGCCGTTGTCTTTAAGAAATTTGGGAAGTTGAGAAATACTTCCGGGACCGGACAACGTTTTTTTGCATTGATTCCAAGGAAGGAAATACATTGCAAGACGCATAGTTTGTTGATAAACTCTGCAACCGATTGTTCTAAAAATCATAAGTCTCTCCTTATCGCTTTGTCGCGATGTCAGTATTCTTATTAAAGTAATAATATTCTATCACCAAATATACGAATGTACAAGAAAAAATCGTCCATAAAACGCAATTTTTCTCCAAATGTCGCTTATATCGGGGCAAAATATGAAAAGTCCCAGCACTTGCGGAGACTTTTTCGTCGGTTTATTATCGGAAATTTTGCAAAATTCTCTTTATTTCGTCTTTACGCCGATAGTGATATTCATAAACTCTATTCTCAGCATCGCTTTCTTCACTCCGCCGTCTTCCGTGAGCGTAAACACTCCAAAAGGCGCGGTTTTGTCGTTGTCTTTGAGCGCGCCGATATAAATTGCGGTGTATTCTTTGCCGTCCGCACCTTTGAGTTTGCGAATTCCGTACGTTTGGTCAAAAGTGAGTTGAAGCACGGTGTCCGCAGGGATTTTCGAGAGCAAATCCGCAGGCAACGCCATATTCTCGGCAACGTAAGCAAGCGCTTCTTTCACGCCGTCGTTTTCATAATCAAGCCCCGTAAGGTTGAAACCGAGACTGTGATGAATAAGTTCGAGCGCGCCTTTAAGGTCTGCCTGAGAAAGTTTTGCGGCAAAGCCCGGAAACATCGGTTCGACGTAGCCGTTCACACTGCCCTTGATGTCAAAGGACGTAAGCGCCGCACTTATGTCTATGTTGTTGTCTTCAAGAAGTCCTTGTATCTGTCCGAAAACTCCGTCTTTCGTGGTGAGTTGCATATGCATCGTGCCGTCGGGTCTGAACTCGAAATAAGTCTTGTCCATATCGATTGCAATCTCTTCGATTGCTTTCACGAAAAGAGACGGAATATCCATGATTTTGAGCACGGAATCGTCGATATAAAATCTCGTGGTCTCCGCAAACGCGTCGGGCTTGATTGCGAATCCGCTTTCAAAATTCTTCACCGCAACGCTCGTATCGCACGCAGTGAAAACGAATACGCAAGCCGTCATAGCGGCAACGAGACATACTATCGTCAAAATTTTAACAACGTTTTTCTTCATAACCGCACTCCTTAATAATTCACGGGCGTATAGCCTTCGATTGCATTGAAGTATTCGAGCGTTGCATCGTAATAAGTCGGTGCGCCGTTCACCGCGTTCTTTGCGCTTTGAGCGTCGAAACCTTCGATTGTCGAATACATTCTGTCGATTTGTTCACACTTTATCGCCTTGTATTTTTCAAGCGCGTCCTTTGCGCCCATACCCCATTCGTCAAGGAGTTTTTGCGTTTCCGCCGCAATGATTGCGTGTCCGAGATTTGACGGGTGCGTGTAGTCTGCATACATAAGTTTTCTTGCAAAACTCTCTTGCGTCAGATTTACTATTCCTTCGCCTTCAATCATATCTCTTGCGGCAAAATCGTTGAACGCTTTGTTGATGTCGAGAACGTAAACGGGTGCGTCCTGATGATTGTCGTTGTACTCGTCAATCATTCCGTTGAGTTTTTCCAAAATGTCCTGCGCAAGTTCGCGGAGTTTCTGATACGTGTCGTAGCCGCGATTTGCAAGTGCCTGTCTGTACGCCGGCGTGATAAGTTTCGTATCCTCGACGACGGGATTGTAGACTTTCTGGAAAATTATCTTTGCATTCGGATTGAGTGCGCGAAGTCTTGCAACGATGTCTTCGATATCCTGATAAGTGTTCGGGAAATTGAAAATCGAGTCTTTTGCACCCTGATTTTGTCCGTATACGAGCGTCTTTCCGTCTTGGGCAAAGTCAACCATGGGACGGATAGGCGTTTCGTCGTCATCGTTCACGCCGCCGTCGTGCAGATACTCGAACAACGTATGGTTGTCGTCGTATTTTCTCTTGAGCGACGCTTCGTTGTCCGCACCGTCAAAACACGCCTGATACCATCTCTCGCCGTCCGTCTTGCCTTCGTTGATGCCGGCAACTTCCATAAGCATTGCGCCGAGATCGAATTGAAGCGCGTTGTTGCCGAGAACGGAAATGTGGATAATATCCGCTTGCTTTATGTGCGTCTGAATAAGGGTTGCGGTTTCGCTTTCGCGGCTTATGACCTGCAAAAGCCCTTCTCCGTTTTCCTTATCCGCCATATTGCCAGACGTGAGATGTCCCGACATTGAATGATTGTAATAATTGAAGCCGTTGACTCTGCCGATGAGCGCGTAATATCCGTAATTGTCACGCTCGGACACGGGCGACGCTCCTATAAGCGCTTCCGCAATAGAGTCTCCGAGAAAAACTATCGTCGGGCTGTCGCTAGAATCGTCGCACGCGACCAAAGTCAGCGTGAACACGATTATAAGAACGGCAACCGTGAGAATGCTCAGAATTTTTTTCATATATGCCCCTTCCCTTAGGCGCAATGCGCCTTTATTTTCGCGCTGTCGCGCTTAAACTTTACGCTTTTTCCACAAAACAGACTTTCTTCATCTTTTGCTCTTTGAGCGGTCTGTCGTTGTAGTTGGTTTCAACGTCCGCGATTCTGTCCACTGCGTCCATACCTTCAACCATTTTGCCGAACGACGCGTATTGTCCGTCAAGAAATTTTGCGTCGGCGTGGCAAATGAAGAATTGCGACGACGCGGAATTGGGAAATTGACTTCTTGCCATAGAAATGACTCCGCGTTCGTGAGAGAGCGGATTGTTGACTCCGTTCATGCGGAATTCGCCTTTTATCGTCTCTTTGCTTCCGCCCATACCCGTGCCTTGCGGGTCGCCGCCCTGAATCATAAATCCCGAGATGACGCGGTGAAAAATAAGTCCGTCATAAAAGCCTTGCGAGACGAGTTTTTTGAAGTTTGCAACCGTTATCGGCGCAACTTTTTCGTTGAGTTCCACGACGATTGCATCACCGTTCTGCATTTCGATTTTGACGTAATTCGTTTGTTTGTCGGTTTCTATAAATGCCATAATCGCTCCTTTATCGATATATTTTAAGTTGATAAAACTTTGTTTTTGTCACAAACTGTTTTTCGCAATGGCTGTTGCAACCGCTTTCGCGCTAGAGAAAGCCCATTGCAGATTGTATCCGCCGCAGTCTCCGTCAACGTCGAGTGCTTCGCCTATGGCGTATGCGTTCTTTGCTTTCAGCGACATAAGGTTTTCGTCGAATTCTCTCACGTCCAGACCGCCCGACATAACTTGCGCAAGCGACGAGTCGGCAAGTCCTTCTATCGTGAATCTATAATTCTTTATCGCATTTGCAAGCGCGCCGATTTTGCTTGCCGCTTTGTCCTGTGCGTCGCAACCTGCCGCCCATATTATACGCTCCTGCACTTTTGAATGGAACGTGCCGAGAAGCAATTCCGCAACGGTGCAACCGTTGTCTCTTTTTCTCAGAATTTCTTCGACTTCCGCCTTCGAGTATTCGGGCATAAAGTCAACCGTCAGCATATCTCCGACTTTCGCTCTGCCCCTTGCAATCTCGCTTGAGAGATTGAATGCAGCAATTCCGCTCACGCCGAAATCTTTGAAAAGCACTTCGCCCACTTCGTAGCGATAGCCTATGCGCACGCCTGCTTTCACTCTCACGCCCTGCAAACTTTTGAGCGGTTCTTTGTTGGTTTTGATAGGAACAAGAGACGGCACGCACGGACGCGCTTTGTGTCCCAAGCCTTCAAACAGCGCGGTGCTGTCTTTTCCGAACGTTGCGCACGAGCCAGTCGCAAGCACGACGTTTTCAGTCTCGAAAGAAAACGATTGATTAGGTTTCCCTTCACATTTCACAACGCCGCTCACGTTGAATCTGTCGTTGAAATTTTCAATGAAATTGACGGTGTGAGAGCAAAGCGTTTCGACGCCGTTTCTTTCGACGGCGCGGCGCAAAACGTCAAGCACGCTTGCCGCGCACTCGCTGTACGGATACACTCTCTTGTCAACGACTTTCGTGATAAGCCCCATTTTCTCAAAACTCGCAATAGTATCGTGCGCGTCGAATTTGTCGAGAAATTCTTCAACGAAACTCGGCTTGTTGTAATGCACGATGTTCATATCGAGATTTGTGAGATTGCACTTTCCGTTGCCCGTTGCAAGCAACTTCTTCCCCACTCTGTCGTTGCCTTCGAGAATGGCGATTTTAAGTGACGGCGGAAGCATTGCGGCAAGAAAAAGTCCGCCCGCGCCGCCGCCTATGATAATGACGTCGTATTTTTGCGTATTCATAGATTTATTCTATCACACGCATGCGAATAAATCAATGTGCAAATAGTTGCGTTTTGAAATATTGCGCCGATTTTTATCCCTGCGTTTTTCAAAATCCGAGCGAATTCGACTTTCCATATCTCTTTTGCGTTTTTGATACGGTTTCAACGAAAAAAAGCGAAGCACAACGCTTCGCTTTTTCATATCGTAAAAATTTGTTTACACTAGTGTTGCAAGCGGCAATAACGATGCAGAACCTGCCGCTATACCGCCGACAAGCGCAACGATGATGACGAAATAAAGTATCACTGCCACAACCGATACGCAAATAGAGACGAGACATCCGATGCCTGCCGCGCGGGAACGCTTCGGATAATCGTTCTTCCACACGAGCCAAAGGATAAATCCGACGATAGGAATGAAGAATCCCAGCACTCCCCAGCCTGCCGCTCCATCGTCACCGCTGTTCGACGAAGTTTGCGTTTGCGTGCAGGTTGCGCCCTGAACGCCGTTGAATTGTTGCGCCTGTTGCGGACGATTGACGTAATACTCGCCCTTTTCGTTCATTGCGTTCACGTTTTGCGTGCCGATTTGAGACACGGTGAAAGACGTTATCGGCGCGTTGTTGGCAAAGTCGAAAATCGTTTTGATGACTGCTCCGCAAACGGGGCATTTTGCAAGTATGCAAATGAGATTGCCTTTGAAATCGAAAGCGATTTCCCATTGCACGTTACGTTCTCCGCAGAGCGGGCAAGACGGAACTGCGGCTGAAATCTTGTTTTGAGCAATCAAGCCGACGCCGTCGTTGTATCTTTGAAAATCCATATTTATCACTCCTTTTCTTATTGACTATATAATATCATCACTTTCATTTCAAGTCAACGATTGAAAATCACTCGAAAAAAGTCACATAATGCAATATGTTGCGCCTTAGATGCAAATGCGTGCAATCTCTCGACAAAACTCAGAAAAAGTTATAATATAATTTAGCAAGCACCCATGGCGCAACTGGATAGCGCATCAGATTCCGATTCTGACGGTTGGCGGTTCAAGTCCGCCTGGGTGTACCACTCAAAAACCGCTATCTCGATAGCGGTTTCTTTTATCATTTTGCAATGCATTCGAATTGTACACATATCATAAAAAATATATTGCCCGTCGGATAAAGTCGTGTTATACTTTCCCAAAGGGGTAAATATGGAAAAATCGGTTTTAATAAACAACTTAATATCACAAAAATACGAACAGCAATTTTTTGAAGAATGTAAATTCATATGGCAAAACTATGTCCCGAAAAAAGGTCAGGCTAGAAATTTACAAGGAGAATTGTTGAGAGAAATCGAAAAGATTCGTTGTGAAGCGCAAGACAACGGCAATGTGAACTGGGATGACGATTTCACT
>ERZ808252.1374-NODE-1374-length-17967-cov-8.207347_pt1 | contig 17967 bp, 14 predicted proteins | sample MGYA00521242_ERZ808252 | MGnify/ENA primary metagenome ERZ808252 (study PRJEB31516, sample SAMN03275581) | gut metagenome | biome: mammalia-associated habitat; material: feces | host: Papio cynocephalus | place: Kenya | collected 2012-08-07 ...
AATCCGCGATGGCGCCGACGCTGGCGTTGACGGCGAACGCGTCCTACGCCGACCGGTGGAAGGACGACAAACCGTTCAACGACGGCTATCCCTACACCTATGGCGGCGATGTCGGCGTCGTGTTGAACGTTCCGCTGTTTGAGGGGTTCTCCAAATCCTACGCTTTGGCCAAGGCGCGTTACGATTACCGTCAAGCCGTCTGGCAGGAAAAAAGTACTGAAGACGCGGTGAAAAACGAAGTCTGGTCGGCGTATCAGGATTACAAAACCGCGCTGGCTTCATATACGATTAACCAAGACGTTTTGAAATCGGCCGAGGAAAACGAACGCGTTTCCCGCGCGTCGTATCGGGCGGGAAAGGAAACGCTGCTGAACCTGCTGACCGTTCAAGCGCAACTGGCAACCGCGCGGCAGGAATTGATCACGTCATTCTATACCGTTTTGGTCGGGAAATCGAACCTGTACCGCGCGATCGGCAAATTCTGATTTCATTTCATATGAAAAAGCGGGGTTTCATCCCCGCTTTTTTCGTTTTGTTTCAGCTATTTCAACAACGTGAAAGCGTCGAGGGCGGTCAGAATCTCGTTTTCCTCGCCCTTTTTGGTCAGGCTTTCGCCGTCAACGTATCCGCCGATCGCGTTCGCCGTGTCGCCGCCGCTGACGACGACGTTGTTTAAAATCGACGCCGTTTTCACGCCGCGCAGCCGGCCGATCGTATAAAGCGCGGCCGTTTCCATATCCGCACCCAAAACGCCTTTTTTCGCCCAAAAACGCTTTTGTTCCTCGTTATCGTCGATGTAAAAGCTTTCGTGGCTGTGGATGATGCCGACATGATGCTTGAACCCGTTTTGTTTCGCGGCGGTCAGGCACGCGTTCAACAATTCCGTGTCCGCCACGGCGGGAAAGCGCAAATCGACGTAAGCCCGCGACGCGCCGTCGTCGCGCACCGCGCCCGCGGCCAAAATCAAATCGCCCAACCCGATGCCTGATTGCATCGCGCCGCACGATCCGATGCGAATCATCGCACCGACGCCGATACGGGACAGTTCCTCGACCGCGATGCCGGCGGAACACCCGCCGATGCCCGTCGATACCGCCAGCACTTTCACGCCTTTGTATTCGCCGGACAGGCTGCGGTATTCGCGGTTATAGGCCAATTCCCGCACGTTCGACAAAAACGCCGCGATCCTGTCCAGCCGCGCGGGATCCCCCGGCAACAAAGCAAACGGAGCGGCTTGGGATTCGTTCAGCTGAATATGCGGCTGTGTCATTTCTTGGAATCCTCCCCGCATTTGCGGAAAGACGAACAATGCGTTTTGGCGATCTTTTCTTTCAGCTTGCGGATCTTTTCGGGCATTTCGCCAAGAGGGATTTCCTTGACCGCTTCGACGCTGCCCAATTCCGCCGCCGTGTCGTAAAACCAACATTTGTACGTCAGCATATCCAGCGTGTTTTGCAACGCCTGCATATCGCGCTTGACCCGTTCAATCTGATTGTAAAACATTTTCCGGCGTTCTTCGATCGTCGAATCCCCCTGAACGGTCAGGTCGATATAGCGTTTGATGTCCTTGATTTGCAAACCGCTGGCTTTCAGGCATTCGATCATGCGCAACCATTCCAGATCGGTGTCTTGAAATTTGCGGATGCCGCCGTTGCCGCGGTTCACAAACGGCAACAGCCCCTCTTTGTCGTAATAACGCAACGTCGGCGCGGGCAACCCCGTTTTTTCCGAAACGTCGCCAATGGTGTAAAGCATGAAAAAGCCCTTTCTTGTTTTAAAGTTCACTTTAACACAAGATGTACGCTTTTTCCCCGCCGGTTTCAAGCCCTTTGCAACAAATCGCGGATTTCCCCGACGCTTTTGCCCCTGTAGTCGATGCGGCAGGACGTGACGGGCTGGCGATAGTCGTTTTTGTTGATCGAACGCGATTCCACAATGACCGCGGGCGGCAGGATCGACCATTTGTACAGCGCGCCCGCCATACGCTTGTAGAACTTGTCCAGCCAAGCGGTTTTTTGTTCGCGCGAAACGGGCGTCGTCCTTTCGTACAAAAATTCCGAATCCAGCATATCGGCGTAGCTTTCGTGCCGGTTTTCAATGCGCCAGATCACTTCGTCAAGGAACGGATAGGGCATCAAAGCGTCCTCGGCGATCAGGGGCTTGCCCGTTTTCGGGTCGATCGCCAGCTCCGCCCCCGGACGTTTCAAAATGACCGATTCCGGCACGGCGTTTTTGACCGGCCGGTTCGCGTTCATCCACCGCGCCAGCGAAAACAGTTTGGTTTTCGGCACGTCGGCGATCGGGGCGAACCCGCCCGACATATCGCCGTTGATCGTCGCGTATCCCATGTACAGTTCGGATTTGTCCGATGTGGCGATCGGGATGCAGGCGGCAAATTCGTTCGCGACACCCCACAGAAAAACCGCGCGGGAACGGGCTTGGATATTATCCTGTGTAAAGGACGCCTTGTACCGGCAATCCCATTGCGATTCGACCTTGGCGAACAGCTCGGAAAAACATTCGTTCGCCGCGTCCACCATTTTTCCGATCGGCATTTGCGTGAAGTGTATGCCCAAATTCGCGGCCAGCGTCGCGGCGTCGTCGCGGCTTTCCGCGCTGGTGATTTTGGACGGCATACTGATGCCGAACACGTTTCCCGCGCCCAGCGCGTCCGCCAGCAAAACGGCGCAGACCGTCGAATCCAATCCGCCGGACAACCCCAAAACCGCGCGTTTCAGCCCGCATTTTTTGAAATATCCGGAAATCCCCTGCACAATCGTTTTATAGGTGCGTTCCAAATCGTTTTCATAGTCCAGCGTGAAAACCTTTTCCTCGGACAGCGTTTTTTCCAACCCTTTGGTCAAGGGATAAACCGCCCCCTTGTTTTTCACCGGATTGACGATCAGGCACTGTTCGGCGAACGACACCGCCCGCGCCGTCAGTGTTCCGTTTGATGAAAAAACGCGGCTGGCACCGTCAAAGGAACAGCAGTCCATCGCCCCGACCTGATTGACGTAGGCGAACGGGATCCTGTATTGTTTGGCGACAAAGGACAGCATATTGTGTTTCAGCTGTTCCTTTTTCGCGCGGCACGGCGACGCGGAACAGTTGATGAAAACGTCGGGGCGGTCGGCCGCCAGTTCGTCCACGGGATCAACGGCGTACAAAGTGTGATGGAAAAAGTTTTTGTTGTTCCAACAGTCTTCGCAAATCGACACGCCGTAGGAAACGCCGTTGACGGTGATCGTTTTTTTCACGGCGGCAACCTTGTCCGGTGTAAACGCGCCCAACGTTTCCGCGGGTTGGACACCGGCGACGGGCGACGGTTCGATATAGCGGCTGTCGTTGAATTCCGAATACGTCGGCAATAAACGTTTGCGGACGACGCCTTGAATTTTTCCGTCGCGCAGGACGGCGACGGCGTTGTAATACCGCCGTCCGACGGGCGAATCCCCGCGCGGTTCAACAAATCCCACCAAAGCGGTAGTGTTTTTGCAAAGCTTCGCCAATTCTTTGATCCACCGCACGTTTTCGGCGACGACGACGGGATGGCGGTCAATGATGTCTTCGACCGGATAGCCCATTAACGCCAATTCTGGAAACACGATCATGTCCAGCCCGACGCGTTCAGCGTAACGGATGTACCGCGCGATTTTCATTCCGTTGCCCGCGATGTCGCCGATCGTCAAATCAATCTGCGCCAATCCGATCCAGCCTGATTCCTTTGACACGATTTGCCGGATGTCGTCAAAAACGCGTTCGATTTCCGCGTCGGACGCGCCGCCGCTTTGCAAAAAAACGTCCGCCCGTTTTGCCAAACCGGCCAGCTTTTCATCATTCAAATCGGTCATGGAAATCCTCCGTTTCGTTGTGCGGCCAGTATAAAATTTGAAAAAAACGATTACAAACAAAAAAACTTCTTTACAATCATTCTAAACAACGTTACAAGGATATGCAGTTATGTTATTTTGGAGGAATACATTATGAAATACGTATGCACGGTTTGCGGTCAGGTCATTGAATCCGATGAAATGCCGGCGGTTTGCCCCGTTTGCGGCGCGACAACGTTCAAAGTGTTGGACGAAACGGCGAAAGCCTACGCCGATGAACACCGCGTCGGCGCGGCCAAAGGATTGGATGAACGCGTTGTCGCCGGATTGCGTGAAAACTTTACGGGCGAATGCTGCGAAGTCGGAATGTATCTGGCGATGTCGCGCCAAGCCGACCGCGAAGGCTACCCCGAAATTGCCGAAGCGTTCAAACGCTACGCCTTTGAAGAAGCCGAACACGCCGCGAAATTCGCCGAACTGTTGGGCGAAGTCGTGACCGATTCGACGAAAAAGAACGTCGAAATGCGCGCGGCGGCCGAATTCGGCGCGTGCGACGGCAAACTGAAACTGGCGAAGTTGGCTAAGGAATTGAACTATGACGCCGTTCACGACACCGTGCATGAAATGTGCAAGGACGAAGCCCGCCACGGACGCGGTTTCGACGGTTTGTTCAAACGGTATTTCAAATAATTCCGTAAAGAAGGGAGGCCGCAAGCCTCCCTTTTTCATTTTCCGCTTTCCTGCGCCAGCATTTCCAATTCCAGCCAGCGCGTTTCCTTTTCGTCCAGCGCAGCTTTCGCCCGTTCCAAATCGGCCGCCGTTTTTTCAAACCCCGCCGGATCTGCCGCGTAAAAATCGGGACGCACCAGTTTTTCCTCCAGCGTTTTGATTTCGTTTTCCAGCGCGGCGATTTCGTCGGGCAGCATTTCCAGCAGGCGTTTGTCCTTATAGGACATACGCGGGACGGCGGGTTCTTTTTTCACAACCGGCTTAACTGTTTTTTCCTGCGTTTTTTTGGCGGTTTCGGCGGCCTTTTGCTCTTTTTCCTTTAATTTCCGCATCAAATCGGAACAGGAATCGACGTATTCGACGACTTTGCCGTCGCCCGCCATATACAACAGCGATGTCGCCGTGTTGTCCAAAAAATCGCGGTCGTGGCTGACGATCAGAATCGTCCCCTTGTAGGATTCCAGCGCGTCCTGCAACAGATCCAGCGTGTCCATGTCCAGATCGTTCGTCGGTTCGTCCAGCACCAGAAAATTCGACGGTTTGGCCAGATCGCGCGCCAGAATCAGGCGGTTTTTCTCGCCGCCCGACAAAACAGAAACGGGCGTGTCCGCCTGCGCCGGCGAAAACAGGAATTCCTTGAGGTACGAATAAACGGATTTCGGTTCGCCCCTGACGAAAACGGTGTCGCCGCCGTCGGGGCAAAGCGTCTGTTTCAGGGATTTCGTCTGATCCAGCACGGCGCGGTTCTGGTCGAAATAAACCTCTTGCACCGTTTTGGACAGCCGCACGCGCCCCGCGTCGGGGGCAAGCCGGCCGGTCAACAGCTTGATCAGCGTCGTTTTGCCGACGCCGTTCGCGCCGACGATGCCGATTTTGTTGCCCTGCATCACGCGCAGGGAAAAGTCGCTGACGATCACGCGGTCGCCGAACGATTTCGACAGGCCTTTCGCGTCGATGATCAGCTTCGATTGCACCGCGCCGCTGTCGATGTTGAAATCGACCGATTCCGTTTTTTTGATTTGATCCTTGCGTTCGCTGCGCAGGTCGAACAGACGGTGCAAACGCCCCTGATTGCGTTTGCGGCGCGCCGTGACGCCCTTATGCAGCCATTGGGTTTCGGCTTCAATCTTTTTGTTCAGGCGGTGACGTTCGGCGTCCTCCTGTTCGTAAACGGCGTCGCGCCAATCTTCAAACGCGTCGTACCCTTTGTTCAGCGTGCGCGCGATTCCGCGATCCAGCCAGATGATCCCGTCGCAAACGTGTTTCAAAAACGCGCGGTCGTGGCTGATGACGATCAGCGCGCCCGTGAATTTGGACAGGCGTTCCTCCAGCTTTTCGATCGTCGCGATGTCCAGATGGTTCGTCGGTTCGTCCAACAGCAAAATGTCCGGATCGTTGATCAAAGCGCGCGCGAGGGCGGCTTTTTTCCTTTCCCCGCCGGACGCGGTTTTCGGATCGGCGTCGGCCTTGATTTCCAGCTGTTCGATCAAAATGTCGGCTTTGTAGGACAGGTCGTCCCGATGTTCGCCCAGCCCCGACAAAACGGCGTCGCGCAGCGTGGCGAAACGCGCCAGATCGTCGTCCTGCGCCATATAGGAAACGACCGTTCCGGGTTGCAGGAACGATTCACCGTCGTCGGGGACGATTTCGCCCGCAACGACTTTCAACAGCGTCGATTTGCCCGATCCGTTGCGCCCGACCAGACAATATTTCCGTCCTTTGTTCAAATACAGTTCAAGCCCCGTGAACAACGGCCGGTCGCCGAATCGCAGGCGGGCGTTTTGCAGGGTGTAGATCGGCGCGTCAAAGTCCATTTTTGTCTTTTTTCTTCTTGTCTTTGTTTTTCTTGGGCTTATCGGCGGATTTGGCGGAAACCGGCGGCGGAACGTCGTCTTTCGTGTCGTAATCCAACACTTTTTCCAAATGTTCGCACAACAGCTTCATCGCCTGAACGCGGCCGTATTTTTTGTTGTTGTCGGGAACGACGAACCACGGCGCATATTTCGTGTCCGTTTTTTTCAGCATATCGTCGAACGCTTCGTCGTACTGATCCCATTTTTCGCGGTTGCGCCAATCTTCGCTGCCGATTTTCCATTTTTTATAGGACGTTTCCTCGCGCGCTTTGAACCGCGCCAGCTGTTCGTCGGCCGAAATGTACAACAGGAATTTGACGACGATGTTGCGTCCGTCCGTCAGCTGTTTTTCAAACCGGTTGATTTCGTCGTAGGCGCGTTTCCATTCCCGATCCGTCGCGAAATGTTCGATGCGTTCGACCAAAACGCGCCCGTACCATGTGCGGTCGAACACGGTCAGCAGCTTCTGGTTCGTCAGCCGCGTCCAGAACCGCCACAGGAAATTGTGGTTCAGCTCTTCTTTCGTCGGGGCGGCGATCGGGAAAATGTTGCAGTCGCGCACGAAAATCGACGACGCCAGACGGCTGATCACGCCGCCTTTGCCCGACGCGTCGGGGCCCTCGAACGCCAGAACGACCTTTTTATTGCGTTTTTTGACCTCCATCAACAACGCGTTCAGACGCGCGCGCAGATAGGGCAGCTGTTCGCGGTATTCCTCTTTGGACAGCGACGCGTTCATGTCCAGCGATTTGACAAAATCGGGTTTCTTGGGCTTTTCGGGGGCAGGCGTTCCGGCCTTTTTCTCTTTTTCTTTCGCTTTCAGAAAAGCGTCGATCTGCGTTTCGACGCGGGTGCAAAAAACATCCAACGCCACGCGCAAACGTTCCGTAAAACTGCCGTCGCCGATTTCAAACCACGGGGCGTAATCCTTGTCCGTGTAGCGGATCAGCTTTTGGGTCGCCGTTTCAAATTTGTCCGCCATGCAGCAGTTTTTCCAGTCGTCTGGCATGATGCGCCATTTTTCATACGGATCGTCGTCCAGCGCGCGCAAAAAATCCTGTTGTTCGTTTTTGCTCTTGTGAAACCAGATTTTACAGAAAATGACGTTGGAATCCGCCAACATCTTTTCAAAATCGTTACATTCGTCCAGCCGTTTGTACAGCTCGTCGTCGTTGATTTTGCCGTTCGCGTGGTTGACCAGCGGGTCGGAATACCACGAACTGACGAAAATGCCCGTCGTGCCGTTCAACGGCGTGTCGCACCAATAGCGGCGGAATTCGACGGGGTCGTTTCGGATGTCGCGGCGTTCATAGGCGTGCAGATCCAGCCGCCGCTGATCCAGCCAATCGCGCAAAATGCCCAGTGCGCCGTTTTTTCCCGACCCGTTGACCCCGCACAACAACACGATGACGGGAACGTTCGCTTCGGTGATTTTATCCTGCAGCGTGATCAGGCGGGTGCGTATTTCCGCTTCCTCTTTATTGGAAAAATTCGCTTCCAATTCGATGTCGTCTTCTCCGGAACGAGCCATGTCAATTTTCCTTTTTCGCTTGAGTCAGGGATTTTCTGACGATTTTCTTTTGTTTTTTAACGGGGGTTTTCTTCGGCGTTTTGGGCGGCGCGGCCTCTTCCGCTTTCATGGGCGCCAAAGGTTTGGCGGGTTCGCGCTCCTCTTTGCGGACGGCCTTTTTCTGGCGGGCGACAATGTCGCGCAACTTCGCCGAACCGCGGCCGGACAGGCTGGGGTGCGTCATGAAAAACTGGTGGCAGGAAAAGGCCTGCGGGCTTTCGGAAACGCGGGTGTAGGTCATGTCGGGGTGCAAAATCCAGCTGAGTGCCTCGTCCTTGATATTGCCCTGCATGATCTGCCCCATGATCTGTTCGTGGACGGTTTCGTTTTCGATCGGCACCAGCGTTTCGACGCGGTGGATCGTGTTGCGCTGCATCCAGTCGGCCGAGGAAATGAAGACCTTGGCCTTGGGCGACGGCAGTTTGTTGCCCGCGCCGAAACAAACGATGCGCGCGTGTTCCAGAAAACGCCCGATGATGCTTTTGACCTTGATGTTGTCGGAAAATCCTGGGATTCCGGGGCGCAGGGCGCAAATGCCGCGCACGACCAGCGTGATTTTTACGCCCGCCTGCGACGCGCGGTACAACGCGTCGATCAACTTGTCGTCCAACAGCGAATTCATTTTCGCCCAGATGTTGGCGGGCTTGCCCTTTTTCGCGTATTCGATTTCCTTGTCGATCAGCTTCAACAGCTTGTCGCGCAGGTTGATCGGCGCGATTGACAGCTTTTTCAAATTGTCGGGTTGGGCGTATCCCGTCAAATAGTTGAACACCAGCGCGGCGTCGTTGCACAAATCCTTATCGCAAGTGAAAAACGACAGGTCTGTATATAGGTTTGCGGTGATTTCGTGATAGTTGCCCGTGCCGAAATGCGCGTAGCTTTTCATTTTGCCGTTTTCCTTGCGTGTCACCAGCGAAATCTTGGCGTGGGTTTTATAGTTCATCAACCCGAAAACGACGTGGACGCCCGCCTTTTCCATGTCTTTCGCCCATTTGATGTTGGCTTCTTCGTCAAAACGGGCGCGCAGTTCGACAACGGCGGTCACGTCTTTTCCCGCCTGCGCGGCGTCGATCAACGCCTTGACGATCGGAGAGTTTTTGTTCGTGCGGTACAGCGTTTGTTTAATGGAAACGACATCGGGATCTTTGGCCGCCTGACGCAGGAATTTGACGACGACCTCAAACGATTCGTAAGGGTGGTGGATGACCATGTCCTTTTTGCGGATCGCGGCGAAATGGTCGCCTTTGAAATCGCGGACGCGTTCGGCGTGGCGCGCCTTGTACGGTTTGAACAGCAGGTCTTTGCGATCCGACGTGATCAACGCCGACAGCGACCGCGTGCCGATGATGCCGTTGCGGCGCACGACGCCGAAACTTTCGACATCCAGCTTGTGCGTCAGGTAGGACGCCAGTTCCTGCGGCATATCCTGATTCATGACCAGGGCGATCACGTCGCCGCGTTTTTGTTCCGCCAGCGCGGTTTCAAACTGGCGCACCAGATCCTCGGCGCGTTCGTCCACCTGCAGCAGGCTGTTGCGGACGATCGAAAACAGACCGAAATGCTTGATTTTGAAATTCGGGAAAATCGTGCCGATGAATTGCAGGACGACATCTTCCAACGCGATAAAGCGCGCGGGTTTCTTTGTCAGCCGGATGAAACGCGGCAGCCCCGCCGGCAGCGGGATGATCGCCTTGCGTTCCGTCCCCTCTTTGTCCTTCATCGAAAAAATCAGCGAATGCGACAGGTTCGCCAGCCACGGGAACGGATGCGCCGGATCCAGCGCGATCGGCGTCAGGACGGGGAAAACGGATTCCTCGAACACCTCTTTCAACGCCTTTGTGTCCTGTTTGGACAGCTGGTCGCGCGAAATCAGGAAAATTCCCTCTTTTTCCAGCTCTTTTTTCAGCGCCAGAAAGTATTCGTCCTGTTTTTGGCGCAACTCCGCGACGCTTTCGTTAATGGCGTCCAACTGTTCCTGCGGCGTCATGCCGTCGTCGGAACGCGCCGTCACGCCGGCGTAGATTTGCGCCAGAATGCCCGCGACGCGCACCATGAAAAACTCGTCCAGATTCGACCCCGAAATCGCCAGAAAACGCAACCGTTCCAGCAGGGGGTAGCGCGTGTTCATCGATTCTTCCAAAACGCGGCGGTTGAACGCCAGCCACGACAGTTCGCGGTTGAAAAAACGCGACGGCGATGTCATGGAAACGGGTTGCGAAAAAACGACAGGTTCGGCGGTCATGGATTTTTCCTTCGGTTAAAAAACTTCCCTTACAATTCGTAATATTTTTTTGCAAAAATGAAAAGTGTAAAAAGCATTTAAACCGATTGACCAGCTTTCTCGACGCCCCGTTTTCGCCTATGATGAAAACGTATTCCGACATCAGGGAGGGAGAAATGGCGAAACAGGCATCCGATCGAAAAAACGCGTCCGAAACGACGGCCGGAACGCCGTCGGAAAAACCGCGGCATCTGTATTTGATGCGTCACGGAAAATCGCGAAAAGCGAAGAAAAAGCAAAAAGACGCTTTGCGTTCGCTGGGCAAGCGCGGGCGCAAGGACGTAAGAAAAATCCGCGATTTGATGCGTGAAAAACGCGTCCAGCCCGATTTGGTGCTGTGTTCGCCCAGCGTCCGGACAATGGAAACGCTGGAAAGGCTGTACACGGCGTTCGAACCGACGCAGGTCGTGTTCGTTGACGCGCTGTATCGGGCGGACGCGGCGGAAATGATGGACATTTTGCGCCAAACCGCCGCCGACAAGCACGAAGTCCTTGTCATCGGACACAATCCGGCTTTGGCGGATTTCCTGCCGTTGGCGTGCGACGCCGCCGTCGAACAGAACGAAGCCCACAATCACAGCATTGCGGAGGGTTTTCCGACGGCCGCGCTGGCGTGTTTGGAAATCGGCAAGGACTGGGATTTGCTGGGCGTCGAACCCGTCCGGTTGATGAATTTCATCTATTCCGCCGATTTGTAAACGTTAAATCCGTTTCAGCAGTTCAATCAAAGCCTGCGCGGCGACGGCGCAGGCTTTCGGCGCGTTCGTTTCAAAATCGCCCATCGTGTGGCGGCGGTTGTCCGAAATCGCGCGCACGACGGTCAGCGGGATGTTCCACATTGTTGCGATTTGCGCGATGGCCGCGCTTTCCATGTCGATGCAGCACGCGTTGAATTTTTCTTCCAGAAAAACCTTTTCCCGTTCTTCGGCAAACGAATCAATCGTCGCCAGCGTGCCGGATTTGTACGGCGCGTTCAATCGTTCCGGCAAATAGGCCGACGCCGAATATTGCGGTTTGCCGATAAAAAATTCCTCGCCCGATTCCGTCACGTCCGTCGGATTGTACGCGTCGCCGAAACGGATGTCGCCGTGCACCACGCGGTTGGGGACGACGACGTCAAACACGTCCAGATCCTCGGCGATCGCGCCGGCGACCCCGCAAACAAACAAATGGTCGGGTTCAAACATCTGAATCAGTTTCTGCGTTTTCGCCGCGGAAAGCGTTTTGCCGACGCCGCAGCGCGCCAAAACGACATCCAGCCCCGCGAAATCGAACTTCTTTTCCTCGAAAACGGATTCCAAAGGCTCGCCCAGTTTGCCGAACGCCTTTTCAACGGCGGAAAATTCCATGGGCATGGGACACAAAACGGCGACGATCGGTTTCACGGGCAATCCTTTCACAATTCAAAAAAAAGCCCCGAAAAAATCGGGGCGTATTGGCGGAGAGGGGGGGATTCGAACCCCCGGACCGAACTAGCCGGTCAACAGATTTCGAGTCTGCCGCATTCGACCACTCTGCCACCTCTCCATATTCACAATGTTGCGCCACTTATCGGCTGGCGCCGATGTCAACAGATTTGTCCTCGCTTCGCTCGTTCGTCTCCGCTTTCGCTCCGACTCCGAGTCAGCCATATTCGACCACTCCGCCGCATCGCCATATTCACAATGTTGCGCCACTTATCGGCTGGCGCCGATGTCAACAGATTTGTCCTCGCTTCGCTCGTTCGTCTCCGCTTTCGCTCCGACTCCGAGTCAGCCATATTCGACCACTCCGCCGCATCGCCATATTCACAATGTTGCGCCACTTATCGGCTGGCGCCGATGTCAACAGATTTGTCCTCGCTTCGCTCGTTCGTCTCCGCTTTCGCTCCGACTCCGAGTCAGCCATATTCGACCACTCCGCCGCATCGCCATATTCACGGTTCCGAAAACCGGCGTCCGGTTTTCATCACCGTTGTTCTTTTTATATCATCCGCGCCGGATGTCAACTAAAACTTTTTCATCCGGCGTGAAAAGACGGCTTTTTAACAAAGCCGCTCCGTCCCGCTTACCGTCCCGTCGCCGCGCGGTTGGCGATCGCCGTTGCGGGTTTCGCGACGGCCGTCGCCGTGTTCGCGGCGGCGTTGGCTTTGTTTTTATTTTTGTTCATCCCCAGCTGGTCGGTCAAAACCTCCAATTCGTCAACGAATCCTTTGACGACGCTTAGGCCTTTTTTCCAAAAATCGGGTTTCGACGCGTCCAAACCGAACGGTTTCAGCATCTGTTGATGACGTTCCGATCCGCCTTTGGCCAGCATTTCCATATATTTTTTCGGGAAATCGGCGACTTTGCCGTCTTCGTACACTTTGTACAGCGAATTGACCAGACAGTCGCCGAACGCGTAGCCGTACACATAGAACGGCGTGTGAATCAAGTGCGGAATCGTTGACCACATCGCGTTCGATTTGTCGTCGTTCGCGACCGACGGCCCCAGCGCGTCGTTCTGCGTTTTCGTCCAAATGCCGTTCAGCCGTTCGGGGGACAGTTCGCCCTCTTTGCGCCGCGATGTGTGGACTTCGGTTTCAAAGCGGTGGAAAGCGATCTGGCGCACGGACGAATTGATCATCGACCCCGTTTTTTCCGCCAGCATCGCGAAACGTTGCTTCGGATCTTTTTCGTGTTTCAGCATATACTTGAACGTCATCATTTCGCCGAAGATCGACGCCGTTTCCGCCAGCGTGATCGGCGTGTTGGATTTCAAGTACCCCTGTTCGCGCGCCAGATACTGGTGCACGCCGTGCCCCAATTCGTGCGCCAGCGTCATCACGTCGCCCGCCGTTCCCATAAAATTCAGCATCAGGTACGGGTGCGCGGATGGCACGGTCGGATGGGCGTAAGCACCGCCCTCTTTACCTTCTTTCGGCGCGACATCGATCCATTTGTTGTCAAAGAATTTTTTGCCGATCGCGGCCATTTCGGGCGAAAATTCGTTATAGGCGGACAAAACGATGTTTTTCGCGTCGTCCCACGAATACTTTTTTTCCGGCAGGTCGGGAATCGGCGCGTTGCGGTCGGAATAGTCCAGCTTGTCCACGCCCAGCCAGTCGGCTTTCAGTTTGTAATAGCGGTGCGAAATGTCTGCGTGGCTGTCCACGACCGAATCGACCAGAGCGTCAACGACTTCGTCTTCGACCTGATTTTCAATGTTGCGGGCGGAAATCGGGCGTTTGTATCCGCGCCATTCGTCCTCGATCTGCTTGTCCTTGGCCAGCGTGTTGGTGATCAGCGCAAACGTGGCCATGTTGTCTTTCATCACGCGGTTGATTTCGGCGCACGCATCGTGCCGCGTCGCCATATCGGGATCGGACATTTTCGCCATAGCTTCGGGTTCTGTCAATTCCTTGCCCCCGACATTGAAACGCAGGCCGGCCATCGTTTCATCAAACAGACGGTTCCAAGCGGTCGCGCTGCTCATGGATTTGTCGTGCAGCAGCTTTTCCATGTTTTCGGGCAGCATATGGTCGCGGCCGGCGCGGACGTTTTTAATCCACGGTTCGTATTTTTTCGCCGTTTCCGACGCCATTTTTTCGGCCAGCTGCTCGTCGCTCAGCCCGTTCAGCTCCAGCTCGAAAAACAACATTTTGCCCGACACGTCGTTCGATTTTTCGCACACGTTCTGGTAAAAGGTCGAAATTTCCGGATCGTTCATGTTGGTCGAATGCATCATGTAGGAATACGCGTCCAACCGCCCCAGCGTTTCGTTCAGGCGTTCGTATTCCTCGATCAACTTGCCGAATTCATCGGGCGTCGTTTCCGCCAGCTTGCCTTTGTAATGTGTTTCAAAACGCAACGCCCCCGCGGAAACCGAAGCCATATCCTTTTTCAGTTCCGGCGAATCCATCGACGGATACAAATCGCTTAAATCCCATTGAGGCATCTGTTCGGCCATGACAAACTCCTTTGTTCAAAAATTTATCCGATTTTTGTCCAAAGCGCGCGCGAAGTCAACAGTTATTAACGCGGATTTCAGCGGTACGCCGCCATGAAAATATCCACGTTTTCCTTCAACGACAGGGTGTAGCGATCCATGGCGAACAGGTTGCTCATCATTTTGTGGGCGTTGCGCGCCAGCTGTTCCATTTCGTCGGGCTTGATGCCGTAATCCGACATTTTCAAACCGTCCACGCCACATTCCCGCTTCAGCTTTTGCAGCGCGCGGACGAACGTCATCGGCTTTTCCTCGTCGCTCAGCCCGTCGGTGGTTTCGCCCATCATGTGCGCCATTTTGATCAAGCGGTCGGGAACGTATTTCGCAAAGAACGAGAAATAGGCGTCGGAAATCATCAACAGCCCCGCGCCGTGCGGTAATTCGGGGTGGTACGCCGTCATCGCGTGTTCCATGGAATGTTCGGACGTGCAGCTGGATGTCGCCTGAACCATGCCGGACAGCAGCCCCGCCAGCGCGATGTTCGTCCGCGCCTCCATATCCGTTCCGTCGTGCACGGCCTTGGGCAGGTTTTTGGAAATCAGCCGGATCGTTTGCAGGGAATAGGCTTCGCTGATCGGCGTCGCGATTTTAGCGATAAATCCTTCCGCTGCGTGGAAAAACGCGTCGAACCCCTGAATGGCCGTCAAAAACGGCGGAATGTCGCGCATCAGCTCCGGATCGACGATCGACAGGCGCGGAAAGGTTGACGGCACGCCGAAACCGATTTTTTCACGCACGGATTCGTCGGTGATGTCGAACCACGGATCGACCTCCGTTCCCGTTCCGGATGTCGTCATCACGGCGACGATCGGCAAAGCCTGATTTTTCACCGGCCGTCCTTTGCCCGACCCCGTGACGATGTAATCCCACAAATCGCCGGGGTTGCGCGTCATCAACGCGATCGCCTTGGCCGCGTCAATCACGCTGCCGCCGCCGACGCCGATGACGAAATCGCAAAAATTGTCGCGGGCGAACTGCGCCGCCTCCATCACGCAAGCCTTGGACGGGTTGGGGGTGATTTTGTCAAAGACCATGTATTCGATGTTCTGGTGTTTCAGCGCGTCCGAAACGCGGTTCAAAGCGTCGCGCTCGCTTTGCGACCCGTCCGCGGAAACAACCACCAGAGCCAGCTTGCCGAACAGCGGTTCGCGTTTCAATTCGTCCAATTTTCCGGCACCGAACAGAACCTTTGTCGGAATGGAATAATCAAAGTCAATCATGGCCGTCCCCCTTTTCAAAAAGACGATTCAAATTACACGTTTTCAACCGGAAAAACAAAAAAAATCAGCGCGTCGGCCGCAAAAAACCGAACGGCGAAGACGCCGGCGCCGCGCGTTCGGAAACGGGTTGCGGTTCGGGGCGTTCCGCCGGTTCGGGAAGCGTTGGTTCGGTCGGGCTTTGCGTCGGCTCCGGTTCCGGCGCGGGTTCGTGTTCGTCCGGCCGGTATTCCTCCGGCTCGTATTCATATTCGTAGGGCTGCTCCGCTTCGGCGTGTTCGGGTTCCGGATCGCTTTGCGCCGGTTCGGGGGCGGGGCGCGCGAAAGCCGCCTGCGCCCCCTCCAGCTCGCGGCAGGATTCCACAAAGCGCAGATAGACCCTGCCCAGCGAACCCTCTTCAAAAATCTTGGTCAAATAATGTTCCGTGTCGTGGCGCTCCAGCATCGTGAACATCTGTTCAAACCGGTAGCAGAACGTCCGCACCGCGCCGGCCAGTATCTCGTCGCGCTTCAGTTGGTTTTGCAAATCGTCCTTGAATTTCGGGGAATTGTCCGCGTTTTGCAGCAACACTTTGCAAAACGCCCACCGGTTGCCGTCGCCGACGCGTTGCCACACGATTTCCGTGTGCGCCGGTTGAATCAGCCCCAGCCGGACGACGATGTCGGACAGCAAATCGTTCAATTCGTTGATGAACAGGTCGGCGTTGTGCAGCACCATCGCGCTGCGCGTCTGCACCTGCGTTTCCAACAGCGTGCGCACCATCGCTTCGCCATGGTCGGCGGAACGGCGGGTCTGCGCCAGCATCAGGTTGATCGTGTGTCCCTGTTTGCGCAACGTCATCGCGTTGTACAGCAGCCCGACGACCAGCCACAAAAACGCGACGGGCAGAAACGCCGTCGCCGCGATCGTCGCGATTTCCGGCACGGGCAGGCCGAACAACTGCGGAAAACCGATTTTCGCGTAAATGTAAAACAGGACGCCGCCCAGCCACAGCAACGACGCCGCGACGGAACTGCTGAACAAAACGATTAAAGCGACCATGTCCGGATCCTTTTTAAAGCGAACGCACATACTTATGCGGAATTGTAAGCCGACTTTATAAATTTTCTCTAAATGGCGGGCGAATATTTTTATTCTCTTACGGCTTTAAAAGTGATAATAAGGGGAAAATCGAAATTAACAAGCAGGGTCGCCATGGAACAGGAACAGTATCTGGAATTTGAAAAACCCATCGCCGAATTGGAAAGCAAAATCGAGGGGTTGCGCCACCTCAGTCAGGCGGAGGAAGGCGTCAGCATCGCCGAAGAAATCAGCCGTTTGCAGAAAAAGGTCGAAAAACAGGTCAACCAGCTGTACGCGAAACTGACTCCGTGGCAGAAAACACAGGTTGCCCGCCATCCCGAACGCCCGCATTGCGTCGATTACATCGACGGACTGATCACCGATTTCACGCCGCTGGCCGGTGACCGCCTGTTCGCCGAAGACGCCGCCATCGTCGGCGGATTGGGTCGGTTTCAGGGGCATTCCGTCATGGTGATCGGACAGGAAAAGGGGCACGACATCGAAACCCGTTTGAAACACAGCTTCGGCATGGCGAAACCCGAAGGGTACAGAAAAGCGATCCGTTTGATGAAAATGGCCGACCGGTTCGGTTTGCCCGTCATCACGTTCGTTGACACGGCCGGCGCTTTTCCGGGGCTGGAGGGCGAAGAACGCGGACAGGCCGAAGCCATCGCGTCGTGCATCGACGCCAGCTTTTCCCTGCGTGTTCCCGTTGTTTGCTGCGTCATCGGCGAAGGCGGATCGGGCGGCGCGATCGCGTTGGCGACGGCCAACCGGTTGCTGATGCTGTCCAATTCGATTTATTCCGTGATTTCGCCCGAAGGATGCGCGTCCATTTTGTGGCGCGACGGCACGCAGGCGCAAAAAGCGGCCGAAGCCCTGCATCTGACCGCCGACGATTTGAAAGAATTGGGCGTCATCGACGAAATCGTCGAAGAACCCGCCGGCGGCGCGCACCGCGCGAAAAAGGAAACGATCGCCGCGGTCGGCAAAGCGATCGAACGCCACTTGAACGAATTGATGAAAATGGATCGCGACAAAATCCGCCGCGACCGCGAAGAAAAATTCCTGCAAATGACACGCCTGCAAGCATAATGACCATTCTTTCGGAAACAAAAAACAAACACGGGGTTGCCGTTTTTTTAGCGGCAATCTTTGGTGTTTTTTTTTGCATATAAAGCAAATGCCGTTTTTTCTTGCGCCGTTTTTTTTGAAATCTTTTTCTTTTCCGTTTTCGGATTCAAAACAAAGATCGCTTGGTTTCTCTCTGCAATCATCGGTGCGCAAATCGCGTCCGTTTTATGTATAGGGACATATATTCCGGAGCTGTTGCTGTCCAATATCGGTTACGCAAATGACGTCGGCATATTTGTTATTTTAAAATCAGCCATTTTCTTTTTTGCCGGAACATTGTTTTCATTTGTAATTTCAACAAATATTCATATAATACCCCCCCCC
>ERZ808252.1375-NODE-1375-length-17966-cov-5.411423_pt1 | contig 17966 bp, 26 predicted proteins | sample MGYA00521242_ERZ808252 | MGnify/ENA primary metagenome ERZ808252 (study PRJEB31516, sample SAMN03275581) | gut metagenome | biome: mammalia-associated habitat; material: feces | host: Papio cynocephalus | place: Kenya | collected 2012-08-07 ...
AAGTCATCATCACCGCTTATATCTTTTCCCCGCGTGTGCGGGGGTGATCCTGGAAACCGAGCTTGATTATCGCAGTAAACAGCGCTTTTCCCCGCGTGTGCGGGGGTGATCCTCCTATGAGGGTTGCATGGAGCGGAATGGAAAACTTTTCCCCGCGTGTGCGGGGGTGATCCTCTCCGGTTCTGACTCAGATACTTTAAAATCTTCTTTTCCCCGCGTGTGCGGGGGTGATCCTCGTTGAGTGCTCCGACCACTCTTTGAAGACCTCTTTTCCCCGCGTGTGCGGGGGTGATCCGGCCAATCGCTCTTGTGCAGCGTCCTGAGCTGTCTTTTCCCCGCGTGTGCGGGGGTGATCCTTTTACATCGGCATGAGCCACTACTACATCCGCCTTTTCCCCGCGTGTGCGGGGGTGATCCCCAAATTGGTTACTACTGAAAACTCATTGTCTTCTTTTCCCCGCGTGTGCGGGGGTGATCCTCCTGTCACTGCTTCCGAGGCTCTCACATCCGACCTTTTCCCCGCGTGTGCGGGGGTGATCCTTGCTGATGTAGTCCTCGCAGTTTTCACAGTCTGTCAGACTGCACTTGCAGTGTGCGACTCCTCTGCAATCGGTGTATCTGTAACGCTCGCATTCTTCACAAATTCTATGTACGCATTTCTCTCCGTTTGCCTTGTTATAGGCACAGCTGAAATATCTGTCGGTCATGGCTTTACCTCCTACTTAAATTTTTTATAAAAGCCGCTGTATCCTGTTTCAGCCTGATGCATAGCCTGAAAGGACGGAGCTTTTCTGCTTATGCCGTGCCACTGTGCCGAGCCTGAACACTCCCTGCGGACTCTCATAGCGTTCTCAGCGTTCTGGGTGTAGCAGCCGCTTGCAGAACTTCGTTCCTGTGAGAGTTTTACCAGCTCTTCATCTGACATCTCACGGATTTTTTCAATCGGTATGTATGACTTTGCTTTCTTGGTCATTTTTTCACTTCCTATGCACTTAAAGTAAGTCGTTCATCAGCTCCATACACTTTTTCTTTTGCTGAACATTGGCACGTCCGTAAACATTCAGCGTAAAAGAAACATTTTTGTGTCCGAGAATTTCAGAAAGAGATTTGATGTCAAACTCTGGCATCTCAATGGCTCTTACTGCAAAAGTATGCCTCAGCTCGTGAAACTTCATCTTTGGAAGGTGGTTTCTTTTAAGAAAGCGCTCAAAATACTGCCTGTAAGTCCTGGGTTCCGTTGGCTTTTTAGCATCTGTGAGAAAATAATTTTCGGGCTTTTTTCCATTTTGAAATTTTTCCATCACTTTTACAAGCATTTTCGGAATGGGGATTTCACGGATAGAGCTATCTGACTTTGGCTGACCTATGTATAAGCTGCTTGTCTTTTTTCTTGAATCATAAACTCTTTGGACAGTTTTGTTAACTGATATAGTCTGCTTTGATAAAGATATATCTTTCATCTGTAGTCCGCACAATTCACCGATACGCAAACCCGTCATAAGGGCAAGCAAAACTCCACACGTTTTGCGGTCAAAATTAAGGTATATGGCTTGTATCAGCTGCCGTTCTTCCTCTTGAGATAGTGCTATAACATGGCTTTTACTTGTGCTTTTAGGATACTCTATCGTGTCCCACTCAAGCTTAGGTATCACGTGCCTTTTTGCAGCATAGTCCAAAGCCAGCTTTAAAGGCAGTATCACATCTTTGATGGTTTTTACGCTTAATCCGCCTTTTCCGTCTTTTCTGCCATTGGTGTAGAGGTAAACTATCAAATCTTGTATATCGCCCTCGGTGATATCGCCTATCTTTTTTCTTCCAAGCATGGGGTTTATGTGATTCATTGTTGAAGAAACAAAGTTGGCATGCGTTGAAAGCTTTACTATACTTTTTTTGTACAAGAGCCATTTTGTCATCAGGGTAGAGAGGAGTATACCGTCAGAAAAATCTGAATCGGTCTTTATCGGAGTGATATCGATTTTCTTACAGGCATTTCCCTCAAAGTATCTATCATCCATCATGCTCACCTTCATCATACAAGTTTTTACATTTCTGGCACACGGTTGACAGCTTGCCACTGTAGGGATTCCTGAAGCCGCTGCACTTATCGTCAGTAGCTTCAGGAGCTTTCGCATAAACTTTAGACATACTCTGTATATACTCACAGGATTCAATCGTTTCGGTATTGTACTTTATAGCAGCCATTTTATCACTCCTCTACTTCTACTTCTGCTTCTGCAGATATGTCGCCTTCATCAAAGAAAAGGTGCTCGATGTCAGCTATAAACTCGGATTTTGCTATTTTTTCTGCTTTTTCTTTGCTTTCTGCTTCAACGGATATGTACCTGCCGGTCGTCAACCTGACATACACCTCATACTGCATTTTTATCCCTCCTTTTTAAGCATATCCGACAGTTTTACCATGAGTGTGCCAGCTACCGTCATTGTAATTGCCGTACTGATAGATAACTCCCTCAAGAGGAGTTTCACAGATAACAGTGATAACATCATAATCTTCTGAATACTCTTCCTCAATGTCTTTAAGAGTGATATCTTTTTCACTGCTGTACAGCTTTTCAGTAAAGATGTTTTCGTTTGCTTCAACAATGACAGTAACGACTGCATCACACAAGCCACTATGAAGCAGCACTGTTTCAGACGATACTATACTCATGTTTTCACCTCTCTTATACTTGCCATGTACTCACCATATGACATACCGCTCGCCCTCGCTCTTGAGTTTATCTCGGTGATTTTTTTTTTTGTGTGGCTTGCCTCGCTTTCAAGTGAAGATGCTTTCCCACTTTCAAGCAAGTATGCTTTTCTTTCTGCACGCCTGAGAGCCATCTTTCTACGGTGATACTCGCACATTTGCTTACCATCGCCGGCTGGACTTTCACATGAGCCATAAGTGCAGATTCCGAGCGATTTCTTGTATTGATACTTTTCCTTTTTAGTCATTTTTTCACCTCTTTTCCATTCCGCTCCATGCAACCCTCATAGGATTTTCTGACACGACCTTAAAGCTTTCAAGGCGAAGACCGTGGCTGTATATGAAGCTTTCCGCCTCGCCCCTGCTCTTGAACTTGAGAGGAGAAAGCTCCTTGTCACAGAGAACTCTGCCAGTTATCAGGCTCACTATCTTATATACACCCCCCTCGGCTCTTTCCTCTCTCTGCTTCTCCAGCCTGCTTATATCAGCCTCAGACGGTCTTACGTCTACAACTCCGAAGTACTTAGACGAGATGCCACGGCTTGACATATAAGCCCATGCTTCTGCCTCGGTGTCAAAGACCTGTTTTTCTCCCGTTTCATCACGGAGGAAACCAAACCCAGCCATAGATGAAATCATGTATACCTTTTCCATCGGTTCACCTCCTTACACACCAAGAAATTTGTTCACGAAGTACTGCTGACCCTTGCCAGTGACTTTTGGAGTCTTACTGACTGATGTATGCCCGTCAGAGTGTGTCACCACGGTTTCTTTGACTTCAAAGAGTTTCAGCTCCATGGATTTCTGGGTCGGGGAGTTGTAGTCCGAGCCTTTGCGATTTATGAGATATCCTTTCTCCCTGAGCCACGCAAAGAGGCGGTTCGCACCGATATCAACGCCGTTCTGCTTAAGTATCTTTGCAAGGTCGCCCACGAGTATGGAAGTCTTTGATACGCTTACTGCGTCAGCAAAGATTACTTTCGGTGCGTCATTGTCAATTTTGGCTTCAAGGTGCTTGACATGGGTTCTGGTGTCTTTAAGTTCTGTCGCAAGTCTGATGAGAAAGTCAGGGTCATATATGATTTTTTCAATCGTTTCAGGAGTCATATATGCTCCGTGTTTTCTGATTGATGGAAGAATTTCTGATGTTACCCAGCGTTTAAACTTATGAAGTTTTTCTATTCTTTCCTGTACTTCGATGGGGTACGCATCTGACATCCCATCATTATTTGCTTTTTGTGGCTGCATAGCGAACAACAGAGCGTAAAGTCCACTTTCATTAACTGCGATAATAGACTGCTTTCTTCCAAGACTATCAATTACATCAATTTTTGTCTTGTCCGCACTGTCAATTCTCCCAAGGCTTCTGTTGTGATTCTTGTCGCCGAACATTTCGCAGACATCTTTTCCGATGAAATAGGGAACTCCGTTGATGTCAGCTGTTCTCACCTTGCCAAATTCTGCGTTTTCAAAAATTTTGATTTCCATAGCTTTTCCTTCCTGAATAAAAATTTGTTTTGTGTCCGTCGTGGACACAAATATATGCCGGTTGTGCGTTTCGGACAACTCTGGAGCAGCTGTATGACCTTATGCTTGAAAGGTGAAGTCAAATTGATTTTGGCTGAAAAACTTTACTTTCACATATGCAGTAGCCCTCATTTTGAGGGTAACTGAAAATTCGATGTTTCGTGCGTCATACTGCTTGCCGTCGGTACTAACCAAATTGGTTACTACTGAAAACTCATTGTCTTTGATATATGAATTTCTTGATACAATCTTATCAACTGCAATAATTGGCTCAGTAGCCGACAAAATGTCGGTTACTACTTTGAGATATTCATTCAGTTTTCAAGATGCCTGAGTACACTCACTTGTCCATCACTTTCTTGCACCGACAAGTATGTAGTACAGTTTTTCCTTCTCTGAGCGTGGTATCATCATCAGAAGTATCTCTATCAGTCTGAGATAATCGTTCTCAAGATTTTTCATGTCGTTCACCTCCTTTACCTTTCGCCACACACTTCGTAACAATGTTACATTTTGTGTATGTTTATATTATACCCCTTTATCTGGCGTTTGTCAACGATTTTCGACACAAAAAGTGCACAAAATTCAAAACGTGTTTTTGTTTAAATTACACAAATCGTAATCAAATAGTTGACTTTTGTTTCAAAACGTAGCATAATATATATAAAGGAGGTGAAAATCATGATAGGCAATATCCTTAAACGGCTCAGAAAAGCAAAAGGAGCAAGTGCCGATGAAGTCGCAAAATTTCTTGGGATATCAAGGTCAGGCTATACCAACTACGAAAACGAACTCAGAGAGCCAAATATCAACAACTTGTTAAAATTGGCAGAGTACTTCGGAGTCACGGTTGACCATCTGCTCGGACGTGACGACCAGCAATTTGTCGATGACATCAAGAAGGTGTCTGATAGCGAGCTTGACAAGATGCTGATACAATTTTTCGTTGACCTGCCTGAAAAGTCCAAGCAAGGTTTCAGGGACTATCTACTGTCGGTCGCTCGTGGAATCCCTGCCGATATGCTCAAGCCAGAAGCGGAGCAAACCGCAGGGGAAGAAGAACCGGAGCTTTACCTTGCAGCATCTGACGGCAACCCTGTAAAAGAGGTCGACAGAGGCGTGGTTGAAAGGCTTATGAACGCTCCTGAAATCGACCCGGCGGAATTTGACGAGCTTTAAGCCGCCGTCACAGCCACTACAAGCCACGCTACGGCACTTTTAAAGGCTCGATAGTGAAACTATACCACAAAAAAAGAAAGCCCCTTAGAAACGCTCTGAGGGGCTTTCTTGTGGTTGTTTCCAAAAATGAAATAACCACTTTTTATGCAGGGTTAAAAATCACCTCGCCGGATATAATATCGGAGAGGTGATTTTTTTTATGTATGATGCTTATAAGCAAGCGAGAAATGCCGCATGGCAAGCTTTAATCGATGGTGGTATAGTATCACTCCCTACCCCTTTAAACTCGATTGTACGGCTCGCTGATGCTCGTATAGTCGATAATGCAAAAATAAATCTTTTGAGGGATAACCAGTTGGGGTGCTTGGCGATGCTGAAAGGCGGCTTGTATATCGTCCTTGACAGGACGGTTTCTGTCCAGCGTCAGAGATACACCCTCGCCCATGAGCTGGGGCATATACTTCTCGGGCATACGCTGTCAAAAGCAACTCTGAACCGTGACAGTGTCATCGTATATGCAGACCCGCAGGAGTATCAGGCAGAACGCTTCGCCATAGATATACTCGCTCCTGCCTGTGTACTCTGGGGACTGGGCCTGCATACGCCGGAAGAAATTGCAAAGGCGTGCAACATCTCTATGCAGTCAGCGACCATCAGAGCGAGCCGCATGGAGGAGCTGTACAAACGCGGCAAATTCCTTGTGAGTCCTCTGGAGCGTCAGGTGTATGCCCAGTTCAAGGACTTCATCGAGGAAAATAAAAAAAAGGAGTCGTAAAAAGCGACTCCCCTTGTATCTTGTATGCGGTATCAGACAGTCCGTCAAGGTGCGATGTCAAGCTGAAAGACCCAGTCGCCAAGCTCCTGGACGCTGCTTGCTTCGGTCTTGATGTTACCGTTGAAAAGTATTTTTACTTTATTTTATCTTATTTTTCTTGTGATTGCAATATCTTGATAAAATTTTTATTTTGCTGATGAAAAATCAATCAAAATCAGCTCCAAAAATGAAAAAAATTTTTTGTTGCCTATAGATAGATTGTTTTAAGCTTGTTTTAATCTTGTTTTAATCTTGTTTTCGGTGCTCTGAAACGTAGTAGGGACGGGGCTTGTAGATACGTAATGACGCATAAAAATAATGTAGTGACGCGGGAAAATAATTAATTGACGCATAAAAATAATGTAGTGACGCGGGAAAATAATTGTATTATTGCACGAAAATGTTGAAAACTATTAGTAAATATATATAAAATTTTGTAATGACGCGTAAAAATAATGTTGAAAACTGTCATCATAATGCATAAAAATGTTGAAAATTATTAGTGAGAATAAACATAAATTTTATATTGACGCATTTGATGTTGACAAATGCGTCAATATATGCTACAATAGTTATAGAGGTGATACCATTGAGTAAAAATCTTGTTGAGAAGTCAAACACTTTAAATAGCCTGATGTGCAATGCAAGCAAAAATATGTCATTAAACGAACTTAGATTTTTCTGTATATATCTTTCAAAGCTGAACGCACGCTCCCCAGACCGCCGTTCGGCTGAGATTGAAATTTCTGAATTTGAAAAATTGTTTGATATCAAGCTGAATACCACGGAATTTACAGAAAAAATTCAGCATATCGCAGGGCGAACAGTCAAAATTGTAGAGAATGGGAAAATAAGAGTACTTACTTTATATAGTGAGTTCGACTGGAGCATGGACAAGCCACGCACGATAGCGATTGTATGTAATGACAAAATATTACCATATATTTTTGAATTGAAAAAAAATTACACATCATATAGACTTGAAAATATCGCAAAGTTAAATTCTGTAGCAAAGATAAGACTGTACGAGCTGATGAAGCAATACGAAAAAATTAAGGAAATCAAATTTGAAGTCGATGAATTGAAAAAAATGTTAATGTCAACAGAAACAAGATTTAACGATTTTCGATTAAGAGTTATCGAGCCTGCTATCAAAAGTATAAATGAAAATACCGACATCACAGTAAGATACGAAAAGGTCCTCAGGTGCAGGAAGTGTACCGCCCTGCGGTTCTTCATCTCCGGTAAGCCTGCTGAAAAAGAGGTCATCGAAGTGCAGGCGGCGGAAGTGTCAGAGCCAGAGCTTGACGAAAAGCCGCCCAGGAGCTCCAAGCCGAAGACTCTGGAGGAGCTTTATATGAAGTACTTTTCAGGAGAGCAATTCGAACTGCTCACGTCGGCGGTTGAAGCTGCTCTGCAAGACTACCCGGACACGGTGATAAAAAGAGAAACGCCGGCTATCCTGAGGGACTGCATAGGACGCTTCACAGAGCAAAAGAGAAAAAAGACTATCAAGTCAGACTACGGATACATGAACACCATCATCTTCAAAGCGACTGAGGAGTACAAAAAAAAGCACAAACCCCAGTCGTACGATATAGACGAGTTTGAAAAGTTTGCCATAAACTATGACGAGCTGCAAAAAGCATATGAGTAAAATTTAAGCCTGATACACGGAGCTGTGTGTCGGGCTTTTTGTTCGCTTTTTATTTATATTGTACAAAAATTTCTTTGTAGGTTTATGCAATTTGCCTATTGATTTATAGTGTACACTATGCTATAATGTAAGCATAAGATGAAGCAACGGAAAACTAAAAGGAGCGGATAAATATGAAAAATATAAAGGTAATCATGGCAAGAGCTTGGGAAATTTATAGAACCCTGATAGGCGACCACATGGCAAAGCTTTCACAGGCACTCAAAGAAGCATGGGCAGAAGCTAAAGCAGAAAGCGAAGTTTCAATCACTTTTGCAATAGCAAAGCTCATAAAAATGGGTGCTTCACGCTGGACAAACTACGGCAAAGACCGCCTGTACCTCGGAAAATGCGGAGCAGAAATCGTTGGCCTTGAGCTCAACTGCTACAAGTCCGGAGGAATTTCAAGTGCATACCTCGATGGCGAAAAAATTTCCAACGCTAACGCAGGCAGATGGATTTCAGCATATGCTGATGCTTACATCGACCTCAAAAGCATGACTCTTTACAGAAGCACTTCAAGATTTACAAAGCTTTTCCTTGAAAAGTTGCAGGCTTACATTCCTGTTAAGGCAAACGAAGAAATTTATTAATTTTCTACAAAAACATTATATAAAGTTTGTATATTTTGCATATTGCGTTTTAGTGTACACTATGCTATAATATAAACATAAGGCAAAGGAAAACAAAAAGCGCTGACCTACCGGCAATACGGGGAGAAAACGGAGGTATACTATGAAAATTGAAATGATTAACGCAAAGAAAAAACTGGAAGAGAGCAAAAGCACAATGCTCCACGATGACACCATGCACGAATTTTACATCGGCATGAGCCACTACTACATCCGCAAGGCTATCACCAAAGAAGGCGTAAGAGAGGAAGCTACTAAGCTTGCAAAGGCTTACGAAAAGTACCTTGACAACTCCACACACAGATTTTATGAGGCTGTAAAGGCTTACGAAAAATTCAGCGAAGAGCCTGGCTACGAAGAAGTCGAAACTGACTATGAAAAGCTCAACATTGAAGCTCAGAAAAGAGCTGAAACGCTCAAAAGGTTCTATGGCACAGACCTCGAAGCGGAACTCGAAGAGCTCAAGAAAGCCTGGCTGAACGAACTCACGATGTTTTACTACTGGCTTCGCATCTACAACGCCAACATAAAAGACGAAAGAAGTAAGGAGTTTTACGAAAGATACGAGTTGTCCGCCAAGGCAATTCGCAGAAACGCCCTCTGGGTTGCAGACGAAATTCAGGAGTCGCCGTACTATCAGGAAATGTCGGATTTTGATGAGAAGTACGATGTCGATGTTGATGACTTGATTGGCACTGACAGTGTGTATGAAGCGGCAAGAAAGAGAGCACACGAGATGGAAGAACTCGGCTGCATGAAAGATATCATTTCTCCCCTGCCGATAGCCGACATCAAGGGCGAAAAGGTCGAAGATACCGAAGAAAAAGAGTGGAGCAGAACGCTTGATATCCTTGACAAGGCAAATTCCCTTCCTGGCTTTTCATACGATATATAAGATATAAGGCTTAAACTAAGATGTCCCGCCTTTCTGGCGGGGCGAAGGGAGTGTTAAAAAGATGGCTTTCCCAAAAGGTTGCAAAAATTACTGCTGTAGTCTTGTGCTGGCTTGTCCGTACGCTTTTAAGTGCAAGGACATAAGAAATCCTTTTTTTTGTGCTCTTGATGATAAACCGCACACATGCCTCTGCTGTGAGCACTGGCTCAAAGACTGCAAGCCGTCAATGTATGCTGAAACTGAAAAAAGAGAAGGGTGAGAATCATGAGTAAACAGACAGAGTACAGTAGAAAATACGAAAGCAAATTCAAGTCCATGAGACTGAAATTCACACCAGAGCAGATGGAAGACCTGACAGCATACTGTGAGGCACACGGCGTCCCGAAGTCAACTTTTTGCGTTGACCTCGCACTCAAGACCATATACGGCGGAAAGGTTGAAAGAGAAGAGTTCTTCGCTGACCACGCTTTTCTCGCAAAGGCAAAGCTTGTACTCAAAGGAGAGTCGAAGGTCTTCAAAGAGTGGTCGGAGCACTCAACGATTACTAAAGAAGATTTCCTTAGAGAGCTTTGCTGGGTTTGCGAGGACCCTCTCGACAGCTCAGGACGCTGCACAAGAGCGATTGGCCTTGCTCCTGACGGTATCATCAGACTGATGTATATCAGAGGCGTAATCACTACTATTTACAAGTATGAGGAAACCTCTCCAGGTTCAGGAGCCCATGAGGTTTGGGACGGCGAGACCTTCACACGCCCGGCCGTGACAGAAAAGGAAAAAAAGTTTTATGGCGAGGGACTTATAAAAGAGAGATACAAGGCTTACATCAGCTGTTGCGATAAGGTATAAATCATGAAAGTGATTGAGATGCTTTACAAAGACTACAAAAAGGTCGAAGACAAGTACGAAAAGCGTTCAGGCAGCTACGACTCTTCAAGAAAGACGATTGAGGTTATCGTGCCTGACGACTTTGAGTACGAGCTGAAATTCAAAAAGCCCGTGGAGTACAAAAAGTTTCCAGTGTGTCCTGACAACATCGTCGGCTATACTGATAAGGCAGCTTGCATAAAGCTTCCCTACCGCTCAGATTACTGCGACTTTGAAGTGTGGATATCAAGGAAGCTTTTAAGAGGGCACGTTGTGGCATACGCTCCTGACTTTAAATTCTGTGCCAAAAAGGGCAGGGGCGATACAGCTGAAAAGATTGAGTTGACCGGTGATGAGCTTGCTGAAATTTTTGATTGCGATTTCAAGCATCAGGAGTACCCCGAGAGCGATATACACATACCTGAAAAGCTTGACCCGGTTCACACCGAAGTACTGGAGGAGTTGAAAGATGATGATGAAAATTTGGTTTGATGAAGATGTAAAAGCTTATACAGTTGAGCTTGAAGATGACGTGACATACGAGTGCTTGAGCAAAGCCGAGGTTTCCGAGCTGGTCAATGAGGTGCTTGGAAATGCAGACTAAACAGCAAAAGGCAGCTTTTGACAAGCTGTCAAAGTTGAAGGTCGGAGCACTTTTCATGGAAATGGGTACGGGCAAGACAAAGCTTGCCCTTGACCTTATAAGCTCCAAAAAGCGCAAGATTGACTATGTGCTGTGGATATGCCCTTGCAGCTTAAAGGGAGAGATTGCCGCAGAGCGTGACAAGTGGTATCCTGACCTGGAGCTTGATATAGTCGGATGTGAGAGCCTCGGAAGCAGTGACAGGATTTTTCTTGAAACCCTTGGCAAGATGGCTGAAAAAAAAGTTTTTGTGGTGGTGGACGAAAGCCTTAAAATCAAAAATCGAAGAGCGAAGCGTACTCAGCGTATTCTCCAGATTGGAGAGTGCGCAGCATACCGCTTTATACTCAATGGCACACCAATTAGCAAAAATATCCTTGATATGTGGACGCAGATGCAGTTTCTTTCACCGAAAATCCTCGATATGAGCTTCAGCGAGTTCAGAAACACCTATTGCGAGTACTACACCAAAGGGCAGTTTAAAGGCACAATCCGCAGGCAAGTCAATATCCCACACTTGATATCCCTGATTGAGCCGTACATATATGAGTGCAAGCTGGAAATTGAAGCAGAAAAGTATTACGAGTATGTAGATTATCACTTGAACTCGAAATCTGAGTATGAAGCTTATAAAGATAAAATTTTTGATGAGTACTATGATACTCAGGAAGATGACTTGAATTTCAACGCCTTTACCATGAAGTTACAGAGATACTACTTGCAGCACTCTGACCGTGCCGAGCAAATCGAAAAGCTGATAGAGCAGATTAATGATAAGGTGATTATTTTTGTACGATTTGTGGATAGCATACCTGAGGGAGCTCACAAGATAACCGGAGCTGAAAACACTCAGGAAAGGCAGAAAGCGATTGATGACTTTAAATCCGGCAAGTTCAACGTGCTCTATATTACATATGGCTGTGGCGCTTATGGTCTTAATCTTCAATTCTGCCAAAATGTGATATTTGCCGAGCAAGTATGGGACTATGCTTTGCAGGTGCAGGCAGAAGCAAGAGTATATCGTACCGGGCAAGAAAAAGAGGTTACTTACTACATCATGATGTGTCACGGCGTAGGCCTTGAAAGTCTTATGTCTAAATGCGTTGGCGGAAAGTCAACTCTGCTCCAGACCATCAAAAAAGAAATTGTAAAGCAAGGAGGAGCAAAAGCATGGGTAAAAAGTATCTGAGTATCGATGTCTATGAAGCCGCACAGGAAAGGTTGGCGTATATCTTTGAAGAGTTTGAAAGCGTCCTTGTAGCTTTTTCAGGCGGTAAAGATAGTGGAGTCTGCTTAAACCTCTGCTACGACTATGCCAAAGCACACGGGCTTCTGAGCAAGCTTGCGATGTTTCACCTTGACTATGAAGCTCAGTACCAAATGACTACAGACTATGTAACCGAAACTTTTGAAAAGTTCAGTGACATCAAGCGTTACTGGCTCTGCTTGCCTATAAAAGCGCAATGCTGTTGCACAATTTCGGGCGCTTACTGGATACCATGGGAGCAATCTAAAAAAGATATATGGGTGCGGGATATGCCTAAGCATGACTATGTCATCAATGCCGGGAACTGCAAGTTCAAGTTTGATGCGGTTGACTATGATGTACAAGATAGTTTCAGCCGGTGGTTCAGTCAGACACACGGCAAAGCTGCGGTCATCGTGGGCATAAGAGCGTCTGAAAGTCTTTCCAGATACAGTGCGATAAAGAGCGGAAGAAAGGTGAACCAGTATAAGGGAAAAAGCTATATACTTGCCAAGGAGCCTGGATTTTGCTCGGCATATCCTATATACGACTGGGAAACGCAGGATGTGTGGACTTACAACTCAAAGTTTGACAAGCCTTACAACCGGGTTTACGACTTGTACTATCAGGCAGGCTTGGGCATAGAGCAGATGCGTGTTGCAAGCCCTTTCCACGGCTGCGGAGATGCAAAGTTGAAGTATTACAAAGCGATTGACCCTGATAATTGGGGTAAAATGGTTTGCAGAGTCAACGGAGTAAATTTCGTGGGGATTTACGGCGATACAAGCGCTATAGGGCGTAAAAAAATCCAGAAACCCGACAGCTTCACATGGGAAGAGTACTGCCGCTTTTTGCTCGGTACTTTCGATGAAAAGATAAAGAAACACTACTCTGAAAAGCTTCGCTCTGCACTGGCTCTTTGGAGTGATGCCAGCAAAGAACCAGTTTATAAGCGTATGTGCGTATGCATCATCAAAAATGACTTCAACTGCACACACTTAGAGCTTGCCAAAGCCAAAAAGAGTGCTGACACTCGCAGAAAAGCTATCGAAAAATTTAGAAAAATGCTGTAAAAAAAAAGACCCCTGCACTCTTGCCGGTCTGCTTACACCGGAGAGTGCAGGGGCTTTTGCTATTCCCATGCGTTCGAAAATTCTTTATCTTTAAAAAGCGATTTCAGCCCGCTAAGCTGCTTTAATCTCAGAAGCTCTTCGGCATCCATACCAAAATTTTTAAGTATCCATGCATCCGACATACCGCTTTCGACCAGCTCAGATACTATACCTGTCATGAGCTCCACGCTATGCGTTCCTCTGGCTCGGTTGTGCCTGACTGTACTTGCCATGCGGCTTGAGATGTCTTTGTCGATTACTACGACAGGCAAGCACCCTTTCTCACGCTCATAGATATCTTTGTGAGTAAGCATGACTGTATAGCGATGGAACCCGTCTACGATTTCATACTTATCAGTTTCAGCATTGTAGTAGCATACTACAGGCATAGTATATCCATCACTTTTAATCGACTGATAGAGCAATTCCATCTCAGGCGGTGCAACGTGATTTGGATTATAGGAGTTAGCCTGAATTTTTTCAACTGGGACTGGCTTTACACCATAAACTGGACTGATTGGCATTTTTACTGACCTCCCATCAGGATTTAAGTTAATAACCCCCTTACCTCAACCGTTCTGCTAACAACGGGAGGGTAAGGGGATTAAAATGATTGGAGCGCATCACACATTATATACCAATTGTGGCGATTTGTCAATAGTTTCCGCTAAAGTTTTTTCACATACTTTTCATGAAGAGAAATCCAGCCTGCACCGCTTTTGAGCTTACCGAATTTCATACCATCAAGCATTTTTTCTTTAATGATTGTATATTTTATGTTGCTCGATGGAATCTGACCTACTATGTCAGAGTTTTCCCAGTTCGGAGTTTTTCTAATGTTAATAAATCCATCATCAGAAATTACTTTAACGCAGTATGGTTTGAAAGAAACTGTATTATCATCACTTGAAATATTGAAGTATTCTGCAATTATATCAGCTTCAGCGACAGCAATTTTCTTCAAGTTTTCATCATCAAGAAGAAATTCAGTGTTCTGAATGTTTGTATGAAATCCATGTTCCATAAGTATTGCAGGAGTTCCGACTGATTTTGCACCTCTCAGAACCCCGTAATAGTCTGTACCACCATTTCCGGTTCTGCGATAGACATAGCCCGAATTTGACTTACCAGTCATAATTTCTGTAACTTTATCAGCAAGTTTTTTGCCGAGTTCAACGCTGATTTCATCAATATTTGTGCTGTTGTCATTCACAAGACAGCAAGCCCATGAATTATCAGCTGATGTATTTGATGAAGCATTGCTGTGCAAAGACAGGAAAAGGCAGCAGCCTTTTGATTTTCTGCCCCTTGCTTCAAGTCCAAGGTCTGCCGACTGATTTGCTCTTGTAGTTACGACTTCAAAACCACGCTTTTCAAGCTCCGTTTTAAGGAGCAGATGAAGCTTCCATGTCATATCACTTTCATAATATTTTGAATTTACCGGACTTCTGTTGTATTTTCCATAATGTCCTGCATCCAAGCAAATTTTCATAATGCTATTCCTCCTTATTGTCATCATTTTTTGTATCATAGCTTTCACTTTTTGATTTCAGAGTATCAATTGCAGTTGTAAGCACTTTCGGGAGCGGAACACCCATAAGAGCGGCATTTTCAGTAATGCTTATCAGCTCGTTTGCCATAAAAGCAATGCATATCCCGTCACGGATATAATTAAAACCGAATACAAGGTCCAGCCTTGCACCAATCAGGACAAAAAGAAGAATTGTTCCTTTTCTGCACAATCCTTTAAAGCAGTTTTCAGACCTGATATTTCCGTTTTTGGTTTTTGGCGAATTATGAAACACTCCTGCCACAACAAGACCCGTTATAAAATCAACGCCCATAAAGATGAGAAGCGTTGTGAGTGAAGCGTCCCAGCCTCCGAAAATTCCTGCAATCCATGAGCCTATCAAGCCTAAATTTGCACATACGGCTTTTCTCATTCTGTCACCTCTTTATGTTTCTGTACTGTCCAACCTTGTTAAAATTTCGTTTATCTGCGTCAAAAGTGCAGAAACGTCAATCCCTGTACTGGAGTTTCCTACATATATCAGTCCGTTCCAGTCTATTTTAAAAGCGTCTGAGCGTGTGCTGTCTGTGCCGTTGCCTATGATAAACGCATATTTTTCACTGGTATCTGCGACATTGAATCTGCCCATGACGTGCTGATTTGCACTTGCCGCAATCGTCTGATATCCCTCTGCATGAGCCTGATAGCTCGTTGCTTCTGTGCCTTGACCTTCTGCGTGTGAGAAATAGCCTGATGCGGTTGTATTGTATCCTTCAGCATGTGAATAATCTCCTGATGCAGTTGTCTGATATCCCTCTGCGTGTGAGTACTCTCCAGTTGCCTCTGAGCTCTTGCCTTCGGCGTGAGAGCACTCTCCGGTCGCCTTTGTCTGATATCCCTCTGCATGAGAGTACATACCAGACGCTTCTGTGCTTTGACCTTCTGCATGAGAGCTACTTCCGGAAGCCTTTGTGCCTAATCCTTCTGCATGAGACCGCCACCCTGACGCTTCTGTGTTAAGTCCTTCTGCGTGAGAGTCACATCCGGAAGCAGTTGTCCCGTTTCCCTCTGCGTGAGAGTTATCATCTGTCGCTTTTGTGCTCAGTCCTTCTGCATGAGATCGTGCACCAGTAGCTTTTGCACCAATTCCTTCTGCGTGTGACCCCCAGCCGGTGGCTTTCGTTCCCGTCCCCTCGGCATGAGAATTAATGCCGGATGCAACTGTACTACTGCCTTCTGCGTGTGAATATGCACCTGTAGCCTTGTTGTTTTCATAGTCGTTGAAAGTTTCTGCACCGTCATCGGCAGTATAGGCAGTGCCATCTATGGTAAAAGTTGCGCCTGTTACATTTTTTCCGACTCCTGCGGCTGAGGCTCCACCTCCTCCCGAGCCGCCCGACTTAAAAAAACAGAGGTCTGAAGCAGTCTGGATTTCCACCTTGCAGGCGGCATCAGAAAGCAAGTAAAGCTTGCCTGTACAGTCATATGTGCCGTTTTTAACGCCATACTGACCTACATTTCTGAGTACATCAGCCGTACCGCTGTCAATCGCTATAACTTCATCTGCTCCGGCTGAAACGCCTGACAGGCGGCTTGCATATACCGTTGATGTTCCTCTGTTCTTGATTTTGCAGTGACTTCCGGTGATATCTACTGCAAGCTCCTGATTTGCCGTTAAGGTTACTGTTTTTATCATAAAATTACTCCTTTCTAAGTTTTTATATTGCACTGTTTCCACGATACAGCGTTATTTCATTCACTTTCATCATCTCCAATCATTATGGCATAAAGCTCCGCAGATAATTCTGCACACTTGCAGGAAGCGGAGTCCATACAGGAGTTTCAAGCTGCCTGAGCATTTTAAGGGTATTTCCGCTTGCATTGAGCGAGGATAATACAGAGTAGAATTGTCCAAGGTCTGAAATGGCTGATGTAAGATGAAGAGCTGTCTTGGTAAGTCCTACTGCTATACAGTTATCGTATTTATATGCGGCGTTATAGCTTTTATATGTACCTGTAATATTACTTACTGCCCATATATAGTTGCTGTTTGAATCAGGTTTATAAAGTCCGTCAGGATTATCAACAGCAAATGTACATTTTGACCCCCAGTCAACTTTTTCCCAGTTTTCTGAGCCGTCATATGTATGCACAATAATCTTTGTTTCAATTCCCCATAATCCGTCCCTGTAGCAGAAAAGGTCATATATATTACCGCCACCATATAACGGTTTATCTACAGGGAATGAAATAGTTACATCTTCTATAGTAAATGAAAGTATTCCATTGCTTCCCAGACCGTATATTTTTCTTGGGTGCAGATAGCTGACATTTTTTTTTGTTATGCCATCTTCATATACAAAAGTTGTTACTCCTCTGAGTGTAAAATCAGTAGTCAGTACTTTTTTCTGTTCTTCCCCTATATCCCATACAACAACAGCCTGACTGCCCATACCCTTGTAAATTCTTTTGATTTCATGAAGATTACCGCCTATACAGCGACAAATTTTGATTGGTGTATTGTCGCCGTTTCTGCGGATATTGCGTATATCAGCCATATTTTCTACTCCTCATATACATAGTACGTCTGACCGTCAACTATTTTTCCGTCTGTTACAAGCTGGTCAAGTTCTGTCTGGGTGACATCTCTGCCAATGTTTTTTATCATGGTTTCGATTTTTTCAGACTGACGTTTCATAGCCGTGCGGCTTTTGGTGTCGGCGAGAAGCCTTGTATCCTCGCCGGCACATTTTATCTGCTGACCGCCGTTAAGCGTCCATGTATGATGGGTAATGACAGAGCTGTAGAAATCGCCGTCATTGTCCTGTATCTGTATGCACTGACCCGTTTTCAGAATGCTGTTTATATGCACAGTCGCCTGAAATGGTCTGTACGGAACATTTTTTACAGCTCCATAAACATTTCCCAAGACATCCATTGAGTTAAGTTCAAGATAGTTTTTCCCCTGTACTATCCAGTTATCAGATAAATCTATGTAAATACTGTTGGGCTTGCCATCATTGGATGGACTATATACAGAGCCTGAACCGCCGTCAAAGCTTACTATTGAAACGCTTGCAAGCTTCAGCGTAAAATCTGCGATATCTGCCGTATCAGCCTGTATTTCTGATTTCTGTA
>ERZ808252.1377-NODE-1377-length-17928-cov-4.272926_pt1 | contig 17928 bp, 14 predicted proteins | sample MGYA00521242_ERZ808252 | MGnify/ENA primary metagenome ERZ808252 (study PRJEB31516, sample SAMN03275581) | gut metagenome | biome: mammalia-associated habitat; material: feces | host: Papio cynocephalus | place: Kenya | collected 2012-08-07 ...
AGTTTGGTCGAAAGCATGGTGAACTCAATTTACCTACATTAAAGAAACGGAACCCCGAAGCAAAATATGGACTATAAATATAATCCGAGTTCTTGTTTTTCTTCACTAGTCAATGGTCGATATTTTTCTAGTTCTGGGTCGCTTAGAGCTTCCTCATCATAGGGAATATCAAAAGACAATGCCATATTATGGAGTTCGCCAAGCCTTAAAGAAATGGGTAAAGCGGTCTTGAGGCGGAAATATAAGATATTCTTTCCTTCAAAAGTCTCTTTAAGCTTGGTTGGTTTATGGAGAAGACCCTCTTTAAGAAGCTCGTTTCTAAGCGGTAATAGAGCTCTAAGCCGATGGCAAGAATAGTTATTGCTTTTTAATAAAGAGACAATAAGAAGCGTTTCTTCGGCAATAGAAGGGTCAAATTCGTAAATCGAGCGTAAATAATTCACCGCCCCTTCATCATAAGAATAAGAAAACATCGAGATGATTTCTTCTACGGAAAAATAGCTGAACTGAAGCGAAGGAATGTCTTTCTTAAGCCCCTCAAAGTAGATACGATCGCTTTCTTTGCCGATGATGATCGCGTTTTGATAACGATGAATAAACGATTCTTTGTTCATTATTTTTTTGGCTTATAGACGCGCGTTGCTTTCACGGCTAATTGCCAACCTCTATATAATTTTCTAGTCTCGCGTGGATTCATCAGAGGGAAAAAGCTCTTTTTTGCCGCTTGATTGACCTCAATTTCGCTCTTATCCTTCCAAAATCCACATCCTAGGCCCGCTAAATACCCAGCCCCTAATGCCGTTGTTTCAATGCATTTAGGGATACGGACTTCGCACTGCAAAATATCGCTTTGGAATTGCATAAGCAAATCGTTTGCGCTCGCACCCCCATCGACTTTTAGCACAGGAAGTTCTAGACCGGCATCCTTTTTCATCGTACCGATAACGTCGCGGGTCTGATAAGCGATTGAATAAAGGGCAGCACGCGTGATGTTATGACGGTCCGCCCCACGCGTTAAGCCGAATATTGCGCCGCGCGCATCATCATCCCAATAAGGAGTCCCTAGTCCCACAAAAGCAGGCACAAAATAAACACCAGCCGTATCAGGGCGCTTTTTCGCGTACATTTCACTATCGGAAGAATCTTCAAACCAACGAGTTTCATCTCGGAGCCATTGCACGATTGCTCCACCGATAAAAACAGAGCCTTCTAACGCATAAGTGGTTTCGCCATTAATTCTCCAAGCAATTGTCGTAAGTAAGCCATGTTTGCTTCTTACGGCCTTTTTGCCTGTATTCATCAGCATGAAACACCCTGTTCCGTATGTGTTCTTGCTCTCACCTGCGTTATAGCAACACTGCCCGAAAAGAGCGGCTTGCTGATCGCCAGCCACGCCATTAATATGAACTCCATCGCTAAAGAAGCTTGCTACGCCAAAATCGCAACTGTTATCTTTTACTTTAGGTAACATTGCTTTAGGAATATTCCATAGGTTTAATAGTTCTTCATCCCATTTTTCTAAAAATATATTGTATAGCAAAGTTCTGGAGGCATTAGAAATATCCGTATAGTGACATTTCTTGTTCGTAAGCTTATATATAAGCCAACTATCGACCGTCCCAAAAGCAAGTTCTCCTGCTTCAGCTCGTTTTTGAGCGCCTTTCACATGGTCTAAAATGAAACGGATTTTTGATGCACTGAAATAAGGGTTTAGCCTTAAGCCTGTCCGGGAAGAAATGATATGGCTATATTGATTCATTTCTTCACAAAGTTTCTGCGTCTGCTTGCTTTGCCAAACAATCGCGTTATAAATCGCTTTCCCAGTTTTTTTGTCCCAAACAATCGTTGTCTCTCTTTGATTGGTAATCCCGATTGAGGCGATTTGCTTCATTGACACTTCGCTTTTGATGAGAAGTTCGTTAATAACATCTATAACGGAAATCCAAATCTGATCAGGGTCGATTTCTACCCAACCAGGTTTAGGGTATAAACAAACGATGTCTCTTTGCGCTTTATAAACGCTTTCCCCTTGATTATTGATTAAAATGGCACGCGTAGAAGTCGTGCCTTGATCGATTGAAAGGATGTATTTTTCCATGTCTTTATTATAAAACCGTTTCACGATTACGTGAAAGCGTTTTCATATAAAAGAAACAGGATTGAAGGAAGAAATTATCTATTCCTAGAAGCGAGGAAACGCTCAACGTCATCGATTTCTTTCACAATTCCGCTTGTGAGAACTTCGCATCCATCATTCGTGATCAATAAATCGTCTTCAATGCGGACGCCAATGCCGAGTTCTTCAAAATATAAACCTGGCTCATCGCTAATGATCATGCCTGGCTCCAAAGGAATGGTTTTTGAGTCTCTTCCTAAAGGATTCAAATAAGGGTCATGGGTATCTAAGCCAATGAGGTGGCTCACGCCGTGAAAATAGACATTTTGAATATCTTCTTTGGTTTTTAATAGCCCCTCTTCCACACATCTTTTCGCTAAAAAATCGATGGTTAAACGCTGAAGATCGGCAATCGTCATCCCAGGTCGCGCTTTTTCAATGACGAGTTTATTCGCCCCCAAAACGATGTCATAAACCGTCCGCTGTTGGCCGTTATAGCGGCCGTTAGCAGGGACAGTGCGAGTAACATCCGCGCAGTAAAAATTGTTCCTTGCTCCTAAATCCATCAAAACGAGGTCATTTTCCCCAACGGTAGCTAAAGGGGTTGGATAATGAAGCACAGTCGCTCTAGCGCCGCTTGCCATGATGGTAGGGAAAGAAAGCCCTTGATAGGCATTGTTATCATTGACGACGCGTAAAAATTCATCGGCAAGCTCGTATTCTTTTACGCCTGGCCTTAGCTTATTCCAAACGGCGCTAATAGCAAGTTTTGTCGTATTGATTGCGCTTCGAAGTTCATTCACTTCGTTCATGGATTTTCTTAAACGCAAGGTCGTGATTAAAGGATAGCAATCTTTAGTAGTGACATCTTTAAAAAGCAGCGAAAATTGCTTTTGGTACTCTTTTGTCGTCGTATCGTCAGCGATTTTAATTTCGCGGTCCAAATCGAGATATAGTACATTGATTTCACCATATTGACGAATGTTAGGGTTGAAGATTGTTTCAATCCTTCCAGATAAGGTGTTGCTCATCAAAATATTGGACATACCGCTAATGACATTCGCTTCAAGAGGAGTAAGGCGCTTCCCATACCACTTCTCTTTTTTGGCATCGAAAGGAAGAATGAAAAGGAATTCTTGCATTTCACCATCGCTATTGATGAGCAACAATGCGCTCCCTTCTTGCGCAATACCAGTCAAATAATAGAAATTTCGATTTACTTCGAACGGCAAATCTTCATCCGCACTCGATACTTTTGGAACGCCGCTGAAAATTAATAGGGCGCTCCCACTATCCATCATATCGAAGAGTCGCTGCCTTCTTGCCTCGTATTCGCTTGCTTGAATCATTCTTTGGCCTCCATTTTTATTAAAATTCCTTCTTTTTCAAGAACTTCGCATTGATAGCCTTCAAGTAAAGGCGAAAGTATCTTATCACTACCAGAAGCAAAGAAGAGGACTTTCGTTTCAAAAGAAGGATTTTCGATATGGATTCCCGCATGAGTCGCCATTCTTTTGAAATTAGAAAAGGAAGAATAATCCATCGAAATTTTTGCTCTGATTCCAGGGATTAGTTCCACCTTTTTAGCGCATTCAGAGACGAGTTTGCTAACATCGCGATAAGCTTTTGTTAAGCGCGGAAGGCCTAATTTCGTTCCTCCGAAATAGCGAACAACAATAAGTAAGACGCGATCCAAAGAAGCGCTACGAATGGCGTTAAGGATTGGAATTCCAGCGCTATGAGATGGTTCGCCATCATCTGAGCAATATTCGTACTCCTGATAGTGGAGAGCATAACAATAATGCGTTGCTTTTGGGTAGTTCTTTTTGATTTGCTCTAAAATCGAAGAAACGTCTTCTTTCTTTTCTAGAGGAAATAGGACCGCGATAAAGCGAGAAGATAGAACATTCATTTCAGAAATAGAAGGAGAAAGAATAGTGAGCATGAATTTATTTTATTCGGTAGAAAAATGGATCAAATTTTGAGAAGGAAGAATTTTAAGCACCTTTCTCTGGTTCTATAGCGGGCCCATAAATCTTAGATTTTCTTAAAGAACGGAGCACGGAACTAGCAATAACGCTTTTCCAAGGAGAAGCTGTGTCTACTTTATAAGTGCCACTCTTCCATTCGTTAAATTGAGCTCCGATCGAACGTGATTCATCCATAGCGTTACATATGGTATCGATTTCCGCTTCGTAATTTTTGATAAATAAATCAAAAGATTCGGAATTGAATTTGCTATTGCCAATAATCGGAGTGATGAATACGTTGCCCTCAGAATCGAGACGAAGCGAACCAACATGCACTAAGATATTGTAGAAGGTGTCGTTTTTCTTCGTCTCATCGTTACCGTAAATCCCAGACTGATAAGCAATGTTGGCCATTTCGTTTTCAAACGCCGTAAAAAGATCAGCGTTTGCATCGCTAGGAAGGGTATTGAAAACAACACTCTTTGACATCGTTACCAATAATGGCTTCACCAAAAATTCCGTGCTAACCTTATTGACATTAATTTCATTTTGAATGTTGCCCTTATCATCAAGCAAACCGTAATTAGGAGAGGCAACAATTTTTAGAATGGAAGAAAGATAAGAAAATTCCCTCTTGCGTTTTTCTAAGGAACTCAAATATCCATCATGACTATAAGATTTCCAAATCTCATCTAAGTTCATATTACCAAACTTATCATTCTTCCCCTTGCGTCCATAGCCATTTCCAAGTTCAAACGCGCCATTTTGAAGCGCTTCGCCAATCTTCTCATAAATATGGTAAGAAAGAACTCGACCAATAGAGCGAGAATCCGCTAAATCGTCCATTAAAGAGGAAAAACCATCAACGTTTAGCGTTGAAAAGACAATCGAAGACTCGCTAAAAGCGTCTAACCCCCCAACGATTTTTAAAGAGGAAAGGATATTTTCATAAATGGAGGATTCGTTTTCCCAATCAGTCATGCTGATACTAATAGTGTCATTTTTAAAAGCAGCGAAAGTCAAATCTCCATTAGAATCAGGCTCTCTATCAGAAAAGAAGGTTTGAACTGACTCTTTTTTCTCTAAGCCATTCAAAAGTGTTTGATAGAAGAATTCGCCAAAATGATATCTGTCGCTTGCATCTACAAACATTTCGTTTTGGCTTAGTGTTTCGATGATCCCGCCTAAAGCGACTGGATCGCCATTCATTAAATCAATGTTACTAAAATCGCCAATGGAGGTAGCGAAAGTCATCATTGTATTTAAGGATCCCCCTTCTTTGGACCAGTCTGTAACGTTATGGAAACTTACTCCAGGAATCCCACAGTTCAAAGCGCCTTTTACTAATTTTTCATCCAAGAAGGAAGCAAAAACATCTTGGAGCATCGTCGTACCATCAAGTGGGGACAAAAGCTCTTCAAAATTCACAAAGGAAAATGAAGAAATAGAAAGAGAGGCATTACCAAAAGTATCAAGTAAGTCTTGATCAATCAAAGAGCAAAGAATTTTGCAAACTGCGGCATTTTCTTTCTTTGGGGTAAAAATAGTTTCTCCCTCATATTTATATCCAAAAGCGCTATTGAAAATTTTGTTCATGACTTTTAGATAATTCGCGTTATCGTTCGGGTTTAATATTTTGCTATCGCCAAAGCCGTTTAGCAAAGTAAGAAGCTCACAATTTCCTTCTGTCTTTAGAAATGGCCGTAATCCGCCTAAGAAGTGATTGATCGTGCTTTGATCGCTAGAAGAGAGGGAACTTGAGTTGGTTTTTACATATTCAAATAAATCCTGGCAGTCCCTATACATTGTTAGAAGGTTAGAAAGCTCTTGCCCCAAAATGCTTTCCCCTTTTTCGTTAATAGGATGGAAATCAAAATCATCAAAGCTTAAGTCGAAAGAAGTAAACGTTCCCGAATTTTTCTTTAATACGCCTTCAAAAATATCCGGAACGACTTCGCTAAGTAAGGCGGAATCGTCAATTTTACTCATTGTATCGATAAGGGCGTCTAATAAGTCCGCATCGATGTGATTTAGGGAACCATCTTTTTCGTTATAAGTAATTCCAGGCTTGCTCTCGTAATCCTTAAGCATCTTTTTTCCAGCTTCGTGTTTTGAGAATGTGCTTGCGACGGCTAATAAACTCGATACTTCTTTTTTCTCGTTCTTAATACGCTTGTCTAAACTCAAAAGATTAGAATTATCGTCATAGAATACGCCTTGATTCACTTGGTCGATATTCGCTTCAACACCAATAGAAGCCGTCAAGGAATGACCAAGCATACGGAAAAGCTTTGGCATTGCATTGCACACCAAAGAACTATCCAATAGACAATTTTCATCTTGGCTAATGCCGTTTTCCCCATAATTGAATTTTTGGTTTTCGTCTTCGCCAGTAAAAATCGAAATCACTTGATCGATATTATCGATAACGAGATTCAAGAATGTTTTTGTGTCAAATTGCTGTTTCAATAGCCCATCGATCAAAGATCCCGTGAACCCTGAATCGATTTCATTCAAACGAGAGAAAGCCCGATAAATATAGCCGACTTCAGTTCCTAAATCTAACGAAGCATAAGTATCTGGAATTCCTTTAATAGGAACATTTCTTCCCTTCTTTTCATCGAATTGATAGTAATCAGGAGAAACCTCGGGAAGAAAATCTTTAAAAGATAGAATATCATCGCTACTAGGAGAATTGATCACCGTATTTACCGAAAAGGAAACGAGAAGCATGTTGAACAATTTCCAGGAATTATTGTTATTCTTAATCCGCGAGAAAGCATTTTCGAACGCTTTGCTTTTGTCTTCACTAAAAAGGCTGATTTCATTGCTTTTATCGAAGACGACTTTATCGGAATCTTGGTCAAAAGACATATAGCCTAATAGACCGGTTTGCTGAACGTCAGAAAATAGATCCGCGATGTTATCAATAGAACTGCCCCAATCCTCTTTAGAGTAGTCGATGCCCCACTCATTTCCAATTTTCGTTTCAATGGCGTCAATATTCATCACAACGGAAAAAGCCGCAGGAATTAACCCCATGAGCAAATCGCTTTCCGCAAGAGCGCGAATCAATAAAGGGGAATACTCGCTAGTGAGGAACATCCACACTTTATGCGCGGATGAAGCGGATTGAGACAATAGACCCGTTTCAATGGCGTAGGTACCGATTTCGGAAGCATGTTGCAATTCTTCGACAAAAGAAATTTTGACTTTTTCATAATCAGAACTCGTAAGCCAATTCATGAGTTGCTGATCGAAGCTGTACCCATCTTGATTGGTGTTCCAAGAAAAGAACGCTTTTGAAAAAATGCTGTCATTATAGGTATCGGCAACGCTTTTGACCATTTGATAAGTCGAGTCGTCCGCTATGATTTTTGTTTCGTTCTCTTTACCGCTAGTGGATTCGTTGAACCCGTGAATCACACTATTGATCAAAGAAGAACAAGGCACCAAAATCATGCTTGAAACAAGCAAAGCGACAACGAACCCTTCGAATGCAGCGATGAGTTTCCCTCTTTTATAGGATTCTTTTCGCTTCTTTTTCGCGATAAAGCGCTTAAAAAGCAAATGCCAAAGCAAAAAGCAAAAGAAATTGAACACTGTCGCAAGAAGAATCCCTTCGATAAGAATAGTGAGAACCATGAGTAAGGAACGTGTCAAAGAATAAGCGGTATTCACGGCGCTTGTTGGATCGGTTGCCGGACTAAAATGACGAATCACCTGCACGAAGAAATCTTTGAAAGTTTCTTCTAATGTTGAGATTTGGAATGAGATTGTCGTGTCTTGATAAGTCACGCTTCCTTCATGGCTATTAAGAACGCTAGATAAAGGTAATTTCCCGATAGCATCTACAATAAGAGTTAAACAGGCTATTCCAATAAGAATATGAATCAAAAAATACCCAAGTCGGTAAGTTCCATATCTCCACCCACGGAATAAGCCGCGGATAAAAGCATAGCAAAGAGCGACGACAATAAAGGCGAATACGCCAATGAGGGCGTAATTAACGATACTCGTAATACGGTTAACATCAATATCCATAAAAATATCTCAACTACATTATTATTTAATTCCGTTTAATTATATTACTAGTTCCTTCCCATTTCGAGATATGAATATCTACGATATTGGTTTTTCTTGTTGTATAATTCGCGTTATGAAAGGTTTCCTCTTCCATAAACAGCTTTGCCCAAAATGCGGAAAGCAATTTGACGCGGCTAGAGTACAGTGCCCATATTGCGAGGCAGAAAATCAAAACGAAGAAGTTGCGCGTTCTTGGAAAGAATGTACTCCATTAGGCCCAGGGAGAGAACTCCTCGCCCTTTTCATTGGCTATTTCGGTTTAAGTATTATTACCACTTTTGCGCAAATTCTCTTATTAATCTCTTGTTGGAACGGTTTTGCTTCATCAGGACTAGTGATGGGGGAGCTCGCAAACGAAATCTTTTCCGTGCAAGAAATTAGCTCAGGAAAAGGACTGGCGATTGTCTTTTTGCCTTCTTACGCACTTCTTTTTTGTATCATCGTCCTTTTTCTATGGACCGACATTAAGCCCATTTTGCTAAGATTTAAAAAAGGATCGAGTTATTTAGGGGCGTTTATTGCGCTTATAGCAATGTACGCTTTCAATATCGTTTATGGTATTTTTACAGCGGATTTAACGGGCGGGAAATCAAATCAAAACCAGATAAATGTTGTCTCTATCGTTAAGCTATATCCTTCTACTTCCTTGCTCGTTTTTGGGTTATTGGGCCCATTTGTGGAAGAATGCACGTATCGTCTAGGTCTATTCAATATTCTAAAACGTTTTACTACAATGGGCGCTTATATCTTAAGTGCACTTTTCTTCGCTGCAATCCATTTTAATTGGTCAAACCCTAGCGTTTTAGAATGGCTCAATATCCCGCCGTATTTCTTCTCTGGTTTAGTGTTCGCGCTGGTTTATGATAAGTTTGGTTTTGGGGCCTCTTTTCTCGCTCATGCGACAAATAACATCATCAGCGTGATATATTCGATTTAATAAAAGTTAAGAGGTATTATGAACGAAAAAGCGCAAGTTATCGATGGGTTTTGGCTAAAAATCATCGCTTTTGTCTCAATGGCGTTTGACCATATCGGTCTATTTTTAATGCTCTATTCCGCTTCATCAACGGAGGCCTATGCCATCGGGAATATTTTCCGGATTGTAGGGCGATTGGCTTTTCCTTTGTTTCTATTATTCTTAAGTGAGGGCTTGAAGCATACGAGTAATCGCAAAGCTTATTTATTCCGCTTGTTTATCATGTGGCTAGGGATTGCAATATTCCAAACTATCATTTATTCCTATTACCGAGTAATGAATAATCATGACGCGATCTGCGAATTGGGCAGTTCAATGGGCGCTCAAGCATTCACGGATCTTCTTCTATATGCGCTATTTGTGTATTTATTAGAACACGAAAACAAAAAGTTTCGATTCCTCTCCATTTTGCCAGCGCTTTACATAGTTCTTTCTTACGTCTTAGATGTTCTTGACCAATACGGGATAGGAGCCAATCTATATTTCCCCATCTATCTACGAGCTTCCTATAGCCTTTTCGGTTTCCTCATTTTCCTTGGCTTTTATTACGCGTATCGCCTCACGGACATTTGGGTAAAAAAAGGCCTTCAGCTAAACGGAAGAGAGTTGGATGAATATCGTTCTACCCCTACTTATCGAAGATTAGTCAATACGATCAGCGCAACAGCGTTACTAGTTGTCACGCTTATAGTCTGGGGCATTTCATATTTAAATTGGCACTTTGACGTCTTTGAAAGCGCAAATACTAAAATTCAAAACTATTGCTTATTGGACTGCTTGCTTATCATGATGTACTCTGGAAAACGAGGCTATGACAAAAAATGGTGGCGAATCTTCGAATACAGTTTCTATCCTTTGCATATCGCTATCATCGCAATCGTATTTACGTTAATATTTGCTTAAGAGGTTATTTGAGTATGGAACTAAATATTACTAATAAAAAAGAATTCGATGAAAAAATCAAGCAAGGGAAAATACTCGTGGATTTCTACGCGATTTGGTGCGGCCCGTGTGGAATGTTAGCTCCACTTGTAGAAAAATTGAGCGAGGAACACCCAGAAATCGCCGTCATCAAAGTCAATGTTGATGAAGCTCCTGAAATTGCTGCCCAATATAATATCTATAGTATCCCTACCCTATTATTATTTGAGGACGGGAAATTAAAGAAAACGCAAGTTGGCTATCTCCCTGAAGCGTCATTAAAACGCTTTGCAGAAGTTGAATAAAGGCACTACATCGTCTAAAAAACTCATAAAAATATTTTTTATTGCGGTCAATTAGCGCTTGTGCTATATTTCTAGGCGCTCTACAGTGGACCATTGGTGTAGCGGTCCAACATGTCTCCCTGTCACGGAGAAGATCACGAGTTCGAATCTCGTATGGTCCGCCACTGTAATGCAGGTGTAGTTCAGTGGTAGAACACCAGCCTTCCAAGCTGGTTATGCGGGTCCGATTCCCGTCACCTGCTCCAACCGAAATCGATGCCGAGAAATCGGCATTTTTATTTGATAAGTGTCAAACTAAATAATCCCGCTTAACGAAAAGACAATCAATTAACTGAAAAATCAAAAAGTTTCTAGTAGGAAATGATAGCAAGAAGAAAGCATCACAATCAACGGCTTTTTTTCCTCTCACAATTGAAAGTACTTTCATGTACAAACAACGTTGAATTCCTTTAGAATTGCCTTGGTCGAAGTCGTATATGCTGGTGATAAGGTCCTGCAGTCTCTACGTTCCATCCCCAAAGTGGAACACTACGATGTGAAATCCTGAACGAAGAAAAGGGGGATAATTCCTTTTTGGCGTTTTGGTTTTGCAGGGCATCATAAGCAGATATCACTTCCCAACTTCTTCTTAAAATAGGAGGATAACCATGGAAGAAAGTTTAGCCGTTAAAAACGAAAATAACGGTGGTTGGAGTCCAAAAACGGGATTTGGACGTTTCTTAGACCGCTATTTTCACATCTCTGAAAGGGGTTCTAACATCATCAGAGAACTCGTAGGGGGACTTGTCATCTTCTTAGCGATGTTCTACATCTTACCACTCAACTCCAACATGCTCTCCAGCGACTGGGCTGGTATCATCCAACAAGGTGTAACCACCGCCAATATCAAGTGGGATGGAGCTACTGAATACATCTTACTCTATGGTGAAACATGGGCTACTGTTGCCGAAGTTCGTACTGGCGTATTCGCTGCTACCGCAATCAGCGCAGCTGTCACAACCATTGTCATGGGTATCTATGGCAAACTCCCTGTTGGTTTAGCTAGTGGATTAGGACTCAATTCCTTAATCGCCTATACGGTTTTGCTTAACATGGGCTTCAACTTTGCTCAATGCATGGCAATCGTTCTTGTCGATGGTATTCTCTTTTTAATCATCAGTATCACTCCACTTCGCGCGTGGATTGTGAGAAGCATCCCGAAGTCTCTCAAATTCGCTATTTCTGCCGGTATTGGCTTCTTCATTGCCTTTATCGGTTTCCAAAACATTGGAATTATCGTTCCAAATACTGCCACCGCCGTTGGGTTCGGCGACTTCACTAGCCCAGCTGTTTTAACCGGTATGGCTGGCATTGTTCTAGTACTCGTTCTTTCCTCACTCCCACAAAACAAAAAATGGGGTTTCTGGGTTTCGAAATTCGCCGTCATTATTTCCATTGTTGTTATGGCAATCATCTGTGCTTCGATGGGAAGCGCTGGTGTTAAAGGCATGCCAACGTTCTATGATGAAAGTTACCACATCTCCAACATCGGTAACATCAGCAAAGTCTTCGGCGTTGCCTTCTTTGGATTCGATGCTTTCTTAAATCCTGTTGCAATTGCTTTGACATTTGCCCTTCTCTTCGTTGATTTCTTTGATACCACCGGTACTTTGGTTGGTGTTGAAGCTGGCGCTGGAATGGTTGATGAACAAGGTAGAATCACCGTCGATGATCGTCCAGCGATGGTTACCGACGCTGCCGGAACTTGCTTTGGCGCAATCTGCGGAACTACCACCGTTACTTCTTTCGTTGAAAGCACCACTGGTGTCGCCGCTGGCGCAAGAACCGGTTTAGCCGCTGTTGTCACAGGCTTACTCTTTGCTCTTAGCTTAGCGATTTATCCAGGCTTAGCGATGTTCTCTTCTAGCTCCGTCACTGGACTTGCTCTCGTCTATGTCGGCGTTTGCATGTTCAAGAACCTTGAAAAGCTTGAATGGCACGATTGGATTGCTGTCGGAAGTGGCTTCTTCACCGTTTTAGTCATGACCATCTCCTATAGCATTTCTGATGGTATTGCCTTTGGTTTCATCACTTACACGATTATGACGCTAGCCGCTGGCAAATTCAAAAAGAGCGACATCACTGTTGCTTGCTGCTCCTTAGCATTCATCGCCATCTACATCACAAAGGCGTTAGTGATTAAATAAATCATTCATTAGAGCTGTCAAAAGATCATGTCGATTGGCAGCTCTTTTCTTTTTGCCTACTCTTGAAAAGGAGTATAGTCATTCTTATCTATAAGGAATAAAAAAATGAAATACAAAGAGTTTGTCCTTGCTACGAATAACAAAAATAAACTAAAAGAATATCAAGAGATGTTTATGCCCTTAGGAATCAAGATCCATAGTTTAGACGAGTTAAACATTCATATCGACGTGGAGGAAAATGGTTCCACTTATCAAGAAAACTCCTACTTAAAAGCGAAAGCGATACGAGAACTGGTGTCTATGCCTACGATTGCAGACGATTCAGGCATTGAAATCGTATCGATGGGCGAACATTTTCCCGGCATCTACAGCGCAAGATTCGCCAAAAAAGAAGGCGGTTATCCTGCCGTTTTTGATGTTATTAATCAAAGAATTGAAGGAAAAGACCGAAGCGCGGAATTTCATTGTTGCATTTGCTATTTAGAAGAAAAAGATTCCTCGCCCCTATTCTTTGAGGGAATTTGCAAAGGTCATCTATTGACTAAGCCAGCAGGCAAAGGCGGCTTTGGATACGACCCTATCTTTCATTACGATGAAGGCAATCTAGATTTTGGGACATGCGGCGAAGAAGCAAAAAATCACTGCAGCCATCGTTATAACGCCTTAAAGAAATTCGTCGCTTATTTCATTAAAGAATCGTAAAGATAACGCCGTATACAATGCCTGCTTGGCCAAGTAAATAAGTGAGCATGATATAGAAATCGCGGCGCGGAAAATCGTGATGAAACATCGTGGAAGTTAAAATCACGTCACTAGAGAAAAACAAGATAGACCCAAGCAAAACAAACAAATACCAGTGAACGCCGACAAAATACAATCCTAGAGCGGATGTAGCAATTACAGAAAGTAATGTCGAACAGTAGATAGTGCCAGAAACCGTGAATAGTTTACTATGTTTGGTTAATCCCCATATTGGTCCGGCAGTAATCAACAGGAAAACGAAATAAATCGCGACCATCACGAAATAGGCCCACCACTCTAACACTCCTAAATCCGCGACCATCGTAATCGTATTGGCGATATAGCATAAATGGCCAATAAGGAAAGATGTCAAACCTGTAACAAGACAAATTCTTTTATTTTTGTAGAGAAGGAGTAAATCCCCGATTGAGCCAAGAAAGCAGCCGATGTAAATTAAGTAGCATGTAGGAGCGACGATCAGTGCGGCTATCCCTAAAAAAATAAGGCAAAAAGGCTTAGAAATCTTTCTAACCTTCTCGAATTCAAAAAAGCCGCATACGATATTAATTAGGCTCGTTGCACCGAACAATATAGAGAAGATAAGGAAGGAAATAAATTGGGCATCGTTATTAAACATGATTAGTCCTCCTATTGTTTTTGATTCTTCTTGTCCTTTTTACTCTTTCTTTTGTTACGTCTTATTTCGCGTTTTTCATCTTGGAGTCTGACATTCTCTGCACGCATTTCTTCTTTTTCTTTTTGGCGTTCATAGAAGGCCTTAACTTGCGGGGAGTCTTTTAATCTATCGACATACTCTTTCACTGTTGCTGGTAAAGAGGAGACTTTTTCAGAGAAAAAGAAAAGCTTTGGCGCTTTCTTTTTCATTTTTTTAGCCTTATCTTGCATATAAATTTTGATACGGTCCCAATCGACAACTAGGCGCGAGTCGGCAACAGCTTTGCGAATACGCGTCGCTAAATGCAAAGAATAGCCAAAATCAAGCGTAAGCACGCCAAGGAAGAATCCAATAACCGTCGCAGCGACTAAAATTGTTTCTTCCGCAATCACTAAATCGCTCAGTTTGACCATAGATGGGTGTAATAAATATAGATAGCCAATGCCTACAATGAGCCAAATCGCACTAAAAAGCGGACAAATAATGCCTTGAATATTGCCCCAACGTCTAGAATAATCCCAAAGTTTAATTCTCATCCCTTTGATGAAAATTATGCCAGCGATATATTCTAGAAGCGTCATTAAGACTCCGATGACAAGGATCTCGACTATTGCGGCGGCCCAATTTAAAGGAATCCAATCCCCCCAAGGCAAGGAACACATAAAATAGAAACCAATGGTTCCAAATCCATATAATGGGAGGAATGGACCAGTAAGAAAACCAGGATTCACCCATTTCTTTTGGCTAATGAATCGACGAAAAAATAACTCAATAATATAGCCAACCGCTCCACCGAACAAAAACAAGAACGCGTAACGATAAAATTCCATGACAAAATTTTATCATAACTCGTTTTTAAAAGGGCATATATAATGAGAGACATGAACCAAGAAAAATTACCGCGCAGAGAATGGATTTTGATTATCTTAATTGGTTTTGCGGGCCAACTTGCCTGGATGATCGAAAACAATTACATCAACATGTGGGTTTATTCCCAAACCAGCAATAACGATTACATTACTTGGATGACCATCGCGAGTGCAGTCGCTGCCACACTTACGACATTTTTCATGGGGGCTTTAAGCGATAAGTTAGGGAAACGGAAAATGTTCATCGCTGGCGGATATGGGCTTTGGGGGATTACTGTTTTCTTATTCGGAATGTGTTCCTATCACAATAGTGAAATCGTCTTTGGTGCTTCCGGGGCTGCATTAGGCGTAGGGATATCGATGGTTATTGTGGACTGTTTAATGACTTTCTTTGGGAGTAGCGCCAATGACGCTGCATTCAATGCGAGAGTAACCGATATCACAAACGAGAAAAATCGCGGTAAAGTCGAATCGGTTCTTTCAATTTTACCTTTGATTGCCACTATCGTTGTCTTAGCTGTGGCAGGCGCAATTGGCGCTAACGCTAAGCCTGATAAATCTCACCAAGAAGCGATTGCAAGCTTAGGAATCACTAGCGCTGATTACCTAGCAAAGCCATGGCTACTTTTCTTCATCATTTTCGGAGCGATCACTTCTACAATCGGAATCGTTTGTTTCTTTTTATTACCAAAAGACGAAATCGAGCCCAACAAAGAATCCAATTATTGGAAGAACCTGTTCTATGGTTTTAAGCCAAGTGTTATCAAAAAGAATCGCGACCTCTACATTTCTTTGCTGGCGTTTATGGCCTTTAACATGGCGATCGATGCTTTTATGCCATATTTCATGGTCTATTTCCAAAACTCAAAAGAATATCATGGCTTAGCGATGAGCGGACTAAATTTCTATTTGCCGCTCGGGGCGATTCTATTAATCGCTAGTATCATCGTCGTTATCTTAGGTTTAACTATCATGGATAAGGTCGAAAAAACGAAATTGCTCCTTCCTGCGTTAAGCGTTTGTGGATTAGGATTCTTGTTCATGTTCTTTAGCCTAGATACCTGGGCCGTTATTATTAGCGGCATCCTTATGATGAGCGGGTATTTAGTCGGTACCGCAATTTGTGGAGCGATTGTTAGAAATGAAACGCCAAAAGAAGAAGTCGGCTTATTCCAAGGCGTGAGAATGTTCTTTACGGTTTTGATTCCCATGATTGTAGGTAGTTCAGTAAGTGACGCTACGATGCGCGCTGCCTATGGTACCTATATCGATCCAACATACGGCACTACCGTTACCGCGCCAAACGAATATATGTTCCTCGTCGCGCTTGGTTTTATCTTAATTGCCTTTATCCCAGCCGTTTGGCTATTCCTTCGAAAAAGAAAAGAAGAAGCAAATGCCTCTTCTAATCAGGAAATTCAAAAATAGGACTATTTGTTTTTGCGGTTGATTTCAATGTCTCCTAATATAGGTCTACTTGAAGATAATAGCTTCGAATCCTTGCCTTCTATTAGTAAAGAATAGTTATCGTCTTTGCACTCTTCTGGCAAAACAATTTTGTTTAGGGAATTATTTTGATACTTTATTTCGCAATCATTAATGCCAAATCCGATATCCAAATCAGTAGTTACTTTTCCTTCTGCATCAACGAAACTAATTTTGGTTCCGTTAAAAGTGATTGCGTTTCCATATGCAATATCGTAAGTTCCAGTCAAACCGTTTATTTTCACTTGGCAATCGCTAAAAACAGGGAAAATCTTCATTGGCGCTGAAACAATATTTTCGTCGCTAGAATTGAAAAGCAATTTGCCAGCGTATAGCTCTGGAACTGCTTCATCTTTTGTTTCTTCTTTTCCTATGTGTCCAAATGAACCATCATAACTTACAAAATCAGAGTAAAAGCCTCTCCAATTACGAATGTTTTTGTTTTCTTTTGAAACCTTTTTCGAGGTCAATTTATCGGTATGAGTCGTTAAAGAGCTCACGGTTTTGTAATCTTCGCTAAAAGAAATATTTGACGAATAATCGCCCCAAATAGATACCGAATTTGTTTGATTTAAATAATCATCATAAGAATCATACACTTGGATTTCATAAGTGCGTTTATAGTCATCGGTAAAATTCGCATAATATGAAATCTCGACAGGTTTATTGGAATTGGCGGACCCTAATTTGGTCCATGTTCCATCGTATCCCCATAAATCGAGGGTATAATGGCCGTTTTCATCTTTTGCTTCTGTGTCTTCATAGAACGAACCAGGCGTAGTTTCCCCTAGAGGCTCTCCTTCTCCAAAAGAGAATTTTGGAGAAGGATCAGCGCTATCTTTGCCAAAAGGACTGGGGGAAGCATCTGTAAAACCAAACCCCTTGAAATCATTTTGATAGCCATATTTGGCGTCTTTTTTTAAATTTTTGGGGAAATCATTAACAAAATTGCCTAACGTGTAAGAATTTCCATAATCAAAAGGCTTGCCGTCATTGCCTTTGATGGTTGATCCAACATTATAAAACCTCGTGCGATATTCAATCGGCGTCTCGATAAAATTTGCATAAAGGGCGCAATTGCCCTTAATAAATTTTGGATCGACGACATCACCGCTGCTCGGAGGCAGTTTAGCGTTATTATCTTCACTTTTAGAGTCATGATCGTAAGCTGGAAGAGAAACATCGATATCAGCGTATGCTCCTTCCCATTTTATATTCGAAAAACCATTCTTAAACCGTTTTCCTGTAGAAGGCTTTCTCTTTGATTTTTCATCGTAACGAGATTGCCCTTCAAATGGCTGAACTGAAGTCACAGGTTGCCCATAAGCAACATATGCGTAGCCAACTTTATTGCATTCTTCTTTGTTTTCGCTCGCATCATCGTAAAATTCGACAAGAAAACTATATGTTTTTGAATCCCCACTATTGGAAGCAGCCCCACATGATCCTAAAGAAAAGCAAAGCGTCCCTAATAGAAGTGAAGAAATCAATTTAGGTGAATGCTTAATCATGGTTTGATTATCCATTTTTATTTAATCAAAAACAAGATTTACATTGTAAAACAATGTTGCTCAATAAATGCTTCAAGGGTATAGTT